>Ga0302303_10000038_pt1 | contig 170607 bp, 145 predicted proteins | sample III_Palsa_E2_1_FD_194542 | JGI IMG/M metagenome (GOLD analysis project Ga0302303, IMG submission 194542) | Peat permafrost microbial communities from Stordalen Mire near Abisko, Sweden - III_Palsa_E2_1 | ecosystem: Environmental > Terrestrial > Soil > Palsa > Peat permafrost | place: Sweden... | reverse complement strand
AACTTTGAAACGCTGAAACAGCATTTGCTGTACTCGTCCGCCAGCCAAATACATGCTCCGTTTGCCACGGAATGACATGGTCACCCTCCGCAGAATACCTAATCAATATTATTAACCTTAAACATTTTGCTGGTTTTATCGTACCAGCCTATTTTAGCGCTGGTAGCATCGCCTATGGCTGTAAAATGAGCACTTTGCACTGCATATTTCCGGGCAAACTCATTTAAGCCCGACATAATTTCATCGCCTTTGGCAAATACCAATACATAGGTTTTGGTAGGTCCATTTTGACTGATGAGCTTAACCTTTACGCCAGGCGAGCGACCAATTTGTGCAGGTTTAGTGGGCGATACATACTCCTGGGCATGAACTTTTATACCCGATAAACTAAGGCCCGATAACGCGATAAAAAATAGCAGTCTCCTTGATTTTATTTTCATGACGGATAGATTTGATGATGTAACCAATAATAACACCTATTTGTTGATTAAAACAGCTGGTTTACCTATCGCAAATTTACGCACTATTAAAAAAGGCTTTTGCTATTTCTTTGGTTAGTTTACCCTGGGCAATAAGGTACTTTGCGGCAGGATATTATTGCAAGTGTTTCAAAACTGTTTCACGGGTGTTCGCTCCTGAAACGAACGCAACAGTGAAACAGACTGACCTTTGGTTATTCTTTTATTTCCTTGTTATAATCAAATATTATTACTTACTTTAAGTAACCTTAATAACCTTATACCATGGGATTACTTGCGCCCTCGCACATTATTATATTAATTATCATCATTAGTCTTTTTGCTCTATGGGGTTATAACGCGGGAAAAAAAAGAGTAATTGGGGCGGCTGGAGGTATGTTATTAGGCTTATTTCTTAACTTATTAGGTATTATAATTATATATTGTACCAATAAGGTTGATGATGAAGCACTTTTAAAGTATAAAGGCCTATCAGCAGCTGATGAATTAAAAAAATATAAAGATTTATTAGATAGCGGCGCAATAACCGAAGCTGAATATAGTCGTCAAAAAGCAAAGATTTTAAACCACTGATACTTATTTATATAGTATATATATCAATTATTATATATCAGTATTAAAAACTGTTGGCAGAAAAGCTAACCCACTTTGTCAAGCTGATAAGCCTGTGCTGTTGCGTTCGTTTCAGGAGCGAACACCTGTGAAACACTTTTGAAACACTTTCTCTCTGGTCATCATTAATGACGTATTGGGAATGTTTCACTGTTGCGTTCGTTTCAGGAGCGAACACCTGTGAAACACTTTTGAAACAGTTGGGAATTTAAAACGGATCGATACTGCGGTCGGCACCGAAGATGAAGTTGTTTTGGTTTTGGGATGGCAGGGTGCGCAGCACATCGGCTATGTCGAGGCCATTTACACGGTCGTAGGCATCAGCTTTACGCTCCAGCAGATTTGATACGCCGATCTGCATACCGGGATACTGTCGTTTTAAATCATCGGCCTTTATCTTCCACAAATCGTAGGCATTCACATCCGGAAAGAGCATCACCTTACGGTTTTTAAGTACACGACATTTTTCGGCATTCAGGTTGTTTAGTCCACCGGTAGCCAGCCACAGGTAATCGGGGAAGTAATGAAAGGCGATAATGGCCGTTTTTTCACTCTCACACAGTGCTACGGGTGTATTGGGGAACAAGGGCAGCAAATGCTCGCCAAACAGGCATTGTTTAAGCACAAAGTTTACGGGCGGCAGGGTTGCTATTTCGGGCATATCAGCTGGTCTGTAAATAGTGCGTGCGCCTTTTTGCTTTATTAATTCACCGCGCCTTTTTAACAATAGCGAATGCATCCAGGTAACATGATTAAAGGGTTGCTTAACGCGCTTGCCGGTATCCACATCGTACAACATCACTTTACCGGTACGCAGCAGATGCTTGCTATCAACATACCAAAAAATGGTAGCGCCGGGCCAATGGTTGCTGATGCCAATGTTATAAACCGATTTCAGACGTTCACTTTCTTCGTACCCAAAGGTTTTGTACAGATAGGCGGTAAAGTTATCTACTTCGGGGCCGTTCATGGTATTAGCCATCCATACAGGCTGTAAACACGATTGCTCGTTGCTAATCGGCGTTGGTTTGGGCTTTTGTACGTAATGGTTATAAGCTTTTACCTGACTGCCGTTGTGCATTAAATAATCTTTGGGCTTGGCATGATAGCCGCAGTTTACTTCGCGGTCGCAGCGGCCTACATCGTCGTGTAGCTGTTCGCCGGTTTCGGTATCAATATAACGGGTAAAGGTTTTGTTGCGGTGCTGGCATTGCGGACACTGGTAGCGACTGCCGGGCCCGTTGTAAGGTTGCAGGGTATAGCGGTACATATTTATGTTTTTTTGTTGGGTCGATAGTCGATAGACCATGGACCGTAGTTAGGAATGTTTTTTGTTGTGAGGACCATAGTCGATAGACCATGGACCATGGCAGAAATACTTTTTTGGAGAACAAGTCAGAATAACTATGGACTATGGACTAAAAACTACAAAGCAGCCTTAATTAAGCGGCTTACTTTTGAATAGTGGATGCCCAGCTTATCGGCTATCTGGCGCAGACTAAGGCCTTGCTGGTGCAGTTCAAGGGCATCGGCCGCTAGTTGCTGGCGGTCATCACTATCCTGCGTGCGCAGGTGGTCGCTCTCGTTGCTGTAACCCCTGAAAGCGTAATGCAAAAAGTTATGCGGCTTCTGCAAATCAAACACTACTACATTGTTTGCACCGTAAAGCTGCTCGGTATTGCGCTGCTTAATCTGCTTAATATAGCGGGTATCTCCGCCGGCGTTGCTATCGCCAATGGCAAAAGAACTGTCGCAAAAGTTCATCAGCATTTTGCTGCCCTGCAAATCGTTGCTGCTAATGGGTTTGCTTTTATCGCGTTTGGGGGTATGTGCCAGTGCAAGTATGCTCAAGTTATATTTACTTTTAAGCGCCTTTAGCTGTTTCATTAACGGCAGGGCATCTTTAGCCTGCTCGGTTTCGCTGCGCATGTAGGTAATGTTATCAATAATAAGTACGCGGGTATTATATTCATTAATAGCACTTTCCAACTCGTTATAGAGGTAGCTTTCCAGATCGCCCTGGTTAAGTTCCATATCGGGGTCGGGGTTAAGGTCGGCGCGGTAAAAGTGTTCTTCAAAACGATAGTGCTGCTTCCAGTCTTCGGCATAGCGGGCCTCCAGTTGCTTGTCGGTCAGCTCAAAATCACAATACAATACCGGCTGACTGCTACCCTCATACTCAAAAGGTTCAATAGCCGTACCCGTGCTTATGCTATTGCCAATTTGTATGGCCAGTACCGATTTACCGAGGTTACTATCGGCAAACAAAATGCAGAGCTCGCCCTCAAACCATAACTTACCAAAGAGGGTTTGCGGTACAGGACGCGTTCGGGCCTCGTCAATACAGCTGTTAAATGAGCGGATGCGTAACATGCCGCTGCTGCCGGGTGTGCGCATATCGCTTAATAAGCGCTCACATTCGGCCTGTAATTCATGGGGCAGTATGGACAGATTTTTTCCATCATCCCTGGGGTTGTTGCTGGTGTTTTCCATTAATATTTAGTTTTAATTTTTTGCTGTTTCACCGGTGTTGCAAACTGTTTCACTCCTGAAACGAACGAACACCAAGGCGCAGAAATGCATCCTGCATAAAATAGCGCCAATAAAGAAATTGACACAAGCCTGAGAGAATCAGACGAAGCAAATATAAAGATTATAATTTAAAAATAAAGTATTATTATTTATTTTTTGGGAGGAAGATAAATACTTATAGACAAGATTATTACTATATTGTACCCATACATTTTATGAACTGGATAATCAGCAAAAGCAAAAAAATGCAATGGCATACACACCTGGACGTGCTGTTTGAACCCATGTGTGACGAAATTGAAAAATACAATTGGATATTATCAGACATTGAATACAACGGCACCGACAACTACGTTGATTTGCCAATAAATTATAATCATGATTACTTTATCCTGCCGCCCGATGAATTTAAAAGACTGGTTAATATTGATATTCAAATCTATTGGGGAATAATATTGGCTATACCTATTTCGAAAGAAATAGTAATTGATGAGGCAGAATTGCCATATGCCGAAGGAAACCCGTTAATATGGGAAGATGGGAATATTCAACACCCGGATGCGGTTATGGAGATTATTTGTTTTGATAGCGGCTACACTATTGTTAAGTTTAGGGACGAGGCTATATCTGATAGGTTTAAAACCTATTTTGATGAGGCAGAAAGCTTACAAGCATTTAATGCTAAATGGAAATGAATGCGTAAAGAATGTCAGAATCAGAATCTGCAGGATTAAAGAATGAACAGAATCAAACCATTGCATCTTGAAAATTCTAAAATTCAGTAAATTCTGGTTCAGACAAAAGTAGAGATTGCTTCGTTCCTCAAGGACGCTATGGTGGATCGCGGTTTCATAACTGTGTCGCTCCTGAAATGAATGAAACACTTATCCTAACACGTTATTGTGAAGAATGAAGTCATTTTCTGTCTGAACCAGGATTTTTTGGATTTCATGATTTCCCGAATGCTGGATTGATAATCCTTATAATCTTTTAATTCTATAAATCCCGGTTCAGACAATCTTTTCTCCCGGTTATACATCCCCATCACCCAAAACCGCTACCGGATGAAACTCGCCCTCACTTTTTGCGATTACTATCGTGGCTATCCCATTCCCTATCATATTGGTAATAGCGCGGGCTTCAGACATAAATCTATCAACCCCTAGCAAAATCGCAACACCTTCGGCCGGGATAATCTTTATGGCTGCCAACGTTGAGGTGAGGATAATAAACCCGCTGCCGGTTACTCCTGCTGCTCCTTTTGAGGTAATCATTAATATACCTATAATAGTGATCTGCTGCATCAGCGTAAGCCGAATATGAAACACCTGTGCCAAAAATATAACCGACATAGAAAGGTAAATAGTCGTTCCATCTAAATTAAAAGAATAACCTGCCGGGATAACCAGCCCTACTACTGATTTGGAGCAGCCAAATTTCTCCATCTTCTCCATCATCAGCGGTAAAACAGATTCTGATGATGACGTACCAAAAACGATCAGTATCTCATTACGGATGTATTTGAGGTATTGCCACAGGCTAAACTTATAGAGTCTGCAAATAATGTTCAGCACAATAAAAATAAAGCAGATAGAGGTAAGATATACCGATGCCATCAGCAAAGCCAGGGGTTGCAGCGTTTTTATGCCATAGGTGCTAATGGTGTAGGCCATACCGCCAAATGCGCCTATAGGAGCCACCCGCATCACTATGCGCATAATATTGAAGAACACTTTCGATAGTTTATCAAACAGGCTGATTACGCTTTGCCCGGCCTCGCCCATGCGGCTCAAACCAAAGCCAAAAAGGATGGCAAAGAATAATATCTGTAAAATATCATTTTTAACAAAAGCTTCAAAAACGTTATTGGGTACAATATGTACTATAAAATCAATCCAGTGCATATCGGCGGCGGCTTTTTGGTAAACGGCCAGTTTAGCATGATCGGCAGCTATTTCGGTCTCAAAACCATCGCCGGGTTTTAATATATTGGCTACAATTACACCTATTATTAAAGCGAAGGTTGATACTATCTCAAAATATAATAAAGCTTTGCCGCCTACCCTGCCTACTTTTTTTAAATCGCTCATGCCGGCAATGCCCAGCACTATGGTTAAAAATATAATAAAGGGTATCAGCATAGTTATTAAGCTGATAAAGGTTTGACTGATGAGCTTTGCTGTTGGCCCAAACGACTTAAAGAAAAAGCCAACCACTACACCCAGCAAAATACCTACAATTACCTGGAAATTGAGGTTATAGAGTAAACGTTTAAACATAAACAAGTATACAAAATTATTTTGTTGAGCTAAGGAAGCCCCCTCTAAACGGCGAAGCCCTCATGAATGCCATAAAAAACAATCAAAATATGAATAATCTCCCCGGTTGGGGAGACATTAGCTTCGCCACGCTTGTTTTTTTAAGTCCTCCCTACCGGGGAGGATTTAGGTGGGGCTTTTAAAAAGAAAAAGCCTCCTCCGCATTGCGAAAAAGGCTTTTTTATAGGTAGATAATGAAATAATATTAGCTGGTTATACCAGTATTAAGATCAACATTGTAAACTTTGCCGCTGATAGCTACTGTTGCTTTGCTGCCACCTAAAAACGTGATGGATCCTTGTACATTCCAAACACCACGCGGGCCGCTACCTGATGAAGAAAAAGTTGCTGAACCGCTAACTGTATTACCCGAAGCATCAATTAATAAAGAAGTAATGGTATAAGTGAATACCTCGGTACCACTTCTTTTAGTACCGGTTTTAAACTGGTAACTACCATTTGAACCTAACGTTCCTTTAATAGCAGTTTCGGTATTTGGATCGGTTATGTTTACAGCTGCGAAAGTAAGGTTTTCGGCAACTTTATAAGCAAACGTAAGATTTGGGCCAGTATAAGTAATACTCAGGTTATCATTAGTATTAAAACCTGAAAATTGGTTATTTGTACAAAGGAAAGAGAAATTAAGGGTTTCGGCCACAGTAAGGGTAGAATCGGTACCCAAAGAAGCGGTGGTGGTAAAGGTTGTATCAGCTGTTAAACCACAACCTAAGCTGCCAAGATCATTTATTGTTTTTCCTTTGGTGTGTATGGCAAAACTTTGAGCCGAATTTATACCCTGTGATGCGTCAACTGCACCCATGCCGCCAAATAACGACGAATTAAGGTTTAAAGCAACCTGGCTGGTAACCTGTGCAGGCGTAAGCTGCGGATCGCCGGTGGTAGATGCTGATTTTTTACAGGCTGTAATAAACGTCAGGCCTGCTGCCAGCACTAAAAGACTTTTAAATTTGATTTTCATGATGAGGTTTTGTTCTATTTAAATTGAAGATAAAAGGTTTTTTGTTAAAAGGAATCCCTACTTAATATTTATTAAGTTAAAATGCAGCATTGGTTTACTGCCAATTACCAGGCATTTATACGAAGCACTATAAACTTTGTTTACTTTTTCTGACAAAATTTTGACGCTGCAAAATACCGTTAAAATTTATTTTTAAATTGAATTTGTAGAAAGTATTGGCTAAAAGTTAAATACCGGGGAAATAAATCCCCTTTCACGAAACAAAAAAGCCCGCTATCTTTTCATTAGCAGGCTTATTTCTTTTAAATTAATCAATTATTAATCAATAGTTTACAGCCATTTATTAAGGAAGTAGCTGTATCAATTGGGTAAAGGGGCAAACAACCAATTTGGTTGTTATAAAATATAAGATTCAATAACCCGGCCAGTTGAAAGTTTTTATAGTTGATGGTTTACCATCGACTAATAAAAAACTACCAACCTAATAGGGATTTTATTAATTTCGCCAGCTATTACGCGTAAATTAAGCAATGGACTATCAATTTAAAGATATAGAGAAAAAATGGCAGCAATTTTGGGCTGATCATCAGACATTTAAGGCCGAAGATAAAACTACCAAACCTAAGTATTATGTGCTTGATATGTTCCCCTACCCATCTGGTGCGGGGCTGCATGTGGGCCATCCGCTGGGCTATATCGCTTCTGATATTTTTGCGCGTTACAAACGTTTAAAAGGGTTCAACGTGCTGCACCCTATGGGTTACGACAGCTTTGGCTTACCTGCCGAGCAATATGCTATACAAACCGGGCAGCATCCTGCTATAACTACAGAAGCCAACATCGCCACCTATCGTCGTCAGCTGGATCAAATTGGATTTTCGTTTGATTGGAGCAGAGAGGTGCGCACCAGCTCGCCCAATTATTATAAATGGACGCAATGGATATTTATGCAGCTGTTTAACAGCTGGTATAATAAAGATGCTGATAAAGCCGAAAGCATTGCCAAACTGGTTAGTCACTTTGAGCAACACGGATCAGCAGGTATTAACGCTGTATGCGATGAAGAAATATTAAGCTTTACTGCTGCCGAATGGACAGCCATGAACAACCAGGAGCAGCAGGCCGAGCTATTGAAATACCGCCTTACTTATCTGCGCGAAAGTACCGTAAACTGGTGCGCTGCATTGGGTACCGTATTGGCTAACGACGAAGTAAAAGATGGCTTTAGCGAGCGTGGCGGCTACCCTGTTGAGCAAAAGAAAATGATGCAATGGAGCATGCGCATTACCGCCTATGCCGATAGATTATTGCAGGGATTAGACACCATTGACTGGCCCGAACCCTTGAAAGAAATGCAACGCAACTGGATAGGCAAAAGCGTAGGTGCAAGCGTTAAATTTACCATTGATTGGGATAAATCTGAAATCGAACATCCGAAATCCGAAATAATCGAGGTTTTCACCACACGGGTTGATACCATTTTCGGAGTTACCTTTTTAGTGATAGCGCCTGAGCATGAACTGGTAGAGGCATTAACCACGCCTGCTCAAAAGGCTGATATTGAGGCGTACATCACCAAAACAAAAAAGAAATCAGAACTAGAACGTATGGCCGATGCCAAAACGGTATCAGGTGCTTTTACAGGCAGCTACGTATTAAATCCGCTTAATGGCGAAAAGATCCAGATCTGGATTGCCGATTATGTTTTGGCAGGATACGGAACCGGTGCCGTAATGGCCGTACCATCAGGCGATCAGCGCGATTACCTGTTTGCCAAGCATTTTAACCTGCCGATAGTGCCCATCATCGACATACAAAAAATTGATACCGAGGCCGATCCAACTAAGGAGGGTAAATACATTAATTCGGACTTCATTAATGGTCTCAACTACAAAGAAGCAACAGCAGCTGTAGTGGCCAAACTGGAAGCTGTGGGCATGGGCAAAGCAAAGGTCAACTTCAGGATGAGGGACGCCATATTTGGTCGCCAGCGTTACTGGGGCGAGCCTGTACCGGTTTATTTTAAAGATGAATTGCCTTATTTAATTGAAGAAGATCATTTACCATTGGTACTGCCAGAGGTTGATAAATATTTACCAACCGAAAGTGGCGAGCCTCCTTTGGCCAGGGCAGAAGGATGGAAGTATAAGCCCCACCCAAACCCTACCGGGGGAGATTTAGAGGGGGCTGGTTTGTTTGAATACGAACTCAGCACCATGCCGGGCTGGGCAGGCAGCAGCTGGTATTGGTACCGCTACATGGATGCCAACAACAACCATGAGTTTGCATCAAAAGAAGCCATAGCTTACTGGAAAGATGTCGATCTGTACATTGGTGGCAGCGAGCATGCTACGGGCCATTTGCTGTACAGCCGTTTCTGGAACAAGTTTATGAAAGACATAAACATGGTAGTTGAAGAAGAGCCTTTTAAAAAGCTGATTAACCAGGGCATGATTCAGGGCCGCAGTAACTTTGTTTACAGGCTGATTGACGGGCTGGGCCGTGGTACCAACACCTTTGTATCGTACGGCTTAAGCAAGCAGTACCAAACATCGCCATTACATGTAGATGTGAATATTGTGGAGAATGATGTGCTGAACATTGATAAATTTAAAAAGTGGCGTGAGGAGTATGCAAACGCCGAGTTTATTTTAGAGGGCGGCAAATACATTTGCGGTGTTGAGGTTGAAAAGATGTCGAAATCAAAATTCAACGTGGTTAACCCCGATGATTTGATTGAGCGTTACGGCGCCGATACCTTACGCATGTATGAGATGTTTTTGGGGCCATTGGAGCAAAGTAAACCCTGGAATACCAATGGCATTGAAGGCGTGTTTAAGTTTCTGCGTAAGTTTTGGAGACTATTCCATAACGATGCATGGGAATTTACGGTATCAAACGACGAAGCTGCCAAAGCGGAGTTAAAATCGTTACATAAAATTATCCGCAAGGTAGAGGAAGATGTTGAGCGTTTCTCGTTCAACACCTCTGTATCCAGCTTTATGATAGCCGTTAACGAGCTTACCGATTTAAAATGCAACAAGCGAAGCATTTTGCAGGATATGGTGATCATCCTGTCGCCTTATGCTCCGCATATTTGCGAGGAGCTTTGGGTGTTGTTGGGTAATGAGGCCGGTACTTTATCGTATGCTCCTTATCCTAAATTTAACGCAGCCTATTTAATTGAGGATGAATTTGCCTATCCAATCTCTATTAACGGTAAAACAAAAATGAACTTAAACATATCCCTGAGCCTTGAGCTTAAGGATATTGAAGCAACCGTTTTAGCCAATACCGATGTACAAAAATACCTTGACGGGAAAACTCCTAAAAAGGTTATTGTTGTAAAAGGACGGATAGTAAATATTGTTTTGTAAGCATAATTGCAGGTCGATTTGTCATCAGAGTGTCTTAAATACACAATAGTAGCAACATTGCATTGTAACTAATTTATTACACATAGCTAATGACAAAAATAAAGCGGTAAAGGGTGTAACATTTCAAGTATTTTCGCCTCCAATTAGAAAAATTACCAGAAATGAAGCGTTTTTACATAATTATAGCAATATTTTGTTGTTTTGCCACGGCAGCCAATGCCCAGTTTGGCGCAGGAGGAGGATCGAGTACAGTAGGGAAAATATCGGGTACACTGATTGATTCTGTTACCAAAAAACCTTTGGACTATGCCTCAGTAGGTTTATACCGCAGTGGTGGTAAAGCACCTATTACCGGTGTTATTACTGACGAAAAAGGAAACTTCAAACTAGACAATGTACATCCGGGCAGTTATAAACTGGCTATTACCTTTATTGGTTATCCTACCAAAGTAATTGATCCAGTGGTTACTACAGACTCAAAGCCCGATAAAAACCTGGGGGTGGTTATTGTATCGCCAGGAGCCAGAACATTAAAAGAAGTAACCGTTACCGGCCAAAAGGCACTGATTGAAAATCACATTGATAAATTGGTTTATAATGTGGAGAAAGATCTTACTGCCGCAGGTGGTAATGCATCAGATGTATTGCAGAAAGTGCCATTGGTTGATGTGGATATAAATGGTAACGTTTCGGTACGTGGCGATGGCAACGTCCGGGTATTAATTAATGGCAAACCGTCTGGTTCAACATCTGCCAGCTTATCTGACCTATTAAAAGCAATTCCGGCAGATCAAATTAAGTCCATTGAAGTTATCACCTCCCCTTCAGCAAAATATGATGCAGAAGGTACAGCAGGTATCATTAATATTGTAACCAAACAATCAAACATTTCGGGCTTTAGCGGCTCTGTAAGCGGCGGCGTGGGAACAAGACAAAATAACGGTAATGCTAACATCAATTATCGTAAAAACCGTTTAAGTGTATCAGCTAATATTGGCGGTAACTTCACCTGGCCGCAAACATCTATTACCCAATTCACTCAGGATTTTCACCCGTCCGATACTGTGCATACTTATCAGCAGTCGAATGGCACCAGTAGGGTTAAACGCTACAGCTTACTTAGTTCAGCTACTGTAAATTATGATTTTAATAAGTATAATTCTATCACGTCAACTTTCCGTTTAACTCAAGGAACCTTCAATACGGTATCAAATTCAACAACTAATAAAACGGATTATTTTAATGCGGCGAACGATAATACTTATTCAACCAATTCCATGGGACATAACTCTTTCGGTGGCTTTGATTGGAATATAGATTATACACACAAATTTAAAAAAGAGGGTGAGCAGTTGGATTTTTCAAGCCAATGGAGCCATAGCAGCATTGTAACCGATTTTACGACTGATTATACATCAACCTTTACCAATCTTCAAAATAATATTGATGCTATTGGCAATGAGTATACATTTCAGTTAGATTACACATTACCAATTAGCAAAGTTGTAAAATTGGAGACCGGTGCAAAAACTATTCTAAGAAAAATAAATAGTACATCTAACGTGTTTGATTACGACTATAATCAGCAAATATTTGTATATGATCCGCTAAATTCCGATTTATATAATTACGATCAGAATGTTTATGCCGGATATGGAGTTCTTACATTTACACTTAATCACGGTTATACGATACTGGCGGGTTTAAGAGATGAAAACACTGATATACATGGCGACCCAACAAGCTTGGGCCAACTTGATTTAGCTCCAGTTGTGCAAAATTACAACACTGTTGTTCCAAGTTTAACTTTGCAAAAAGCACTTTCATCAACTCAAACCCTCAAATTAACTTACAGCAAGCGTATTACGCGTCCAAGCCTGCAATCGTTAAATCCATTTGTAAATAAAAGCAATATATTAGGTCAAACAGTCGGTAATCCTGATCTGGATCCGGAAATTTCACAAACAGTTGAATTAAATTACAATACGTTTATTAAGTCATCCGTAATAAATTTGTCAACATACTATAAGCATACAACAGGTTTAATTGAAAATATCGCTACACCAATAACTGTGCAGGTCACACAACCTGACGGTACCATTGAGGACGAACAAGGGACATTATCAAGATATTTTAATATCGGAACTAATAACTCAATAGGCGCCAATGCTTACGGATCGATTAATCCTATCAAGATATTGACCATTAGGGGTAGCATTAATGCATTTACTTATAAACCTGATCCATCAGGAGTATTTAACCTGGCAGCTTCACAAAATGGAACGTATGTTGAATATAATGCGTTTTTAGCAGGTACACTAACCTTTTCAAACGGCTTAATCGCCGAGGTATTTGGAAGAGAAAGTTCCCCAGTACGCACCATTCAAGGAACCACTCCAATTTTCACCATATTTGGCGCAGGTGTAAGAAAGCAAATTTTAAATAAAAAAGCCTCCATCGGTATCAACACACTTGAACCATTTAGTAAATACAAAAACTTTGATTCGAACTTGTCAAGTCCTGGCTTCACACAAACTAGCCGGTTTGCATTCCCATTCCGCTCAGTTGGTTTAACCTTTAGCTACAACTTCGGCAAATTAAGCTTTAGCGCCCCATCACAGAAAAAGGCTGATGCTGATGAAGTGAAACAGGACCAAGGAGGCATAGGCCAATAGTGCTCACTGAAACAACATAAAAACTTATAAAAAAGCCAGAAGTTGAATCTTCCGGCTTTTTTATAAGTTTTCTATCTACGAAACATTATTTGTAAAACAATTGTTACATTAACTAATAAAACATTTACCAACAGTAACTATATTTATAGAACTAAATTTTATTTATATGAAAAATAACACTTCATTTGAGGCAAAAAAATTAACAAGAGATGAAATGAAAGCTCTATTGGGAGGCCAAAAGAGTTTACAAGAACAGTGCAATGACTATGCGAACGGACAGTGCGGAAATTACTCCCAAACTGGCGTGGGTTGCTATTATTCATTTTATGAAGATTGCATTGCTAATGCAACATCACTTTAAAAAAAAGCAGGTGATTAAATCACCTGCTTTTTCCTACCATACCTCTACTCTACCTCAATCCCAATCTGTTTAAGCAGTAGCGAAGCATTAAAGGTTTTACATTCGCCATGTTTTAATTTGTAATCAAACAGCATTTCGCCGTCTTTTACTTTTATATCGAAGTAAAAATTACGCACATAATCAGGATGGGCGGCTTCCAATTCGGCAATTTGTAAATCGTGCGTAGCAACCATGCCAACACCTTTCTTTTTAATCAGCTGTTCTATTACCGCTTTTGAGCCGCGGTATTTATCTACCGAGTTGGTACCGCGTAGCATTTCATCAATTAAAAAGAACACCTTTTGATCGCTCTCAACAGCCTTCAGCAGCATTTGTAAACGGTCAAGTTCGGCCTTAAAGGTCGAAGTACTTTCATTCAGCGAATCTTTAATCCGCATGTAGGTGATGATGGTAATTACCGATACTTTCATTTCGGCTGCACAAACTGGTGCACCACAGAGGGCCAATACCGTATTAATTCCTATGGTACGTAAAAATGTACTCTTACCGGCCATGTTCGAACCGGTTATAATGTCGATCTTAAAAGTATTGTTCAATTCAAAATCATTATCAATGCGTTTGTCACTATTAATTAGCGGATGCGAGATATTTTTTGTCGTTACTGTATAGCCATCGTCATCGGCAATTTGGGGCACGCACCAATCAGGGTAATTAATACGCAAACTTGCCAGGCTAATGATGGCCTCAAACTCAGCAACTACATCAAAAGCTGTTTCAAAACTCTGGTGATTGTTTTTTTTCCAATTTTCAATAGCAATTACCTGCCTTATATCCCATAAATAAAAAATATTAAGCACAAATTGTATCACCAGGTTCAAACGGTAATTCAGTTTGTTAATGTGACGCGAAAGCTGTTGAATCTTATCAGAAACATGCTGGCCCTCTCCTGTTTTAATTTTTGCCGATACCTGCCGTAAATAAGCCGACTGCCAATCGCCATCTTCAATACTTTTAAAGGCAAGTACAAAGTGAGCCAATGTTTTACCAATTCTTCCGGCAATCAGGTCTGTTTTGTCAACAGCTTCCTTTCGTGATGAAACCAGTCGGTTGTTAAATAGCATTAATACCGGAATAAAATAACGCACCGGCATATAAAATATAGCCACTATTATAACCGCGAGCATGAGGTATGGAGCCATCTTGCTATACAGGTTCAACCATTTTTCATCCTCTAATTCAACCGGTATTTTTAAGTATTCAAGCAGGTTTTTTATTTGTTCGCGTTGTTGTTTTATTGAGAATAAGAGGTGAGCCTGTAGGTCGAGCTTCCATTCGTTTTTAGCGGCGATTTCATCAACAGCCTGCTGACGCCGTAAAATAACCTCTTTAGCAGCAGGAGCGCTTAGCCATTTAGCCAGCTTTACCATGCCCGGAAAAGTAGCCGCCCGGTTTATTAATTGAAATAATGAATTACTGCCGAAAATATCCAGATCAGATGCATAATAATATTTCTCGTTACTAAACATCGCACCGTTATCATACATGTTGCCCCGGCTTTGAATACTCATTATTTCATTTTCATTTACCTTTTTTATATCCTGATAATAGTTACGCTGTGTTTCAAAGTGATTCTGCTTTTTTATGAGCCAGCTAAAGCAAATAATTAAAATGGCTACTGTAAAAGCTATGATGCCTATATCATCAACAGCTATGGCGAAGCAAACAGAAAGGATAAACAACCCGAATGCCGCCAGCCGGTATAAGCCGTAGTTATTTGCCAGTTTCTTATATTTGTCAGCTTCCTGTTGGGCTAATGCTGATGTTTGACGGTAATGGTCGATAATGTTGGGTTCCATTTTCAATAAAAATCAGGCTAAATAAACGGATATATTTTAAATAAACATTTTATTTATTTCATGAAGATCACTTTTTTAACCGTTGGCAAAACTGAGGATGCTTATTTAAAAGATGGTATTGAAAAATACGTTAAACGTTTAAAACACTATACCAAGCTATCTATTATTGATTTGGACGAACTCAAAAACACTAAAGCCCTAACCCGCGAACAGCAAAAAGCCAAAGAGGCCGAGCTTATACTCAAAAGAATAACACCTCTGGATTATGTTATTTTATTAGACGAAAAGGGAATGGAGCTATCATCAGTAAAATTTGCTGCGTACATCCAAAAAAAAGAGATCGGTTCTATTGCCAGCATGGTTTTTATTGTTGGTGGCCCATATGGATTTGATCAGTCGGTTTATGACCGTGCCAATGATAAATTATCTTTATCGCCCATGACTTTTTCGCATCAAATGGTGCGTTTATTTTTCATTGAACAGCTGTACCGCGCTTATACCATAATGAAAGGCGAGCCGTATCACCACGAATAATTTAGACGTTGATACCCCGAAATACCTTAATTTCTAACCTCACGAATAACATCAAAACATCCCTGACCAATAACCTATATTAGTCAGTTTTTTGTCAAAATAAAATAACATTCGTTAAATTTGGCCGTTTAGAAAGCTGATATCCCTACTTTTGATCAAAATATGAGCTATATGCACCAGATTGTTACAGAGCTATTATCGGTAAAATTCATCTTATTTTATATTCTAATTATATCTACGGTTATAGTTCATTACCGTGGCAAGGTGCGTTTTAAGTTTTTCAGGCAATTGACTGATCATTCAACCTTTATGGCTCCCATTAACATGCCGATGTATGCTTTTTCGGCAGTTGAAAATCAACCGTATATCAGCCAATCCAACTTTCCGCAATTAAACCTGTTGAAAGACAACTGGCAAATAATACGCGACGAAGCTTTGCAACTGGAGCGCGAAGAACTGATAAAAGGATCTGATAAATATAATGACATGGGCTTCAACTCGTTTTTCAGACGCGGTTGGAAACGTTTTTATTTAAAGTGGTATGATGATTTTCATCCATCTGCAAAAAAATACTGTCCGCAAACCATCGAATTGATTCAGCAAATACCTAACGTTAAAGCAGCTATGTTTGCCGTTTTACCTGCGGGCAGCGAACTGCTGATGCACCGTGATCCTTATGCAGGTTCGTTACGCTACCATTTAGGTTTAATAACCCCAAACTCTGAACTTTGCCACATTGTAGTTGACGGTCAGAGTTATGCCTGGAAAGATGGCGAGGATGTTATTTTTGACGAAACCTACATCCACTACGCTGAAAATAAGACCGATATAGACCGTATTATTTTATTTTGCGATATTGAAAGACCAGTTAAAACTATGTTTGGCCGTGCCTGGAATAAATTTTTCGGCTGGTTTATTATGGCTGCCGCAGTATCACCCAATATGGGCGAAGACAAAACCGGGAATATTAACAAAGCTTTCAGATATGTATACTCTATCAGGCTGGTAGGTAAACGAATTAAAGCTTATAACCGCAACCTGTACTACGCAGTTAAGTATGCTTTAATGCTGCTTATTTTGTATCTAATCTTCTTTTAATTATTGTTTACTGTTATTCTTGGGCGTAAATAACTAAATTTGCGCCCATGTCATTAGGTCACAGTCATTCACACGATCATTCACATGGTCATGGTCATCATCACCACGATCATACCCCAAAGCTTGATCATCTTAATAATGCTTTCATTGCAGGTATTATCCTTAATTCGGTTTTTGTTGTTATAGAAGTAGTGGCCGGGTTAATAACCCACTCGCTTTCACTTTTAACCGATGCCGGCCATAACCTGGGTGATGTTGCGGGGCTTGCACTCGCTTTACTTGCATTTAAACTAACTAAGGTAAACGCAAACAGCCAGTACACCTACGGCTATAAAAGATCAACCATTATCGTATCCTTCTTTAATGCCCTTATTTTATTTGTATCGGTAGGTTTTATTGGGTACGAAGCTATAACACGTTTCATCACACCCGAAAAAGTTGATGGCGGAACCATGGCCTGGGTATCATTTATTGGCATTGGGATTAACGCTTTTACTGCCTGGTTATTTGTTAAGGATAAAGATACAGATCTGAATGTTAAAGGTGCTTACATGCACATGGCTATGGATGCCATTGTATCATTCGGGGTGGTAATATCAGGTATCATCATATATTTTACCAACTTCTATTGGATTGACAGCGTTGTAAGTTTAATTATAGCCGTAGTGATATTAAGAGGCACATGGAGCCTGCTTAAAGACAGTTTAAGGTTGGAAATGGATGGCGTACCCAAAGAAATGGATCTTGATAAAATTAAGGCCAGCTTATTGAAAGCAAAAGGCGTTATTGATGTACACCACATGCACGTTTGGGCGTTGAGCACTACTGAAAATGCACTGACTGCCCACATTGTTATTGATCCGGAATTTTTATCATCGTTTGATAATATCAAGCACGATCTTCGTCACCGTTTGGAGCACCTGGATATAAGCCATAGTACATTTGAGCCTGAATTTTCGGAAGAAGAATGTAAGCAGCAGGATTGCTAGCTAATAGGAGGCATTTGCCCGGTATAAATAGCGCATCAATAAAAAAGCAACCTCTAAACTAATTCGCTCTGTATAGTTTAGAGATTGCTCCGTACAGCAATGACGTGCTGGTAATAATATTATTCAGCTTTTTTAGCGGCAGGCTTTTTAGCTTTCGCTTTCGGCTTTTCAGCAGCTTCGGCTTCAACAGTTTCAGCAACTTTTATAGTTTCCTCGGCTACTGCAGCTTCTTCAGCAGCAACAGGTTCCTCCTCGGTAAATAAAGGCAGATCCTTCAACACCTGGTACCAACTGAGAATTTTTTTCATATCCGAAGTATATACCTTTTCTTCGTCATGGTCTGGTGCTATTTCTCTGAAAAATTCTCTCATCTTTTTGCCATCTGCTTTTGCATCAGGCACTGATGAAGCATTTTTCATCTTTTCAAATACATCCAGCAGTTTAATATCATCTTCCAGCCCAAAAATGGTAATCTCATTCAGAGCGGCCAGTTTAGCGGTAGAAATATTTGCTACCAGTTTAGTTTTCTGCTCATCAAGGCTCTCTAAAATATACCCTGTTTTATTTTGAGCCAAAGCTCTCCATAATCCTGGTTTTCCTGATACGGCAACAATTCCCAATAAATTCATTCTGTTATGTTTTATAATAAATGACAAACAATAAATAATTATTAGCTACTTATTGCTTGCCCTTCACTATTTAGTCTTCTATTACCTCTATTCCTAAAATCTTATCACCCTGACGGATTGCGTCTACAACATCAACATTTTCAACCACTTTACCAAATACGGTATGATTTCTGTCTAAGTGTGCGGTGTTTGCTCTGCTGTGGCAGATAAAGAATTGTGAGCCACCTGTATTACGGCCTGCATGAGCCATAGAAAGCACACCGCGATCATGATATTGATTTTCGCCGGTTAATTCACAATCAATTTTGTAACCCGGGCCGCCAGCACCGGTTCCGGTTGGATCACCACCCTGTATCATGAAATTAGGGATAACACGGTGAAAAATTACATTATTATAGAAGCCTGAACTTGCTAATTTTTTAAAGTTAGCAACAGTATTAGGGGCATCGTTATCGTAAAATTCTACGGTCATATCGCCCTTTTCAGTTTTGATTATTGCTTTGCTCATTTCCTTTTTTTAAAATAGTGAGCAAAGGTAATAAAAAAGCAGAAAGGTTAAAGGTGAATGGCAAAAGGTTAGTTATCAATCAAAACTATTACATAATACCCTATTCAATTATTCGTTACATTTGAATAAATCATCTATTAAAATGCCGAAGCAAAACCGTCCGCCTCTTATCTCTCTTTCCGCTTTCCGCTTTTTGCTTGTTATCGCTCTTTACCTTTTACCATTCATTACAAAGGCTGCATCTATATTGATCCCGATGGATGATGAGCAGAAAGATCATTTAAAATCATACGGCATCGCCTTCTGGACCTTAAAAAACGGGGAAGAAGTAAACTGGCTGCTCAATTACCGTGGCGGTAGCTTTATGATGAATTATGACAAGAAAATTGAGGATGAGTGTAAAATACGCGGCGTTAGCTACGAAGTTTTGCCGGATGCCAAAGTAAACGAGATCATTACCGAGGTGAGCGACCCATCAGTGAATATGGATGTGGTAAAATTGGAAAAAGCGCCTAAAATGGCGGTGTATTCGCCAAAAAACAAGCTACCCTGGGATGATGCTGTTACGCTGGTATTAAAATACGCCGAAATTCCTTACGATGTAGTTTATGATGAAGAAGTTATAAGGGGCGATTTGCCAAAATATGATTGGCTGCACCTGCATCATGAAGATTTTACGGGGCAATACAGTAAGTTTTATGGCGCTTTCAGGTATGCGCAGTGGTATAACGATGATGTTAAGATACAAGAAGCTACAGCGCATAAACTTGGTTTTAAAAAGGTATCCCAAATGAAACTGGCCGTTGCCGAAAAGATACGTGATTTTTGCGCGGGTGGTGGTTTCCTGTTTGCCATGTGTTCGGGTACTGACACCTTCGATATTGCACTTGCTTCCGCAAATACAGACATCTGCGAAGCCATGTTTGATGGCGATGCCGCTGATCCTGATGCGCAATCCAAATTGGATTTCAGCCAAACCTTTGCATTTCAGAATTTCACGCTGGATATGAACCCGCTTTCGCACCAGTTCAGCAATATTGATGTAACGGCTACCAGGCAAGTTGACCGCACGCAGGATTTTTTTACCCTGTTTGATTTTTCGGCTAAATGGGATGTGGTGCCAAGCATGTTAACCCAGGATCACGACAAGGTTATAAAAGGTTTTATGGGACTAACTACCGCCTTTAATAAGAAACTACTAAAGCCTGGTGTGACTATTATGGGTGAAATGAAATCCAATAATGAGGCCCGTTATATTCATGGCGAATATGGCAAGGGCCAGTGGACCTTTTATGGCGGCCATGATCCTGAGGATTACCAGCATATTGTGGGCGATCCGCCAACTGATTTGAAACTTCATCCTAATTCTGCCGGCTACAGGTTGATTTTAAATAACGTACTTTTCCCAGCTGCAAGAAAGAAGAAACAGAAAACGTGATTTCAGTTTGCAGTTGCAAGTGGGCAGTTTGCAGTTTTAGGATTCCAAACTAAAAACTGCAAACCGGGAACTTAATTATAAAATGACCACGATACGCCTATTTTAATCAAACTATCCATTTGCGGATAACGATTCACCGTATAAAAACCCGGACTAAACAGACCCTGATTAGCGTAATCATACATAATAAAAAAGTTGGTGCGCTGTAAAGTAGCCTTAAAAAACACACCTGCAACAGGATATGAGGAGAAAGTAACATTTGCACCATTATAAAACTGCCCCAACCCTACCGCGTACGACGGCGCCGCATACTGCGAGTTATAGCGAACATCTATTCCCAGGTTTGAATACAAAACATGGAACAAGAACATTTTATAATATAAACTGGTGTAGGTATAAAACTCCGGCGTACGCAAAGTATTTTGGTAATCTGTTTTTTGATAGACCAAAAACTCATCTAAATGCCACCTGTGCCAGGCCACGCTTTTACCCAAACTTACTTTAAGCAAATTGATGTCCGAATTTAATTGTGTTGGGGTTGCATCAATACCGTTAGGCTGCGCTGCAAAATATAAATAGTCGGAAATTAAAAAGTATTCTGCTTTGAGATCAAACTTCAATAAATCATTAACATAGTGAAAGGACACACTACTGGTTTTTTGGTTGCTGAATTTATCATGGAATATATAATGGTTAGATATCCAATCCGTATAAACTAATGGTGGCGAACTGCTTTGTGTATATCCCTCAAATGTTATTCTGCCAGCCTTTTGACCGCCCGCAAGCAGCACCTTGGCATCATATAAAAAATCACCCGCATCTCTGCCCTCAGCAATTTGTTGAAAATCCCCCTCCAGTCCTATTTTATCGCTGAACTTGTAACTGAATTTTGCTTTCAGTGTAATATCCTGAAAGGAGGCATCCTGTACTTTGGTTGCGGTGTTTACCTTATTACCATATTGGTTTAACGTGGTATCGGCCACATACTGCGTATAATGATAATAATCTTCAGATAGGCCAACATCAAGCTTTACTTCATTTTTAACAAACTTTACCGACTTACTCCGGAGGTAGAAACTATACGAAAACTCGTTCTGCATATGCTGCACCGTGAGCGAATCCCGCGAGTAATTGGAAGCAAAATAATAATCGGGAAATACATTGTAAGTATCGGCCTCGTTTTGCAAAAAATTATATTTGCTGGTACCATAGTGAAACGTATAGCTGACACGCTGGGTAGGCAGTATACTATTGGTTCCATTGTCTTTTTTAGTGCTGTCTATTCTGCCTATGTAGTAAAATTGCTTCAAATACAATCCGGTTTGTTTCCATTGTTCATAGGTACTTTGCAATCGTGTAGGCTCCGATTCCTTTGCAATTGACCCGGTTTTAAAAATAGAGTCGTTTTGAATGGAACCGGTTTCAGGGGCTTTTAAATTGTTATAAATAATATTGGCTAATAAGTTATATCGTTTGTTTTTTGATTCATACCAGGCAAAAGCAGCGGCATTTACGTCACTAACATTTTGAAGCAATTCCTGACTGCTGTAAAACCCCTGTGAACCTATGAAATTGGCATTAAACCCGATATTCAACCGGGGATTAATATTTTGCGTATGCATTAACTTAAATACCTGTTCTTTTACACCACCAGTTACCAGATACAAATCTGTATACGGAACACGGGCTCGGTAATAGTTTATATCCTGCGGGTTTAAAAGATACAGATCAAGCGTGTGCAGACCAGCGTCAAAGCCAATTTGATGCGATGGTTCAAACAACAAGCTTCGCTGATCCAAACCCAGGTTCCCTAATCCTATTTTAGGACTGCGTGGCTGATATAGCGGACTATAATTTTCAAAATTTACAATGCCTGTATCCAGCTTAAATAGTTGAGTACTGTCTTTCAGCAATCGTTCATTGGTAACCCTTATAAATTTGGAGCTAAATACTACAGTATCTTTTTTCTTATCCTGCTTTTTCCGCAGCGAATCAAGTTCCTGATCGGCAGTAAGTATTTTTGTTGTGGTTGTATCCCGCAAATTTGGCTTTTGTCCCGCGGTGCCATATTGCCCGTTTGAATTACCGTTCGATTGCGCAAAAACAGCCTGTGCAAAAACACAAAGCATTATAATTATCAGGTATTTTATCTTATCAGGCATTAAAAACCGGCTATCAATTCTTTAAGTATCAATGTCATTTTAGGCTCTGCTTCCGCAGCAACTGCCAATATCTCTTCAAGAGAAACGGGTGTTAACACCTCACCAAAGCCCTCATCCGTTAGTACCGATATGGCAAAAACAGGCAGACCCATGTGATTAGCAACAATCACTTCCGGAACCGTACTCATGCCAACAGCATCGCCGCCAATTATGCGCAGATATCTGTATTCAGCTCTGGTTTCAAGATTGGGGCCGGTAACAGCAACATAAACTCCTTTATGGCATATAATATTGTTTGCCTTTGCTATATCCAGTGCTTTAGCCATCAACACCCTTTTATAGGGTTCACTCATATCCGGGAAACGTGGGCCCAACTCTTCTTCGTTTCTTCCAATCAGCGGGTTATGAGGTTGCAAATTAATATGATCCTCAATCACCATCAGGTCGCCCTTTTTAAAATCGGGATTTAGCGACCCGCTAGCGTTGGATACAAAAAGCGTTTTTATTCCAAGCATTTTTAAAACCCTTACCGGGAAAGTGATCTGCTGCATGCTATAGCCTTCGTAATAATGAAGTCGGCCCTGCATAGCAACTACGTTCTTTCCGGCCAGTTTGCCAAATATTAACTTACCCGAATGAAATTCAAGGGTTGAAATTGGAAAATCAGGTATATTGGAGTACATTAATTGTTTTTCAACTTCAATTTCGCGCACCAGGCCTCCAAGTCCTGTGCCTAATATAATGCCAACTTCTGGTTCAAAATCACCAATACGGCTCTTTATGTATGCTGTGGTTCTTTCAATACTCTCTAACATAGTCAATAATTAACTGATCAAAATCATGCTTGCTGTTGTTTAAAAATTCTGTCCGGATAGGTATCACAAAAACAGGAAGTTTTTCATCCTTGTTAAACCATGATTCCTCTAAACGCTGTTCATCCTTTTCTGTTGTAAGGATTAATTTTTTTTGTGATGTACAGGCTTTATACTCAGCAGCAAGTTTAGTGATATTTTTTAAGGTAAACGGGTGATGATCGGGATATTTATGATGAATAATATTTGTTGTTAACGTATTTAAATACTTAACCAACGGCGTTGCATTGGCAATTCCGGTTAGCAAAAACACAGTCGTATCGCTGTCAATAGTAAAATCAACAGACGAGCCGCTAAAGTCTTCGGGTTGCTGATACGCTATTTTGGAAAAAAATAAGCTTTGATAGGGTAATGGCTTAACTTTTTGAGCTATTTCCTGCTGTATATCTTCGCTAAGTGATTCGGGGCATTTAGTAACTATGATAACCTGTGCACGCCATCTGCCGCTGTAAGGCTCGCGCAGATTACCGGCAGGCAATATTAAATGGGGCTCATTAATACGGTTGTAGTCAAACAATAAAATACTTAACCCTGGTTCAACCGCACGGTGCTGGTAAGCATCATCCAATAGAATAACATCGTGACGCGCTATCAGGTGCTTTATACCCTCTACCCTTTTTTCGCAAACAGACACCGTAATATCCGGAAACTTTTGTTTGAATTGAGCGGGCTCATCCCCTATCTGGTCGGCAAGCGAATGAACATCTGGGGCACCCGGAAAAGCGCCTGCAACAAGATAACCTTTGGTTCTACGGCCATATCCCCTGCTTAACGTAGCAATTTTATAATCATTTTTTAAAAGACGAATAAGATATTCCGTCATGGGACTTTTACCCGCGCCACCAACGTCAAGGTTACCTATTGATATTACTGGTTTATTGAATTTATAACTCTTAAATAGGCCTGCATCATAAAACCAGTTACGGATAATTACAACAAGCCCATAAATAAGTGAAAAGGGAAACAAAAGCCAGCGCAGGTATTTCATAAATCGCTGTAAAGATAGGAAAACAGTTTAACTGGGTATTATCAGCCTATCAATTTCAACTAATTGTGCAGTCCATTTATTGCTGACCACTTATTATTTAAGTATCTCCGTAACAGGCAAAAGCTTCTCATCAACTTGTCCGTTTATAACTGAAACATAGTAAGCATTGCTGTTATCATCTATCGCAACGGTTCTTATATATTTTTCATTTTCAAACACAATCCCGGCCCTATCATCAATAGCATAACCTGGCGACAATCGTCCTTTTAAAATGTTATCAAAATATAACGGTTTACGTAACGGCTCGCTGTGATAATGCGGACAATGACTAGTTTGAATAAATCCAAGGCATTTTACAATAGACAAATCCTTCGGTCTGGAATCGGTAGTCCCACCCTGAAACCAGCACAGTGAACCGGCGCTGCCGCCGCCTAAAATAATACCCTTATTATAAGCCTTTCTTAAAACAGTATCAATACCCTGGGCTTTCCAAATTGCCATCATGTTAAGAGTATTTCCGCCGCCAACAATAATAGCGTCCATACTTAATAGGTTATCTTCAAATGATTTTGAGTCAGTATACGATGCTACGAAAGCACGCTGTACATAACCACGCATGGGCAAACCTTCGCAGGCTGCATACCAGCCGTTAATGGTATTGGCATTATCACCAGTTGCAGTAGGTAAAAAACATATTTTGGGGTTTTCTTTTTTTGTGAGGGTGATTACATAGCTCATAAACTGCCTGGTAAAGCTGCCCCCGTAAGCAAAAATAGTTCTCGTTGGCGTTTCCTGACCCATACCTGCAAAACAAATAGATGTTAATAAAATAACAAACCAGATCCTTCTCATCTTAATTAATTCTCAATTTACAATTGGTTATCCTGCCAAAAATTATCACATTTTTTAAAGCAGGGCTGTAAATATATAAAAACAGATTAATAGCCTGTTAACATGACATTAATTATCAAAAAACTGCATTTTTATGAAATATCTGTTACATTTCTCGCAAAGAAAATGGGAGTTTATTGCGATGTATTAATAGGTTTTCCTCATCATAGCGATGGGTTTAAACCCATCGCCATAGATAAAAATCATTTTGTAACATCCGGGCCTACGCTGCATCTAAATACTACAATCAGAACAATGAGCAACCTTGCAATAAAAAACAATCAATAAGTTCTGCAATCATTAACAACTTTTATAATTTTACTTAGGATTTAAATAAAATGAAAAAAATATTTATAGTACTTTCTGCCGTGGCAATAATTGCCGCAGGCTGCACGCAAAACCCTCCGCAACAAAACAATGTAACCATTGAAAGCAATAACGCGCCTGCCGGTTTTGACGTAAACAAATTAGCGCAACTGGTTAAAACCAGCACCGACCCGCAAACGCTCGAAAAGGCCATTAACGATCCCAACAACCATGTAAGCAACCTGGATCTGGATAAAGATGGAAATATAGACTATCTAAAAGTTGAGGAACCCGCACAGAACAGGTTAAACGTAGTAGATGATGTTAGTGATGCCGATTCGGTAACAATAGCACACATTAAAGTTGATCCTACGCAAAACAACACGGCTGATTTAAGCGTACAGGGTAACCCTAACTATGTTGGCAATGATAACTATTATCATTCCTCCTTTTCATTGACTGATTTCTTATTGTTAAGCTACCTGATGCGTCCGCACGCTTATTACATGCCGATGTATCATTACGGTTATTATCCGTCATATTATACACGCACCCGTACGGTTACCTCTTTCAGGCCAACAACTTCTTCTGCTATGTCAACAAGAAGTTCACGCAGCAGCCTGGGATCACCATCAGGATCGCAGCGTTCGTTCAGTTCACGCAGTTCGTCAACAGTACGTAGCGGTGGATTTGGCCACAGCAGTTCATCATCATCCGGCAGATCAAGTTTTGGACGCAGTCGTGGTGGATTTGGCCGCAGAAGATAATTTTAATAACAATTTAATTTAAGCATCTAACATTTTATAATATGAGCATATTTGACAGGTTATTCCGCATAAGCAAAGCTGAAGCTAATGCCGCAGTAGATAAATTAGAAGATCCGGCTAAAATGGCCGATCAGATTCTTCGCGAATTAAGAGAAAATTACCAGCAAGCCATACAAGGCGAAGCCGAAATTAAAGCCCTGGCCCTGCAACATCGCGCCAGCGAATTACAATACCGTAACAGCGCCGACGATTGGGAAAAGAAAACCAATGACCTGCTTGACCGCATTGAAACCAAACAGCTGGATGAAGCCAAAGGAAATGAACTGGCTGCCAAAGCAGCAGATGAGCACCAGAAAGCTGCAAATGAAGCTGACCAGTTTGCTAAAATGGCCGAAAAAGAAGAAAGTGCAGTGGCCGTTATGGACCTTAAAATAAAACAAATTAAGGATCAGATAACCGATACCGAAAACCGTGCAAAATTGATTCAATCGCGCGCTAAAACAGCCGAGGTTTCTGAAAAAATTAATAAAACGCTTTCGAATGTTGATACCGATGGGCTAATGGCAACATTAAACCGTATGGACGAAAAAGCTTCGGCCCAGGAGTTCCGCGCCGCTGCTTATGCGCAAATTGAAGATTCAACCTTATCAACCGAGCAGGAAATCAACAAAGCTTTAGGCGTTGGCTCATCATCAAATGCATTGGAGGCTATCAAAGCTAAACGCACCAAATTGTTAAATTAAAAAACTTCACCGCACGTCATTGCGAGGAACGAAGCAATCTATATGCTATGCAAATCATAAAGGATTTTTATTGCCCTGTGTAGAGATTGCTTCGTTCCTCACAATGACGTATGGTCTATTCAATTCCCCATGTTTTTAACAGACGATAATAAAAAATCATTTAAGGCCATCATCCTTTTAAATGAGATGGTAAATGGCACACATAAATTTCAAACTGTTGCCAATGGTGATGATGAAATACTGGAACCTTTGTTTATTGAGCTGATGTCAAAAGGTTATGTGCAAACCAGCGGTTTAAACTACCAGGTTACAGCTAAAGGGCAGGAGGTGTTTGATACTTTTATGAAACGGTATACTGAATACTTAAAAGTATATGATATATTCTCTTACGTAGACCTTGAAAAAGGCGAATTTGCATTTGCCCGTTATTTTGACTTTGATACCGACGATGAATGGGCCAATTTTACCAATGACGAGCGTTTTGACGATCTTCGTATTGCAGTAGCCATCTTTAAAAAGATTGATCCGGCTGAAATCGTTTTCATGTCTTTTATAAACGAGAACAGATTTGACACCGCCTCAAACGGCTGGCAAATGGACCTGTTATCAGATAACGACTGGAAAGAAATTGAAGAAATCTGCAAAACTGCCATCAAACCCGATGAGGTTGGTGAAGATGCCATGGTTGATATGATTTCACAAGGCTCAGAGCTGATGATTAAGCTGCTGGAAGAAGAACAAAAACAGAATCAAAACAATAATAACAATAACGGCACCGAAACCATAGTAGAGGAAGAAACCGTAGAATACTACGAACCATATTACGATCCGTACTATGTTTCGCCAATTTGGTTAGTTCCGTTGTTTTTGTGGTAGATATTTGTCTGAACTCGAATTTATCGAATTTAAGAATTAATTGAATTTGATCTTAATTCTGTAAATTCAACTAATCCGATAAATTCGAGTTCAGACAATTATTTCAACTTTAAAAACTGTGAGCTGCTCGGCTGTCATTCGCTCCTCAATGCTTTTATCGGATTGGCTATAGCCGCCTTTATCGACTGAAAGCTTACCGTAAGCAAAGCAATCACAATGGCCACTGCTCCTGCTAAAGCAAATACATACCAGCCTATAGTTATGCGGTAAGTAAAATCTTCAAGCCACTTGCTCATGGCCCACCAGGCTATTGGCGAAGCAATTAAGATGGCTATAGCTACCAGCTTCACAAAATCAAGCGATAGCAGTTTGGTAATGCTTTGAACGCTTGCACCCAATACCTTGCGTATCCCTATCTCTTTGCTGCGCTGTTCGGCCATAAAGGCTGCCAGGGCAAACAAACCTAAACAAGCAATAATAATAGCGAGCACAGCAAAGCTGGTAAAAATCCGGCCCATGCGCTGTACATCATCATACATTTTGTTAAAACGATCATCCAAAAAAGAATACCGGATAGGCTGCGACGGCGACAAGTCTTTCCAGGTTGATGAAATCTGAGCAATGGTATTTTGAATATTACCACCACCAATCTTTACTGAAATTATGGATGGGCTAACGCCTTTAAACATAGCCAATGCGCCTATTGGTTGTCGTAACGATTCAAAATTAAAATCCTTTACTACTCCAACAATTCTCATTTTATCATCTCCATGCGTAATTACTTTGCCTACAGGGTCTTTCAGGTTAAGCTTTTTAACCATGGTCTCGTTAACAATTACCCCACCGTTATTACCATCGGGCGAAAAATTTACGCCTTGCAGTAGTTTTAAGCCAAATGTTTTAAGATAGTCTTCATCAATTATCCAAAATTGGGAGTCCACCCCGGTTTCAACCTTTGATTTTCCTTCATTCCAAAGGGTATTACCGTTGCGCTTGGTACCTTCCACCGGTAAGTAATCGCCTACAGCAACACTTTTTACTGATGATAATTTAAGCAGATCCTGCTTAAGATTTTTAACGCCATTATCGCCGAGTGTATTTGTACCCTGCAGCACAACAATCTGGTCTTTATCATAACCCAGGTTTTTGTTAAGGATAAACTTCATCTGGTTATAAATAACAAATGTACTGATGATGAGTATAATAGAAGCCGTAAACTGGAATACTACCAGGCTATTACGAAGGGTTGAGCTTTTGCTGCCGCTGCTTATTGAACCCTTAAGCACGCTCGCCGGTTTAAAGGATGAAAGATAAAATGCAGGATAAATGCCTGCCACTATGCCCACAACAAAGGCTGCTGCCAGTATAACCGGGATAAACCACAGAGCAAGCCAGGGTATAGTTAATGTTTTTGAAGCCAACACATTAAAATATGGCAATAACAGCCAGGCCAGCAGTATACCAATCATAAATGAAATAACACTATAGAGCAGTGACTCGGCAAGAAATTGATTGATCAATCCTCCACGGGTTGAGCCAACAACTTTTCTCAACCCAACCTCCTTAGCGCGATTAGCTGATTTGGCTGTAGAAAGGTTAATAAAATTGATGCAGGCAATGGTTAAAATAAATAAGGCCACTGCCCCAAAAAGCCATATAAAACGGATATCACCATGCTGAAATTCGTCCTGCACATCGTATCTTAAATGAATATCGCTGATTGGCTGCAACTTAAATGATAGTTTTTGCAATTCCTTTGCGGCATCCTTATAACTAATGCTCAACAGCGCAGGTAAAAGATAATTTTTGTCGATGTCGGTAGTTATCTTTTTATTCAGTTGCTCAATATTTGCTCCCGGCTTCAACAACAGATAGTCGGGGTAATTGCTGGCATTCCAGTTGGTTTGCTCACCTTTGTAAAATTCAACTCCTTTCAGGGTAAGCAAAAAATCAAATTGCAAGTGTGACGTCTTTGGGAAATTCTCCATTACACCACCAATTCTATAAGGCTTGGTTTGATCATTATTAAAGAACATTACCTTACCAACAGGATTTTGACCAGGAAAATACTTATCCGCTTTGCGTTTTGATATCACCATGGTATTGGGTTCGGAAAGTGCATGTTCCCTGTCGCCATAAACCATTGGCAGCTTTAAAATATTCAACAGGTCCTCGTCGGCATAAGTAAATCCTTCTTCGTGCGTATTCTCCACCTGGTCGGCACGCCTTAATTCATTATTTCCGGCTCCGGGGAAAAGGGAATTGGGCATTAAACGGACAGATTTCTCTATTTCCGGAAAATCAGCCTTTAACGCGTTCGAAATTGGTGCAGGGTAATCATCACCCTTTTCAACCTTTCCATCATGCGTATAATACTCAACTAACCTGTAAATACGATTGGTATCCGGGTAAGATTGATCATAGCTCAGCTCATCTTTAATATAAAGCCCTATCAATATACAGGCGGCAATACTTAATGCAAAACCACCAATTTTAATTGCCGCATACATCCGTTGTTTGCGCAATTGCCTTACCGCAATTTTTAAATAGTTTTTTATCATGATACTTCAGTTCATTGATTTGTTAGTTCATTAGTATATTGGGGCAATGCTCATTACTCTATTCCAACGTTTTTCCAATCTCTAATCTCCAGCCTCTAATCTCTCATTCCGTTTTCAAACTCTTCACAGGATTAGCTAAAGCGGCCTTTATCGCTTGTGAGCTTATGGTTAACAATGTTATCACAACCGCTATTACTGCCGAAACTATAAATACACCTGGGCCAATAGTAATCCGATAATCATACTTCTGCAGCCATTTTTGTAAAAAGTAAAAAGCTAAAGGCGAGGCAATCACACAGCTGATAATTACCAGCAAAATAAAATCCTTAGATAACAACAACCATACCTGTGCTACTGTAGCACCCAGTACTTTTCTTATGCCCATTTCTTTGGTACGCTGTTCGGCTACAAAGGCGGCAAGCCCAAATAGGCCCAGGCATGAAATAAATATAGCCAAACCTGCAAAAACACCTGCCAGTTTACCCACCAGTACTTCCTGACTGAACTTCCAGTTATAATCCTGGTCAACAAAACGGTAATCATATGGATAAGCCGGATTATACTTATCAAATATTTGAGTAAGCTTTTCAACTGCCTGGTGTGTGTTTATATTCGGCGATAACTGGTATATTAAATTAAAATTGGCTGCGTTGGCACTAAAAGTAAACATAGTCGGATCTGCATCTTTATAAGGCGAGTCCATCAGCGCATTTTTCACCACACCTATTATCCTGTATTGCTGCTGACTCCAGGTAATAATCTGATTCACCGGATCTTTAAGCCGGAGCCTTTTGATGGCGGCTTCGTTAAATACAACATTGTTGGTATCGGCCTTTGCACCGGGTGTAAAATCCCTGCCTGATAGTATTTGCATTCCTAACGTTTTAAAATAATCGTCCGATACTGATATACTGCCCATCTCGACCGTTTCGCCCGGTCGTTTACCCGGAAACTTATCCAGGTCTGTATGCGACCAAACAGTAGTTGCGGGGCTGGATGACGTTGAAACAGCTGTTACTACCCCACTTTGCAAAAGATCGTTTCTCAGCGCATCATAGTTACGGGAAAGATCGGAATTTACCTCCGTAGTCATTAAGCGATTGATTTGGTAACCTATGGGCCTGTTTTTTGCATATTGAATTTGCCTGTAAATAATAACCGTGCTAATAATTAAAGCGATGGAACAGCTAAACTGCGTTACCACCAATATTTTACGGGATGTGGATGCTGACTTACCCACCTGTATGGTGCCTTTTAATACCTTAACCGGATTAAACGACGACAGATAAAACGCCGGCTTACTGCCTGCCAATAGAGCTGTAAATAACACACACGCCATCATAACCATCCAAAATACCGGACTGGCAAATGGAATAGAAATTACTGTACCTGTAAGCGAATTAAACGCCGGCAAAGCAAGCTGTACAAATAATATAGAGAATAAGAAAGCAATAAAAGTAATTAATGCCGACTCTACCAGGAACTGAAAAATTAAATCCTTGCGCTGAGAGCCGATGGCTTTACGTACGCCAACTTCCCTGGCACGCTTTTCTGACCTGGCGGTAGAAAGGTTAATGAAGTTGATACAGGCAATTAATAAAACAAGTGCGCCAATAAGCGTAAAAATGCGTACATAATCAATAAACCCACTGATGGCTTTTCCATTTTTAAAATCGCTGTAAAGATGCCATTTAAGCAGGGGATACAAAATCACATTAGAATTCACAGCATTGAGGTTATTGGTTTCGCCTTTTTCTATATTTTGTATTTTGGCTGATACAGCCGAAAATGAAGCGCCGGATTTTAATTCTGCGTAAATCGAGTAGCTGTTATAGCCAAAGCTCGCCGCTCTTGACCGCTTTACATAGCCTTGCGTTGCCTCATAATAGCTAAAAGGGATCAGATATTTAAATTGGAAGGTTGAATTTTCTGGAAGATCTTTAATAACACCGGTAACTTTTAAATTGTCATGATTATCAACCCTTACAATCTTATTGATAACGTCGATACTTCCAAATAAGGCTTTTGCCGTTGATTCAGTAAGTACAATGGAAAAAGGATCTTTTAAAGCTGCATTGGCATTCCCACTGATAAATGGGTAACGAAACATTTTTAAAAAATCGCCACCGGCCTGTATCCCGTAAAGGTAAAACTTTTTATTACCAACCATAAGGCCATGAGCGCCCTGCCCGTCGGTTTCTGCAACGTGGTCAAATTCAGGGATGTTATTACGCAACGCATCCGCAAGTTTTAATGAGGTGGATGAGAAGGTTAACGTATCGCCATTGCTGTTAAAATTACGCATCACCTGGTAAAGTCGCCCATTATCAGGCAAAAACTTGTCGTACGAATATTGATAATTAACCCATAACGCAATCAGCAAGGCAACAGCCATGCCAGCTGAAAGCCCTAAAATATTGAGCGCACTATAAACCTTATTGTTAATGATATTACGCCAGGCTATTTTCAAATAATTCTTTATCATAATTAGTTTATTGTTTTATTAATTCCTTTGTCTGAACTCGAATTTGTGGAATTTAAGAATGAATTGAATTTGATCTTAATTCTGTAAATTCAACTCATTCGATAAATTCGAGTTCAGACATATTATTCCGCTTTTAAACTTTTAACAGGGTTAGCCAAAGCAGCCCTGATAGCCTGGGTGCTCACGGTAAATAGAGCTATAAAAACAGCCAATAGGCCGGCCAGGGCAAACATCCACCAACTTAACGTAATGCGGTAGGCAAAAGCTTGCAACCATTTGTTCATACCATACCAGGCAATTGGTGTAGCTATTACAAATGAAATCCCTACCAGCACCAAAAAATCTTTAGACAATAAGCTTACCAATCCTGACACACTTGCACCTAATACTTTGCGGATGCCTATTTCCTTATTGCGTTGCTCTGCGCTAAAGGCTGCCAACCCGAACAAACCTAAGCAGGATATAATGATAGCTACCAGTGTAAAAGAATTGATGATTTGCGACAACACTATTTCTGTTTCATATTGTTTTTGCACTTCGGCGTCAAGGAACGAATATTCAAACGGAACAGCAGGCATGTCTTTTTTCCAGATTGCTCCTATCTGGCTGATTAACGTTTTATAATCCTTGCTGTTGGTTGATACCACCATGCTTACCAGGTCTGACGGGTTATTGTCATATTGTATCATAAAAGGGCGTACATCATCATGCAACGAATTATAGTTAAAATCTTTCATCACGCCCAAAACAGTGACATACGTAATTGGATTATTGCCATAATGGGTATAAAGCTTTGCGCCGGGCGCAGTTTGCGCGTTAAGATTTAATCTTTTTGCCAGGGTTTGGTTAATGATAACTTTATTTGAATCGCCAGGGATAAAATCGCGACCGCTCAACATTTTAATACCGTAGGTTTTTATAAAATATTGATCAGTTCCTATATTTTGAGCATCAATAGCAGTATTCATGTTGCCGCCTTCGGGATAAACCCCATGATCGTGCAATACAAATTGACTCAGGTAGTTATCCGCATTGTTAACAGCCTTAACGTCGGCCAGTTGCCTTAAATCGGTTGCCAGCGCCGTCATTTTGTTTTGCGCATCGCCGGTATAAAAGTTAAACACCAGCTTTTGGTCTTTATTAAAACCAAGGTCTTTTGATTTGATATAGTTGAGCTGGCTGTAAATAATGATGATACCCGTAATCATCACTATTGATAAAACAAACTGAAAAACTACCAGCGACTTGCGGATTCCTGCTGCTGATACGCGACTGGTAAAATTGCCTTTGATAACCTTGATAGCTTCAAAACCCGACAAATAAAATGCGGGATAGCTGCCGGCAACCAATCCAGTTACTGCCACCAAACTTAATAACACCAACCACAAACGGTAATCTGCCAAAAACAATAGCCTGATATCGCTATGGGTTATCTGGTTTAAGTATGGCAAAGCCAGCCATAATAGCGGCAACGCTATTATAACACCTATAAATGATAGCAGAAACGACTCACCCAAAAATTGCTTAATTAAATCATACTTACCTGCACCTATCACCTTGCGCACGCCCACCTCTTTTGCCCGCTTTGATGCCCGCGCAGTAGAAAGATTCATGAAGTTTATGCAGGCAATAACCTGAATAAGCACTGCTATTAATATCAGAATAAACAAAAACGACGGACTGACGGTTTTGCCCGGCTCTACCTCATACCCGCCTGTTGTATGTATTGAGGTAATAGGTTGCAGATGCAGTTCCTTCTGCATCCCCAAGGTACGCAACTCCTGCCCGGCATGTTTGTTTAAAAATGCAGGTATTTTTTTCTCAAATGCTTTAACATCTGTACCAGGACGCAACTTTAGATAAGCAAATAAAAAGTTATTGCCTGCCCATTCTGCATCATTGGCAAAAAAGTTTCCGGCGCCGCCGCTTTTCATACTTATAAACATATTGCCTTGCAGGTGCGATTTTCCCAAACTCTCATCAATTACCCCGGTTACCTTAAAATCGTGCTTACCGTATCCGTCGTTAATATTTATCATTTTCCCAACGGCGCTTTCATTGCCAAAAAGCTTTTCAGCGGTAGGCTTTAACAATACAACAGAGTAGGGCTCATCCAGCACATGTGGTTCATGGCCCTCAACAAAGTGATAAGTAAAAAAGTCAAAAAAAGTAGAGTCTACATAAAAAGCGCCATTTTCATATAACGATTGCTCCTTGTACTGCAGCAGATGCTCTTTAGCTCCCAATATGTCTGTTTTTACAGCCCTCGTATAATTTAATACCTCCGGAAACTCATTTTTAAGTGCTGGTGAAATTGGAGGAGATGATGAGGCATTGTGGTGTTTATCTCCGGTTAATATCAGGTCGGTTGTGATCCGGTAAATGCTGTTTGCATCTTTATGATGTTTATCATAACTGTATTGCTCCTGAACATATAACAAAATGTAAAGGCAGCAAAGCGTGCCGGTTGCCAAACCAAAAATATTAATAAAGCTGAAGGTTTTGTTTTTTAACAAAAAACGAAAGGCTGTTTTAAGATAGCTTTTTATCATATTAGTTTATTGGTTGATTTGTTCATTAGTTTATTGGTTTTATTCTGTGACATATCAATATAAATTAATCTTTCCCAATAGGGATGTTCTAAGAAAATGCCAAATAAATAATATATTGATTTTCAATACATTAAATGATACCTATTAAAACTAATCGTCCGGTTTCGATACAACGTATGTTCGCTTATGAAAGCCTGCATTTTGTAAACAATGCAATTGTAATTTAATCCGATATCTTCAGAATTTAATCAGTTTCAATATTTAAATTGCTTTCATACTTTAGGCAATTCAAAACCGGTAATAATGAAGTATAAATTCTTAGCTCTTATTTTATTGCTTTCATCGGCTTGCTTTGCTCAAACTGATAAAAAGCTGACGGCTCAACTACAGGATGCTGTAAAAGGCTTTAACGGTCAGGTGGGCATCTACGTACAAAATCTTAAAACAGGCAGAACGGTAGCCATTAACGCCGATACACTTTTCCCCACCGCGAGCATGATAAAGGTAAGCATTCAATGCGGGTTGATGGACAAGATTGAAAAGGGAGAAATTCAATACAATCAGAAGCTGGTTTACCGGGATTCATTACTTTATAAAGGCGAAGATATTTTAGGATCATTTAAAGATGGCGACACTATTGAAGTAAGCAAAGTGGCTTTATTAATGATCACCATGAGCGATAACACAGCGAGCTTATGGTTGCAAAAACTGGTTGGCGGCCAATATATTAACAACTGGCTGGATCAAAATGGGTTTAAGGTAATGCGGGTAAACTCCCGTGTTGCCGGGCGCGAGGCCATACACGAAAAATATGGCTGGGGTATAACTACCCCTTATGAAATGTGCCGACTGTTTACCTTGATACGCCAGGACAAAGTAGTAAGCGCGGCGGCAAGTGAGCGCATGTGCCGCAATATGGGCAGAATATTTTGGGATGACAAGGCGATATCACAAATTCCTCCTTATATTCAAACCATGTCTAAACAAGGTGCCATCGATGCCTCAAAATCTGAAACCGTATTGGTAAACGCCCCGCATGGTGATTATGTATTTTCTATTATTACCAATAATAATAAAGATCAGCGATGGACAGCAGACAATGAGGCGGATGTATTAATAAGAAAAGTGTCAGCACTGTTATGGCATTATTACGAACCCAAAAGCGATTGGAAACCGGCAGATGGCATGGATAAATATATGAAAGACGAATAATAACAGCATGAAAAAATATTTAATATCGCTCAGCATTTTGATGATAACAACCTGTCATTTATTTGCTCAAACAAAAAATGAGGGCAATTATTTTACCTCTTTCGACAGTACAAAAATATATTACGAGGTAAACGGCGAAGGCTTCCCGTTTATTTTGATTCATGGTTTTTCGGGAACCGGACAAGGTTGGAAACATTGCGCGGTTTATAACGATTTATTAAAAGCAGGTTACAAAGTAATATTGATTGATCAGCGCGGTAACGGGCAATCTGATAAACCACATAACGAACTGGCTTATGCAAATGATGCCGAGGCAAAAGATATAATGGGCCTGATAAGTAGTTTAAATATTAAACAATATGATGCCGTTGGCTATTCGCGGGGATCAATTATTACTTCCCGGTTGCTTGTATTAGATAAACGGCTACGCAAGGCAGTAATGGGCGGCATGGGCGATGCCTATACTAATCCGGATTGGCCCCGCCGTATCCATGCTTACAAAGCTTTAATGGGTGATACTACCCTGCATGATGTTGACGATATGGTGAAATATATTCGCAGTCAGCATTTTGATGAGTTATCATTGGCCTATCAGCAAAAATATCAGCCATCAACAAGTATACAGGAACTTGCTGTCGTAAACATCCCTGTTTTAATTATCAGAGGTACAGAGGATAAAGAAAATGGCTCAGAAACCGGGTTAAATAAACTTATACCTACCTCGGGGCTTGTTTATGTACCTGGTAATCATAATACCGCCATCCGAACGACTGAATTTTCGGCTGCCGTTTTGAAATTTATAAGTAACTGATAGCAGCTGGATTGTTCGCCGCTTAAATAGTGTTTTTATCAAACTTAATTTTCTATCGGGATGCAAATAGGAAGAGTGCTGTTATTGCTTACAATTTGTTTACTTACATATGTAGCAATGGCGCAAAGTCCTGTTGATAAAACCCACATGAGCTTCGATACCACAGGGCAAAAAGACTTAATTGATGTTGCGCGTTCACTCTTTAAATCAGCGCCCCGGCCGGTTTCGTTAGATGATAAAAAAACAATCTATTTTTCCATATTGCCTGTTTCAAGTGCTATTCCCGGAGGCGGAACGGCGTTGGTAACTTCAACTACAGCCGGTGTTTACCTCGGCGACAGGAAAACGACCTATCTTTCAACCATCAGTTTTACCCCCTATTTTAATTTAAAAGGGCGGTATGGTTTACCTATACGCTCAAGCATCTGGCTAAACAATAATAGCTGGAATATACAGGGGGATACCCGTTTTTTGGTTTATCCGCAATATACCTGGAGCCTTGGCGGGGGCCAGCCCGAAAGCGATAAGTTTTTAGTGAGCTATAGTTATTTACGTTTTTATCAAAGCGCTTTAAAACGTGTTACCCCCTACTTTTTTGTAGGCTTTGGTTACGATCTTGATTATTATTTAGATGTTGAAAGCGTCAATAATAATACGCTGGGTAACTTTAGTCATTACAAATATGGTACGTCGAATGATCAGAATTTTATTTCATCAGGACCGACTGTTGATTTATTGTACGATACCCGGAAAAACTCATTAAATCCCCTGCCGGGTGCCTACTTCAACCTTATTTACAGATATAACGCAGATGTGGTAGGCAGTAACAATAACTGGCAATCCATTTACGCCGATTTCAGGAAATATATTTCCATAACTAATTCGGGCCCTAAAAACATATTGGCTTTTTGGACATACTATTGGTCAACTTTAAACTCTGGTGCGCCGTACTTGAATCTGCCGGCAATTGGAATGGATCCTTATCAACGTTCCGGGCGCGGCATTGAACAAAACCGGTACAGAGGAAAAAGGCTGATTTATTTTGAAAGCGAATACCGCCGGGATATAACCCCCGATGGTCTTTTTGGCTTTGTTGTATTCGCCAATATCAACTCCGCCAGTCAACCAAAAACCAATACTTTTGAATACTGGAACCCTGCGGGCGGAACTGGTCTGCGTATAAAATTCAACAAAAAATCAGACACCAATATTTGTATTGATTACGGAGTTAGCAAAAATTATTCGGCTGTTGTTGTTGCCCTTGGCGAAGCTTTTTAATCTTTATTCTTTAACTGAATAAATTACCCGATTTTATATCCTGCTCAAACAAAAGTTCATTTATTCGCTTTTAAGTTTGATGAATAAATGTCTGCTAATCTTACTCATGTGCTTATTTCCTCTATTGGTAAAGGCTCAAACACCCATTGACACCACAAATGCGCCAGACATCGACACAACCGGTCAGAAAGATTTAATTGATATCGGTTTAAAACTATTTAAGTTTAAACCACGCAAATATCCAAAAGATAATAAAAAAGATAATAAACAGATATATTATTCCATATTACCCATTTCAACAGCTGTTCCCGGCGGTAGTAATGTATTGGTAACTTCTACAACTGCAGGCTTCTATTTGGGGCCACGAAAAACTACCTATTTAAGCAGCGTTACTTTTGCCCCATATTTTAACTTTAAAGGGCGATATGGCTTGCCTATACATTCAAGTATCTGGTCAAAAAATAACACCTTTAATATCGAGGGAGATACACGTTTTCTGGTTTACCCGCAGGATACATGGGGACTAGGAGGAGGCCAACCCGAAAACGCAAAAGTATTGGTTAACTATGATTATCTGCGCTTTTATCAGAGCGTACTAAAACGTATCAGCTCTTATTTTTACGCTGGTATCGGGTATAACATGGATTATTATTTCGACATCAACCCGGTTGTTGGTAATCAAACGGTTTCGTTGAGCGATTTTACACATTACAGTTATGGTACTGCACCCAATCAGAAATCATTTACCTCGGGTTTGTCATTAAATTTTTTGTATGATACCCGCCAAAACTCACTTAACCCGATTCCGGGCGCGTACGGAAACATCATTTATCGGTTTAATACAGAAGCCCTGGGAAGCGACAATAACTCGCGGTCTATTTATCTTGATTTTCGTAAATATATTTCACTAACAGAAGCGGGGCCAAAAAACCAATTGGCTTTTTGGTCGTACTACTGGACTACTATTTCATCCGGCACCCCATATCTTAATTTGCCTTCGATTGGCATGGACCCTTATCAAAGATCAGGACGCGGAATTGAACAAAACCGTTACCGCGGGGAAAGTCTTATTTATTTTGAAACCGAATATCGCAAAGATATTACAAACAATGGGCTACTTGGATTTGTTCTGTTTGCAAACGTGAACTCTGCCAGCCAGCCTAACACGCGTAAATTTGAATATTTTAATCCGGCAGGCGGCGGCGGCTTACGTATAAAGTTCAATAAAAAATCAGACACAAATATTTGTTTGGATTACGGCTTTAGCAAAGGATATTCAGATCTTACAATAGCCCTTGGTGAGGCTTTTTAAGTAAAAATATCAATACAATAATTAATATAATTATATTACTAATATTAAAATACTATTATTATATAATATACGCCCCGATAAAAATCAGTGCCCATACCCATTTTATTCTTAGCCTATAGCATTCGTTGTACTTTTTTCGGCTTTTAATTACAATTTTCATATGTCAAAGCGCATACTGGTACTGGATGATAACCACGATATTCTGGATATGGTTTCGGAAACACTTTCCTATGAACAATTTGAAGTTCAGGGAACCTCGCAAAGCGAAACCGTACTGCCATTGGTAAAAAACTTCAATCCAAATTTGATTATACTCGACTACCGAGTAGCCGGCTTAAATGGGGGTGAATTATGCCAACTGATAAAATCAAATCCCGATTTTAAAGATATTCCTGTAATTATTTTTTCGGCTTATGTTAATCACGCCGACGAGCTACTTGCTTATGGTTGCGACGCCATCATAAATAAACCCTTTGATTTAGCGGAACTGGTGAACAAAGTAAATACGTTATTGCAATGAAGTCAATATCCGGTTTTAACTTTATTATTTATTTTATAAAGTTTATTAAACTATACAAAGTCTACAATAAAGTACAAATTACTTGTTTTTTACCTCAGCAGTGCTTTTCCGTTTATAACGCAAATAAAAATGATTGCCTGTGAGTTATCCACATTCATCGAACCTTCATTTTACTAATAATTAAAAAAGTTAAGATCTTATTCTCTTTTGTTGAACGGACTGGTATAATAATTGTGTGTAGGGTACACAATATACGTATTAGTTTAGAGCAGTATTTTATATTGTATTATCAGAAACATAATTTATTAATTTGAGATGAGGATTTTAGCGGTAGATGACGACAAAGACATACTTGAAGTGCTTCAATATATATTAGAAGATTCAGGTTATGAAGTAGATACACTTTCAGACGGGCATTATTTATTTGAAAAAATAAAATCACAGGCACCAGATCTTATTTTACTCGACATTATGCTGGGCAATTTAGATGGGCGCGAATTGTGTAAGCATGTTAAAGCCAAACAAGAAACTAATAACATACCAGTAATATTAGTATCAGCAAGTCACAACGTACCTAACAATACTAGTAATATTGGTGCCCCCAATGCTTTTATAGCAAAGCCATTTGACATTGACGATTTGCTTGAAGTTATAAAGCTACAATTACACGCAGCCTGAAATAAAGTTCACAATCTTATTTAACAGTTAGCATTCGCAGCTTATCTGTTTTTTTCAGCCACTCAACATAATGATTAAGGTTTGTGCATTGAGGACAATTCCGCATCAATTAACTCATTCCATTTTTGCTGCGCCGGTTCATCCGATCCATGCCGGGTTTCATCGTCGTATTTCTTTTGCATATCATTCATCTCACGATAGGCATCCAGATAATCAACATTAATTAAACCATCGTAATTGTTTACCGGTAAATGTGCGGCATTTAGCTTTTGTTCAAAATGTATAGCGGCAATTTTTGCAATATCAAAATGCCTTTGTTCATGGTTTAACGCATACCTATTCTGGCCTCCGCTTTTTACCCAACAGGCGCTTTTGGGCAAACTCACCTTCATGGCAATATGAATAACTACTGATCCTTTAACAACCTCAGTTTGCTCCTCATACCCTATTGTAGGAAACACCTCAGCATCATATTTACTACTCCCTATTTTTGACTGAAAATCGTCCCAGCTTAATGGCCTTTTCGTATTATAATAAATGGTGTCTCCTTCTAATTTTTCTGTATAATTCGTAAAAATCACTTTTACCACGGTTGCCAGTTTAATACTATGTTCCGCTTGTTGATTCATCCACGTATTAATATAGATAAGGCTGCTCTCCAATATCTGCCTTAAAATTGGTTCAACATTTTGGGCCGGCCCCATTCCGCGGGTATAGTCGGCATTGCCATTGTAATCGGTAAGGTGTATTATTTCGTCTTCCCCCTTGTCTACATAAAATGACATTGTTAACAATATATGCCCTTGAACTTTATTACCGGCAACAGTTTCCGTATCACTAAATTTCTTTATCCGCCCTATTAAAGGAAATCCTGAATTATTAATATCGAGGCCGTTAAAAACAATAAGTTGCTGCACTACAGGCAACGTACCACCCTTAAAATCTGCTGTATATTTTTCATGCTGATTATTTGGAGACGTTTCACTTCCTGTTAACAAAGCAGCTGTCTTATCAGCCCGTTCATCAGTTATGTTTTTTATGTAGAAATGCTGCGGTTTTATATTGATGTGCTCATTCTTTAAAATAATCTCCTGGATTTGTCCATATACCAATGGAACGCTTCCCAACATTACGGTCAGCCATAAAATACATTTCAGGGATATATTTAATATAAGAGCCATCATTAAAATTAAAATCGCTACATAATAAACGTGAAGATATGGTGAAGAGATATTAAAGGTTGATATTTTTTCCGTTAAACAATGTTTAGCTTTTTTAAACAAGCGCAAAGTTTTCCACACCAATACCATTACACAATTTATCGTCGTTTAAGAAACGTTATCCACATCATGTGAATTACTATTGTGGAGAACAGCATCCATTTCCCCTATTTTCGCAGATTGTTAGTTTGATATTTTATGACCAAACATAAATACATTGCCTTTCTTATTCCCATATTTTTTGTCCTCTCGTCCCGTGCACAACAGAGTCCGTCTTTCCAGGTGTACCGTACCTATCATACAGCAACTGAGCTGCTGGATAAAGGTAAATATGTTGCCGCCGCCGAGCAATTTCGCTTGGTGGAAAGTTCAAGGCTTAAAACAAGTACTCAACCTAAATTTGAGTCTGAGCTATCTTTACTAAAGGAAAACGCTCAGTATTACGAAGCATTGTGTGCACTTGAACTGGGCAATGATGATGCGGAAAGCATGTTCCTGAGATTTATAAAAGAACATCCGGAAAATCCATTAACAAAACTGGCTTATTTCCAAATTGGCAGATCGTATTCTAAGCAGGAAAAATACACCGAAGCCTTAAACTGGTTTAATAAAGTTAACTCAAACGAGTTAAATGGCCGCGATAATACTGAATACAAATTCCGTAAAGGTTATGCCTATTTTGCTACTAACGATTACAAAAATGCGCAATTGTTATTTAGTGAAGTAAAAAACACACGCTCTCCTTTTACTGATGATGCCATATATTATTACGCTTATATTGCTTATTTGAACAAAGATTATCATTTGGCGCTGGTGAATTTCGAAAGGCTGAAAAATTCAAAAAAGTATGAAAGCAGCTACCCGTATTATATTACTGCTGTATATTTTTTAGATAACCGTTACGATGATGTTATTAATTATGCAGTGCCCATCATAAACAATACGCATCAGCAAAATGAGAAAGAAATGCTGCGGATTATTGCGGCATCTTACTTCGCTAAAACTGATTATGATAATGCTGCTAAATATTACACCCGTTTTGAAACTGAAGACCAGGGGCATACACAAAACACCCAGGATAGCTACCAAATGGGCTACACCTATTTTAAGGTGGGCAACAATGCAAAAGCGGCAAAGGAGTTAGAAAAACTACAACAGCAGAACGACGTTTACAGCCAAAACGGAAATTATACTCTTGGCAATGTCTTCCTGAAAATGAATAATAAGCAAAATGCACGCAGTGCATTTTTTGCCGCTTCGAAACTTGATTTTGACAAGCAACTACAGGAAGATGCCTTGTATGAATATGCTAAATTATCATACGAGCTCGATTTCAATTCACAGGCGTTGGATGCCACCCGCTTATATTTGAAAAATTATCCGCATTCGCATCGCAACGATGAAATTAAAATCTTACTGGGCGAAGAACTGCTTAACTCACACAATTATAAAGAAGCGGTTGATATACTGGAGCCTATTCCTAATAAATCTGCAAGTGCCCAGGCTGCTTATCAAAAGGTAACTTATTACCGTGGTTTGGAGTTTTATAACGAACGTGCATTTGAAAACGCTATAGGTATTTTCCTGCGGTCGTTAAAAAATCCAGTGGATACTAAAATTGAGGTTTTAACCACCTATTGGATGGCTGAAGCAATGTACGAAGTACGCAAGTACAAGGAATCCGTTCAAACTTTCGAAAGGTTTCTGGATTATCCCGAAGCCAGCGAAACTGATGTTTACAATTATGCCAATTATGCTTTAGCCTATGCTGCATTTGGCGACGAGCAATATAAAAAGGCGGCTGTTTACTTTCAGAAATTTTTAGATGGCGAAGAAAAAGACCCCAATACTGTAAATGATGCCATAACCCGCCTGGGCGATAGTTATTTTGTTTTGAAAGAATATAGCAAAGCCCTTGAATATTATAACCGGATAATTGAAAGACATAGCCAGGGCGAAGATTATGCGTTATTTCAGCGTGGAATGATTCAAGGACTACAAGGGACACCTGATACCAAGATAACCACCTTAACTGATGTTTTAAACAAGTTTCCGAATTCTGACTATGCCGACGATGCTTCATTTGAAATAGCGTATACCTATTTCTTGAAAAATGACTCAACAACCGCTAAAACAGCCCTGCTCAACATGATTCAGAAATATCCGCATAGCAGTTATGTTCCACGGGCATTGGTTACAATAGGTCTTATTGACTATAATTCAGGGAACGATGATCTGGCAATTGAATCATTTAAACACGTAATTCAGGATTACTCATCATCCGAAGAAGCAAAATCGGCATTAAAAGAAGTAGAGAAAATTTATACAGATAAAGGCGATGCGCAAACTTTCATCAATTACGCTGCCACTACGCCGATAGCTAATTACAGTTCGGCCGATCAGGAAAACATCATGATAACTGCCGCAAACAACCTGTACTTACGTGGCGACTGGCAAGGAACCGTAGGAGCGGTTAATGCATATTATGATAAGTTTCCAACTAAACCAATTTATGATAAACAGGCGCGCTTTATACGTGCGCAAAGTCTGGCAAATTTAGGCAAGTATGAGGAAGCTGTAAACGACTATAACGTTATATTAAACGACTGGACAAGCCCTTATACCGAGCAATCATTAATCAGTATGGGTAAATTGTATATCGTTCAAAAAAAATACAACGAGGCTGTGCCATTCCTTAAAAAGCTGGAAACTAATTCAGAATATAAATCTGATTACACTTTTGCCATCAACAATCTGCTGTTTTGCTATTCGCAAATGGAAATGCCCGATGATGTATTGAATTATGTAAAACAAGTTAGGGATAACGAGAAATCGGCCCAGGAGGATAAATTCAAAACCGGTTTATATGCCGGTTTAGCTTATCTGCAAAAAGGCGATACCACCCGGGCAGTTAATGAATTTGACTATACCGTTGCCAACACCAAAACTGTTGCAGCGGCCGAAGCAAAATATAACATCGCTTACGTTCAATATTTAAAAGGCAAGTACAAAACATCACAAAAAACCTGCTTTGAATTGGTAAAAGACCTTCCCGGTTATGATTATTGGGTAACCAAAACATTTATACTGCTTGCAGATAACTACGTGGGGCTAAAAGACACCTTCCAGGCCAAAGCTACCCTTCAAAGCGTTATTGACAACTATAAAGGCGATGATGACATTTTACCAACTGCTAAGCAAAAACTTGATAAGCTATCGCCACAGGATCAGAAATCGACAGGAACAGAAGAAAAGAAACAGGATAACAAAGAATAAAATGAGACAAGCAATGAAATTCAAATATCTATATACGCTGCTTACCTTAATAATAGCTTTATACTTTGTTCCTGCATCGGCACAAACAAATCAAAAAGCTAAAAAGCATACAACTGCAAAGAAAAAACCGGCTAAGGCCCCTGCGAGTGCTCAAAAAGCTGCTGCAAAAAATTTGGGCGATGCGGCTGCCAAAGTAACCATTGATACCGTCAAAAAAAGCGGCCAGCCAAGCGATAACAGCAGTCTTTCGGAAGAAATTGTAGTAACTACCGCCTATAAACCAGTATTGGCTGATGCTGTTAAAATTCGCCGTAACCCTGATTTGGGAGATACAACGCCATTTAAAGCGCCTTTAGTTTATACACCAATTGATAAACGACTGGAGCAAAACAATGAAATAAAGCCGCTTGTGGCCATGAGGAGGCCTGCGGAGCAAGATTCTATCCCAACCAATAACTATATCAAAGCAGGCTTGGGCAATTTAAAAACCACTTATGGCGAGGCCTATTTTAACAATGGCCAGGACCAGGCTTTACAAGTGGGCGGTTATTTGAAACACTTTGCTCAGCAAGGCTCGCTTTACGATCAAAACTCCGCTAAAGAAGAGGCTGGCATATTTGGTAAAAGCATTAGCGCCGAAAATTCTGTAAGCGGCCGCATCACCTACAATTATAACAGCAATTATTTTTACGGTGCTGATGAGGCAAGTCCGTTAACCCCGGTACAAATAAATAAACAACATTTTAGTACACTGGGCGCGGAGGGTGAGCTGGCGAAGAATTACAAGGATGTTGAAAATGACTTCACATATGCCCTTAAAATTAAGGGATATACCTTTAGCGATGCTTACGCAGCTAAAGAAAACAACCTCGTGCTATCAGGCTTTTTAAACGAAACCATTAATCAGTTTTACGTAGGCGCAAGCGGCTCGCTCGATTTAAGTACCCAGCAGGATAGCCTATATCAGCATAATTATAATAACAGCCTCATCAGGCTTAATCCTTACATTAAATTTCAGGGCGACAACTATAAAATTGATGCGGGGATAAACATTGTTGATCAATTTGGAGGTACTTCAGATTTTCATGTATTCCCTGCTGCTAAGGTAGAGTTTCAGATTGTACCCAAATATGTGCGCGTTTTTGTTGAGGCAAAAGGCGATGTAAACAAATCATCTCTGCTTGATTTCTACAGCTATAATCCATTTCTGGGTGAAAACATAACTATCAGAAATTCAGTTGACCAATTAGACCTGAGCGCCGGATTAAAGGGAACGATTACCGCCGGACTGGGCTTTAAAGTATCCGTTTTCCGCAACAGTGTTAAAGATATGCCACTGTTTGTCAGCGATTTTGACTTCACCAAAGGATATAATCGTTTTACAGTTATTTATGCCGATGGAAACTCGCGGGTGAGTGGATTTAATGGCGAATTGGACTTTAAAGCATCAGAAGATGTCGACATTTTTGGCCGCATGGAAATAAAAGATTACCAAATGGCAGGTAATATTCAACCATGGAATCTTCCTAAATTTAAGCTCACCGCGGGCACCGTGCTGCACATTACCGATAAAATTGATATAAACGGAACGTTACTGATTCGCGGCTCAACACTTGATCCATATCCTGAAAAAGCAGGAAGCACCATACCTACCAGCATCAATTCATTTGGCGATTTAAGCGGTGGTGTAGACTATAAAATCAATAACAGGTTTTCTGTTTTTGTAAAAGTTAATAATATTTTAAACGGAACTAACCAAACGTGGTTATATTATCCGGATTATGGGTTTAATATATTCGGTGGTGCCAGCTTTAAATTTTAAAGTTCACCGTGCCGGCAGGCAAGTTTTTAATATGCTATAATAAAAACGTATTTTTAGCGCGATGAATTTAGCCGATTATTTGAGCGAATTATTGGGGCAGCAAGATGAGGTAAGTGTACCGGGCCTTGGCTATTTTGTGCGCGAACGTGTAAGTGGCTATTATAACGAAAAAGACGCCAAATTTCACCCACCATACCATAAGGTGAAGTTTATTGCGCAGTATAAAGATGATGATACGTTTGCACAGTATGTTGCCGATAAAAAGAATATATCACTGGCATCGTCAAAATATTTCGCCGAAAAGTTCATAAGCAAACTAAGAGAAGAAGCAGCAAAAGGGAAATACCTCTTTGCTGATTTAGGTTTATTTCAAACGGACAGCGATCAGCAATTGATTTTTAAACCACATGAAAAAATAGCAGCCGACCCTGATTTTTATGGCTTCCCTCCTGTTGATATTACCCGGCTAACCAAACCATCAGGTGGTAATATTAAATCTGTTTATGCCGAACCGGCAGTAGTAACATCTGTAGTAACGCCGCCGCCTGTACAGCTTGTTGAACAGCAACAATATTTTGAAGAGGAGACCGAGAGAAAGAAAAAGACAAATATCTGGCTGATAATTTTGATTATACTGGCGGTTATAGCGCTGGCTGTTTTTGGAATTTATAAGTTTTATCCCACGGCGTTTGATAAGATAAATGAAACTTTTCATAAAATTACCGGTAAAAAAGCAGACACCGTTGTTCCGGTTTACAGGCACGAAATAAAGGCCGATACAATAAAAAAAATAGTACCCGCTAAAGATACATTAGCGCAACCACTTTCATCAGCAACAGCTACTGGTGCCGCGACTACCCCAACGGGTGAATGGAAACTAATTGCGTACAAAAACAGGCAGAAGAAATTAGCGATGAATGAAGTAAAATTTCTTCAAAACAGAAATGTCCAGGCAGAAATAGTGCCCAGAAGTGAAATCGTAGGGCCGATATATAGAGTTTCGGTAGGAACATTTTCGACCGAGGGAGACGCAGAAGCAGAAAAGACCGTTTTAGTAAAGGCCGGCAAGATTGATCCGGAATCAGAAGTAATACAAATAACACCCCAACAATGACATTATTATTCTTACAGGCTACCGATACTGCAAATAAATTATTAGATACTGCAAAACACGCAGGCGTACAACTGGCCCAGGCCCCAGATCAGGAAATTCACTTTGGTGATCTGATTATAAAAGGTGGTTGGGTAATGGTACCTATCGGTATACTGGCTGTATTGGGTTTGGTTATATTTTTTGAGCGGTATTTTACCATCCGCAAAGCTTCAAAAAATGAATCGAACCTAATGATACAGGTACGCTCGAGTATTCATACCGGCAATCTGGAGTCGGCCATTGCTATTTGCCGTAACAGCAATACGCCACTTGGCCGTATGCTGCAAAAAGGACTATTACGTATCGGAAGGCCTATAAAAGATATTGAGGGCGCAATTGAAAACGTAGGTAAGCTGGAAGTTGCAAAACTCGAAAAAAATATAGGCATATTGGGTATTGTGGCCGGGATAGCACCTATGTTTGGTTTCCTGGGTACTATCATCGGTGTTATTAAGATCTTCTTTGATATTTCTAAAACAGATAATTTCAGTATAGGCGTTATATCGGGCGGTCTTTATGTAAAAATGATTACATCAGCAGCCGGTTTAACGGTAGGTATTGTGGCTTATGTGGGCTACCATATTTTAAATATGATGGTAGAGCGATTGATATTAAATTTGGAAACTGATGCCATTGAATTTATTGATATGTTAGAGGAGCCAAGCAAATGAATTTAAGAAATAGAAAAAAAGGCGTGTCGGCCGAGGTGCATACCTCTGCAATGAACGACATTATGTTTTTCCTGCTTTTGTTCTTCCTGATTGCATCTACGTTAACAAATCCCAATGTGATAAAATTGCTATTGCCCAAATCACAATCGGGCAAATCAATTTCTAAAAAAACGATTAACGTAACCATCAACAAGGATCTGCAATACACGGTTGATAAAAAGCCGGTAGCCATAGCCGATCTGCCAACTGTGTTATCAGGCTACCAAAGCAAAACAGCTGAACTAACCATAATTCTGTATGTCGACAAAACGGTAGCCATACAGGATGTTGTTCAAGTAATGGACATCGCCCAAAAACTAAATATTAAACTCGTACTGGCAACGGTACCTAAATAGTTTGCAGTGGGCAGCTTTCAGTTGGCAGTAGCGGTTAACAGTTGGCAGTCCATATTAATTGGCGAACGCAAAAGCGTTGCAAACTGCAAACTAAAAACTGCAAACTGAATAATGAACTACCAAGAAGAAAATAATTATCCAAAGGCATTTTTAGCAACAGGCATTATATTGGCCGTGCTGATTGCTTTGGCCTATTTAATTGTTTTTCAAAACCCGCCGGAGCAGGAAATGGGCACAGGTGGTATACTGGTAAATTATGGTACCACAGATGCAGGTTCGGGTAAGGATATTACCAGTACCGAACAAGCATCAGTTGCTGAAAAAGCCAATCAAACCCCGCCCGATAAAGTAACTGAAACCAAGCCAACCGAAGAAAAAACACAGGTTGACAACAGCGCCCAAAAAGTAGTTACCCAAAACACCGAGGATGCACCCGAGGTAGCTGCTAACTCTAAAAAAACAAGTGCTACCGTTGCTACTCCCCAACCCAAACCGGTAAAAAAAGAGGTTGTGAATGCCAATGCGCTTTACAAAGGCCCATCAAGCAAGGGATCGGGTGCTGGCGATGGCACAACAGGTACTCCTGGTAACCAGGGCAGTCCCAATGGATCAACCTTAAGCAACAACTATGGCCCGGGTGGGTCGGGTGATGGATTACACATGTCTAACTGGCACTTTGTAACAGCACCCGATCCGCAAAATATACATCGCGTACCGGGGGTTGTGATTGTTGATTTTATTGTAGATCAAAATGGTAACGTGATATCAGCTTCTGCATCAAGAAAAACAACTGCCGATATAAGTTTGGTTCAAAGTTGCATTGATGCCATAAAAAATACAAAATTTGTATCGTCCACTCCCGCTACAGGTAATCAAAGAGGGCAATATACTTTCAGGTTTAAGGTAGATTAATAAAGTCCGGCAGACTAACAATTTTTATAATAACCAAATTCGAAATCGAACATCCGACCGCGTGCCGCCTTAGCTTTAGCGGTGGCGCCATTCCGAAATCCTAAAAATGAACTATCAGGAAACCATTCAATATTTATTCAGCCAGCTGCCGCTATTTACCCGCGACGGCGCTTCAGCCTATAAAGCCGACTTGATAAATACCATTGCGTTATGCGAACTTTTGGATAATCCACAGCATAAATTTAAAAGTGTACATATTGGTGGCACCAATGGCAAAGGTTCTACCTCACATATGCTGGGTGCAATATTACAAACAGCGGGCTATAAAACCGGATTGTATACTTCGCCACACTTAAAGGATTTTAGGGAGCGCATCCGCATCAACGGGCAAATGATAAGCGAGCAAAGTGTTATTGATTTTGTTGCGGGCCATCAGCAAGATTTTGAAAACATCAAGCCATCCTTTTTTGAGATGACAGTTGCCCTGGCATTTGATATTTTTGCGAAGGAAAAAGTCGATATCGCCATTGTTGAAGTTGGCCTGGGGGGCCGACTGGATTCAACCAATATTATAACCCCTCTTTTATCTGTAATTACCAATATTGGTTGGGATCATATGAACCTGCTGGGTAACACGCTGCAATTAATCGCAACCGAAAAAGCAGGGATTATTAAACCGGGTGTACCCGTTATTATAGGTGAAAACCAGCCAGAGGTTGCTGGCATTTTTATAGAAAAGGCAAAAAAAGAAAATAGCCCGATTTCTTTTGCATCGGATATGAAGTCGGAAGTCTTGATTCCGGAGTCTGAAAATCATGATCCGAATGAGCTTTTGGAGATTACAGTTACCAAATCCACAACAAAAAGACTTAAGACTATCGACTTAGGACTTGATCTCACCGGAACTTATCAGCTTAAAAACATAAAAACAGTTTTGGCTGCTGTTGATGAATTGCGCTTACAGGGTTTTAAAATAACCGATGATCATTTAAAAACCGCATTGAGCCAGGTAAAAACATTAACCGGCTTGCATGGCCGCTGGGAAGTTTTAAGCAAGCACCCCTTAACCATTTGTGACACCGGTCACAACCCGGAAGGGATTAAAGAAGTGTTGCAAAACATAACATCGGTAAAATATGATCGGCTTCATTTTGTTTTTGGGGCGGTAAACGATAAAGACATTAGCAAAATACTGGCGATGCTGCCGCAAAAAGCGACCTATTATTTCTGCAAGCCCGATATTCCGCGCGGCTTAGATGCCGAAAGTTTGAAACAACAGGCCGAGAACGCCAACCTGCACGGGCAGAGTTACCCTTCGGTAAAAGCAGCTTTACAAGCAGCCCAAGAAACCGCAACGGCTAACGATCTGGTATTTGTTGGCGGCAGCACTTTTGTAGTAGCAGAGGCGGTTTAGTTGTTTGATAAAGAAGATTGGCTGTCGTTGCCTTTATAAGCAGAATTATTGTCTTTTCTAAAAAGCACAATGCCCATAATTTCAAACCCCAATCCCAAGCCCATCATCGCCCCGCGAAAAAAATCGGGGACATAAACAAAATCCTTAATGATGCCAGACGATGCCGTTAAGAAAAGCCCCATTACTAAAAGTAGTCTGGCTGTTTTTGATACGTTTTTAAATTTCATAAGTTGTTGTTTTAAAGCTGATCAGCCACTTTATGTAACTGAGCAATTGTTTTTTCCAGCTTTTCCTTTTGTTTTTTAAACTTCCGTGGCCTTATCACCAGCCAGTTGATCAGCAGAAATGTCCCTGTAAGCGAATACATAATCAGGCCTGCTTTCAAATCATCACAGGTCATTTCAAAAAGATAAAATGCTAAACCTACCGAACACAAAATAAGCCCCGTAACCTGTGTTTTTTTATAGTAATAAATTTGGTTGGCACGCGTCTGCTCTAAAAATGCCAGAAACTCTTTATTATTATAATCCTTGTACCGGTAAAACCTGCCGATAGAGTTTACATTGGTATAAACCAATATTCCGCAAGTAATTATCATGCAAACCTCCCCTATCCGGGTAGTAATCATGGTTGATTTGTATATAAACATTACCCACACCATCATTAACGTTAGTATTATTGCAGTAACAATTACCAGTAGCTTTTTAATCAGCTTTTCATTGCGGAATTTTCTTGCCATCCGCACAATTTCAGCCGGGTTTGGCAAAGCAGTTGTATCAGCACTCAACCAGATCTGTTTTAGGTTATTCAAATTGTCCATGCTGCTTAAATTTTTGTGCCAGTTTTTCTTTTATCCGGTGAATTTTCACCCGGGTGTTCACGCTGCTTAAACCCACAATGGAGGCTATCTCATCACGCGATAAATCTTCCAGCACTAGTGAAATAATAATACGTTCGGTTTCTTCCAATTCGGCAATACAGTTGTATAAAAAGGCCAGTTTCTCGTCATTATTTTCTTCCGGTTTATCGGTCAGGTTTAGCGGAAGCTCTTCAGTAGTAACCCGTTTTGACCGCTCAATGGCTCTTAAACAATTATTAGTAGCAATCCTGAAGATCCACGTACTTATTTTGGATTGATTTTTAAATGAATCGAGGTTTTTCCAAACAGAAATAAATGTTTCTTGCGTCAGATCTTTTGCAGCCTCATGATCATTAATATAACCCATGCATACCCTGAATATCTGGGGAGAATATTTTAAATAAATTTCTTCAAACTCCATTAAAAGGGTATTTATAATTTAGCTGTTACCAATTTTATGCTGCGTTAGATACGGGGACTTTCAAAATGTTACACTTTCAAAAAAAGCAGGATGATGGATGTAAAAATTATATGCACCATTAAAAATTGAGGATTGGCGCTAACTAAAAAAAGGTATTTTTACTTCCGTTAAAACCAAGCTACCTATATTAAAAATGACGTACCTGCCCTCTTTAGAAAGATACAAAAATATGCAATACCGCCGCTGTGGTAAAAGCGGCATTAAACTATCGGCGGTTTCTTTGGGCCTATGGCACAACTTTGGCGGTGTTGATGTTGCCGAAAATTACCGCAGTATACTTCATACAGCGTTTGACAGTGGCATTACCCATTTCGATCTGGCCAACAATTACGGACCGCCGCCGGGATCAGCAGAAGAAAATTTTGGTCGCATCCTTGAACAGGATTTTGCGGGCTATCGCGATGAAATGATTATCAGCACCAAAGCTGGTTATACTATGTGGGATGGCCCTTATGGCGACTGGGGTTCAAAAAAATATTTGGTATCCAGTCTTGATCAAAGTCTGAAAAGAATGAAGCTGGATTATGTTGATATATTTTATCACCATCGCCCCGATCCGGATACGCCATTGGAAGAAACCATGAATGCGCTGGATTTGATTGTTAGGCAAGGAAAAGCATTATACGCCGGTATCTCCAATTATCCGGCCGAAAAAGCTAATGAAGCAATTGCCATCCTAAAAAGATTGGGTACGCCTTGCTTAATTCATCAACCTAAATACTCCATGTTTGAGCGTTGGGTTGAAGGTGGTTTATTGGATGTTTTGGAAAAAAATGGCGTAGGCTGTATTCCCTTTTCTCCCTTGGCGCAAGGTTTACTGACAGACAAATACCTGCATGGCATACCTGAGGGTTCACGCGCATCAAAAGCAACCGGATTTCTTAAAAAAGATCAAGTAACAGCAGAGAGAATTAGCCAAATAAACAAACTGAACGATATAGCTATTCAACGCGGTCAAACTTTGGCGCAAATGGCATTGGCGTGGTTGTTAAAGGATCACCGGATCACTTCTGTACTAATAGGCGCCAGCAGGCCAGCGCAATTGACCGATTCACTGAAATGTTTGGATAATATTGAGTTCTCTAAAGAAGAATTAACACAAATCGAATCAATACTGTAAAGAATATTATGAGTAATATTAATTGGGGCATTATTGGTTGCGGCGATGTAACCGAAAAAAAGAGCGGCCCGGCCTTTAGTAAAGTGGCGGGCAGTAGCCTGGTTGCAGTTATGCGCCGCGATGCAGAAAAGGCCGCTGATTATGCACACCGGCACCACGTTGCCAATTGGTACAGCAGCGCTGCCGAATTGATGAACAATGAAATCATCAATGCTATTTACATTGCCACCCCTCCTGCATCGCACATGGATTACGCAATTGAAGCACTTGACAAGGGCTTTAATGTTTATGTGGAAAAGCCTGTAACCCGTAACGCGGCCGAAGCCAGACAAATAGCCGAAAAAGTTAGGCAAAATCCAAACCAAAAGCTTACCGTAGCGCATTACCGCCGTGCGGTACCCATGTTTTTAAAGGTAAAGCAGTTGCTGGAAAATAAATCTATAGGCGATGTGCGTACCGTGCAAATCAGGATGTGGCAAAGTCGCAAGCCCACGCTGGTTGCAAATGTTGCCGATAACTGGCGAGTACAGCCAGAACTTTCTGGCGGCGGTTATTTTCACGACCTGGCTCCACATCAACTCGATTTGATGCTTTATTTTTTTGGCGAACCGCAATACTACAACGGTTTTTCGTTAAATCAGTCGAAGGCTACCCCTGCCGACGATCATGTAAGCGGCCACATACTATTCAAAAATCAGGTAGTGGTGAATGGTTCATGGTGTTTTAATGTGGCAGATAATCAAACTACCGATACCTGCGAAATAATAGGCACTCTGGGACAAATTACATTCCCGTTTTTTGGCAATTACATTAGTTGGAAAACCGATGATGACGAACAAACATTAACCTTTACCCATCCCGAACATATCCAGCAACCGATGATAGAGAAAATTGTGGCTTATTTTAATGATGAAGGGCCAAATCCCTGCTCAATTGACGAGGCCGTAACGTTGATGGATATTATGGATGCATTTACCGTAAAAAAATAATATTACAGGGACGCGACGAGATCGCGTCCCTGTAAATTCAAATTGTCTTTACTTTTTATCGGGTACTTTCGCCCCTTCTTTACGGGCTTCAGATAAGCCTATCGCTATAGCTTGCTTTCTGCTGGTTACCTTTTTACCACTGCCGCTTCGTAATTTGCCTTCCTGCATCTCGTGCATAGTTTCGTGCACCTTTTCCTGCGCTTTTTCTGAATACTTTGCCATAATATTATTTTTCTTTAAGTAGATAATATTAATTAACACAAAATATCGGCCAAATTGAATCAATTTGCCAAGAGCTTCCACGTCTTTTGAATTAATCAGTTTGATATTAGCGGTTGTCCTTTCAGGGGCTCAATCCCACCAGGCAATTTTCGATTACATTGTGCTTTCAAAAGAAATATCATGAAACAATAATTATTAGTATCTTCAAAGCAATAAACAAAACGGCCATTCAAAGGCCGGTTTTATAACACTACTTTTATGACAGTAAAACCAAATACACATCCATTTTACGAAAAATTATCATTGGTGCTCATAGGCCTCATAGCCCTTGGCTACCTGGTAATTTTAGGTAAAGACATGCTTGATCCACTTATTTTTGGTTTCTTATTTGCTATTCTGTTATTGCCTGTTGCCAGTTTTCTCGAAAAAAAAATACGCTTGCCACGTAGCATTGCCTCGCTGTTATCTATTATTTTGCTGTTATCATTTATCGGGGGCGTTCTTTACCTTGTGGGTTCGCAAATATCAAGTCTGGGTAGCGATTGGCCAATGCTGAAAACCCAGGTTAGTCAATCATTGGATGATCTTTCGCAATACATTCAGCATGTATTTCATATCAATACCACAAAACAGCTTACCTACGTTCACGAAACTACCACAAAAATTATGGCTTCGGGCGGAGATGTTTTAGGTCAAACCTTCGGTGCCATATCGTCGTTAATGCTGTTTTACGTATTTATTTTAATATTCACCTTCTTTATACTGCTTTACCGCAGCTTACTTTTCCGTTTTATTGTTTGGGTTTTTAGTGACGAATATTCTGCCATTGTGCATGATATAGTTGAAAACATACAAAACATTTTGAGACAGTACATATTGGGTTTGTTGTTAGAAATGTTTGTTGTAGCCTGTTTAGCCTGCACGGCATTTTGGCTTATAGGAGCAAAATACGCGGTATTACTCGGCATTATAGTGGCCTTATTTAACCTGATACCCTACATTGGTATTTTCACCGCCTTATTGTTAAGTACGCTGATAACTTTTGCTACCGGAAGTATTGGTGATGCCATTAAAGTAGCAGCAAGCGTACTGCTTATTCATGCTGTAGACTCCAACGTTTTATTGCCTACCATTGTTGGTTCAAAAGTAAAATTGAATGCGCTGGTAACTTTTTTGGGTATTATTTTAGGCGAGATGATTTGGGGACTTTCAGGTATGTTTTTATCTATACCAATACTGGCTATCCTGAAAATTATCTTTGATAGGGTTGATACGCTTAAACCGTGGGGCTTTTTATTTGGAAGCGGTCAACCTCAAAAAAAATCGACCATGAAAAAGATGAAACCAGCTATTGCTGATAAGAGCTGATCTTTACACCATATGAGAGATCCGGATAAAAATAGCAATTCCGTAAGCCAATAATATTACCGTATTTAATACCAGCAGCCAGTTTAAATCAGGCTCCTCATATTTTTTTATAGCACAGGTAATTAACAAGCTGATAAAGCCCAGTATTAAAATAATGGGGAATATCATTTCCCATTTGTGATTAAAAATAAAATAGATGTGCTGATATTTTGTTTGATCGCCTTGTAAAAAAGGAATCATCGCCACAAAAACCAGTATAAAGAAAATACGGACAAAAATTTTGGTTACAAACTTGCTTACTTTCATCAAAAGCCAAAATAAAGGAAAATTTGTCTATTGGTCGGTCAAAATATCAATACAATTCTTGCCCAGTGCTTTTAGCCTGTCGGTTAAGGAGATCAGGTCTTCCGAATCATTAATATTTTGATAAAGGTTCTTTATAATTTCAAGGGTATCGTTACTCGGGTCGCAAGCCTGGGCTTTTTCCAGGTGAGGCAGCGCTATTTTTACGTTGGCTGTGTATGCCGATTTAAGCTGCGCCTCCATAGCCTTATCACCTGCTGATGAACTTAATTGCTTTTCTATTTGTTTGGCCTTGCCGAGGTATAAATAACCCAGGGCACGGTGCACTACATAATAATCCGGCATGGCCGCGGCAACCTTTTCGTAGTAAATGATGGCTTTATTATACTGGTCGCCGTCCTCGTACATTTTTCCAAGGCCGAAGAAAAAATTAACTCTCGCTTTTGCCGGCAGCTTATCAGCATTTGGCAAAATACGTTCACCCACATCCACCATTTTATCTTCATCGTTCTCGAACCTTGCCATGTTAAAATCAAGGTATTGGTTATACACCACGTCAGCCGATTGCGCATAAATAACCCTGCTTATCACCAGAAATAACAATAATAAAAAGCCCCTTTTTAGCATAGCTCAAATATAAAATTATCTGCTGCTTTAAACGGCCAAATTTCCGCTGTATTATAAAACATCAGCCGGCATCATGAAAAATTATACCCAGCGTGTGCCTTTTACCATCAGTTAATTCGCTTACGCCATGCTTCATAGTTACACGATAATAGCCTTTACTGCCTTTTACAGGGCGATAATTAGTAGTAAAAAGCAGCATATCTCCCTTTTTAGGATTTAATACCATAGCCTTCGATTGTGCTCTTGGCCTTTGTTCAATCAATACAAATTCACCGCCTTTGTAATCTATGCCTGATTCATTCAAAAACAGCACCAGTTGCATGGGGAAATAAACATCGCCATAAAGATCCTGGTGAAGGGTATTATAACCGCCTTTCCCGTATTTCAAAATTAAGGGCGTTGGTTTGCCCTGTCCCTTGCTATGGCAAAGCTCCAGCAATTGGGTTAAATTATCGGGGAATATTTTGTCAATATTTAATTCGCGCATCCAGTTATTGGCTATAGTCGCAAGTCCCGGATACACATTTTGCCGCAACTCCTGTATCAATGCAGGCAGCGGATACTGGTAATATTTATATTCGCCCAGGCCGAAACGGTAACGCTCCATGTTAATGGTTTTACGATATAAGTCGACATCGTTATACTGTGAAACCAGTTCATCACATTCACTTCCGGTTAAAATATTACTGACGTGTGCATATCCTTTGTCATTCATATCGTTGGCAATTGTTTCCCAAGCAAGTGAATCAATTCTTTCTTTAATTTCCATTATTCCTGTTCCGTTTAATCAACCAAATTGACTTTGGCGGCCTCCCATCCAATAATTGCTGATTTACGGGTACTACCCCAATGATACTGGCCAATTTCACCCGTTGATTTAATTACCCTGTGACAAGGTATTAAAAAGGCAACCGGATTATCGGCAACAGCACTACCCACGGCCCTGCTGGCTTTAGGGTTGTGAACCGCCGATGCCACAGAAGCATAAGTAGTTAATCCCCCAACGGGAATATTTAGCAATGCTTCCCATACTTTAAGTTGAAAGCTGGTTCCCTTTAAATGCAGTTTAATAGCTGATAGTTCGGTCCAATCCTTTTTAAAAATAAACAAGGCATTTTGCTGTTGTACATCAACCATTTGGGTAAATTTCGCATTCGGGAACTGTGATTTCAGTTGTTTAAATGCGCCCTCACTGTCATCTGCAAAGGCCATGTAGCAAATACCTTTAGCAGTTGAGGCCACTATGATGTTACCAAAAGGGCTTTCGGCAAAACTATAGTTGATAGATAATGACTGACCGCCGTTTTTATATTCGGCAGGTGTCATGCCCTCAATATTCACAAACAAATCGTGCAGGCGGCCAGTTCCTGATAAGCCTGTTTCAAAAGCTGTATCAAATAGTGTGGCTTTTTTATCTTTTAAGATGCCTTTGGCATAATCCAAACTTAAATATTGCAGAAACTTTTTTGGACTGATGCCTGCCCATTCAGTAAATATGCGTTGAAAATGAAAAGGACTTAAATTTACCTTTTCGGCTACTTCATCAAGGTTGGGCTGCTCCTTAAAGTTAACCTTAATATAGTTAATAGCGTCTGCTATACGTTGATAATTGAGTGCTTCCTGTGTGTCCATAACGTTAATTATTACTCAACAAATGTACTGCTGAAATATAGGCTACAAAACCCGGAACTTGCTAACATTTGCTTAAGTCGACGTATTATTTTAGTAAAAATATTTATTCTTGCCTTCAAGTTATTACTTTTACCACACATTAAAACTACACCGATGAAAAAAATAGTTACTACACTACTTATTGTACTGGGTGCTTATACCATAGCATCAGCACAAACAAAAAGCAATGTTGAATTTGGGTTTAATATTGGTTACAATGAATCATATATTATTGACTCCTATTCAGGCGCCAACAGCTCGTGGGTAAACGGGTTTAATGCAGGGGTTTCGGCAGACTATTATTTCACAAGAAACTGGAGCCTTAAAGTAAAAGTAAGTTACGACCAAAAAGGCTGGGGCGATGGCTATGTAACCGATAATTCAGGCAATACTATATATGGTATCAATTACAGGCTAAATTATATTACCGTGCCTGTAATGGCTGGCTGGCATTTAGGAAGAACCAACAATGTGTATTTGAACTTTGGTCCTTACATTGGGTTTCTTTTAAATTCATCAGACAACCTTGTTGGGGATAATTTAACCTCGGCTTTTAATAAGGTTGATGGTGGTCTGGATGTTGGTATTGGCTTTAAATTTCCGGTTTCTCGTAGTGCTAAATTCTTTGTTGAGTTTGATGGGCAAGCCGGCCTTGCTAATGTTGAACCAGGGTATTATGGCTCGTCGTTGGAAAATGCCCGCTCAAGCATCAATATTGGTTTAAACTTTTAGTCGACTCAATTCAGCTTACAATTCTTAAAAAACGCCCATATTGCTTCACAGGCATTAACGTTATGCGACACAGTACCTACTATAAATTTTGGTAGGTACTGTGTTCCTCCGGGCCAGGTGTGGCCGCCATCAACTACTGTATAGCCAACAACTTTAATGCCCGAAGCCGGGTTGCTGTATCGCTCTTTCTTTATACTGGTGCCATCGCTAACACTGTCGGGTAAATTAGTTAAGTCGAGATTGTCCTGACTACCCGCGGTTTGTGCCCATAATTTAAGTATATCAGCGTGACTATAAATTTCACCGCCTGCGCCTTTCATTGCGCCTCCGTTATAAGGCACCAAAGGATCTTTTGTCCCCTGGATATACATTACCGGCAAAGGCTTAACCGGGTGATAATCCATCCCCTTATCCATTGATGCGCCAACAACAGCTATTGCAGCTATACGATTGCTTAGCTCACAGGCTAACCTAGAGGTCATAAACCCTCCGTTTGACATGCCGGTTATGTAAATACGCTGCTCATTGGCATGATAGGTATTTAAAATATAGGTAATCAACTGGTCAATAAACTTTACATCATTAATGCCTTTTTTGTGTGCGGGTGTTTCGCGCCCGTCGTTCCAGCTCCTGTCAATACCATCGGGGCAAACAATAATAAATTTTTCCCTATCGGCAATTGGCCTAAAATCTGCAAACTTCATCATGCCATCACCCGTGCCTAACCTGCCGTGCAACGAAATTAAGACCGGAAGCTTATCCGGCGAACTCACGGCAGGTGTATAAACTATAAACTCGCGTGTTATACCGTCAACCGTAATATGTTCCCGTTTTTGCTGAGACTGGGCCGATACTTTTATGGCAAGTATTGAGAGTATGATTAAGGCGCCGTATTTCATAAAATCGAATAATTATAATGTAATTGACGATTAGCAGATTACAAGGTTTAACTTATCCATTTAAAACTTTTCTCATTTTCACTATACCTAGCAACTCTCCATCAGGCAAAGGGGCATCTATTCTTTCCAACTCATGGTATCCCATTGCTTTATAAAGCGGTACGCCGGGTAAAGTAGCGCCCAGTTCAAAACTGGTAAATCCATTTTGCTGGGCGGCGGTTTCGCATACATTAATAATATGCCTGCCAACACCTTGTCTGGCATAATCAGGATGCACAAAAAATGCCCTTATGCGGGCAGCGTCTATTTTCGGATCGAGCAACGGATCTTCCACCTCCTTATGCTGATCACCGCCATACAGTGTATTACGTTTGCTCCATCCGCCGCAGCCGGCAAGCATTCCGTCTTTCTCGGCAACATAATAGGTACCATCAATAACTAATTGCGTATCTACTCCAAAAATGTATTTAATAGCACTTTCTATCTGGCCCGATGTATAATAATCGGTACTTAACCCGCGGACAGAGTGGGCTATCATTATATTAAGTTGCGGGATATCTGTGGCTGCGGCAAGCCTTGTAGTTATTGACATAATACAAATAAAGCAAATCTGTTTATAACCAAAACAATTTATCGGTTATAATTTAATTGCCACGAAACCCCGAACTGATCGGTAAGCCAGCCGTATTTCTTACTGAAAGGGTACTCATCTAAAGGCATCAATATGTTTCCATTGGCCGATAGCGCATTAAACAACCGCTCAATCTCTTCATCCGAATCACAATCAATATAAAGCGACATAGCAGGGGTAAACGTAAAGCAATGCTCTACCGAACTGTCAATACACATAAATAACTGACCATTTAGGGTAAACGAGGCATGCATAACCGTGCCTTTAGCGCCTGCTTCATTGGGCCCATAATGCGTAATGTTAACAATTTGGGCATCACTAAACAATGAAATATAAAAGTCCATTGCTTCCTCGGCCCTGCCGTTAAACATTAAAAAATTCGTAATTTTTTGCATAAGGGGTTCAATTGGTTCGCGATATTACAAAAGATGACAGTAGTTTTCAAGTTATTGTTTAACTTTTTAATTAATGAGCTAATTCGCTAAATTCCGAAATCTGACTTCCGAAATCCGAAATCAAATCCTATCTTTGCCCATGCAAGAAAAAATCCTCATTCTTGATTTTGGTTCGCAGTTTACGCAGTTAATAGCGCGCCGTGTCAGGGAGCTCAATATTTACTGTGAGATCCACCCCTTCAATCATTTTCCGGAAGTTGACAGCAGTGTGAAAGGTATTATCCTTTCGGGCAGCCCTTATTCTGTAAGGCAGGACGATGCCCCTCATTTCGATTTTAAAAAGTATCATGGTACACTTCCTATTTTAGGTGTTTGTTATGGAGCACAGTATATGGCGCATTTTCATGGTGGTGAGGTATTGCCATCAAGCACCCGCGAATATGGCCGTGCCAACCTGCAATATATCGAAGAGCATAACCCGCTTTTTAAGCTGATAACACCAGGCTCACAGGTATGGATGTCGCACGCGGATACCATTGCCAGCATAGGCAGCAACTTTGAGATAATTGCCAGTACCGATACGGTTAAAGTAGCGGCTTACCATGTTAAGGACAGCCTTACTTATGGCATACAATTTCACCCGGAGGTTACCCACAGTTCTGACGGCAAACAATTGCTTTTTAACTTTTTGGTTGATATTTGCGGTTGCAAACAGGACTGGACTCCCGATTCATTTATCGAAACCACTATTGCTGCCCTGAAAGAAAAACTGGGTGATGATAAAGTAGTGCTTGGTCTTTCGGGCGGTGTTGACTCATCGGTAGCGGCAGTGTTACTGCATCATGCTATCGGCAAAAACCTGCACTGTATATTTGTTGATAACGGTTTACTGCGTAAAGATGAATATCAATCTGTACTGGATTCGTACCAGCACATGGGCCTTAATATAAAAGGTATTGATGCTAAACAACGTTTTTACGATGCATTGGCCGGCCTAACCGATCCCGAGAAAAAGCGTAAAGCCATTGGCCGCGTGTTTATCGAGGTGTTTGATGATGCCGCGCACGAAGTGCAGGACGTTAAATGGTTGGGACAAGGCACCATCTATCCCGATGTTATTGAATCAGTATCGGTAAAAGGTCCATCGGCAACCATCAAATCGCATCATAACGTAGGTGGTTTGCCCGATTTTATGAAGCTAAAGGTTGTTGAACCGCTGAATACTTTATTTAAAGATGAGGTTAGGCGCGTAGGCAAGGCATTGGGTATTGATCCTAATATTTTAGGCCGTCATCCATTCCCGGGACCGGGTTTGGCAATCAGAATTTTAGGTGAGGTAACTCCGGAAAAAGTTCATATATTACAAGAGGCTGATGCAATTTACATCAACAATTTGCGTGCAGCCGGTGTTTATGATAAAGTTTGGCAGGCAGGATCCATATTTTTACCGGTACAATCGGTAGGTGTTATGGGCGATGAAAGAACTTATGAAAACGTAATTTGCCTGCGTGCTGTAGAATCATTGGATGGGATGACCGCCGATTGGTGCCACCTGCCGTATGATCTGCTGGCAAAGATAAGTAACGAAATCATTAACAACGTAAAAGGAATTAACCGGGTAGTATATGATATCAGCTCAAAACCGCCTGCAACCATTGAGTGGGAATAGACGGTTCCTTTTTATAATATTGGCATTAACAGTGGCTGCATGTTCACCAAAACTGCAGCCGGTGTCAACCCAGCCTGTTAAATCACAGGCCCAAAAATCCACAGCCAATAACCAGGCTACGCAACTTGTAGTAAAACCAGTGGCGCCAAAAGTACCCACCATTGCTTTGGTATTGCCTTTTGGGTTAGATCACCTGGCTCCCGGATCCAGCTATACCCCTGTATCGCTGCGGGAAGCTGATATAGCCCTTGGTTATTACAAAGGGTTTAAGCTGGCACTCGATTCATTAACTGCATCAGGCTACAATTTTAAGCTAAGGGTTTACGATTCAAAAGATCAAAAAGTACAGGCATACAGCTTAGCAAACAACGCCGCCATCAGAAGCAGCGACCTTATTGTAGGCCCTGTTTTCCCCGATGATGTAAAGGCTTTTACGGCTGTTTATACCATTGGCCGCCAGCCCATTGTTTCGCCGCTTTCACCGGCATCACCGGCAAACTATAAAAACCAGGAGCTGGTTACTATTATACCTCCGTTAGAATATCATGCACGCAGTGCAGCAAAGTATATAAGCACCAGAATGCACACCGACAAGGTATTCATCCTCAGATCAGGCTTTAGCGATGAGAATGAATACATCATCCCCTTTAAAAAGGCCATTGATAGTTTGAGCAAAAAACGCATTAAGGTAATTGAGCTTACCGTAGTTCATGGGCAGTTGAGTTCGCTTATACCCCAGTTATCGCCTGCTGGCAAAAACATTTTCGTTGTTCCGGCAACCGACCAGCATTTTTTATCGGTTACCCTGCGCGCGCTGGATAGTTTAAGCAAATCGTACCCGACAACCGTTTTCGGGCATCCTAACTGGATAAACTTTTCTTTTTTAAAGGCTGATTTACTGCAACGGCTCGACACACACATTACTTCTTCAGACCATGTTGATTACAAAGCCGAAAACACTATCGCTTTTGTTAAGCAGTACAGAAATATTTACCATGCCGAGCCTAATAGCTATGCCATAAAAGGCTTTGACGAAGGCATGTACCTTGGTAGATTACTGGCTACCGACAGCATGAAAAATATCACCACAGTTAACTTCTCAGGTCTTCATAACGATTTTGAGTTTGAGAAAAAACCTGGCATAGGTTGGGTAAACACGCATGTTAACATGTATAAATATGCTAACTTTGAGCTTAAAAAAGCAGAATGAAGGCAATAAACCAGCTTAAAACGTTTCAACGCATTTTGGATGAATATCCGGCAGAAACACCCTTAAGCAAGTTTTTACCCGGCTTTTACCGCCTCAACAAGCAAATGGGCTCAACAGACAGGCGCATTGCAGGCAGGTTAGTTTACAATTATTTCCGTTTAGGCAAAGCCCTGGCCGGCTTACCCGCCGATGAACGCCTTTTTATTGCAGAGTTTTTATGCAATACCCAGCTCAACTCTTTTCTGCAACATTTTAAACCCGAATGGGCAGCCTGTATAGGTTTCGGTATTGATGAAAAGCTGGCTATGGTTAAAAGCACCCATCCCGGTTTTAAGCTGGATGAGGTTTTCCCATGGGTCGATCAGCTTTCGGCCGGTATCGACAAGGAAGCCTTTCTTCGTTCGTTTTTTATACAGCCCGATCTTTTTATCCGCGTTTATAAGAGATATGAGTCGCAGGTAAAAATCATACTTACCACTGCCGAAATTGCTTTTAAAGATGAGGGCAATGGCTGTTTCTCGTTGCCTAACGGTACACGCCTGGAAACGCTGATTCCTAATGCTAACTGGTACGAGGTGCAGGATTATTCCTCACAGCAAACTGCACAATTTTTTAAACCGCAAAAGTGGGATGCCTGGTGGGATGCCTGCGCTGCCTCAGGTGGTAAATCGCTGCTGTTGCACAATCTGGAACCCAACCTTAAGCTGGTAGTATCTGATATCCGCGAATCTATCCTCACTAATTTGGATGAACGCTTCCAGCAGGCAGGACTCGTCAAATACCAGAAAAAGATCCTCGACCTTACCCAAAACAACGACCTGATATTACACGACTATGCCTTTGATGGTATCATCCTTGATGCCCCCTGCAGTGGCTCCGGCACCTGGGGACGTACGCCCGAGATGATCAGTCAGTTTGATACGCATAAGATAGAATTCTTTCAGCGCCTGCAACAAAGCATAGCTAGCAACGTGGTAAAATACCTTAAACCCGGCAAACCGCTTATCTACATCACCTGCTCGGCCTTTAAAGCAGAGAATGAGGATGTGGTTAACTTTATTGTAAAAGAATTGGGCCTAAAACTGGAAGAACAAAAAGTTCTAAAAGGCTATGAAAACAAGGCCGATACCATGTTTATGGCAAGACTAACCCTCTAGCCCCCTGAAGGGGGAACTTTTGATGTGCATAATTATTATATCGGGACCGTTAATCAACTTCAATAAAAATCATTGATAATTAATGCTTGGTGCTTTAAGCTTTTATTAAACTTACTCATCTTTTAACGTTCTGGCCGGGTTGCTCATCGCTGCTTTAACGGTAAGGTAGCTAATTGTGGCAAGCGTTATTAAAATAAGCGTTATAATAGGTAAAATAAACTGCCACAAATTTAACTGAACCCTAAAGGCATAACCATTTAACCATTGATTTACCAACACAAAGGCAAGCGGAATAGCTATTAAACTGCAAACCAGTATCAGCCTTATAATATCCCACGTTAATATGGAAACAATGCTTTGAACAGAGGCGCCCAAAACCTTACGCACACCAATTTCTTTTGTGCGGCGTGAGGTATTATAAGCAGTAAGGCCAAACAGCCCCATACAGGCAATAATAATTGCCAATGCAGAAAAAAGCATAAAGATGCCTCCAAATTGCGTTTCCTGCTGGTATTGCCGGCTGTAAAAATCATCCAGGAAAAAGAAATCAAAGGAAGATTCGGGGAAATACCTGTTCCAGATACTTTTCACCTCATCAACTACCCGGCGGTTATTATTTGTACTGGTTTTAATGGAATAATAATTGATGCCCACCCACCCTAATTGTGGGTCCATAAAAAGAATTACCGGTGTATAGTTACGCTGTAATGATTGCTGATGATAGTTTTTCACCACCCCAATCACCTCATTCGGCTTTTTGTCGAGTGTTTCCAGCCACACTTTTTTACCTATTGCATCATTCGCCGACGCAAATCCAAATTGTTTTACAGCAGCTTCATTTAATACAACGCCGGTAGAATCTGAAGGGCGGCTTGCATCAAATGCCCTGCCTGCGATAATTTTTAGGTCATAGGCATTAATAAAATCAAAATCAACACGTTGCAGCTCATACAACCGTTCTTCAGCCTTTGATGCTCCAAACCTTCTATCGGCCGAAAATCCGCCAACCTCTTTACCTGGTACGGAGGCTGAACCCGTAATGCTTTTCGCGCCGTTAATGTTTTTCACGTCAGCTTTAAAGCTTCTTAATTTTGATGCATAATTATCAGTACTTACAGGCGCCTTCAGCACAAGAGTTTGATCCATATTGATACCCGTATCAACATTATTCATATAATGAAGCTGCCTGTAAATAGCAACCGTACCTGCAATAAGTAATAACGAAGCTGTAAACTGGAAGGCAACCATTCCTTTTCGAAGGATAATGCCGCTTTTTGAAAAGGTATAGCGGCCCTTTAATACCCGCACCGGGTTAATATTAGCCAATACTAAAGCCGGGTAAAGGCCCGACAAAAACATAACCGCCAATAACACGGCCCCGGTTTGCAGATATAAAGGCCAATCAAATAAAAGACTTTCGGTTGCGCTTTTGCCGGTAAAAGAAGGCAAGTAGTAAACTGATACATTCACAATGATGATGGCTATAACCAACGCAGCCAGGTTAATAATGCCCGATTCTATTAAAAATTGAGCTAATAACTGCCCTATCCTTGCCCCGTTAACTTTACGGATACCAATTTCACGTGCCCTGTCGGCAGCTTTGGTTGTTGCCAGGTTAATGTAGTTTACGCAGGCTATTATCAATATAACAAAGGCCATTATGTTTAAAAAATTAACGGCAAGGGCGTTTCCTTTGGTTTCAATTTCATAAGGCTTTGCCGGATTTAAATGGATACTGGTTAACGGAACCAGCCGGATGGCCCATTTTAAATCTTTAAGCGACTGGGCTGTTTTGTATCGCTCTGCAAGGGCCGGGAACTTAGCTTCAATTGCCGTTATATTGCTATTGGGTTTTAGCTTTACAAAAGTATAACTCTCGTGTATGTACCAAAAATCTTTAAGAAACCGGGGCTGGGTATCCCACGATATTAAAAAGCTGAACTTTATAGTAGTATTTGCGGGCACATCTGCAAAAACGCCCGTCACCATACAATGAAAAGTACCGTTATAATTCGTTACATCAACAAACTTGCCCATGGGGTCGGCATTACCGAAAAACTTTTGTGCTGACGACTGCGATATGGCTATGGTATTGGGCCGGTTTAATACGGTTGAGGCATCGCCTTTTATTAATTTATAAGTGAAAAATTTAAAGAAGTTAGTATCAGCAAAGCAAACATGTTCTTCCCTGTATTTTATATTCTGATACCTTACTACCCTTTCAGAATTGTTCCAGTTTATTCGCGCAAATGATGCTATTTCGGGAAAATTGGCCTTCATTGCAGTAGCATACCCATTGGTACTGGTAGCCCAGCTATCGTTTAAAACCTCCCCTTTATAAAACTGACTTTCCACGCGGTAAATATTATCTGCGTCGGCATTCATGTGGTCGTAGCTCTTTTCAAAATGCACGTAAGCACTTATCATAACAAAGGCGGCAATACCCAAAGCAAGTCCTGCAATATTTATAAAAGTGTAAAATTTGTTTTTGATCAGGTTACGGCAAGTAACCAGCAGCATGTTACGTAGCATATTGGCAGATTTATACCCCTAATATAACAATTTGAGAATCAGTTGTACAAACTGTAACAAAAGCTGATAAATATGATTGTTTATTATTAGTAGGGAGATATTGCTGTGGTGTTCGTTCGTTTCAGGAGTGAAACACTGTGAAACACTGTGAAACACTGTGAAACACTTTTGAAACAGCAACGCTCCTCCCTTCTTGTCATCGAACGAGGATACCGTTGGAGATATGCATTCTTACTCCCCCTTCAGTGAGTTGGGATTATAAATGCGTATTACTCCTAAACAACTTTATCGCGATAGCTAATAAAATAATGCCGAAGGCTTTACGCAATATGGCTAACCCGGTTTGGCCCAAAAGGCGCTCCAGCCATTTTACATTTTTTAGCACCAGGTAAACAAACAGGGTATTTAATATAATGCCTACAACAATATCCTGCGTTTGGTATTGTGTTTTGAGGGATAACAGGGTAGTCATGGTACCGGCGCCGGCTATTAGCGGGAAAGCCAGTGGAACTATAGATACTGTGGCAGGCATATGATCTTCTTTAAAAAGAGTGATGCCCATTATCATTTCCATCGCTATAATAAAAATCACCAGCGAGCCTGCTATCGCGAAGGAGGAAACATCCAAACCTATAATACTCAGCAGCTCATCGCCCACAAACAAAAAAACAATCATTAATACCAATACGGCAATACTGGCTTTTTCCGACTGGATATGCCCTGCCTTTTGGCGCAACTGGATAATTACGGGTATAGCACCCAAAACATCAATAATCGCAAACAGGATCATCGTAACGGAAAGTATCTCTCTGAATATGAATGGATGCATGGCTTTTTTTTTAAGAATTAGACTTTAACCTGAAACTCAACAAAAATGCAACTAAAATATAGAAAGACGATAAAAAGAATATACAATGTACCGATACCAGTGCCGTAAGTCCGGCAGTTATTGGCCCTAATGTTTGCCCTATAGAAGCGTACGACTGATTGATACCCAATATTTTACCCTGCTCGTTTTGTTCAATATTATCAGCAATAATAGCGTTCAGCATGGGGTTTCGCAGGCCGTTAAATAAACCGTAGATACACAAACATATGGCAAAGGGTATCAGCAATGAGTTAAAACCCGATAAAAGCATCGCCCCAAAACACAATATGGTTGATAGCATCAAGATCACCTTTTTGGACTGGAATGTTTTGATAAAAAACGGCACACACAGCTGCATAATAATACCACAAATACCAAAGCCTGCCAGGAAGATACCCATCTGCGCGGGGCTTATCTTCAAAATATCAACACTAAAGGTTTGAAAGCCGATAATCATGGTGAACTGTGCCATGGTGAGTATAAAGCCAATAAATACCGCCGTGCCTACCGTTTTACGTTTAAGGGTGGTAATTAAGGTGCTGAATTTGAAATTATACTGGCCGTTTGACCGGGTTTCTTTGGTGGTGACGTTAGTCTCTTTTAATAAAAATGCGGCCAGTAAAGTACCGATTAATGAAATACCTGCTGCAAAAAAGAACGGCGCCTGCGGACTCAAAGCATTGAACGAACCACCTACCAACGGCCCTATTACAAAACCAAAGGCAAACGACGATCCTAAAATACCAAACCTTTTGGCCCGGTTTTGGGCCGTTGCAGTGTCGGCTACCATGGCCTGAGCAACAGATACGTTTCCGCCAGTTAATCCGTCCAGTATCCGCGCAGCGAACAACACCATTAAACTGCGGGCCTCGGCAAACATCAGGAACGATATACAGGTACCTAAAAGGCTGATGACCAATATAGGCTTACGTCCCCATTTGTCAGACAAGGTACCCAGCACCGGTGTGGCAAAAAACTGAGCTATTGAAAACGAAGCCGTTAATAAGCCCAATGTGGTACCGGTTAGTCCGTACATTTTACCGTAGGTATAAAGCACCGGCACAATAATGCCAAAGCCCAGCGAATTGATGATACATACTAATACTAATATCCAGAGGTTTTTATCGGCTTTCATGCAGTGGTTCCGGGTTTGCGGAATTTAAGGTAACAAAAAAGGTTCTGATAAATCAGAACCCTTTCAACAATTCGGTTATATTATTCAATCAATGGGGTAAAAAACTACACTTTGATTAACATAAAAGGCGCTGATAAATCAGAACTTTTTTGTTAGCATTTATAGTTTATAAAATTAATCCATAAATTGAGGGCTTGGCGGATCATTCGGAACATCAACCAATCCTTTTCTTACATGCGAACGTTTAATAGAATAGCCAAAATAAACAACAAAGCCTATCAATAACCAAACAATAAGCCTTGCCCAGTTTTCCCAGCCTTCACTTGCAATCATACATAAACAAATGATAGCACCAAGCGGGCAAACAATCATATACCATGGTGTTTGGAACGGTCTTTTTATACCTGGATCTGTTTTGCGTAAAATAAATATACCTAAACATACCAGCACGAAAGCAAATAAGGTACCTATACTCACCATGTCCCCTACGATTCTATCAGGCACGAAACCTGCAAATATGGACACAAATACAAAAAATAACCATTGTGATTTATACGGTGTACGGTACTTAGGGTGAAGTTTAGAAAATATTGGAGGAATCAGTCCGTCAGTACTCATGGTATAGAATACACGGGTTTGCCCCATTAGCATTACTAATATTACAGAAGAAAAACCTGCAAGGATAGCTATGGTAACTAAGTTAGCTAACCAGCCATATCCAGGCATGGAGTGCTTAATGGCGTAAGTAACCGATGCTTCTTTACCCTGTATCAGAAAATCTTTGTATGATACCAACCCGGTTAATACGTGTGAGAACAGGATGTATAAAGCGGTACAGATAACCAATGATATCAGGATACCTTTGGGCATATCTTTTTGTGGGTTTTTAGCTTCCTGTGCAGCAGTTGAAACCGCATCGAAACCAATAAAGGCAAAAAACACAACACTTGCCCCACGTAAAACACCTAGCCAGCCATGGTTAAAGGTATCGGCATAATTAACTACGCCTGTACTTACTTTAATACTGCCTGCATTAGCAGGGATCAGATAAGGGGTATGGTTTACCGGGTTAATATAGTGCCATCCTAAAGAGATGATCATCAACACAATGGCCACTTTTACAATAACAATAACATTATTTACTATTGCCGATTCGGCCATACCACGGATCAGTAATAAAGTCAGCATCAAAATAATGAAGATAGCCGGAAGATTGATCATACCGCGAACACCAACTTCATTGGCATACATACCGGTTGTTGTATTTGATACTTCAAAAAACGAATGGGATAAAGCGTATGGCAGGTGAATACCGAAAAACGTATTCAAGAACTCGTTGAAATACTGCGACCAGCCTATAGCTACCGTAGCGGCACCCAATGCATATTCCAACACCAAATCCCAGCCAATGATCCAGGCGATAAATTCGCCCATGGTAGCGTAAGAATAAGTGTAGGCTGAACCAGCAATAGGAATCATGCTGGCAAATTCAGCATAACATAAACCAGCCAGTGCACAACCGGAAGCGGCTATTAAAAATGAAATAGTAACTGCAGGGCCGGCATGCTCGCCAGCGGCAGCGGCAGTACGTACAAATATACCTGCGCCAATAATAGCACCAATACCCAGCGCGATGAGCGACCCGACACCCAACGTTCGTTTTAAGGTTTTTTCCGTCTCCTTCGACGCAGCCATGAGCTGCGCTATAGGTTTCTTAATAAATAACTTCATTTTAAATTAATAAGATCAGTTTTAAAAGTTTAAATCACATTCCCCCAAACGTAGTTAAATTTATTGAAATGATAAAGTGCTCAATGTAACAATAAAAGCACTTATATATTTTTAATTACCGTTTGATAAACAAGGAGTTAATAGCTTGTAAAACATTCGCTTCAACACACTAAGAGCCGCATATTATCCCCAAATATTCGCGCCCGGAGGAAAAATTCACGTTTATTTAACATGCTGGGTATAGGAGATTTATTTGCAGTATAAGTGAAAGTGTTTCAAAACTGTTTCAACCCTGTTCGCTCCTGAAACGAACGCAACAGTGAAACAGCAGTATGGCCTTTTGTCTGCATCAGAATTTATTGAATTTTAGAATTTTCAAGATGCAATGGTTTAATTCTGTTCATTCTTTAATCCTGCAAATTCTGATTCTGACATTTTCGATCAGTTGCTGATGATGAGCTGTTTCACTTCTGTTTCAAACTGTTTCACTCCTGAAACGAACGAACACCTGCTATATCAATATCTCGTCCCGTATAGCATCATATATATTATAATTATTTGTATATACACTTATCAAAAAGGAATGCTCTTAATTACTGATACTTATTATATATATATCAGTTATTATATATATATATATCAGTATTAAAAACTGTGACAGAAAAACCAACCACCCTTGTTAAGCTGATAAACCCATACTGTTGCGTTCGTTTCAGGAGCGAACACCTGTGAAACACTTTTGAAACAGTAGCAGTCTTTTCTCCCTGCCGTCCTGAACGATAGAGAAGGATCTTCTTCACGCGATAGGTATGCAGCAGACCTATCCGACGACGAAGATATTTCACTATCGTTACCCATGACTTCATTTGGATAATTAACCTAATAGAAAGACCCCATCGGGGTCAAATATCGGTAGAGAAAAAAAAATAATTATTTCGTGCCATCGGTACGAAACCTATACGCTGGCAAGGTCGCGTACCTACGGCACGCTAAAATTGGTTGTAATAATATTCTACCGATATTTTGCACCTGCGGCGCATCATTGTCATTTCACCTTCATAGTCCCCGGATTTTAAAACTCAATATGACAAAAGGAAGATGTCGTTTCAAAAAATCCTTCAATCCCCCAATCCAACAAATCCCAGTTCAGACAAACAAAAAAGGCTCCATCGCTGAAGCCTTTTTCATTACTATTTAGGTTGAAATTATCCTTTTTTGTTAATCACGATAACATGCATATTCACCGCCTGCATCCTGATCTCTTTTTGTATGGGGTGATGGTTTACCGCAGCCGGTTTGGCATCGCTTGCATTTAAATGCGGCGCTATTACCAGTGATACGATAGACATCAGCTTAATTAAAATATTCATTGATGGGCCCGAGGTATCCTTAAACGGATCACCTACGGTATCGCCGGTTACTGATGCTTTATGGGGTTCTGATTTTTTGTAATAGATCTCGCCATTAATCTCACATCCTTTCTCGAATGATTTTTTGGCATTATCCCAGGCGCCACCGGCATTGCTCTGGAAAATCCCCATCAACACACCCGAAACCGTTACACCTGCCAGTAATCCGCCTAAAACCTCCGGACCAAAAGCAAAGCCGATAATAATTGGGGTAATCAGGGCTATTAACCCCGGTGCAACCATCTCGCGGATAGATGCTTTGGTTGATATGGCTACACATTTTTCGTACTCGGGCTTGCCGGTATATTCCATAATGCCCGGTATCTCGCGAAACTGGCGTCTTACTTCTTCAACCATCGCCATAGCTGCGCGACCCACTGCCGATATACACAACGCCGAGAAGATAAAGGGTATCATACCACCAACAAACAAGCCGGCCAGTACGTTGGCTTTGTAAATATCAATATGCTCAATACCTGCAACGCCTACAAAGGCCGCAAACAGCGCCAATGAAGTTAACGCTGCCGAAGCTATAGCGAAGCCTTTACCGGTTGCAGCGGTAGTGTTACCTACAGCATCCAGGTTATCGGTACGGTGCCTAACTTCTTCGGGTAAGCGGCTCATTTCGGCAATGCCACCTGCGTTATCGGCAATAGGGCCAAAAGCGTCAATAGCTAATTGCATAGCTGTAGTTGCCATCATACCGGCGGCGGCAATAGCCACGCCGTATAAACCTGCAAAGTAATGCGCGCCATAAATACCGGCCGCTAAAACTAATATCGGTGCCACTGTGGACTCCATACCCACTGCCAAACCACCAATAATATTGGTTGCATGCCCCGTTGATGATTGCCTGATGATGCTCAGTACCGGGCGCTTGCCCATAGCCGTATAATATTCAGTAATCATTGACATTAGCGTACCTACGACCAACCCTACCAGTATGGCCATAAACACACCGTTTTTGGTAAAGTGCGATGCACCCTCCTTTAACACGCCGTTAGCCAAATCGCGCTTCATGTGGAATTCGCCATCGGGCAACATCCACATCACAACAAAATAAGTAGCTATAGCGGTTAAAACAATTGATGTCCAGTTACCTATGTTTAATGCCTTTTGTACGCTGTCGGTTTCGTTCTTTATTTTAACAAACGCAGCACCTATTAAAGAAAATACAATACCTAAGCCTGCAATTACCATCGGCAATAATACCGGGGCTATACCACCGAACTTATCATCCGATACTATTTCACGACCCAATACCATAGTTGCCAGCATAGTAGCCACGTACGATCCGAATAAATCGGCACCCATACCGGCTACGTCGCCTACGTTATCGCCAACGTTATCGGCAATGGTAGCGGGGTTACGCACGTCATCCTCGGGGATACCGGCTTCCACTTTACCCACCAAATCGGCACCTACGTCGGCAGCTTTGGTATAAATACCACCGCCAACACGGGCAAACAAAGCGATAGACTCAGCACCTAACGAAAATCCGGCCAGTACATCCAGCGCCCTCGCCATAGCTTCGCCGTTAACACTGCTGCCTGTATTTACCACGTAAACGGTATAAAACACAATAAACAACGAACCTAAACCAATAACCGCCAAACCGGCAACACCCAAACCCATTACCGTACCGCCTGTAAACGATACTTTCAGGGCTTTAGCCAAACTGGTTTTAGCAGCCTGCGTGGTACGCACATTAGCCTTGGTGGCAATACGCATCCCCAAAAAGCCAGCAAAGGCCGAAAGGAAAGCGCCAACCAAAAAAGATACCGCAATTACCGGGCTCGATGTTACCACCGTTGTACCCGACCATGCCAGCAATATCATGGCTAATACCACAAAATAGCTCAAAATCTTCCACTCAGCTTTTAAAAAAGCCATTGCACCATCGGCAATGTAACCAGCCAGCTGATTCATCCCGGCATCACCGGTTTCCTGCTTTGTAACCCATGCAGCTTTTATGCCCATGGCGATAATTCCAATAAGGCCAAATACAGGAATCAAATAAATTAAGTACGTGTTTAAAAAATCCATATTCAATAATTGGTGTAAGTTTTTTGTTATTAATCCCTTAGATGGTTAAAATTAATTGGTTGGTGCAAATTAGCAAATTAATTTATTTACAATAGCGTGTCAATTATAAAGTTTTTTGAATAGTTTAGAACCTTAAACACCTCATTATTGATGACCGATAAACAAGAACAACCAAAAATGAAGCACCAATTGGGTTTGCTGGACGGCACTATGCTGGTAGCAGGCTCTATGATAGGCTCGGGTATATTTATTGTTAGTGCCGATATTACCCGCAATGTGGGCTCGGCGGGCTGGCTCATAGCCGTTTGGCTAATAACCGGCTTTATGACTCTTACCGCTGCCGTAAGCTATGGCGAGCTAAGCGCTATGTTCCCAAAAGCAGGTGGTCAGTACATTTACCTAAAAGAAGCCTACAACAAACTGATTGCCTTTTTATACGGATGGAGCTTTTTTGCAGTAATACAAACCGGTACCATTGCTGCCGTGGGGGTGGCATTCTCTAAATTTACGGCATATCTTATCCCGGCAGTTAGTGAAGACAATATTCTTTTTCACAGCAGTTTAGTTAATATCAGCGCAGCGCAACTGGTATCAATAGTGGTAATTGTGTTGCTAACTTATATTAATACACAGGGTGTTAAAAGCGGTAAAATCATTCAAAATATATTTACCATTACCAAGCTGCTTAGTTTATTTGGTTTGATATTTTTTGGGTTGATAGCCCTTAAAGGCGATGTATGGCATGCCAACTGGACAAATGCCTGGAGTATGCATAAGCTCAACACCGATGGCTCATTCGGCAACTTAACCCTGGCAGCTGCTATGGGCGCTATTGCCGCCGCTATGGTAGGTTCTATTTTCAGCAGCGATGCCTGGAACAATGTAACCTTTATCGCCGGCGAAATGAGCAATCCAAAACGTAACATCGGCTTAAGCTTGTTTTTTGGTACGCTGATAGTTACCGTTATTTATGTATCGGCCAATGTGATGTATACAGGTGTACTATCCATGCACGATATTGCCACTGCCGATAAGGACCGTGTTGCCGTGGCAGCATCGCATGCAATATTCGGCGGCTTAGGCACCTATATCATTGCCGTAATGATCATGATCTCCACCTTTGGTTGTAATAATGGTTTAATTATGGCCGGCGCAAGGGTTTATTATAGCATGGCTAAAGATGGTCTGTTTTTTAAACGTACCGGTACCTTAAACAAATTTGCTGTGCCCGAATTTGGGTTGTGGATACAGGCTGTAGTGGCTTCTATCCTTTGCCTGAGCGGCAGATATGGCGATTTGCTGGATATGATTTCTTTTGTAGTGGTGATATTTTATGTATTAACCATCCTGGGTATTTACATACTCCGTGTTAAGCGCCCTGATGCCGAAAGACCTTACAAAGCATTTGGATACCCTGTATTGCCGGCTATTTATATGATTATGGGTGTTATTTTTTGTATCCTGCTCATTATTTATAAGCCAAACTTTACCTGGCCCGGCTTAATTATTGTACTTATTGGTATTCCTATTTATTACTTAACGCAACGGAAATCAACAAATGAGGATAAGGCAGATCTGGCTGGTTAGTCTATTTTTTTTAGGGGTTGATGCTTCTGCTCAGTCGTTACAGCAAAACCTGCAATCGGCATTTAACCGCTTGCAAAGCGACGCGCAGTGTCGTTATGCATCGGTATCGCTAACCGTGCTGGATGCCAAAACGGGCGAAACGGTATTTGCCGCCAATCCTAATATGGGCCTGGCCACGGCATCAACCTTAAAAACAGTAACCACTATTACTGCCTTTAATTTATTAGGGAAAGATTTTCAATACCAAACTACTTTTGGCTATACGGGCATTATTACTGCCGATGGTACTCTCAACGGCGATATCATTATAAAAGGTGCCGGTGACCCTACCCTGGGCAGCTGGCGCTACGAAAGTATGCGCGAGGATCATGTCCTTAACTTAATGGTTACTGCCTTGCAAAAGGCCGGTATAAAAAAGGTAAACGGCAGGGTTATTGGCGATGACAGCGTATTCGGCACACAATCAATTCCCGAAGGATGGATCTGGATGGATGTAGGTAATTACTATGGTGCAGGTACATCGGGACTTTGCTGGCGCGAAAACCAATTTGATATTAAGCTGCATACCGGCGGTGTTGATAGTCCGGTAAGTGTAACGCATACCGTGCCCAATGTACCCTACCTGAGCTTTAAAAGCGAACTGATCAATGCGCCTGCCGGTACCGGCGATAATGCCTACGCATTTTTGCCCATCGGCGGTAAAACCATGTATCTGCGCGGCACTTATGCCATTGATCAAACTAAAAAAAGCATTGCTGCTGCCTTACCCGATCCGGCTTATGATGCCGCTTACCGCCTTAACGACACACTAAAACGATTAGGCATTTTGGTAAGCAATGAACCCGAATCGACAGGAACATTGGCCGCAAAGGGCTTAATAACACCACCAATAGCAACCAATTTAACCAGCATACCATCGCCACGGTTAAGCCAGATTGTTTACTGGCTCAATCAGAAAAGTATAAACCTGTATGCCGAACAACTGTTAAAAACCATAGCCTGGAAAGCGGGTAAACAACCCTCAACCACCAATGGCGTACAGGTAGAGCAGGACTTTTGGAAAGCTAAAGGCATTGACCCTCATTCTTTAAACATTGTTGATGGCAGCGGCCTGTCGCCAACCGACAGGGTAACCACTTTAACTATGGCTACCATCCTAAAATCAGCAAAAGGGACAGACTGGTTCCCTGATTTTTATGAGAGTTTGCCCACCTACAACAACATGAAAATGAAAAGCGGTAGTATTATTAACGTACTCACCTATGCCGGTTACCAAACCTATAAAGGCCGGGAGCTGTGTTTCTCTATCATGGTGAACAACTTCGACGGATCAAGCCATACTATTAAGGAGAAGATGTTTAGTGTATTGGATGAGTTGAAGTAAAACAAAACAAGGGTCCTGTTGAACTTGTTTCAACACCCCACTTGCTAAGTGTGCACCAAGCAATCCGCTTGTCCTGTGGGGTGCCGAAACAAGTTCGGCATGACGTTTTTTATTTTTTTGTCCGCAAGCGTCCACCATACCCACCCCTAAAAACCGGACGGACAAAACAGCATTTACCTTCCCGATTTAATACTGTTAAATGGCACACCCAAACCATCGGCGGCATATTGGGTAAGTACACTGTCTTTTAGGGTGATATAATCACCATTTGGTGTTACCAGCCATTTCTCGAAACCATCGTTTACCTTTTGCGGCATAGTGGCCGATACTATTTTGGCAGTTGAATCGAGCTCAATAATGTAGAGGTCTTTCTTTTCATCCAGCGGATCGGTAAAGGGGATAATTACGGTATGGTTGTAATCATCAATAAACCTGCCCAGCACATTCTTATTGACTATCTCTTTAGGCTGAAGGCTTAGCAATGCTTTAACTTTTGCACTGTCCAATCCATAAATCTTTACCCTAAAAACGTTGCCATTATCATCCTTTAAAGTATCGGTGGGCTTTACATCGCTTTCTCTAATAAACTTAGCGGCAGCATAATAGCTATTATCGCCTGCACTAAAATCGGTATTACCAGGCAACAGGTAATGGATAGCCAAATGTTCAATTTTGGCACTGTCGGTTTTTACTTTACCGGCTATCAGCAATAATTGCTGTGCGGTCATCCTGTTATTAATGTGTACGTTAACAGTAGTAAGGGTATCCGTTTTAAAAACTTTTGATACCGTATAATGCGGAACCGGCTGCGGCTTTTTGCAGGCCAAAGCGCTTAAAATTAAACCGATAACTGCTATATTTTTTATAAATCTTGTCATTTTTAAATTCGGCTGCTTAAATAATTCCATGCAGGGCACCGCCCGGCTCTCCCATTTTGTCTACCAATTTTTCAACTTGCGGGTCTTTTTCCAGTACGGGTGCATGGTGTGGTTTAATACGGGCATCAATAATCAGTGGACCTGTGCAGCCCCAGTGTTTATGCTCGGTAAAGCTGTTAATACCATAAATATCGTGCGATGGGTTGCTTCGGGTAAAAGTCACCCAAACCAAATTGTTTATGTTTTGTGCAGTGAAAGCCGCATCATCGCATAAAACCATTAGTGGCAAGCCATCCAGTTCGGCATTTTCTAAATGTTCCTGCAATATTTCCATTATCAAGGGGATATCGCTGCTCTTGATATTTTTAGGCACTTCAACAGCCAGTACACCCGGTATAGCCATTTTATATTTCTCAAACGGACGGGGCAAATCAAAGGTTGATGGCAATTCGGTCCATAACTCACGTTTTATATCACCGGCTGCTGCTATAGCTACCTTACTGCCAGCGTTTAGTCCGCTGCCACTATAATCAAGCGTATCAATGGTGGTTTTGGTGTAGAAGTGCAAATCTCTGCTCAAATCAATCCTTTGCAGCATGTGTTTTAGGAAACCGCCAATATCATTTACATCCAGTTTGGCATCGTCTTCCTTGGCAGCAATAAACAGGTATTTGGCTAAACTCAACTGACTTTTACCCAATATGTGGTTGGCAATGGTCAATATTTCCTGCGGTTGGCGCTCTTTAATATAAGGCGTATAGCGTTCACTGCCAATGGCAAATAGCAGAGGATGCACCCCGGCAGCGTCAACAGCATTTACGGCATGTAAGCCAGGAATTTCTTTTGGTATGGCCGATCCGGTAATCTCATGAATCAGCGCACCAAAGCTGGTGTCTTCCTGCGGTGGCCTGCCTACTACTGTAAACGACCAGATGGCATCTTTACGATGATAAACATTATGAACCTTCAATAAGGGAAACTCATGTATCAAGCTATAATATCCCAAATGATCGCCAAAAGGGCCTTCGGGTTTATTATCATGCGGCATTACGGTGCCGGTAATCACAAAGTCGGCATCCGCAGAAATACAAAACCCTTCCTCATCATAAAAATAACGAAAACGGCGATTACCCAGCGCTCCGGCGAAGGTCATTTCAGACAGGCCCTCGGGCAGCGGCATTACCGCAGCAACCGGGTGCGATGGCGGCCCACCAACAAATATGCTCACCTTTAAGGGTTGCCCTTTAGCATTTGCTTTAGCCTGATGTACTCCAATACCCCTGTGGAGTTGGTAGTGCAGGCCAATTTCTTTATTCAGGATATAATCATTGCCAGCCAGTTGGATGCGGTACATACCCAAATTGGCATTCATGATGCCGGGTTTATCTGCATCTTCCGTATAAACTTGCGGCATAGTCACAAACGGACCGCCGTCTTTAGGCCAGTTTACTATCTGTGGGATATCGCTGATACTGCATTTGGCAAAGCTGATGGGCGCATTGCTGCCTGTTTTCATAGGCAGGGCCGATAATGCCGTCATGGCCACATTAGCATATTTAAATGGATGTTTAATGGCTTTAAGCGGATCAGATTTTAAATCGACCAGGGTTTTAACCTTATCTAAACTATCCCTGAAAATGAATTTTGACCTGTTAAGCGTACCAAACAGGTTGGATACAGCCGGAAACTTACTGCCTTTCACCTTTTCAAAAAGTATAGCGGGACCTTCATTTTCAAATACGCGCAAATGAATTGCCGCCATTTGCAAATAAGGATCAACCTCCTCTTTTATACGGACTAAGTGCCCATGTTTTTCCAGATCAGTAATGCAGGCTTGTAAACTCGGATAACCCATTAGCGAATAATAAAACTTCCGCCAAAAGTATAAAAGTTAAATTACAAGCCGTCCGGTTATATTCAATTTTAATAGACCGGGGGTCTAAAATCTTCAAATACTTCTGTATTGCCCAGGTATGTCCATCTTAATCCTGTTATGTAAAAATTCAGCGCACTGCTAATTTGCTCAGCGGTAGCCATATCCACTAGTTTTGTAAGATCATCTGCATATTGCCAGTTACCCAATACTTCTGCCTGGCCAAGAATGGCCGCTATGTTAGTTACATTTTGGTTATTTAAATAGTATTCCGTAAGATAAGTATTTTTGATATGCTGAAGCCATTCACCATCAGTGCCATTAGCCTGAAGCTCCTTTAGCTTCCTTACCATAACTAACATAGTTTCCTGAACATGTGTTGAACTTGCTGTTATCAAAGCAATGGGCATTTTTAATTGAAAAGCAGTTGCTGTAGTATTGTAAACTAAATTAGATTGTGCGGATAAAGCAGCATAAAGGCTTCCACCAAGGGCAGAAATGCCTAATCGGAAAGGGACATAATTTACATCTGTAAATTCGGGCGAATTCACTACTGCACCAATATAATCAAGTTTAGTATTACGTTTTTCTGCAAGCAACTTATTATCATTAAAAACAGGAGTTTTCATTTCAACATCAGTGTATGGCTTTGATGGAATATCGCCAAAAGTCAATAGTATTTTTTCAAAAATATCCTGTTTACTAACGTTGCCCACTACCACTATAAATATTCTATTTTTGTTTAATAATGTTTTATAATAATCAGCCAGGTCTGTAGCTGATAAACTCTCTATTGTTTGTTCATTTCCATTGGGGCTAACAGCATAAGGTGTATTTTTGAATGCATTTTGCATCTGCAATTCAAATAAATGATTATCAGGATTAGAAAGACGGCTTTTGTTCGCCGCCAGTACCTTGCTTTTTAATAAGTTCACTTCGCCAGCATCAAAAACAGGGTTCATTATAGCGTCTGAAAATAAATCCCAGCCTTTATCAAAATATTTAGATATGCAATTAACCTGAATAAAACCAAAGTCGTAGGTTGATGCTCCATACATCAATATCCCGTACTTATCAGATGTATCCTTAAATGCAGTTGCCGGATACTTTTTTGTACCGCATTCGGTTGTTGCATTAAGTGTAAGCGCCTCAATTCCAGCTTTATTTGCAGGGTAATTGGTTACTCCTCCTCTAAAAAACATCATTACATTAACTACATTTTTTGTAGTTGGTTTAAAAATAACTTTAATCCCATCAGCAGTAAATGATTCTGTTTCGGATTGTGCATGCGCTATCAAAATACAAACACAGGAAATAACTAAAGTGAAAATTATTTTTTTCATGGTGCGTGTATTAATTGTTAGGTGTAAAAAATGATGTTGCATTAATTTGTTCATTTAACTCCGGATTTATAAGCAGGCCTGCGCAATAAGGCTTATTATTGATATACTTATTTATATAATTTTTAAGACCAGCCCGTGTTACTTTTTTTAAGTTTTCATTATATCCGGCAAAATAATTAAGGGATGCAGATGCCCACCAGAATGATAATGAATGTACATAGTCGGATGTTATTTCTTCCTGGCGGATCTTTCTTATTTCCAGCATTCTTTTTGCTGTTTCTATTTGTTCATCAGTTATATAATCATCATCACCCATTAAAGCAATTTGCTTTTTAAGTTCCTCAACGCACTCTTTTACTTTCGATGGATAAGGGTTTACAGTCAGAGTAATTGGGCCAACGTATTTAAGCGTTAAATACCCCAAATTTGTAGCCTGTGCTAATCCCGATTGTATCAATGCATTTTTTAATTTTGATGATTTTTGATTTACGATATAAGAAAACACGTCTGCACAATAGGTTGAGCTGATATCATTTCGTGTATCAGGTCCTTGCCAGTCAACCCTTATTAACGGTACAGTGGCAAGAGGAGATTCAACAATAAAATAATCGGTTTTAGCAAGGGGCGCAAATTCAGGAATCGGCCATTTTTTAAAAGGATCAAAACTGCTTGCTTTCCAATCGCCATAAATCTTTTCGACTGATTTAAATACAGCTTCATGGGCAACATCGCCTCCAATAATCAGAATGGCATTATTAGGATAATAATATTTATTTTTTACAGAATCCATCAATGCAATAGTTGCACTCTTTATGCTTTCATGATTTCCAATACCTAATTTTCGATTATAAAGGTTTCCCCATAAATGATGAACCATGGCTACAGTTAATGCGAATGCCGGATAAGATTCTTTTTGTTTTAATTGATTATCATTTGTTTCTTTCTCTTGTGCAAATTCACCAGGGTTAAATTTAGCAAAGCGGATCATCGAATTCATGAAATTTAATCCCGCTTCCAGATTAGATTTAGGTAATGTAAAATAGTTTTTTGAGTACTCTTCAGATGTTTGGTAATTCATATTTAATATTCCCAATCCACCTGCATGATAATGCAAATCTTGTTCATTCGAATAATCTTTATTGCCTTTTAAAAGCATATCCTGATATATCCCTGTAAGTCCGGCAAATTTTTCTGACTCCGTAAACCCTCCGGCTTTAAATGTCATCGTTATTGTTGCCAACGGAACACTGTTATCTTCAACTACCAATACATCAAGTCCATTAGGAAGTTTGTGTAGGAAAATATTGTTTGGCAGTTTGTTTTGGGCCTGCAGAAATAAAGGAAATAGGATTATAATAAACAGGTGAATTTTTTTAGTCATAAGGTTTTAATTACGGCTTGAAAGTAATTATTTTTCCTTAATAGTTTACGATCTTTAAAACGTTAAGCAGTCCTTTTCTTTGCTTAAAATAATTACGCTATTCTCAAGTAAATCTATAGATAAACATTAAAGTAAGTGCTTAAAAAAAGTTATTATTACTTTTGCGGCTTCAGCAAAAGGTAGCGCTATGTCGGTTCTGTTATTTACTTTAATAATACTTATTGGTTCATATTTTGCAGGTTTATTAGGCTCATTAACAGGTCTTGGCGGCGGGGTGGTTATAATTCCGCTATTAACGCTGTTGCTTAAGGTTGATATTCATTACGCTATTGGTGCTTCGTTGGTATCGGTTATTGCCACATCATCAGGTTCGGCAGCGGCTTATGTTAAAGAGGGCATTACCAATATGCGCCTGGGTATGTTTTTAGAAATTGCCACCACGGCAGGTGCTATGTGTGGCGCTATTTTGGCGGTTTATATTCCAACACATTACATCGCCATTTTATTTGGCGTTATACTAATTGTTTCGGCAATATTATCGCTTCGCAAAAAAGCCGAGATAATTGTACAACACAAAAGTTATCTGTCCGAAAAATTAAAACTCAATAGCAGCTATCCCACCGCCAATGGCACGGTCAACTACAGTGTAAACAAAGTGGGCGGCGGCTTTTTTATGATGCTGTTTGCGGGTGTTATATCTGGGCTACTGGGCATAGGATCGGGCGCGTTAAAGGTTATTGCTATGGATAGCATTATGCGTATACCTTTTAAAGTATCAACTACCACCAGCAATTTTATGATTGGGGTTACAGCATCGGCAAGTGCAGTAGTTTATTTGCAGCGGGGGTATATTAGTCCGGGCATATCCATGCCGGTTGTAATAGGCGTATTGTTTGGTGCATTTACCGGATCAAAATTACTCGTTCAATCTACGTCGTCGAGGTGGTTACGGTGGGTATTTGCTGTTGTGGTCGCATTTTTAGCCGGACAAATGATTTATAACGGCGTAACGGGGAAGATATAAGTTTGGGGTTAATAGGTTATAGTTGATGGTTCATGACAGAATTAATATAAACATGGCAAAATTTAAAGATACAGACATACAGGCACTCATCGGTAACGTATTACGTGCCGGTACCATAATATCTATCAGTATTGTTTTTATTGGGGCGATATTCTATTTGTACAGGCACGGGCAAACTACTGCTGGTTATCAGGCATTTACAGGCATCCCTGATTTTTTACAACGACCGGGTAGTCTCATCAGCAGTGCTTTTAATTTCCGGGGACAGGCCATTATCCAACTGGGAATAATTCTGTTAATAGCTACCCCAATATTGAGGGTGATATGCTCGGCCATAGGCTTTGCCATTGAAAAAGATTACCTGTATGTAGGCATTAGCATACTGGTTTTATGTATCATTTTTGCCAGTTTGCTTAACGGTCACGCCGGGTAACAAAAGCAATTAATTGGGCGTAGTTATCCTTTTTAACTCTTCGTCGGCACCGGTACGATGGCTTATTGTTTTTAAACTTTTACCAAAACGATACGTAAAGGTAAGCCTTACAACCTGGCTTTCAATCTTATCAGTACCCGTCATGTTAAGGCCGTTATAATCTGTATGGCTTCTATCGCGTAAAGTATTAAAAATGTCAGTTGCCGATAATCGCAGGCTTCCTCTTTTGTCAAACAATTGCTGGCTAATACCGGCATCCATGTTATAGTACGATTTGTATTGATTAACACCATAGAAACTCGGACTCTCATACTTGCCTGAAAGTTCGGCCTTAAGAGTGCTGCTTAGCGTAAAATATTGGGTAGTTCTAAAAATTATATCCTGAGTGCCTTTATCAAGGTAGGCATTGCCGGGATATGATACGTAACGCTGGTAGGATGCATCCAAATTAAAATTGGCATTCCACCATTTTGTAAACGTTACCGGTGCAAAAAATCTGATCCCATAATTACTGATCCGACCCAGGTTTTTAGCGGTGTTAATGTTTATTTTAGAAGTATCGTTCTGTTCATAAAAATTAAACTCATAGGCGTCACTTACAATATTGGTATATAGTGTAGTAGTGATAGTTTTGTTATAGGTATATGATAACTCTACCGAATTTGAATATTCAGGCTTTAAATAAGGGTTACCTTCGGTAAAGTCGTATAAATCAACATAACTTAAAAATGGATTAAGTTTTTCATATTCGGGCCTTTGTATACCGCGGTTATAATCTAAACTAAATTCATTCTTATCATCCTTTGAATAAGTTAAAAGCACGTGGGGAAACAGGTTAGCGTAATTGCTATTAACCATTTCGTTCAACGTAACCGAATGTCCTTTCGAATTAGTTTGCTCGGCCCGTAAACCAGCTTCAACGCTCAGTTTATCAATCTTGCCCTCGTAATTAACATACGCTGCATTAACATTTTCAGTATAAATAAAATCGTTGCTGATTTGTGGATCACTGGTGTATTGCCCATTAACATACGGACCAAAAGTTAAATCGTTGTTACTGGTAACATTGCTGTATTTTAACCCTGCCTCCAGTTTTGAGGTTTTTGAAAGCGGATCAGTAAAATCAATTTTTGAAAGCCATATATGGATATTTGATGGCGATAAGTTTTGCAACAATAACGGTGCGCTATATGTACTGCCGTCAGCGTTATAAAAATTATTGGTGATATACTCGGACGAGGTGCGGTTATAGGTATTATAATTAACATTAGCCGAAAGTATTTTACCGGCGTCATCAAGTTTACCATTGTAATTCAAATTATAATTCAGCCTGCTGATGTGGCGCTCAACACCTGAGTTTGCCACAATAGTTGAATCAAATACCGATTGATTGTATATTTTCAGGTTATTGTTTTTGGTGATAGAGCTGCCTATAATTGAGCCATTAACCAAAAAACCAATAGTTTGAGTTTTAGTTAGATAATAATCGGTACCAAGGCCAAAGTTATTGCTATTACTTATCGTAACTGCATCATAATCTACGTTGTAGTTACTGGTTATATTTTCAAAATCAATCGTTCTGTCGCTAGTAAAGTCGTGGAATGTTTTATTGGCGGCAAAGTTATAATTACCAAATATGTTGAATTTGTCGGTACGATCATTGAACACTACGCCTACATTAGCCTTATAATACCTTCCATATCCGGCAGAGGCAGTAACCGTAGCATTTGCGCCAACATTATTTCCCTTTTTTGATACGATATTGATAATGCCACCAGCCGAAGCATCATATTTAGCTGATCCGCCGGTTATTAATTCAATACGATCAATAGTGTTTGCGGGCATGCTCCTTAAAACAGCAGCCAGGTCTTCGCCTGTTAAATTGGTAGGTCTGCCATCAATAGTTATCATAGCATTTTGCCTCCCAATAATACTGATATTGTTGCTGTTATCAACTCTTACTCCCGGCGATTGCCTTAAAACATCAAAAGCTGAATATCCTGCAGCTATTATACTGCTTTGTACATTTAAAATGATTTTTCCCGCCTGAACTTCAACCGGTGGCTTATTGCTTGATATTGTAACTTCCTGCAGTTGTTTTGTAACGGGGGTTATTGTAATATTGTCAGCAGTGGTGGTTTGCCCGGGCATAAGCTTATAACGTTTTGAGTAAACATTGTTATAACCAATTTTGGTTATCATTAAAAGATAATCACCAGGGTTGGTATTTGAAAATTTAAAAATGCCTGACTTATTGACTACGGTTGATTTTGCAATGGAGGAGTCGCTGTAGTTTAACAAAACCACAGTGGATGATTCAGCAGGCAATTGGTTACCCGTTAACACTTTACCTTGTAGTTCGGCCGTTTTTACCTGCGCGTACGAAATATTACATAAGCCCGCGAGGAATGCTACAACTAAGCCTCCAATTATAACCCTCATTAAATAGATGTTGTAGAAATTTACTATAATCTTAATTTTAAATTAAAAGAGCCTCAATATAGTAACAATAATTAAATTGAAAAATAACATTTTGATATTTTACGATGCATGTTATTTTAACATTACTGCAATAAGGCGGCGATAATTTGTAAAGGTAATTTAAAAATATAATTAAGTCATTATTTTTTAATGATGTACTTTTACCTGCGTAAGCGTAATTTATTTGATTGCTTTTTATGAGTTTATATTCCCCTCAACTTCGAACAGTTAATGTTACCCGGTATGTTACGCCACTGCGCGAAGGAGGTTCATTACCTGCAATAACCGAAGCCGACGATGATTTTTTATATGTTCTTAAGTTTCGTGGTGCGGGCCAGGGTACCAAAGCACTGATTGCTGAGTTGATTGGCGGAGAAATTGCCCGGGTATTGGGTTTAAAAATACCCGAAATAGTTTTTGCTAACCTGGATGAAGCTTTTGGCCGTACAGAACCGGACGAGGAAATACAAGACTTGCTTAAAGCAAGCGTTGGTGTTAACCTGGCGCTGCATTATCTTTCGGGCGCTATAACGTTTGATCCGGCAATAAACAAACCCGGCAATAAACTGGCATCGCAAATTGTTTGGCTGGATTGCCTGCTTATTAATGTAGACAGAACACCACGCAATACCAATATGCTTACCTGGCATAAGGAGTTGTGGCTAATTGACCACGGCGCAGCGCTCTACTTTCATCATAGCTGGCATAATTGGGAAGAACAGGCAAAACGGCCATTTGTACAAATAAAAGACCATGTGCTGTTGCCATTGGCTACCAAACTGGATGAAGTTGATACCGAATTCAAAACCATTTTAACTGCCGAAGTTATTACGTCGATTGTCGGGTTGATACCTGATGAATGGCTAAGCGGTGAATCCTCATTCCAGTCGGCACAAGACTACCGCGATGCCTATATAAAGTTTTTATTAACCCGGATTGAGCATTCGGAAATTTTTGTAAAAGAAGCTAAAAATGCAGCAGAAATACTTATTTGAATATGCAGTTATCCGTGTGGTACCCAGGGTTGAGCGCGAAGAGTTTCTTAACATAGGGGTAATTGTTTACTGCGCCAAACAAAAATTTTTGCAAGCCCGGTATGTATTAAATGAACCCCGCCTTAAAGCGTTTTGTGGTGATTTGGATATAGCTGAACTAAAAGAACACGTGTGCTCAATTGAACGCATTTGTATCGGTGATAAAGCTGCAGGGCCAATAGGCAAGCTAGATATAGCTTCGAGGTTCAGGTGGCTTACTGCCACACGCAGCACCATTGTGCAAACATCAAAAGTACATCCGGGCTTTTGTGATGACGCAGCCGAAACGCTTAACAAACTGTTTGAACAGTTAGTAGTATGAATTTAATGCCGATCAAATGTTTTTTATTAATTTCGAAACTTGAATATCATCCCCTGAATATAATTAAATGAAAAAAATCGTTTTTTTTATCCTTGTATCATTTGTTAGCGTTAAAGCTATTGCACAGGATATAGACCCTTCTCTAACAGAAACTCCTATAACTGCAAAAACTTTATCAAGCACTATTTCAGGCTCTTTGGTAATGCCCAGAAATGTGAAAGAAAAAATACCGGTGATATTAATTATTGGTGATGCAGGCCCTACCGACAGGGATGGTAACAATGTAAAAACGGGTGTATCCGGTAATACATACAAACAGATGGCTTACGAATTGGGCAAAAGAGGTATTGCGACAGTGCGTTATGACAAACGTTTTGTGGGCTTAACCACAACTACTATAAAAGAATCACAACTACATATTGAAGATTATAGTGACGATGCCGTTAGCTTAATGAACGTGCTGAATGACGATCAGCGTTTTTCAAAAATAATTTTATTTGGTCATGGTGAAGGCGCATTGGTATCATTGCTGGCCGGTTATGAGCAGCCCGAAAGGGCTTACATATTTGCCGAAGGTTATGCCGATAAAGGCGAAAAAGTATTGGCCGACATAATGAAATCAAAACCAAAATTTCTGGCCGACGAATTTAAAGCAATAATGGATAGCCTAAAAAAAGGCAAAACAACCGATAATGTTGATCCGTCGCTATATTACATAGCAAGACCGTCTATACAGCCATTTATTATGTCATGGTGCCGATATGATCCTATGAGAGGATTCAGAGCCATAAAGATGCCGATACTGGTTATACAGGGAACAACCGATTTAACTGTTCCGTTAAATAACGGCGAGCGTTTCAAAAAGGCAAAATCGGAGGCCTTTTATCTGCAGATAAAAGACATGAACCATATATTGAAAGAAGCACCGGCCGATACCGACAAAAATATGGACACCTACGATAAGGCTAATCTTCCCATAAAACCCGAATTGATAAACGGTATAGTTGAATTTGTTAGCAAGGTAAAATAGTAAACAATACTATTTCCAATTGTTTAACACTCTTCTAACTGCTATTATTTCACCTATATGATAAGCGTTATGATCTGCGATCTGAAGCGCTTCGCGCAGTATGGTTTGCCCGGTTCCATGTGGTAATTCCTGGCAAATGTCGCTGTGTTCCAGCAACTCTATAAACTCGTCTAAATCGCTGTTTATCTGTTGTAACGAACCTTGCCAGGCGTCGTCATCCTCGGGAGCGCTCTCAGCCGGCCAGTATTCTTCGGGCCATTTCGGCGATTTGTGTTCGGCATCCTTGCTAAACTGAAGCATATCCCACTGTGCTATTCTTATATGCTCAACCAGTTGCCATATACTATACGGCGTATGAGCAGGTTTAACGCCCCGTAATTCAGGCTTAAGCCCTTCCAGTGCGTCCTTTAACGAAATATGGGCCGATCCCCCGAGTAATAATTTGGTTAGTTCTTTAGTTATTAACTGATGCTGATAATTCATTCGGTGTGTGTTTTTGTCAGAACAAATATCTGTCAAATTGGTTGGAATTTTTTCCGGAACAAAATAATTAAACACCATTTGTAAAAGATATAACGTTGTAATGATATTGTTTTAATTTTTTCGGTTAAATGTTTTAAGTTTATGCTTCCATTTGTTAATTATAAACCCTGTGATCAAAAAACTGTTATATACCGCCCTTTTACTTACCACTATACTCATTGGCTGTAAAAAAGATGGTTCTGTTGGCCCTAATGGCGCTAAAGATGATGCTGCCTTCACCAATTACGAAAACTCATTTCTGGAAGGTTTATGGAAGCTAAATCCCGATTGGGCAACATCTGTTGGCTATCATAAATATGACAGTTTATTGTTTGTGCCCGATGATAAACTGAGAGACAAGATGACTACCTATGCTAAAGTGCAGGTTGACTCATTAAGCAGGTTTGACGTTAACACGCTTAACGATGCCAATAAGATTGATTACCATTTAATGCAAAATCAAATGGAATCAATTGAATGGGCCAATCAATCGTTAAAGGCTTACCAATGGGATCCATCATCATACAATGTAATAAGCACCTTTGCCTACATCCTGAATGAACACTATGAGCCGTTAGCCAAACGTTTGCGCAATTTTTATCAAAAAATGGCCAATATTCCGGCTTATTATAAAGAGGCCGAAAAACAATTAAAAAATCCAGTTACCGAACTTACAGATCTTGCCATTGAACAACATAATGGCGGCGTTAGTGTAATAGAAAAAGATTTCGGCGACTCATTAAAAAAGACCAATATCCCGGCGGCAGAACAAAAACAAATGCTTGAAAGGGCACACACATCTGCCGAAGCTATAAAAGCCTATACCGAATGGTTAAAAGCACTCAAAAATGATCATCCGCGAAGTTTCAGATTAGGGAAAGAGCTATATGAGGATAAATTCAAGTTTGATATTCAGTCTGCATTAACACCACAACAACTTTATAATGCAGCTATTGAGCGCAAAAAGTATATCCATCATGCTATGGTGCAAATCAGCAAAAAGCTTTGGCCCAAATACTTTGGTAATAAAGCAATGCCTGCTGATTCGCTCGAACTGGTTGCGCAAGTGATCGATACACTCTCATCCAAACACGTAGCTCCCGATCAGTTTCAATCCGCTATTGAAAACCTCATGCCAAAACTTACTGCTTTTGTACGCACAAAAGACTTGGTTACGCTCGACCCGGCTAAACCATTGATTATTCGCAAAGAACCTGGATATATGGCAGGTGTAGCGGGTGCGTCGATGAGTTCGCCCGGCCCTTATGATAAAGACGGCAATTCGTATTTTAATGTTGGCAGCCTTGCCGGTTGGCCGGCAGAAAAAGCCGAAAGCTATCTGCGCGAATACAACCAGTATACGTTGCAGATACTTTGCATCCATGAGGCTATTCCGGGGCATTACGTTCAACTGGTGTATGCTAATCAGGCACCAAGCATAATTAAATCGATCTTCGGAAACACCGCAATGATTGAAGGATGGGCAGTTTACAGCGAAGAAATGATGCTGGATAATGGTTATGATGGCGATAGCCCCGAAATGAGGCTGATGTGGTACAAATGGCATTTAAGATCCGTTTGTAACACTATATTGGATTATAGTGTACATACCCAAAATATGTCAAAACAAGACGCACTCAGATTGCTTACACATGAAGCTTTCCAGCAACAAGCCGAAGCGGAAGGTAAATGGAAACGGGTAAGCGTAACCAGTGTACAATTAGACAGCTATTTTACTGGTTATAAAGAAATAATGGATTTGCGCGAGGCCTATAAGAAGAAAATGGGCGACAAGTACAAGCTGAAAGAATTTAATGAAAAATTCCTGAGTTATGGCAGCGCGCCTGTAAAATTTATAAGAGATGCTATGCTGGCAAAAGATAACGCTCCGAGTCATTAAAATTTAAATTCAACCGGTTTTGCCGGTTGAATTATGCCTAAAAATTAAAATGGCTTGTTAATTGCAAGGTATTTAATGTGCATTTAAATCAAATGGTGCACTATATCAAAAAAAGAGTCAAAAAACACACATAAATCGACAGGAAAATTTTAATTATTGGGTAATTTTTACTTAATTTTAATACTTTAAAAAAACGGGCAAAAACAAAAAAATACTGCTTGTTTTTTTAACCTAAAAAAGGGGTATATGATTACGCAATTCGGGCAAATATTTGCTCATAAATCCCTCGAATTTAACTACTTGATTAGCAAAAAAAAATCTATTGTTATAAATACATAAGCCAAGCCCATTTTGGCATAACGGGTACGATTTTTGTATTATTTCTCATGTTATCATTCACTCTCAAATTTAGTATTATCATGAGTCTATTAGCTATTATCGGTATCGCAATTCAAGCAATTCCTGTGTTTTTTATTATAAAAACCAGCATTTCTATGATTAAGCGTAAAAGACTTTCTTAATTAAGCAAAGTCTTTAAATATTACTCACTTATCAATTAAGTCTTGCTCTTGCGCAAAACGCAGGAGCTTTTTTGTTTACATCGTAACCTAAAGCAAAAATTCACGTAAAAGATGGTGAGTGAAAAATTAATGATAATGCTAATTTGAGAACTAGCCGGGGTTGAGAGCCTGGCTATTCTCGTTTTATACCACCAGCAAAATCAAACAAAACCTACTCGCCATTTATTTTTTTTCGGGCCTTTATTGTCTTAATCAAAAATTAAATCACACTTCACCGTAATAGGTCAATAGTTTTACGTCGCCAATAAAATTATATACTTTGCCTATCTTTAAAGCCATAAAAGTTTAAAGCATGAAATACGTTTCGGTAGTAGTACTATTATTGTTTTTTTTTAATGCATCAATTGCACAAAAAGTAAAGCCTGCTCTTAACTTAAAAAAAGGGAGCACTTACTATATGATTAGCAATGCTAACTCAACCATAGTGCAAACCTTAAATAGCCAGGAGAATACCTTAAACTTAACTTTTGTCTTTAAAATGGCTTTTAAAGTAATTGATGTTTTAGATACTACCTATAATATGGAGGTAAGTTACCAGGCCATCAACATGAAAATTCAGGCTGGTACACAGTCTGTTGAGATCGACTCCAAAAAAGCTGACACCGCCGATGTGCCTTCATCCTTTATGGCAGCTATGATGAATAAGCCCTTTAACATCATACTCACCAAAAGCGGCAAAGTAAAGTCAGTTCAAAATATCGAAAAAATAATTTCAGTTGTTTTTGATGGATTCCCTAAAATTGACTCCGTTAAAAAAAGTCAGTTAAAAAAACAATTTCTGCAATCTTTTGGCGCGGATGCCTTCAGAGGTAGTTTAGAAATGGGAACTGCTATTTTTCCCTCAAAAGTAGTTAGCAGAGATGATAAGTGGACCATTAATACAAAGCTCGAAGCCCCTACCAAAGCTAATGTTGAAACGGTTTATCAGCTAACTGATATCACAAACGATTATTACCTTATTCATGGCGATGGCACGCTAACAACCGATTCAAACTCGAAACCGGGTGAAATTAACGGGATGCCCATGATATACAAACTAAACGGCTCGCTAATAACTGATATAAAGATTGACAAAAATACAGGCTGGATAAATGAGGTAAAATTGAAGCAGATAATGAAGGGAAGTATTGAAATACAGGATAATCCGCAACTGCCAGGAGGAATGACGATACCGATGACCTTTAATACTGATGTACTTACTACTGACAAATAATTTTATCAGCCCCTGTTAAGGCCCAGAGGCTGATAAATTATATTATTATCTCCAATGTCCCGGTATCCAAACATAGCCGCCGCGACGGTCTCTCCAATGCCCTGCAATCCAAGCTGCATGTGGATGAGGAGGCAATGCCCAGTAACCTGCGTGATATACATATGTGCCAACGCCAGGAGTCCACTCTTCAGCAACCCAAACATGGTTAGGTGATGGTCTGTCCGGTCTTCTTACAACAATCTCTGCAGGGCGACTCATACGCTCTCTAACTACAATTTCCTGTGCTTTGCTCTGTTTTATAGCAAAAACTGAAAATACTGATAGTAACATTAAAATTTTGCTTAACCTTTTCATAATGATATAAGTGTTTGTTTTGTTAGTAAGATAAAAAAAAGCTTGCAGGGTTTAAAATAGTCTGCATTTTTATCATAAAAAACTACAAGACAAATAATTAATTTGCCGAAAAGTCAAATAACACTTTAATATTTAGCAACTTATTTTAAAGTCAGCCATCAAAATATTACAGTATTTTATAAAATCCTTATCTTCGCTGTATGTCACCTGCCGAAGCTAAAACCCGGATTGAAACCATCTCATCAGAATTAAAACAGCATAATTACAATTATTATGTGTTGGCTATGCCCACCATTAGCGATTTTGATTTTGATAAAAAACTGGAAGAACTTATTGCATTGGAAAAGCAATTTCCTGATTTTGCTGATCCCGATTCCCCAACCCAAAAAGTTGCAGGGTTCATCACCAAAGAGTTTGTTACTGTAAGGCATAAATGGCCAATGCTTTCACTTGGCAACACGTATAACGAGCAGGAACTGCTGGACTTCGATCAACGCATCCGCAAAGCTATAGGCGACAATTTTGAATACGTTTGCGAGCTTAAATTCGACGGGCTATCGATGAGTCTTACTTATGAGGAAGGCAAGTTGGTGAGGGCTGTTACACGTGGTGATGGTATTCAGGGAGATGATGTAACTACTAATGTGCGCACCATTAACACTATACCCAAACGACTGCATCCAGGCAGCTACCCTGATCACTTTGAAATAAGGGGTGAGGTTTTTATGCATCTTAAAGCGTTTGAGCGCCTCAATGCCGAACGTATGGAGAATGGCGAGCCTCCATATGCCAATCCGCGTAATTTTGCGTCAGGAACCATTAAAATGCAGGATTCAAGTGAAGTAGCCAAACGCCCCCTTGATTGTTTCCTCTATTTCTTATATACCGATAAACAGCTGTTTAAAACCCATTGGGAAAGTTTGCAGGCCGTAAAAGAATGGGGCTTCCAGGTGAACGATCACAGCCGCCTTTGTAATGATATCAATGGTGTTTTTGAATTTATCAATCAGTGGGACAAAAAACGTTTTGATTTAAGTTATGATATTGACGGAATTGTAATAAAGGTAAACAGTTATGCCCAGCAACAGGAATTGGGTTTCACCGCAAAATCGCCCAGATGGGCTATTGCTTATAAATATAAAGCGGAACAGGCCGAAACAGAATTGTTGAGCGTAAGCTATCAGGTTGGCCGCACCGGCGCCGTTACACCTGTAGCCAATTTGCAACCCGTACAATTAGCCGGAACCACTGTAAAACGGGCCACGCTGCATAACGCCGATGAAATAGAGAAACGGCTTAAACTGCACGAGGGCGACTGGGTTTATGTGGAAAAAGGCGGTGAAATTATCCCCAAAATAACCGGTGTTAACCTGGCCAAACGTAAACCAGATGCAGAACCAATAGCTTATCGTACTACCTGCCCGGCCTGTGGAACCGTTTTGGAACGCAAGGAAGGCGAGGCAGCATTTTATTGCCCTAATGAAGATGGGTGCCCACCTCAAATTGTGGGCAAAATGCAGCATTTCATTAATCGTAAAGCCATGAATATTGACGGATTGGGCGATGAAACAATTGAAACGCTATATCAAAAGGATTTCATCCATTGTATCAGTGATATTTATGATTTACATCTGCACGGCGAAGAGTTAAAAAAACTGGGCCGGTTTGGTGAAAAATCCATCAATAACATGCTGGATGGTATTGAAAAATCAAAGCAAATGCCTTTTGACAAAGTGTTATTTGGTTTGGGTATCCGCTATGTGGGTGCTACCGTCGCAAAAAAATTAGCAGTTCATTTTAAAAACGTCGATAATCTGGCTGAGGCCTCGTTAGAAGAGTTAGTTGCCGCCGAGGAAATAGGCGAAAGAATAGCCTATAGCATTAACTCCTATTTTGCCGACGAAAAACACAAAACCGAAATTGAAAAACTAAAGATGCAAGGCTTACAGTTTGAGATGGAAGAAAAGGAAGTTACACTGGCCAGCGACAGCCTTAGCGGCAAAACATTCATTATATCGGGCGTATTTGAAAAATACTCGAGAGACGAACTGAAAGATTTGATTGAGCAACATGACGGTAAAATTGTAAGCAGTATTTCGGCCAAGCTGAATTACCTGGTAGCCGGCGATAATATGGGCCCAGCCAAACTGGAAAAAGCTCAAAAACTGAATATTCCAATTATTAGTGATGAGGAGTTATTGACAATGATAAGTGATTAATGACATTTTAGAACCATCAAAGAGATTTCATATATCGCATTGCATCCTTTAACAATAATTAACAAAACCGCGTTGTAACTTTCAATCAATAAACTTCATCTTAGCATAAACACCTGCTAAATGAAATTTCCTTTACCTTTTTTACTATTTCTTTTTATAAGTATCAATGTATTTTCGCAACAGGTTATTCTTAGCGGAAAGATAACTGATGATCAAAACAGAGCCATTCCGTTTGCCAGCGTTTACATTAAAAACACCACCAAAGGCACATCAGCCAACAGCAATGGCGAATATGTTTTACAGCTAAAACCAGGCACATACGACGTACAATACAAAGCGGTCGGCTACAGACAAGAAAGCAAAAAATTAAGCCTCAATGCTAATCAATCGGTTAACGTTATACTAAAAATCGAATCCTATCAGCTAACCGACGTTATCGTAAAAAGCGGCGGCGAAGATCCGGCTTATGCCATTATCCGCAGGGCCATTAAAAAACGCAAATCTTATTTAAAAGAAACGGATGCTTACACATGCGAAGTGTATATCAAGGGGCTACAAAAGCTGTTAGCCGCCCCTAAAAAATTTATGGGTTTTGACATGCAGAAAGCAGCCCGCGAAAACGGCCTCGACTCAAACAGAACGGGGATAATATACCTGTCGGAATCTCAATCAAAATATAGTTTCAAACGCCCCGATAAGGTACACGAAGAGCTTATTTCATCTAAAGTATCCGGCAATAACAGGGCATTTAGTTACAATAGGGCGTCGGATATAAAGGTTGATTTTTACGAGAATTTCCAAACCTGGGATGGTTTGAGCAACAGACCTGTGATATCGCCCATAGCCGATAATGCATTGTTTTACTACAACTATAAATACATTGGCTTTTCGGTTGAAAATGGCCAAACTATCGACAAAATAAAAGTTATTCCCAAACGAAGCTATGATGCCTGTTTCCAGGGATATATTTATATCCTGGAAGATAGCTGGCGCATTTACGGGCTCGATCTTTTCATCACCAAAAAACAGAATATCAACTTTGTAGATACGCTTAAAGTAAGTGAGCAGTTTTTCCCGGTTAGCCAAAAGGCATGGATGCCATCGTCTGTAAAATTTGAGTTTACAGGCGGGCTATTCGGATTTAAAATAGGCGGGTATTTTATTTCTATTTACAAAGATTACGACCTTAACCCGGTTTTTACCAAAAATGAATTCGCGGAGGTATTACGTATCACCAAAAGTGTTAATAAAAAGGATTCTGTTTTTTGGGAGCAGGAAAGGCCCATTCCTTTAACCGAAGAAGAAAAAACGGACTATCAAAAGAAAGCCGTGCTGGCCAAAAAACGTGAATCAAAGCCTTATCTTGATTCGCTTGATAATGTAAATAATAAATTCAGTGCCAATAAGTTTTTGTTAGGCGGTTATCAACACGTAAACAGATATGATCATGAATATTATAATCTTAATCCCTTGCTAACGTCTGTAAGCTTTAACACGGTTGAAGGATTTAATCTTAATTACGGCGCATCATATCGCAAACGTATTGACACCGTCAATAACCGTTACCTAATTATCGGCGCGAAGGTGGGATATGGATTTTCGGACCATAAATTCAAAGGTACAGTAAATAGCACCATTCCTGTTGGTTCGTTTACGCTTGGATTCAATGTAGGATCTGACGTTGTTGATCTGAATAATACCAATTCGATTTCTCCATTTATTAATTCACTTTATAGTTTATTTGAAAAGCAGAATTATGAAAAATTATATCAAAAACAATTCTTATCGGCATCAGTAAACAAACGCATTACAGGCGGCTGGATTGCATCGGCGGGCGCTGAATGGGCAGATAGAAAATGGCTTCCAAATTCCTCATCCTATAGTTTTTTTGACCCGGCTAACCGGAGTTATACGTCAAATAACCCACTGTTGCCTAATGCGAATGTTCCGTTGTTCCCGGACAACCAGTCGTTCAAGATCACCTTTCGAACCACTTATGATTTCAGCGATAAATATGAGACTTATCCCAACGGTAAAAGATATTTACCATCTCCATACCCAACAATAGGTTTTAATTATGATAAGGGGATCAGCGGCTTTTTAGGTTCTGATGTAAATTACGATCTGGTGTCAGCCGATATATCCAAATCAGACATTAGCCTGGGTGTATTTGGCCGTACATCGTTTTATGTGGCAGCTGGAAAGTTTCTTAATAACAGTAGTGTTTTTTATCCCGATTATAAACAGTTTGCCGGCAACGAGGTATTATTTTATAAAAGCGGAATTGATAGTTTTTTACTGTTGAATTATTATAATTTCAGTACTTATACGCAATATATTGAAGGACACCTGGAACATAATTTTTCGGGCTTTATATTGAATAAAATCCCGTTGATAAGAAAGCTTAAGTTACAGGAGATTGTTGACGTAAACTACCTAACCACGCCGACTATTAAAAATTACACCGAATTGGGCTTTGGGCTGCAATATCTAAATTTCAGAATAATGTATGGCACTTCATTTAACAGCGGCAGTAATATCAAATCAGTCATCAGGCTTGGGTTGAGTTTCTAATTAGTTCATGGTTCATGGACGGAAAAACTAAAGCTGAGCATTAGTGACAGCAAAGAAAGCATTTACTGTACTGTGATCCATGAACTATGATCTATGAACCACAGAAAAATACCGTCGGCAATAAGCCACCAACTATGAACAATTGCTATATTAGCATCTTTTTAAAATTAAGATGAATAAATTTTATGGAACTGGGATAGCGATGGTTACCCCTTTTCAAGCTGACGGAAAAATTGACTATGAGGGATTAGAGAAACTAATCAATTATTTAATTGAAGGTGGCGTTGAATACCTGGTATCATTGGGTACTACTGGTGAAAGTGCTACTTTAAGCAGCGAAGAACGAAAGCAAGTTTGGGCCTTTACGTCAAAAATAGTTAAGGGACGGGTTAGCCTTATTGCCGGTATAGGCGGTAACAACACAGCCGAAATTGTTGAAACCATAAAACAGTTCGATACTAAGGGTTATGATGCTATATTATCGGCAAGTCCCAATTATACTAAACCAACCCAGGAGGGTATATATCAGCATTACAAAGCTATTGCAGAAGCTGCTGCCCTGCCCGTAATTTTATATAATGTACCAGGCCGCACCGGCAGTAATATAAATGCCGATACTGTAACAAGGCTTGCCAAAGATTTTAAAAATATCATCGGCATAAAAGAAGCGTCAGGGAACTTCGATCACATTAACCAAATTATGCGTGATAAGCCCGAAAGCTTTTTAATGATATCGGGCGATGACCCGGTAACACTGCCTATGATGGCTTTGGGTGCTGTCGGTGTTATTTCGGTCGTTGGGAACGCTTTACCGCGCAAAACGTCAGATATGATAAGACTTTGCCTAACAGGCGATTTCAAAGCCGCACAGAAGCCCCATTCAGCTTTGATTGACTTTACCCGGTTAATGTTTGTAGAAGGTAGCCCGGCCGGAGTAAAAACCGCATTAAAGCATTTAAATATTTGTGGCGATACCGTACGTTTATCATTGGTGCAGGTAGGTAGCAATACAGCGCAACGTATTATTCAGGAAACTAACAAGCTTATTTAAAGAATAACATTAACCAAATAAAAAAACCCTTCAGCAAATAGTGAAGGGTTTTTCTTGTAATAAAGTAAAGATTTTCTTTCCTTATACTAGATTTTGTTTTTTGCGTCCTGCACTTCCAAGCGAATTGCCTGAGCTAAATTTTTAAGATCTTGCATTCCTTTACGTACGCGGGTACCAGCAGCGCTGTTACCTTTGTTGTAAAACTTGTCAGCGTCTGCTTCCAAAGACGCTACTAATTCTTTTACTTCAGTAAATTTTTTCATTTCAGTTACTCCTTTTAAAATTGAGGTTTATTGTTTTATAAAGCTAATCTAAACTGTTTTTTCTAAAATAAAAACTTTTGAAGCATAAAAAATAATGGCTTTAAAGTGGTTTTTTTCCACATTTTAGCCATCTAACACCTATAAAAGCCATATTAAATACCATTAAAAAATAATATATTTATTAATAATATCAATAAATACACATCAGTAATTTAGTTATTTGCATATAAATAATACAATAATTAAAAAAAGATAAACGAAAGAGAAAAAAGACGCAAATATTTAATTTATCGTATTATTGAAAGTTATCAACACCTTAAAATAATACACGTTAAATATTTTGTAATATCTCCGGATAATATTTGTGAACTTTAATCATCAATTCGCCAAATAAAGTGTTCGCCCAGGCAAACCATTTACGTGTAAAATCAGATGCATCATCTTTATTAAAAGATTCGTGCATAAACCCTGTGTCTGCATGTGTATTTTTTAGCCATTGTATGCATCTTGTTATTTCAGCCTTGTCAGTTGATGTTAATGCACGCATGATAATACTCATGGGCCATATATAATTTAAACCCACATGCGGGCCCCCAATTCCTTCGGCTGCTTTGCCTTTAAAAAAGTAGGGATTATCTGAACTTAAAACCATCCTCCTGGTGTTCTGATAAACCAAGTCCTGCACCGATAAAGTATCCAGATATGGCATTGCCAATAAGCTTGGCACGTTTGCATCATCCATAAACAACTGATTTCCGTAACCATCAACCTCGTATGCAAGCACTTTACCGTAAACTGGATGCTGTGCGGTTGCATATTTTTGCAGGGCATCATTAACTTCGGCTGCTAAAGTTTCACAATTAATAGCAGTAGCGCTGTCATTACCAATTACACGATACATTTCGGCCATTTGTTTTAAGCTTGTAACGGCAAAATAGTTTGAAGGGACAAGAAACGGATAAATTGTAGCATCGTCTGATGGCCTGAAAATGGAGCAAATTAAACCCACCGGCTTAATCGGATTACCATAACCGCCATTAGGTGCAGTATCGCTCGCTACTTCTGTTTTACGTTGAAAATGATACGGGCCGTTTCCATTCTTCCGCTGTTGCTCTTTAAAGGTGGAAACGATCGATTTTCCGGCTCTCTGCCAGTTTTCATCAAAAAAGCTGCTATCTCCGCTAATTTTCCAATAATTATATGCCAGCCTTACAGGGTAACAAAGCGAATCAATTTCCCATTTGCGCTCGTGCAGCTCTGGCTTCATGTCGGTGCGGTCGCTATCCCACTCGCTTCCGGTCGGGCCGGCGTTAAAGGCATTGGCATAAGGATCAATTAAAATACATTTAGCCTGCCGGTTAATCACGCCTTTTATCAAACTTTTCAATGCTTCGTCTTCCTTTATCAGCGGTAAGTATGGCCAAACCTGTGCGGACGAATCACGCATCCACATTGCATTTATATCACCTGTAATAACAAAAGTATCTGGCCGACCATCTTTTTCAGAATAATTTACCGTTGTATCTAATGTATTGGGGTAACAGTTTTCAAACAGCCAGGCTAGTTCAGGATCTTTTATAGCAGCCTTTACATTTTGAATAGTTGCCTCAACGGCTCTGCTCGTGAATTTACGATTAGCCAAAGGCGGCCGTTTACTCTCAAAAGCTGTTCCGGTAAACCAGGCCGGCCTAAACCCTAAACTTAAACCTGCGGTTGTAACACCATTAATTTTTATAAAATTTCGTCGTGAAAGCATATTGAATAAATTGGTAGGCCGTAAAAATAGAAAAGCCCCCCGGATTACCGAAAGGCTTTTAAAATAAAGTATTTTATTTGATGGTTTCTTTATTTAAGCCACCACCAGCTTATTTTCTTTATAGTACCCTGCTTTAAGTTTCTCAGCCATCTCGCTGTAAGCATTAAGCGTAAGTTGTACGTCATCAAGGCTATGCGAAGCAGTTGGTATCAGACGCAAAAGAATTAATCCTTTAGGTATAACCGGATAAATTACAATTGAGCAAAATATACCATAATTCTCGCGCAAATCGCGGGTTAATGATGTGGCTTCAAATAAATCGCCCTCTAAAAACACAGGGGTAACCATTGTATTGGTGACACCTAAATTAAAGCCACGTTCTTTTAAACCTTTTTGAAGTGCATTTGCAATTTCCCAAAGCTTGGCACGTAATTCCGGTTGTGATTTAAGCAGCTCGAAACGCTTTTTCAAACCTAAAACCATTGGCATAGGCAACGCCTTGGCAAATATCTGCGACCGCATGTTATAGCGCAGGTAGTCGACAATTTCTTTATTTGCAGCCACAAATGCGCCAATACCGGCCATTGATTTAGCAAAGGTTGCAAAGTAAACATCAGTACCTTCAATGCAGCCCTGAGCTTCATGTGTTCCGGCTCCGGTTTCACCCATAGTACCGAAACCATGTGCATCATCTACCAAAATGCGGAAATTGAATTTCTTTTTAAGGTCGATAATTTCCTCTAGTTTACCTTGAGCACCTGACATACCGAAAACACCTTCGGTAATCAGTAATATACCACCGCCGCTTTGTTCTGTTAATTTAGTGGCCCGTTCCAGCTGTTTCTCACAGCTTTCAATATCATTATGCTGATAAACAAAACGCTTGCCCATATGCATGCGCAAACCATCGATGATACAAGCATGTGACTCGGCATCGTATACAATTACATCATTACGATCAACCAGTGTATCAATAATTGACACCATTCCCTGGTAACCGTAGTTTAACAAAAATGCATCTTCTTTACCTACAAAAGCAGCCAGGTTAGCTTCCAATTCTTCATGATGAATGGTGTTTCCAGACATCATACGCGCACCCATCGGGTAAGCCATTCCAAAATCGGCTGCTGCCTTAGCATCAGCTTCCCTAACCTCGGGATGGTTAGCCAAACCTAAATAGTTATTTAAGCTCCAAACTAAATGTTCTTTGCCATTAAATTGCATATGCGGGCCGATCTCGCCTTCGAGCTTTGGATATGAGAAATACCCATGCGACCACTTTTGGTGCTGCCCCAGCGGGCCACCCATGCTTTTCGATATTTTATCAAATATATCCAAAATGGTACGTGTTAATTTTAATATACAAATATAGCCCTAATAACGATTAAAGCCAATCGTTATTACTTTTTATAATAGGCTATAATGGTTATTAGAGGTTGGTGAATAGAGATTAGTTGTGCTTTATATAGCGAAACAGGATCTTAAACAAAAATTGGAGGTCAGACACCAAGCCTAACCTCCAATCTTTAACCTCTTATCTCTAACCACTAATCCACATTATCATGCAGAAATGAATTATTGTTGCGGATACCGGTATTACCTTCGTCATCAGGCAACAAAGAGAACCTGGAAATCTGGCTTTCATTAGATGCAGGAGTTTGCTGTAAAGCGATTTCTTTACGTTTATAAGCCGGAACACTTTCCAATTCCTGCAAGTTTCCATTGCGAAGTTTCATGCTCAGGTCTTTCAACCTCATGATGCGTTCGCGAGACTTACGTAACTGTTCTTCTATCGATTCATCTGTTTTATTATCGTCTGCCCCTACAACTATTTCCGGTTCTTTGGGCTCAGGAAGTTTCTGCTCTCTTACTGATGGCTCGAAGTTAACAACCGGTTCAGCAAGCTTAAAAGTCATTTCCGGCATATCTGCAGCTTCCGATTCGTTATTAACGGGCTCTTCTGCCATCAAATCATGCCTTATAACTGCCGGCTCTTCTTTCTGAGTAGCAAACAGATCAAATAAACCTGTTTGTTTCGGCTCTTCCTTAGGCTTCATATAAGGTTCAGCAGCCGTATTTGCCTTAACCGGATTTACAAATTCATTAACAGGCTTAACCATAGGCGTATTTTCAGGCATCAGCATAGAAACAATTTTCTTGCTGCTTTGCTCCTTTTCACGCTCATCCTTGGTTTGAAAACCTGTAGCAATTATTGTTACCGATAGTTTTTCGCCCAGATTCTCATCAATGCAGTTACCCCATATCAAATCGGCAGCCAAACCTGCTTCTTCCTGTATGTAATCAGTTATAACGCTAACCTCATCCATGGTAACTTCTTTGCTACCTGAACTGATATTCAATAAGATATATCTTGCACCTTCAATTTCATTATCTTTTAATAACGGCGACGACAATGCTCCTTCAACAGCTTTCAATGCGCGGTTTTCCCCGTCGGCAGCCGAACTTCCCATTATAGAAACACCGCTATCTTTCATTACCGTGCGCACATCCTTAAAGTCGACGTTTATATAGCCCGGCAATGTTATAATCTCCGCAATACCCTTTGCGGCAGTGGTCAAAATATTATCAGCCTGTGCAAAAGCGGAACCCAGCGTAAGGTTGCCAAATATCTGACGTACCCTGTCGTTTGAAATCACCAAAAAAGAATCTACATACTTTTTCAGTTCTTCCATGCCTTCTTCTGCCTGCATTTTACGACGTTTGCCTTCAAATGCAAACGGAGTAGTAATGATGCCCACTGTTAAAATATCCATCTCACGGGCGGCCTTGGCTATAATCGGACTGGCACCTGTTCCGGTACCACCACCCATACCTGCAGTTATAAATAACATTTTGGTATTGGCGCCCAGCATTTGTTTTATATCATCAATATTTTCTATAGCCGAATTTTTACCCACTTCGGGTATTGAACCAGCACCCATTCCTTCTGTAAGGCTTGCACCTAATTGAACTTTGTTTGGGATGGGGCTCAGCTCCAATGCCTGCGCATCAGTATTACAGATTATAAAATCAACGCCTGTAATACCCTGCCTGTACATGTGGTTAACCGCATTGCCCCCACCGCCGCCAACACCAATTACTTTGATGATGGAGGACTTTTCTTTTAACATCTCAAACTGCATAATCCTTAGTTTTTTATTAAAAATAATCGCTTTGTAAAAAGCAATAGAGCTATCATTTGTTAGTTTTTAGTTTTGCTCAGGGCCGTAACCCATGACGATCAGCTATATGTAATTGACTAATATTCAGATTTCTCTAATGTAATAATACTATTTTTTCCACAAGGTTTTTCCACATTTGTCAATATGTGGAAAAATGATTAATTGTGAATAACTCCCATATTCAGCCGCAAAACAACCGCTCATTTTACGTGTTTTTGCCGAACAATGATGTCATTCCTATTTCAAAAAATCCTCGTCTTTTATATCGTCCTTAATAAAACGTTTGCCTGTTTCAACCAGCTTACTTAAAAGCCCGAACTTTTTGTCTTCGGTATATTTTGGTTTCACAATTTTCACGTCTTCCGGCACAGCTACATGTTCATTGTATTCAATTTTTTGAATACCTTTTATCAATAAACCTATACCGGTTGCGAACATTGGGCTTTGTAATTCTTCGTAAACATTTTTTGGCAACACTTCATTTTTTGCAAGGTGCTCGTTAGGATAACCAACTCTGCAATCCAAACCTGTAACATACTCCACCAATTGCGATAAGTGCTTTAATTGTGCACCGCCACCAGTTATTACAATACCTGCGATAAGCTTTTTCTCATACCCTGATGACTTGATTTCATAGTACACATGTTCAACTATTTCTTCCATGCGCGCCTGAATCACGAATGCAAGATTTTTAACCGATATTTCTTTCGGTTCGCGACCACGCAAGCCCGGCACACATACAATTTCGTTTTCTTTATTTTCTTCAGCCAGTGCCGATCCAAATCTAACTTTCAACTGTTCGGCTATGTTGCGCATTACAGAGCAGCCTTCGCGGATATCTTCGGTAATACTGTTTCCACCAAAAGGAATAACGGCAGTATGACGAATTATACCTTCGTGAAAAATAGCCACATCTGTAGTACCACCACCAATATCAACTAAAACAACGCCGGCTTCTTTTTCTTCGTCGCTCAAAACAGATTCTGATGAAGCCAACGGCTCTAAAATCAATTCCTGGCTCTCCAATGCCGCTTTGTTCACACATTTTACAATATTTTTAATTGCGGTAACCTGTCCAGATATAATGTGAAAATTAGCCTCAAGCCTTACACCCGCCATACCGATGGGATCTTTTATACCCGGCTCATTATCCACGGTAAACTCCTGTGGCAGCACGTGGATAATTTCTTCTCCCGGCGGCATTACCAGGTTGTACATATCTTCAACCAATTTATCGATATCCTTGCGTGAAATTTCGGATTGTACATCTCTCCGAGTTATTAAACCACGATGTTGTAAACTTTTAATATGCTGGCCGGCAATACCCACATTTACTACCCTGATTTCGACATTTGACTGCGTGCCCGCAATATCTACAGCCTGGCTTATGCCTTGTACTGTTTTGTCAATGTTCGACACCATACCCCGGGTTACACCGGCAGACTCTGCTTTACCAATTCCCAATACCTCTATTTTCCCGTTCTTTATCCTCCGGCCCACAATAGCGCAGATCTTAGTAGTACCAATGTCCAGTCCTACTACAATTGGCGAACTTTTTTCCTGAGTTGAGCTTTTGTCCATATTAATATCTTATTTAGTAGATTTAGATGTATCCTTAACCAATTTTGTTGAATCACCGGCCGCTGTTTTGTTTTTCAGCGAGTCCTGTTTTAATTTATCATTTCTAACCCCAATCACCTGGTTAGCGTATTTAATATTTATTATTTTGTAGGTATCCCACCCTACCTGTGGCAATGCTTTTTTATAAAACACTAGCAGGTTGTGAAACTTTGCGTCTAACGAGTCGGCATTGCCAAGCAAAATACGGTTGTTACCTACCCGGGGGATCAATTCAATTTCATGATCTTTGTTTACATATATCTGCGCAATCTGGGCATCCCACAATGAATCTTTCCTGATGTAATCAGCAGTTTTAAATAACTCCTGTGCTATGGCAGTATGTAGCGTATCTACCTGGTTAGCAAAAAGCTCATCGATAAATCCGTTAGCCACCAGCACCCTAGCCGTAAAGTTTAACGATAATGGGATTTTTAAGCCATGCTGATCAACATAAAAATCCTGGTCAATTTTGTTTATTATCCTCAAAATAGGCTGCCGCTGACTTATTTCAACATTAATAATTCCATCCATATCAGTATAAACCTTAGCAAACTCTATAAATGGATTTGCCTTTAATTTAGTTTCCAATTCATGGATGTTTATTTCCTCCATTTTGCGCCCTATTAAAGGCTTATTCTGTATCAATAATATTTTATCAACCTCCTGCCTGTCAATAAAATACTGACTGCCAGGAATGAACACCTTTACGTCTTTACAAATAACTTCCGATTTTTTTACTTCAATAAAACTCATCAGCACAATAAGCCCACCCAGGCATATTGTTACAGCAAGGCTTATTAAAATATATTTAAAAACCGGCTTTTTAAACATCTTGCAATGCGTGTTTTAAAGGTTGTACCAATTGATCAATATCACCTGCCCCAACTGTTAAAAGTAGCTCAGGTTGTTCGTTTCGTATAGTATCAATAGCTTCATTTTTTTGAAGTTTCCGTTTATTGGTGATTCTCATTTTTCCCAGAATCATATCCGCATTAACACCTTCAATCGGTAATTCGCGGGCAGGATAAATGTCAAGAATGATCAGTTCATCCACCATATCAAGGGCTTCGGCAAAACCGTCGGCAAAGTCACGGGTGCGCGTATAAAGATGCGGTTGAAAAATAGTGGTCAACTTTTTTCCAGGATATAATCTTTTAACCGAACGTATACACGCTTTCAGCTCTTCGGGATGATGTGCATAATCATCAATAAAAATATGATCATTGCTTTTAAGGATGTATTCAAAGCGTCGTTTAACACCTTTAAATGAACCGAGTGCACTTTTAATAGCATCCGCATAAACACCTAATAATAAACAAGCTTCAATTGCAGCAACTGCATTTTCAATATTATGCAGCCCGGCAATACCTAATTTTATATCGGCTATATTGGTAGCGGCATTTTTAAAATCAAAATAGAAATCGCCATTTTCAATCCGAATGTTTGATGCAAATGCGTCGGCTTCTTGCTCTACAGCATAAGTAAAACCAGTTTCTAAAGGCAATCCTTTGCGGTGAATTAATTTACCGCCTGGCTTTATCTGCGATGCAAAAAGCTTGAACGACTCCGTTAAATGGCTGTGATCTCCATAAATATCCAGGTGATCAGCATCCATTGAAGTTATAATAGCAACATCAGGATGCAGGGTTAAAAATGAACGATCATATTCATCGGCCTCAACCACAACAATATTATTTTTACCGTACAGCACATTACTTTGATAGTTTGTTGATATACCACCTAAAAACGCTGAACAATCCTTGCCTGAATCTTTAAGAATATGAGCAATCATAGTTGAAGTGGTGGTTTTACCATGTGTGCCGGCAACAGCCACGGTAAACATGCCTTTGCTGATAATCCCTAATACCTGCGAACGTTTGAACAGTTCAAACCCCTGGTTGATGAAGAAATTTAAAATAACTGAATCCTTCGGGATTGCGGGTGTATAAATTATCAACGTGTCTTCACCGGGTGTTTGAAAACTAACCGGAATCCAATCAGCACTATCCGAAAAAATAACCGGAATACCTTCTCGGTGAAGTTCGCTGGTTAACTCGGTTGATGTTTTATCATAGCCGCAAACCACACAGCCCAAATGATGAAAATAACGGGCAAGGCCACTCATTCCAATACCACCGATACCGATCAGATAAACCCGTTTTATATTACTTAATTCCATTTCTTTTAAACTACCGACTTATTTTAAAAACCTCTTTAGCAATTACTTCGTCTGCATTGGGCAGCGCCAGTTTACCAATTTGATCACTTATTTTTTTTTGTAAATCTTTATCCTTCAAAAGTGATAACGCCTTATCAACCAATGTTTCTTCTGCATCCCTATCGGCAATAAAGGCAGCGGCATTTTCCCGTACCAGCGCCAAGGCATTTTTTGTTTGGTGATCTTCGGCCACATTGGGCGATGGCACCAGTATTACCGGCTTTTTCACCACGCAAAGTTCTGCTATTGTACCTGCCCCGGCACGTGATATAATGACATCTGCGGCAGCATATGCCAGATCCATCCGGTTTAAAAACTCAACAATCTTCACATTGGGGTGGTAATTTTCACCCAGTTTTTCAATGATGTTTTTATAGTAAAACTTGCCCGTTTGCCATATTACCTGCACATCGGCAGCAATTATTTTATCCAGGCCAGCCATTATGCTGTTATTCAAAGTTCGTGCACCCAAACTGCCTCCTGTAATCAGAATAGTTTTCTTAAATGCTGATAATGAATACAACTCCAACGCCTGCATTTGCTTTCCATTAATATCAACCGACTCCTTACGGATAGGGTTGCCGGTTTTAATAATGTTCGCCGCCGGAAAAAAGCGATCCATGCCATCAAACGCTACACATACTTTTTGCGCCTTTTGACCTAACCATTTATTGGTGATACCAGCATATGAATTTTGTTCCTGTATCAAGTAAGGAATTCCCTTTAGTGACGCTGCGTATAATAACGGACCAGAGGCATAACCTCCAACACCTACTGCAGCATCGGGTTTAAAGTCTTTAATAATCTTAACGGCCTTCCTTACGCTTAATAACAATTTTAACGGGAACATCACATTTTTCCACAAGGATTTACGTTGAATACCCTGAATGTCTAACCCTATTATCTTATACCCGGCAGCAGGAACTTTTTCCATTTCCATGCGGCCATTTGCTCCTACAAATAGTATCTGTGTATCAGGATCAAGCTTTTTCAAAGCATTAGCAATAGCAATGGCCGGGAAGATATGTCCTCCGGTGCCGCCGCCGCTAATGATTATTTTTTTTCCTGTTTTCACTTTATTATTATTTGATTACACTAATAATTAAACCTTTTAATTCCGAAATCGAAACTCCGAATTCCGAAATCAGACGGCCATTTCTGTTATCTCCCCCACAATAACCTTCTTTGGTTCTTCAATATCCCGGCTAACGGAAAGTATAATTCCAAACGCCAGGCTGGTAAATAATATGGACGTACCACCCATACTTACAAACGGCAGCGGAATACCTGTTACCGGCCCTAATCCCACAGCCACAGCCATATTAGCAAATGCTTGTATGGTTAAGCTGAAACTTAGACCAGCCGCCAGCAACGTTCCAAAGGCTTTTGGTGCCCGGGTTGCTATTTTTATACACCGGTACAACAAAAACAAATAAATGCTGATTAAAATTATACCGCCCACCAAGCCATACTCCTCAACTATGATGGCATAAATTTCATCCGAGTAAGCTTCGGGCAAACTGTTTATTTCGTCGCTATTGCCTACGCCTTTACCAAAAATGCCGCCAGTTGCAATCGCTATTTTTGCGTGATTTGCCTGCTGAGCCTTGTCAGGATCAGCCTTATCAGGATGCATAAAAGTGTTGATACGGGTCATATACATGTGCCTGCGGGGACCAAGCATTACCACACAACCTAAAAGAAAAGCCCCTGCCAAACACACCACCGCAATTTGTTTTACGCTGATACGGCCCATAATAAGCAGTAAAATACTTACGCCAAAAAGCATCAGTGCTGTTGAAAGATTGGCCCAGGCTATCAAAATAAAAACCAAACAAACGGACCCCATAATGGGGATGAAAGATTGCTTTACGTCTTTTATATTTTCCTGCTTTATTGATAACGTACGTGCCAGGTAGGTAATCAGCGCCAGTTTTGCCAAATCAGATGTTTGGAAACTTAACCCTGTACCCGGAATTGACAACCACCTGCTGGCCTGGTTTACGTGGCTACCAAAAAGCAAGGTATATACCAACAGCGGCAGGGTAATAATCATTAATAATTTTGATATGCCGCGGTAATAACGATAATCAACCTTATGTGAAATATACATTAACGCAATACCGGCCACTATCATGGCAACATGTTTCATTAAAATAGACTCAGCACCAACTCCTCTTTTATATGCAAGCGAGCCAATAGCGCTGTAAACAGCCAGCAATGAAATAAGCGACAGTAATATGACTATCAGCCATATCCAGCGGTCTCCTTTTGTGTTACTGAGTATTTTATCCATCTTTATTTTAGTGATTATGCTAAATTTCTTTATATCAAACCTTACAATTCCTTCACCGCGTGTTTAAACTGATTGCCGCGATCTTCATAATTTTTAAAAAGATCAAAACTTGCGCAGGCGGGCGAAAGCAGCACCGTATCTCCTTTCTTTGCCAAATGATAAGAAACCTGTGCGGCTTCCTCAGCCGAATAGGTATTTACAATTATTTCAACTACATCTTCAAAAGCATCATGAATACGTTTATTGTCTTTTCCCAAGCAAACAATGGCTTTCACTTTCTGCTTTACAAGGTCTTTCAACATGGAGTAATCGTTCCCTTTATCAACACCGCCCAGTATAAGAACCACATCAGTTGTCATACTCTCCAACGCGTACCATGTAGAGTTAACATTGGTGGCTTTTGAATCGTTAATAAAGCTGATGCCCGATATCTTACCCACCGACTCTAACCTGTGTTCAATGTTTTTAAAATTGCTCATGCTGTCTCTTATAGATGGGTTGCGCAGTTCGAGCACTTTAGCTGCGATACCTGATGCCATTGAGTTGTAAATGTTGTGTTTGCCCTGAAGGGCCAAATCTGAAATTGACATCTGAAAATGTTGTTTGTATACGTTTATGACAATATTGTCTTCTTCGAGATATGCTCCCGGTTCAATCTTTTTTTCGATAGAAAATGGCAGTTGTTGTGCCGCAAAACTTCGCCCAGCCATTCCTTTAATGGTTTCGGGATCATCGGCACAAAAAATAAAATAATCGCCAGTTGTTTGGTTTTGTGTAACCCTAAACTTCGACGCTGCATAATTTTCCATTTTATAATCATACCTGTCCAAATGGTCAGGTGTAATGTTTAGCAGTATAGCTATATCCACTTTAAAGCGATACATATCATCTAGCATAAAGCTGCTTAGCTCCAATACATACAAGTCAAACTTTTCTGTTGCTACCTGGTAGGCAAAGCTTTTACCTATGTTACCCGCCAGGCCAACATTTAGTCCTGCATTTTTCAGTATGTGGTAGGTTAAACTGGTGGTGGTAGTTTTACCGTTTGAGCCGGTTATTCCTATAATTTTGGCATCGGTATATCTTCCGGCAAATTCAATTTCAGATATTACCGCTATGCCTTTTTCTTTAATTTTTTTAACTATAGGTGCCTTGTCCGGTATTCCGGGGCTTTTTATTACCTCCGCTGCAGCCAGTATTTCTTCTTCAGTGTGTTGACTTTCTTCAAAGCGGATATTCCATTCAACTAATTGTTGTTTGTAATGATCCGTAATAGCTCCAAAGTCCGAAACAAAAACGTCATAGCCCTGTTGCTGCGCCAGGAAAGCTGCGCCAACGCCGCTTTCACCCGCACCCAGAACTACTATTTTGTTTTTATTTATCATTTTATATATACCTGTATTTTTTTGAATGACAGCATTTATGAATGCTACCTTTTAATTTCAAACTTTATCAAACCTAATCACCAACCTCTAATCTCCATTCACCAAATGCAAGCCTATCGTAGCTTCAACGTTACAAATGTTATAATGGCCAGCAGGATACCGATAATCCAAAACCTGGTTACTATTTTCGCCTCATGAAACCCCTTCTTCTGGTAATGATGATGCAATGGCGCCATCAGGAAAACACGGATACCGGTGCCTGTTCTCTTCTTGGTATATTTAAACCAGAATACCTGAATAATAACCGAGAAATTTTCCACAACAAAAACGCCGCATAATATGGGCACCAACAATTCTTTACGGATCATGATGGCAAACACGGCTATGATACCGCCAATAGCCAGGCTACCTGTATCGCCCATAAACACCTGCGCGGGATATGAGTTGTACCATAAAAATCCAACACAGGCTCCAACAAACGCACCCGCAAATATTACCAGCTCGCCAGAGTTAGGGATATACATAATATTCAAATAATCGGCTATTACCGTGTTACCCGAAACGTAGGCCAAAATAGCCAGGGTAATCCCGATAATGGCAGAGGTGCCCGTTGCCAATCCATCAATACCGTCGGTTATATTAGCTCCGTTGGATATAAATGTGATGATGATAATTACAAAGAACATGAACACCAACAAAGAATAATGATCTGTATCGGCGCCAATAAATTTCAACACCTTACCATAATCAAATTCATTATTTTTATAAAAAGGCATCGTTGTTTTTGTCGACCTGATATCCTGTGTGTAAACAGGGGTATTACCGCGCATATGAAACTCTACAGGAACATCATATTTAACAGGTAATTTAACTTCCTGCCTTATTACAATATCCTTGTTTGAATACATGGTGAAGCCAATAAACAACGCCAGACCAACCTGACCGATAATTTTGAACTTGCCGGCTAAGCCCTCCTTGTTCTTTTTGAATACTTTTATATAATCGTCTAAAAAACCAATAGCACCTAACCAAACTGTGGTAACCAGCATCATAATGATGTAGATGTTATCAATCTTCGCAAACAGCAGCGTAGGGATTAAAATGCCCAGGATAATAATGATACCACCCATTGTTGGTGTTCCTGCTTTTTGCATTTGCCCTTCAAGACCCAAATTTCTAACTGTCTCGCCAACCTGTTTAAAGCGTAAATAATCAATTAACCTACGCCCAAAAACCGTTGTTACTATCAACGAGGTTATTACCGCCATTGCCATGCGGAACGTTATGTACTGAAACACCCCGGCACCCGGAATAGTGTAATTTTTGTTAAGCCAATTGAACAGGTAGTAAAGCATGTTATTTCAATGTGCGAATTTCAGATGTGCTGATGTGCAAATTTGAAATCCAGGTTTCTACTATTTTTTTATGTGCGAATTTCAGATGTGCGGATGTGCAAATTTGAAACTCCAATCTCTATTTCTTTGTTGTTGAAATTATCTTTCCCAGTATCTTAATAATCGATTGAACACCATCAAGCATATCCTGTTCAAACGGATAACTTGCAGCATGCTTACATAATTTCAACCAATACTCGGTTTCTTCTGCCTCTTTATAAGCTATTTTACATTTATGTCTAAAATCATCTTTGCTTTCTGCTCCTTGTGCCTCACTAACATTTGCTCCGACCGAAGTGCCACTTCTAAAAAGCTGATTTGCCATATTGAATTTTCTTTTCGCTTCAAGCACCTCAGTAAAAGCGATAATTTTCAAAGAAAAATTAAATGTTAAATCAACTATCAAATTTGGCTTTTCGCTCATTTTCTATTTTTTCATTTATATTATCAATTGTCTCATCCCCACATCAATCATCCGCACATCTACACATTCACATATCTATCATCTACACATCTCCACATTCGCATATCTCCACATCTATCATCCGCACATTCACACATCTGAAATCCGCACATCTATGCCAGATCCTTAAAAACATTTGTCAACTCTTCCATATCATCAAAATGGCTACGCACTCCTTTAACCTCCTGGTATTTCTCGTGCCCTTTACCGGCAACCAATACTATATCGCCGGGTTTAGCCAGCATGCACGCCGTTTTGATAGCTTCGCGCCGGTCGACTATACTCAACGTGAATCGTTTAAATGCCGGGTCGATACCTTCTTCCATATCTTTAATAATCTGCGCTGGGTCTTCTGAACGTGGATTATCAGAGGTCAGAATCACTCTGTCGCTCCATTCGCAGGCTGTTTTGGCCATAATGGGGCGCTTGGTTTTGTCTCTGTCGCCGCCGCAGCCAATTACTGTTATTACCTTCTCATTGCCCTTGCGGATATCATGAATGGTGCTCAATATATTTTGTACCGCATCCGGCGAGTGCGCATAATCAACAATACCTATAATTTTATTGGGCGAAACAATGTAGTCAAAACGCCCTCTGGCACCGGTAAGCTTACTTAAGCTGGTTAGTATAGCAGTTTTATCCTGCTCCAATAGCATCGCGGCAGCATATACAGCTAATAAATTATAAGCGTTAAACGTGCCTACCATTTTAAACCAAACTTCGTCACTATCAATCTGCAGCAACAAGCCTTCAAATTGATTTTCAAGTATACGAGCCTTATAATCGGCCATGCTTTTAAGTCCGTAAGATTTTTTATGGGCCTTTGTATTTTGCAACATCACGCTGCCATTTTTATCATCTATATTGGTTAAGGCAAACGCGTTTGAAGGCAGTTCATCAAAAAACGTTTTTTTTGCTTTCAAATAGCTGGCAAAGGTTTTATGATAATCCAAATGATCATGGGTCAAGTTGGAAAATATACCACCGGTAAATTGTAATGCTACAATACGATGTTGTGCAATAGCATGCGAGCTTACTTCCATAAAGCAGTAATCGCAACCTTTTTCAACCATCTCGTTTAATAGCTTATTCAGTTCAACAGGGTCAGGTGTTGTATGAGTAGCCGGTATTATTTCACCATTGATTTGATTTTCAACAGTCGATAACAAACCACATTTATAACCCAGGTCACAAAATAATTTATAAAGCAAGGTGGCAATAGTAGTTTTACCATTGGTACCGGTTACCCCAATCAGTTTTAATTTAGCTGATGGATTTCCATAAAAATTAGCTGATACGATGCCCAACGCAACTGATGAATCGGCAACCATTAAAAAATCAACCTCACCGGTAACCCTAGAAGGTAATTCTTCACAAATTACCGCAACCGCACCATCATTTATAGCCTGAAGGATATAATCGTGCCCATCAACAACAGTCCCCTTTACGGCGACGAATAATGACCCGGGAACAACTTTTCTCGAATCAAAAACGATGGCAGTAATTTCAATGTCGGCACTCCCCTGTAATTCAGTGAATGCAAGCCCCTCGATTATATCGCTTAAATACTTCATTGCAATTCAATTATTATTTTTGATCCTTTTGGCATTGTACTGCCCCCTGTTACGGACTGACTGATTACCGATCCGCTTCCTCTCGCAGAAACTTTATAGCCTGCATTACCGAGCATAAATAGCGCATCACTCAATCCCATACCAATTACAGACGGCACTACCCCGCTTTTGTAATTAATGTCTTCATATGCAATACCGTTACTGGTATCAACGCTGCTAACCGTATTGTTTGATGCATACAGGGGTTTAACGCCCAATTTGCTATATACTTGTTTAAGTGCCTTAGGATTACCACTTTTAATTTTAGGCAGGTTGGTATTACCTACATAATGAATAGGTGTTGGCTGATTCATTTCCAGATCACTTGCGTACACCCTGTCGGCTATCTCCCTGAATACCGGACCCGCAACCCAGGCTGCCAAATACGATCCTTGTGTTGGGTGATTGATAACAACGATCATCGAATATTTAGGATGATTAGCAGGAAAATATCCACAAAATGAAGCCTGGTACGTTTTGTTTACGCCATAGCCTGTTGCTCCATTTGCAATTTGCGCCGTTCCGGTTTTGCCTGCCACCGAATACAATGAATTTTTAATAACCGTTTTACCGGTACCTTCTAACACAACCCCCTCCAGCATACTTTTCATTTTGCCAAGGGTTGCATCAGAGCACACTTTTGGATTAATAACGCGGGCCTGAAACTGCTCTACCGTATTACCCATGCGTTGAATTTCCCTTACAAATATTGGGGCAATCATTTTCCCATTGTTAGCAACAGAGTTATAGAGGGTAAGCATTTGCAGAGGCGTCATCCGCATTTCATATCCATAAGCCATTTCGGGTAATGTTAATTTACTCCAGCTTCTGTTTGATGGATTTTTAATTACCGGCTTTGCCTCTCCGGGAATCTGAAGTCCTAACTTTTCATTTAAATGCAGCGCGTACAGGTTATCCGTGAACTGCCTTGGGTTATCACCATAGTGAGCTGTGATAAATTTTACAACGGCCACGTTTGATGACTCCTCGAAAGCCCTTTTTGCCGTCATCACATAGTTACCTTCTTCAGCATCTTTAAAGGTTTTCAGCAGTTTGCCTTTATAATACATGTTGTAGGTGCCGTTCTCAGCATTAACCAGTGTATTGGTATCAATTTTATGCTGATCAAAAGCCGTCATATAGCTTGCCAGTTTAAATGTTGAACCCGGATCAGCGGCATTACTTATGGCATAGTTATAATTCTCTTTATAATCACCGTCTTTCGTCTTTGTAAAATTGGCAATCGCCCGTATTTGGCCTGTAGCAACTTCCATCAGCACTACGCAACCATAATCGGCCTGCGTTTTTATTAACTGCTTTTTTAAAGCGTCCTGCGCTACGTCCTGAAAATTGACATCGATAGTTGAAATAATGTCGGCACCTTCTTTTGGCTCAATTTCTTCATCGCCGTTATTAACCGGCATCCAGGTACCGCCAGCCATACGCTGCATTAAACGTTTACCGCTTTCGCCATCAATATAACTTGCATAGGCCCCTTCAAGACCTACCGCATTTTTTACGTTATCATTCTTATAACCAATGGTACGCGCAGCCAGTGTTCTAAATGGCAAAACACGCTGATTTTGCTCAACGGCTATCAATCCTCCTTTGTATTTCCCCATGTTGAAAATAGGAAACTTACGAATCTGCTTTAGTTCCTGATAGGTTACTTTGCGCCTTATCAGCTCATAACGCAAGCTATCTTTACGGGCATCACGAAGAATGCGCGAATATTGCCTTGCCGTTTTATCGCCATAAAACTGTGAAAGCTTTAAAGCCAGTGAATCCACTTTTTCATTAAATACAGTTTCATCTACAATACCAGGCGCCAGCATATCCATGTGCAGTTCATATTCAGGCACTGAAGTCGCCAGCAAACTCATATCATTCGAAAAAATGTTACCACGGGCAGCTTCAACTGTTTGATAGCGGGTTGACAATGTAGTAGCCATAGCTCTCCATTTTTTTCCCTGGGTAAATTGAACACGGTACAATTGCACCACAACGGCCCCGGCAAATAGCATAACCAGTCCAAATGCAAGGTAAATTCTTACCAGTATGTTTGTTCTAATGCTCATCTTTTACCTCCTCGTCTGCAACAATTTTTTGCGGCGGTTGCATTGATTCTTTTATCCCCAGCGTATCAGCACGTTTGGCCACTTGTGTAAGTGTACTTTTATATGCCAAATCGGCTTTGGCTGTTTTATATTCCCAACTCAATTCTTTTACTTCCTTGGTAATTTTATCAATATCACGGATATTCTTTTCGGCTAAATGCCTGTTGGCAATGTAAATCATACCTAAAAGAGACAAAAACAAAACAAAGGGTAAAGCCTTTGTTGCTCTTTCTGCAGTAATAAAGCCCTTTGTAAAAAGCTGCGAAAAAAAACTATCAGAAAACTCCTTTTCGGGCTTTTCCTCGACAACAAGCTTCTTCTCCGCTTCTTCCTCTTCTATTTGTGTGCGTAGCCTATTAGTCATTTCTTTACCGCTATTCTTAATTTAGCGCTCCGTGCCCTGTTATTTTCACTTATTTCCTGTTCCGATGCTGTAATTACGCCGCGACTAACTGTATCAAAAGGTCTGTTATCATTTCCGTATAAATCTTTCTCCAACTCGCCACTAAACTTACCTTTGGCTATAAAATTCTTTACTAGCCTATCTTCCAAAGAATGGTAAGACATTACAACCAGTCGACCGCCAGAAACCAATACTTCTGCCGATTGCATTAAAAAATCCTTCAATGCCTCCAGTTCCTGGTTTACTTCAATACGCAGTGCCTGGAAAACCTGCGCTAAGTATTTATTTTCTTTTCCCTTTGGAATACGATTGGCGATAACATTTTTCAGGTCGGCCACGGTAACTATTGGTGCATTTAAGCGCCCGGTTACTATCGTATTTGCCAGCGATTTGGCATTTTGTATTTCACCGTATATGCCAAAAATGCGATGCAGCTCTGCTTCCGAATAATTATTTACCACATCCTTTGCACTCAATGCCGATTCCTGATTCATACGCATATCCAGCTCTGAATCAAAACGAATAGAGAAACCACGTTCGGCCTGATCAAACTGATAAGAAGAAACACCCAAATCGGCTAAAATCCCGTCTACCGGAATAGCATCATGCAAACGGCAGAAGTTCTTAAGGAAACGAAAGTTCTGATCAACAAAAACAAAACGATCATCGTCAATGATGTTTTGCCTTGCGTCAGCATCCTGATCAAATGCTAATAATCTGCCTTCTTTATTCAGGTGCTTTAATATTTCACGCGAGTGCCCGCCGCCGCCAAAAGTTACATCCACATAAGTACCATCTGGCTTTATATTTAAAGCCTCAATGCATTCATTCAGCATTACAGGGGTATGGTATTCACTCATATGGTTTCGCCCTTTCTTTTATCACCCATCACTTCTTCGGCCAATGCGGCAAAATTTTCCGGTTCACTATCAATCATTGCATCGTACGCTGCCTTATCCCAAACTTCAATTTTATTAATCTGGCAGGTTAGCACTGCGTCAGCTTTAATATTTGCATAGTCCAGCAACGACTGTGGTAAATTCACCCGACCTGCAGCATCAAGCGTCAATTCAGTAGCGCCACGGGTAAAATAACGGATGAATTCTATGTTTTTGCTTTCGTATTGATTAAGTTTGCTGAGTTCGTCAAGCTTTTTGTCCCATTCCTTTTTGGTGTAAATAACAAGATACTTTTTAAAGCCACGATTGATCACAAGGCCCTCACTTTCAGCTTCAGGAAGCTTTTTTTTGAGGCCCGCAGGGATCATCATTCGCCCTTTGTTATCTAATTTACACTCAAACTCGCCGGTTAAATGGGACATTTTAAAACTTTGGCATTAATTGTAATGTAAAATTAGGGTTCTTTTACCACTTTCTACCACTTTCTACCACTAAAGTTATTAACACTTGTGCAATAGCCGTGTGGATTATTATTTGCACTTCCCACCGGCTAAAAACCCGAAAAATAAATTGCTTTCAATCTTGCTACTATCTAATTTTAAGCACTTTACATATTTCAAATGAATACGATAAAACTTAATGACGATTTCTATTTTGCCATTGAAAACTCCGGAAATAAGACGCGTTTAGTAGTTTATAACAGCGGCGTGGAAAACGTTTGCCGTAAAGAAGCCTTTGCAAGGCTCAAGCGTTTTACCACGTCGGATGAAAAAAAGCTATTTGGTGGGAGATTACGATTACATAAAAATATTGCAGGCATTGCAATTGAAGTAAAAGGCAAAATTGAAGGGATTATTAAGGTGGATGACTTCTTAAAACTTCTTTCAGATGCTGGCTAGCGATGGTTTTAAAACCAGGCGCCAATGTATTTTTGAAATCACCGGTGCAATTAGTATGTTTAGGGCTTGTAACTGACCATATAAAATGCAATCTTTCTCAACTCTCCGCTTCCCGAAATTAAAAACTGTTTTTATTTCACTTTGTTTACTGGCTCCTGGCGTAAATGCTTATTCACAAGTGATTACCCCTGATTCTGTTGACAGACTGGTTAACAGAACATTAAAAACTTTTGATGTACCGGGCATTGCTGTTGCTATTATAAAAGACAATAAAATAGTTTATGAAAAGGGTTATGGAGTACGTTCCGTAAACACCGGCAAAAAAGTTGACGAAAACACCTTGTTTGGAATAGCCTCTAACAGCAAAGCTTTCACCGTTGCCGCTTTAGGTATTTTGGCCGACGAAGGAAAGTTAAAACTTGATGATAAGGTTACAGACTACATCCCCGAATTTAAATTGTATGATCCTTATGTAACGGCTGAATTTACCATAAGAGATTTGCTAACCCACCGCAGTGGTCTTGGTCTTGGCGCGGGTGATCTGATGGACTGGCCGGATTCGACCGACTTTACGATGAGTGATGTGATCCATAACCTGCGCTATTTGAAACCGGTATCGAGTTTCAGAAGCAAGTATGATTATGACAACCAGTTATATAAAGTTGCCGGCGAGATAGTGAAAAGAGTATCGGGAATGAGCTGGGAAGATTTTGTGGAAAGCCGCATCATGAAACCATTACAAATGACTCATAGTGTAGCTGCTTATCAACGATTAAAAGATTTTAGTGACGTAGTCGACGCTCACGCGCCGGTAGGCGGAAAGGTTGTAGTAATACCACGTTTTATTGCCGGTACTGGCGATGCAGCCGCAGGAATTTACTCCAGCGTAGCTGAACTGAGCAAATGGGTTATTGTTCAAATGAATAATGGCAAATATGGCGATAGCGCACACCTTTTCAGTGAGGCCATACATAGGGAAATGTGGTCGCCGCAAACTATAATACCTACTCCGGCTAAAAATTATTATAACACGCATTTCACGGCATACGGTTTGGGCTTTGTTTTGTCGGATGTAAATGGCTACAAAGAAGTAAATCACACCGGGGGTATTGATGGCATGGTAACTAAAATAACCATGCTACCCGAATTAAAGCTGGCTATTATTGTATTAACCAACCAGGAATCGGGCGCGGCATTTAGTGCTGTTACCAACCAGATTAAGGACAGTTATTTGGGCTTAAGCGGCAGGGATTGGGTAAAAATGTATGCTGATAATGTAAAAGCCAGCAGCGACAATGCTGATAAAGTAACTTCAGCGGTATGGAAACAGGTGGAAGCCCGGAAACTTGATGCCGTAAAAACTGATTTAACGCCTTATATCGGAACTTATCATGATAACTGGTTGGGAGACGCCGTTATCAGTTTAAAAGACGGGCAATTATGGATCACCTGCAAAAGATCACCAAAGCTTAGCGGCCAGGTATTACCTTACATCGGCAATACCTTTGTTATAAAATGGAATTACCGGAGTATGGAAGCCGATGCTTTTGCCATGTTTTCGCCTGATGAGAACGGAAAGCCTGTTGGTATAAAAATGAAACCTGTATCGCCCCTAACTGATTTTAGCTTTGATTTCCAGGATCTGGATTTTCATAAGGTAAAGTAGGCGTTTTTTTGTCTGAACTCGAATTTATTGAATTAAAGAATTAACAGAATTTAATTTTTGTTACATGTTTGGGCAAACAGATGTTGGGAATTGATCTTTTTGATAAAATATTAAATTTACGAAGTTTTAAAAACTTCGTAAATTTCTGCATGCGAGCCATATAGACAATCATTCAATCCTGATATCATATTTAGTCAGCAAACCGGGCAGTCCATGAACGGAAAACCTGGCTTTTTTTAGTATATTGCTATCAGGATCAATAGTATAATTATAGGATGTTCGTAAATCTGCATTTTTTAAGATAGTGCGGCTAAAAAAGGCGCGATTAAGATTACAGTTTAAAAACACAGCATCGGTCAAATCAGACTCTGTAAAGTCGGTTTCTATCATGGAGCAATCTGTAAACTTAGCTCCTTTGTTTTTCTTTTTATAGAAGATGGCATTATCCAATATACAAGCGTCAAACTTCACCTCAAATAAAAAATCTCGGCTTTTACTAAAATCCGCCCCGCTTAATTTGCAGTCTTTAAAATGAATATCCTGCAAACCGGTGTCAGATAAACGGATCAAGGTTAAGTTACAACCCTGGAAATTGCAATTAACAAAAGTTATTGATGACAGATCAGCATAAGAAAGATCGCTGTTTATAAAGCTGCAATTTTCGTAAGTATTATTATAACCCGAGAGCGTTTCGGCAGTAATTTTAGTAAAAGTTTTGTCTTCTATTATTTGGGATGGCATGATGCAAAATAAAGGGTTTTGGCCATTATTTTGTTTAAACAGATGAGAAAGAAATTAAATATGCTCTGTTTCGGGAAGTGTTTTAAGTAAATCTTTAGCTGGCACGTGCAATACATTTCCATCACGATCGGCAATTACCAACTTTTCATTTCTTTCGGCACTTTCAATAACTAGCTTCCTGTAAGCCTTATTTGCACCAGCCATAATTTTGCTCTGCAATTCAACATTTTCGGGCTTTAATTTAATTGTTTCCATCACTTTGATGAGTTATAATATCCCAAATATCGGCATTATAAATGATTTTTGATCCACTAAATTCACCAGAGACAACCAACTCTGGCTTACCAGTATTATTATCTACAACTATCCAAAAATCACAAATTGCAGTAAATAAATGGTTCAAATTATAAATGCCTCTATAATATCTTCGCTCCACAATTTCGTCCGGAATATGGTGTCCCCCCTTGCTAACTCTTGTCGCTACCCGCTGCTTCGCTTCTTCGGGGGAGCTTAACCAAAAATAAATCAGGGTAATTTTATAGCCTATTTTGCGAGCCTTATGAATTAAACTAACATAACTTCTGGAAGCTAGCGTAGTTTCAATTGCAAAGTCATCTTTACTTTGTAATAAAACATCAATCCGGCTCAGCATAATCCTACCGGCTTCTATGGCAACCTGCTCCTGGTTAAAAGGCGACAATCCAAAAGCTATACTATCAGCATTAATAAATTCTTTGCAATTCAGCATTTCGGGGAGTATAGTGAAACTGGCGGTTGTTTTTCCAGCTCCGTTACATCCTGAAATAATATATAAGTTGGGCATTCAATATAATTGTTATTTGAGAAAATTACGGACTTTTTACCCCACATCCAATTAATCAATCTCTAATCAATTCTCTCCCTGCTAACAATTCCCTCTATAATATCAACTATGCCTTCGTTTTTAACTATCCACATACCCAGCCGCTCTTCTGTAATTCCATCCATTAGAAGATAACTATATTGAGGGATGCCGTCGTCAAAGGTGGTTTCCATAAATTTAAAATTGACATTTTCAATCTGTTTTAATTCGTTGGCAACCTCCACAATGTGGGTAGAAATAACAAAAAAACTTTTCCTCAATTTCGCAAATGCGGCAATGATTGACAACGAGGCATCGTAAGCGTCTTTAACGTTTGTGCCTCTAAAGAGTTCGTCAAATATCACCACCATATTTTGCGATTGATTTATTTTTGCAGCCACATGTTTTACACGTAAAACTTCGGCATAAAAATGACTATTGCCCTGCTGGATATTGTCGCTCAGGTTTATAGTAGTGATCAATCCGTCAAAAACGCTTGTTTCCAAGTAAGCCGCAGGAACCGGAAAACCAAGCTGCGATAAAAAAACAGCGATGCCGATGGATTTTAAAAAAGTTGATTTGCCAGCCATGTTAGCCCCGGTTACAAAACAAATGTTTTTGTTTGTGTCAAATTCAATATCGTTACAAACCGGGTTATTAATAAAAGGATGAAACAATCCATTTATAACAAGACTTGGCCCAGCTGTTTTGCTAATCACCGGAAGGTTAAATTTAAGCCTCGCCCCTGTGCTTGCAACCGATGTAAATACATCTAAATCATAAACAACACTCAGTAAAGTTTTTAATTCGTCATAACCTGAACCTCTGAAGACTGTATCGGCATGAGCAATATCAAGGGCACTCAATTTGACTTTGGTACTAATTTCTCTTATTCCGATAAAAATATCGCCATCCAATATTTCACAAATAGTGGTGTAGAAGTTTTGCAAAACTGAGGGCAGCAAATTATAATCGTTTTGCTTGGTAAATTCATCTAATACCTTTATTAGTTTTAAAGTATGCGTAACGCCCTGTTGAATAACGTAATAGCTGTTATTGCTATTAAAAGCGTAGATGAGCCGTTCTAACAGGGCAATGGGTTTAAATAATGCTTTAGGCTTTGATGTTTGTTTTAGATAGAATTCAATAAAATCACAGGTTGACTTGTCAATATTTATTATAACATTAAACCGTTGCAGATATGTTAATGCTGCTATCCTTTGGTTTACCTGTTCGGCATCGGTTAAGGGGAATTTAAATATCTGCTCTAACCTTTCCCAGCCGCCAATGGTTATCGTATTATTAAAAAGATTAAAGATTGAATTGTTATCAATACCATTTTGAAAAATGACCAAATCATCAAGCGTTTGTTTATCTAATTCAAATACGCTTTGGCTCATTTAGGTTTTGATTTACAGAATTCAGCTTTAATAACTTTTATGTTTTTAATTTATTGTTGAATAGTTCTAATATCATTTGGCTCTATCTCTAATCACCCCACTACATATTCCTCCTATACTGCCCTCCTACTTCATATAAAGCGTGTGAAATTTGTCCCAGTGAGCAATATTTACAGGCTTCCATCAGACTTTCAAAAATATTGCCGCCAGCAATGGCAACATGCTGAAGATCCTTTAGTAATTGCGGTATTTTACCCTGATTACGATGTTGAAACTCATGCAATGCCTCTATCTGAAATTGTTTCTCATCCTCGGTTGCCCTTATCACTTCGGACGGTACTACCGTTGGCGATCCTTTTTTATTAAGGAAAGTATTTACCCCCACAATTGGATAATCGCCATTGTGTTTCAGGGTTTCATAGTAAAGTGATTCTTCCTGTATTTTACTGCGCTGGTACATGGTTTCCATCGCCCCTAAAACACCACCACGGTCATTTATTGCTTTAAATTCTGCCAATACCGCTTCTTCAACCAGGTCTGTCAACTCCTCAATAATAAAGGCGCCTTGTATCGGGTTTTCATTTTTGGCTAATCCTAATTCCCTGTTTATAATTAGCTGAATAGCCATTGCCCGGCGCACTGATTCTTCTGTTGGCGTTGTTATCGCTTCATCGTAAGCGTTAGTATGCAGCGAGTTACAGTTGTCATAAATAGCATATAAAGCCTGCAGGGTGGTGCGGATATCGTTAAAATCAATTTCCTGAGCATGTAATGATCTGCCGCTGGTTTGGATATGATATTTAAGTTTTTGAGAGCGGTCATTCCCCTTATATTTATTTTTAATAGCCTTTGCCCAAATCCGCCTTGCTACACGACCAATTACCGAATACTCCGGATCTATTCCATTGGAGAAAAAGAATGAAAGGTTGGGTGCAAAATCATCAATATGCATCCCCCGGCTTAAATAATACTCTACATAAGTAAACCCGTTGGACAAGGTGAACGCCAATTGTGTTACCGGGTTTGCACCCGCCTCGGCAATATGATAGCCGGATATAGATACAGAATAAAAATTCTGAACCCGATTATCTATAAAATATTGCTGGATATCGCCCATCATGCGCAAGGCAAATTCGGTAGAAAAGATGCAGGTATTTTGCGCCTGGTCTTCTTTTAAAATATCCGCTTGCACCGTGCCGCGCACTTTGGCTATGGCATCGGCTTTTATTCGTTCATATACTTCAGCGGGTAACACCTGGTTGCCGGTGAGGCCTAGTAACATTAAGCCGAGGCCATTGTTGCCTTGAGGGAGAGGAGCCCCCTCTAAATCTCCCCCGGTTGGGGAGACTTTAACTTCACTCTTTTTAAAGGCCCTCCCTTCCGGGGAGGGTTGGGTGGGGCTATACTCTGGCCTTTTTAATCCTCTATCATCATACAACTCTTTAAACTTCGCCTCTACCAAACCTTGCAATTGATGCTCAACAATATATTTTTCACATTGCTGATCAATGGCGGCATTCATAAAAAAGCCCAATAACATTGGTGCAGGCCCATTTATTGTCATGGAAACTGAAGTTGCGGCAGCACAAAGATCAAACCCCGAGTAGAGCTTTTTAGCATCGTCCAATGTAGCAATACTTACACCCGAATTACCTATTTTGCCATAAATATCCGGTCGTTCATGCGGATCTTCACCATAAAGCGTTACAGAATCAAAAGCGGTAGATAACCGATGTGCCGGTTGACCGAGCGAAACATAGTGAAATCGTTTATTTGTCCTCTCCGGACCACCCTCACCTGCAAACATACGGGTCGGATCTTCCCCTTCACGCTTTAGCGGAAATACACCGGCAGCATATGGAAATTCTCCCGGCAAATTTTCAGTAAGCAGCCAGCGCAATATATCGCCCCATGCTTCGTATTTCGGCAAGGCTATTTTAGGGATTTTTAATTGCGATAGTGAAGTATAATATAATGGCTGCCTGATTTCCTTGTTGCGCACCTTATAAATAAAATCTTCGGCCGTATATTGTTTAACGGTTTCGGGCCATTGTTTTAACAAGCGCTTACATTCTGGGTGCAAGTGTCCTTCCAGGTGTTCTTGTATCTCCCGCAATGCACTTTCTAAAGCATGCGTTCCACCTCCCTCTCCTTTGGAGAGGGCCGGGGTGAGGCTTTCACCAGCAAGCTGCTGCGTAACGCTCAACCCATACAACTGTTGTGCTATTTTACATTGCTCGTTTACCCATTGCTTATAAACATTGCTGCTCTCCACTATCTCGGCTAAATACCGTATCCTATCAGGCGGAATAATATAAATCTTTTCAGATTCTTCCTGTGTCGCCTGATTATTTTGTTTTATGCTGATAAAATCGACACCCGTTTTTGTTTTAACAGCACTCATTAACGCCCTGAAAAGGGTATTCATACCAGGATCATTAAACTGCGATGCCATGGTACCATAAACCGGGATATCTTCATCTTTCGCGGTAAACAAATGGTGATTGCGTTTATATTGTTTACGCACATCTCTGATAGCATCCAGTGCCCCGCGCTTGTCGAACTTGTTAAGGGCAACCAGATCGGCAAAATCGAGCATATCTATTTTTTCCAGTTGGGTTGCCGCACCAAACTCAGGCGTCATTACGTAGAGCGACAGATCGCAATAATCGGTAATCATGGTATCCGACTGCCCGATACCCGATGTTTCTACAATAATAAAATCGTAGCCGGCAGCTTTGCAGATGTCAATACTCTCTTGTACATGCTTAGAAAGCGCCAGGTTAGCTTGCCGGGTAGCCAGCGAGCGCATGTATACCCGCGGACTATTAATTGCATTCATCCTTATCCTATCGCCTAACAGGGCACCGCCCGTTTTGCGCTTAGAGGGATCGACAGAAATAATAGCCAGCGTTTTATCGGTCTCCATCAAAAACCTGCGCACAATTTCATCAACCAATGATGATTTGCCGGAACCGCCAGTACCTGTAATACCCAATACAGGGACATTGCTTGTTTTGATGAGTTGATGTACATCATTCATAAAGCCGGTAACCTCTTCCGGATAATTTTCGGCTATGCTGATGGTTGATGCTATAGATTTAATATCCTTTTCGGGCAGATGCCTGATCTCGCCGTTCAATTTTATTTTATGTTGAAAGTCGCATTGCTGCAACATATCATTAATCATACCCTGCAAACCCATGGTGCGGCCATCATCCGGCGAATAGATCCGGGCAATGCCATATTGATGCAATTCTTTAATTTCATCGGGCAGAAAAACACCGCCGCCGCCGCCAAATATTTTTATATGGCCAGCACCACGTTCTTCCAACAAATCATACATGTATTTAAAATACTCAATATGGCCGCCTTGATAACTGGTTAAGGCAATACCCTGTACATCTTCCTGTATGGCACAGTTCACCACTTCGTCAACGGAGCGGTTATGCCCCAGGTGAATCACCTCCGCGCCCGACGACTGCAATATCCTCCGCATAATGTTAATGGTGGCATCGTGCCCATCAAACAACGAGGCTGCAGTAACAAAACGGATTTTGTATTTTGAATGATACGGGGCGATACTTTCCATGGAGAACGGATATAATTAGTTAAGATCAAAATTAGCCAAAATAAATCTTGATAAATACTATGCAAGCATAATATTTATCCTTACAAGCACCGATTCAAAATGGAACAGGTGAATAATAAATCAAAAGTTAATTTTATTAATTCAACCTAATGAAATATAGATTATAATGAAGATTCTTTAAATTTCGATGCAAACAGTGAAAATACCCGATAACAAATTGTCAACCTGATAATTGAATAATTAAGCAAGTCTACAAAACGCTGATCATTCACATAAAGTATATTTTTAAAACTTAAACGTTAAATTTATAATCAAATCCGATAACTTGTTAATATTCAGTAAAATGTTAACAAATAATTCACGCAGTATTTACGTTAATATGAAACCTTATCACTTATTTTTATAGACCCTAAAAAGGTCAGCACGAATTTAACCTTAAAAATAAATTTATGACCTGGAGAAAATTTAGCGGCGAAGTCATTCAATCGCCAATTATGGAGGCCGTAGAACAGGCCATTGAAAGGGAAACAGCACTGGGGAACAAACTTAAGGTATGTATTGGCACCGATTCGCAAGTAAAAGGCAGTGTAACTGATTTTGCTACGGTTATTGTGTTTTTGCGCGAACAGAGAGGCGGCTTTATGTTTATCCATCAGGAACGCACGTCGCAAAAAATGAGCATCAAAGAGCGTATGCTTCGGGAAGTTCAAAAATCAATTGATATTGCTTATAAACTTTGCGACCTGCTTGATCTCTATGATGTTGATTTGGAAGTACATGCTGACATTAACACCAACCCGATGTTTAAATCAAACCAAGCTTTGCACGAAGCAATGGGGTACATTTTAAGCATGGGCTTTGTGTTTAAGGCAAAACCTGAGGCTTTTGCAAGTTCTTATTGCGCCAATAAAATGGTACAATAGTTACCAAACCAGGTGAACAGTGCCTATATTTGATATTCTATCAGATATAGTTATGTCACCAATAATTGAAATAAATGATCCGGCCTTTAATGGCCCTAATACAATTGTCATCGACGCCCGCGGCGGACAGGATTCTTACCAACGCTATCTTGCCGGGCATTTAAAGAATGCCATTTACGCCGACCTTGATAAACATTTAGCTGCAAAAGTTACCGATGCTTCTATTGGTGGCAGGCATCCTTTACCCTCAATCAATGATTTTTCTGCCTTATTAGGCAAATGGCGAGTTACCCCCCGAAGCCACGTAATTGTGTATGACGATAAATCGGCTGCGATGAGTGCCGCCAGGCTTTGGTGGATGTTGACCGCAATAGGCCATACCAATGTACAGGTTTTGAATGGCGGATTAACAGCAGCAAAAAATGCCGGAGTTATATTAAGTACAGACGATTATATCCCCGATGCTGTTGCTCCATATCCTGCCAGCCATAATTATAAAGGTACCGTTGCTATTGAAGAAGCGGGAGCTGCGGCACAAAGCGAGGACCAGGTTGTTATTGATGTGCGCGAAACACCCAGATACCTGGGCCAAACAGAGCCTATTGATTTAATTGCAGGCCATATTCCCGGAGCCATTAACCTGCCCTATATTTTAAATCTGGATGGCGATGGAAAATATTTAGTGCCCGATATCTTGCGTAAAGCCTATGATGAGGCTATAGGAAATACCCCTTATGAAAAGGTAATAGTACATTGCGGTTCGGGCGTTACCGCCTGCCATACGCTTTTGGGAATGGCTTATGCCGGCATTGAAGGACCAAAACTATACGTAGGTTCATGGAGCGAGTGGTCGAGAAGAGAGTTGCCCATAGCAACCAGTGAAAAATAATCCCGAACAACACTATGGATAAAATTATTGTCAGAAAAGCAATTCCTGCCGATTTACCCTTTTTACTCGAATTTGAACAAGGCATAATTAAAGCAGAGCGCCCGTTTGATAGTACACTGAAAGACGGTGAGATTCATTATTATGACATTGCCGAAATGATTGTTGCCGATAATGTAGAAGTTTTGGTGGCTGAGTTAGATAACGAACTGATAGGAAGCGGATATGCACGCGTCGAACATTCAAAAGTATATTTAAAACATCCCAAACATGCTTATTTGGGCTTTATGTATGTGAAGCCGGAGTACCGGGGCAAAGGTGTAAACAAAATGATTTTGGATGGATTGGAAAATTGGAGCAGAGAAAAAGGAATTACTGAATTACACCTTGAAGTTTATGATGAAAATATACCCGCTGTAAAAGCTTATGAAAAAGCAGGCTTTTCGAAACTGCTGGTACTGATGCGAATGGGGCTTTGTGACTATAAAGGCTAAATTCAATTAAAACTACCATTAGCCTAACAACGTATCTTAATTTGTGAAAACATATTCATTAAAAACCGAGCAGGCCATTCCGATCAGCCTGGAAGAAGCATGGAGCTTCTTTTCGTCGCCCTTAAATCTGTCAAAGATAACTCCTGCGGGGGTGAATTTGGTGGTAACTTCCGATTATGGTGCTGATACAAGGATATATGCCGGAATGATTATCACTTACATCGTTTCTCCTTTTTTAGGTATTAAAATGAACTGGATGACGGAAATAATTCACATAAAGGAAGGTGAATATTTTGTTGATGAACAACGTTTTGGCCCTTATGCCTTATGGCATCATCAGCATCATTTTAAAGCAATAAAAGGCGGTATACTGATGACTGATATTTTGAACTACGCCATCCCTTATGGTATAATAGGCCGGTTAGCCAACACCCTTTTAGTTGATAAACAAATAAAACAGATATTCAGCTACCGCGAAAAGGCAATTAAAGAATTATTCGGGGAATTTTAGCGGAAAGCGGAGAGCCGAAAGCAGAAAGACTAAAGCTTTTTTGTCCGCCTTAGTCTTTTCAATTAAGTTTTTTTCAAGCTTTTCGCTTTGGTCTTTCAGCTTTAAGCTTTCTCCTACCTGTAATCCAGCCTATAAATAAATGCAAGTGAAAAGATAGTACCATCACTGGTATTGTTGCCTGTTAAAAATTTCCCGCCTGTTGCATATAGCGCTATCTCATGGCTAAAAGAATACCCGTAACTCAGTGATGCTTCTATAAAAGAATAGTTTCTGTTAGTTTCCGGGATACCTGAAATAAATCGCTTATCATCGCTAAATGAATTTATTCCACTTAGAGATACAGACAGTTGATTTTTGAAATCATCGTCGAGGGTCATTCCAAAAGTACCACTGTACCTGTTTTGGATAGGTCCGTTTGTTCCAAAATACTGTCTTACACCATCGGCGGCATTGAAATAGGTACTCCTGTTAAACAAGGAACCCGTGCCTGAAAAGGCAAGTTTTAATTCGGCACCTTCTTCGCCGTAGCCCAAACTCGCATTGTTAGTGTATAAAGGCGTAACAGCGGTACCTTGTAAGGAGAAATAGTAAACAAAATCAATATTTGCCAGGTAATATCTTATACCCGTTTCCATATCTGTTAACCCAGATGTTACGGTGTTACGCGGGGCTATATTCTGCATATAGTTATTATACACATAAGGCACCGACGCAATAGCTGCAAAACGCCTGCTTATACCATATTCGGCATAAAGTGTAACGCCAACAGAAGAGTATTTACCACCATTAGGGAATGGCTTTTTTATACCCGTTGAATCCCATTGTGTAGATGAAAAAAAATAGCTTACCGATGGAGCTATTAGTAATCTTCCCGGGCGAACGGGAAAGCCTCCGTCAGCAAAAACTACATTTTTTGAGATTACAAAAAGTATCAGGGTTAAAAATAAAAATCGTGTAAAGGTTTTAAATAGGCTCATGATTATATTTATTTTAAAACAATGCAAACTGATCGCGCATCCACCGGCCCTCATAAATATTATATTTTTTCCCAATCTCATGTCCAAGATCACGGAATATTATCATATGCTTTTGGGCCTGTGTAATATTGTTATAAAGGACGTATACGTGATTTGGCGGTGCAATATGATCAACTAATCCCAAACCAACCAAAGTTGGGCATTTAAGGTCAGTAGCGAAGTTTTTGGCATCAAAATAATCAAGTGTGCTGTATACCTTATCCATGGTCAGGCCTGGCCGGGTATTCACGTACTTATGGATATCATCAATAGGCCAGTCAACTTCATGCTCTAAATTACGCACGTCACTTAATATCGGATTTGCTGCCGAGCAAAAGTTTATCCGTTTATCAAGAGATGCTAACGCAACGGTCAGATATCCGCCCAAACTACCACCTGCAACTATAATGTTCTCATGCTTCAATTCGGGCCTGCTATAAATAAAATCAACAGCGCGTATGCAGTCCATTATAGCGCCACGCAAAACATATTTATTCTTGTCTTCAATATTAAGTAAAATATAACTGTCGCGTCTAACATCAATTACATCCTTACTGTTACCAGATCCGCGTATATTTAGTGTGAACATAGCAATTTCAGGATCGCTACCCATCATCGGACCCAGCGTTACCTGATACCCGGGCAAACCCAGGAGTACCACAAATTTTCTATTTTTGTTTTTAACGACAGGTTCAGTAAGGTAGCCGCGAACGGTTAGTCCACCTAACGACTTCATTTCTATCAAATATACCTTGTGATTTTTTTTGTTGGAATCGACCAGCTCCGTCATTTTGAACTCAGGCGGTGTATTGTCTAGCTCTTTTCTGGTATTTTGCCAAAAAGTTTCAAAATCCGCAGGCTTTGCATATTGTGATCTGATTTCTTCGGGTTTTATGCCGAAAGCTTTACGGGTTGTATCATCATAATCTGATACGTTAACCATAAAATTCACTTTATAAAAACCGGGTTTGGTTATAGGAATATCAAAATTATAAGATTCCGAGCTTCTGGCTCCAATTTTAACATGTACTGAATCGGTTTTAACTTTTTTACCGGCTTCTGTGGTTACCAGGTATGATACCTTGCCTGTTTGGGGGGTACCTGAGCCATTTTTCAACTCGAAAGTATATGATGCAGTGGAACTAAATATTCCATCGCTGCTATGCGGCGTTAAAACTGCACTTATTTCGCCTTCTTTATCACCACCTTGCGCAAATACATGCTTTGTGTCCGTTACCAGTAACAATACACAAAACACAGTTAAAACTTTATTTAAAACGCTTACCATATTAAATCATAAAATTAAGCTTTCGTATTAATATCTTATCATTATCCGCTTGTTTGTTTTATGCTGAAATTAGCGGGTAATTAATATTTGTATTCGAGTATGGCTATTTCCGTGCCGAAATTTATCTTATCACTTACCGCTAATACGAAAATGCTGCTTTTCTGGTTTACTTATGCCTCAAATTTATGGCTCTGTGATTCGTTGGTTTATTTATAACTATAAATCTACAGCATTAAAAAGAAACTTTTTTAATAATTATATAATATTAAGCATTTCTAATCTTAAGGTATCCGAAATTTTTCCCTTAACCACAAATTCTGGAAAAGAAAATAATTAAAACTTACTTCGTGCGACGAATTTGGTGCACAAACAAATTCTTTATTAGTACTGCTTATATGGTTAAACAAAGCCATACTACACCTGGGCGGACAAAACTGATCAAGTAAACCAATGCCCATCAATACCGGGCACTTCACCATTTGCGCAAAGTTTTGCGGATCATAATAGTCAAATGTTTGGAAAAACTTATCCCATGTAAAACCGGGATGCATGCTATTGTATTTTCTGAATATTTTGAAAGGGAACACTTGTTTATCATACGATGCAGATACATTCATATCATCATGAATATCGGCATATAAAGGCACCTGCATGGTTAAAACTTTTACGCGGCTGTCTAAAGCAGCTGTAACCAACGCCAATGCACCGCCCTGGCTGCCTCCTTCAACAAATATTTTTGAGGTATCAATACCCAAATTAGCATGCGAGCACAAAAAATCAAGGCCACGTATGCAATCCATATACACCCCACGATAAATATATTTTTCTTTGTTCTCAATATTTACCAGGCAATAGTTATCGGTGCCCACATTAACAACATCTTTACTATTACCATTACCACGTACGTTAAGGTCAAAAGCAATAAAATCATCATTATCCATATTGGGTTTTAATGACACCACGTAACCAGGCACCCGATAATGTACCGGGAATTTTTTCCCATCTTTTGGCACTACTAACCAGCCACGTATCAACAGGTTACCATATGAATACATTTCAACAGAGTAAACCTTTTTTTCGCTGGTTGAGAGCTCCGGATGTTCCAATACACGGTATTTAGGTAATACCTTTTCAAGTTCTACACGGCTTTGTTTCCAAAACTCGTCAAAGTCGGCTGGCCTGTGCAGTTGCGAAGTAATATTTTCGGGCGATATGCCAAATACTTTTCTAACGGTATCGTCATAGTCAGCCGTATTTACCATGAAATTAATGCGGTAAAAACCGGTTGGCTTTGGTGGAACTTTAATCGTCAGCTCTTTGGAAGACCGGCCGTGCATAGCCAGATGTATGGTATCAGCAGCAACCTTTTTTCCTTCGTCGGTAGTAACCAGGTAAGAGATGCGGCCGGTTTTATAATCGTGGGTATTGTTAAGTACCTGCAGTCTGTATAATACTTCCTGATTGCTTTTAAATATGGCATTTTTACTTTGCGGCGAGGGCTTTAAAATAATATCGCCAGTTTCTGCTGTTTCGGTTTCCTGCTGCTGGATGGCCGCACTGGTTTTTGATGCACAAACAACACAAATAAAAATACTAAAAAATATAAGGTAAAATTTCCTTTTCATACTTATAATTTAAAAACAGCAACAAGCGATCCGCCATACCCCACACCTGTATTTATACCATAAGGCACATAAAAACCACCTATAAAGAGTGAGAAACGACGTGAAAACTGGTGCCCGAAATTTATTTGAGGTTTAAAGAAAGCGTAGTCTCTTTCGGCAAAAACATTGCTATTAAAAGCTTTATTATCACTAAATGAACGAAATAACAGCAGATCGATGCTTATTTGATTGTGTTTGGTAACCGGGTAACCATATGTTACCAAAAAACTGAATTGATCAGGCCCCTGGTAGTCAAAATATCTGCGGTAAGCCAGCTCAGTATTAAAATAACCTTTACCCGGCATACTGCCGCAATACATCAGCTTAATTTCACTGCCATAATCGCCGAGACCCAAGGGAGACGTACCATTGTTAGAGCTATATAAAGGCACTACGCCCGATACCTGAACCGATAAAAATCTTTTATAATTAAAATTTACAAGATTATAGCTCAGCCCTGCTACCAGATCGCCCACGCCCTGGTTTATAATAGAATTGCCCTTACCAAGAGCATTTATTTGATACAAAAAAGGAACACTGGCAATAAAATCAAGGCGACGCGTTATACCGTAACCAATAAAAAGACTGGTCGAGTAAGACGAAAACCGTGCACCGGGCTGTCCCTTTACAATATTACCATTAATGTCATAACGGTCTGTTTGGGAATAATAAGAAAATGAGGGAACTACAATATCGCGATATTTACCGATTGGAAAACCCGCATAGGTTTTAAAAGGGAGAGAAAAGACAATAAAAATCAATAAGCAAAGGGCAACCGTAGCAGTTTGTTTCATTAGGGCATTAATGTTCGTTTCACAAAGCAGTCTTTAATCAACTATTCCCTTGGGGCGGGGTTGATACTTGATTAAAAAGTCTGATTTACGGATGTAATGATTTAACGGTTCTTCAATAAGCTTAAATAAAGTTATTGAAACGGCGTTTAATACGATAAAAATGTAAATAAGGTTTAAACTATCATATTCAAATGGCGAATGCCAGTTAACCCCCCATTTATCGTAAAGCGTAAAAACATAGTCATTTAGATTATTGATACCGCCATGTAAAAGGTTGTACATCCAGCCTAAGTGAATTAAATAAAATATGTATGAGCTTTTACCGAGCAATTCAACAAAAGGGTTTGCCAATATACCTTTAAGCGCAGTAGTTTCGGTAAGCAATCCATAAAAAAAGAAGGCTATGACTATACAAAGAATATAGTTATTGGTGATAATACCTATTGGGCTTTCCAAACCTGCTGCCCAGGGCGGTGTTATTGGCTGCAGCGCCATCACCAACACGCAAACAAATATAAATACGAACGCTGTATAGGTAAAATTAATCTTGTTGGTTCGGGTAAAGCCCTTTTTTATAACATAGCGCGCCAATTGTATCCCCACAAAAAACTCAAAACATCTACCCAAAAAGGTAAACAGAAACATAAAGGTGAAATTGCCAAAGAAGCCGTGCCAGTTAACATGGCTGAATATCAGCACCAGCAAAATACCAAATGATGTGATGATGACTGGCTGGATATAGAACTTATTATACTTTTTGGCGATGAAGAATATAATTGGCGCCGAAAAATAAAAACACTCTTCAACCGTGAGCGACCATCCCTGGGCAATCCCCGTATCCCAAAACTGATAAAAGAATCCCCGTAAAAAAGTGATATTTAAAATCATCAGCGCTATCGGATTGCCTGTACCTTTAGTGATGCCCTGATCTTTAGTAAAAAAATAATAAACAAAAGCCGATGTAGTGAGCAAAAAATACATTGGGTAAATGCGGGCTACCCTGTTTTTAAGATATTGCTTAAACCAGTTTTTTGTTAAGTGAAAGTTATTGTAATACCGAAATGTGATCAAAAAGCCCGATAAAACAAAGAAAATAGTTACCCCAATGTGGAACTCTCCGAGAAAACGTTGAATGAGGTGTGGAAAATTCTCATCAAAAATATACGAAAAGTGGGATATAAATACCAGGTAGGCTGCCAACGCACGCACCCCGGTTAGCGCAGGGATATAATTTTGTAATGACTTTTGTGACAAAATGGTATCGATTAAAAATTAATTTCTAATATAATTTGTTTAAACCGAAGTTTAAGCAAAAAAGAAGCTATTAGTTAATTTAAATCAGATTGTTACACAATTAACTAAGTAGCCACAGTTTTAAAGTCAAAATTTAAGCCAACCGAAATTTATACCAATGCTGATCCCTGCACCACGCCCCGCTGCAATATTTTCTGATCGATATAGTATTGTATTTCAGATTTTTTAAGTTTCCAGTTAGGTGCTATCAGTAACTCCCGGTCGCTAAGGCCAAAAAGGCGTTGAATCACAATATCGGGACGCACAAGAGGAAGAAACTCGCAGAGAAAGTCGGCATATTCATCTAACGTAAAAAGCTTAAATGGTTCGCGTTTATATTTTACGCCCATTACCGAGCCTTCAACAATATGAAGGTGATGGAACTTTACAAATTTTATCTGCGGAAAGCGATTAATCTCATCTGCATATTTCAGCATCATTTCGTGCGTTTCCCAGGGAAAACCGAAAATAGTATGCACACAAATATCAAGCTTACTATGCTCTACCAACTTCAAGGCCTTAATCAAGTCATCATGACTACAACCACGGTTTATCTGTGAAAGGGTATCGTTATAGATCGACTCCATGCCCATTTCCAGATCTACATCGAAACGGTCCGTATAACTTTCCAGTAAGGCTATTTTTTCAGCATCAATACAATCAGGACGAGTACCGATGGAAAGACCAACAATATCTTCGGTATGATAGCTCAGAGCTTCATCATACATCATTTTAAGATAATGCGCAGGGGCATAAGTATTGGTATTGGGCTGAAAGTAAATAATAAACTTATCTGCCTTATTTCCTTTACGGGCACGTTCAACACCCTGAATTACCTGCTCTCGAACAGATGGATTGTTACGCGATACTGAAGGAGTAAAAGAATCGACATTGCAATAGGTGCAGCCGCCATAGCCTTTGGAACCATCGCGGTTAGGGCAAGTGAAGCCACCGTCAACAATCACTTTAAACACACGCGCCCCATTATACTTCTCTTTAAGCCAGGGGCCGTAATTGTTATAACCTTTTTCCCAAACCGCTGCCGTAGTACCTGTTACCATATTTTTATCTGGCCGCAAAGATACAATTTTTGCCACGGGATAGCAGAAAGTTTAATTAAGCTTCTGCGTCATATCAAAATGATCAATCGACTCATATCCATCTGGCGGTTTATTAAATGCCGAATATAAAATGTATTTCTTCCCCTCATCAAGGCCGGGCATTAGTTTGATGACTGCCTCTCTTACCTTTAAATTTTCTTTTTTTACTTCCGTAGTATCTTTTAAGTCGAAATGGGTCATGTAGTAAACAACGGGGCAGCTATAGCCGTCATCTGTATTTTTGTTGTAAATACGCAATATCATAGGTCCTGTGGCCAAATCTCTTAACACCAAAGGATACTGGTATTTAGCGTTAACCTCATCATGTACCTGTGTATAAAATTTACCGGCATCAATCTCATCCGGATATTCCCAGTAGGCACCCGGCTTGAAACAAGTAACTGCTAACATGGTATTAATTTGAGCAGCCTGAATTTACTTTTTTGCGTATTGTTCTTTCGCCATATTAAACAGCTCCGGGGCTGTTTTGCCGTTGATGGTATAAGGCTCCAGTTCCATTTTAACTATTTTCCAGCCATAATTAAGTTTGGCATAAACCAGGCTCAGCATATATTTATTGGCCGATTTTTCGGGAATAAAATAGGCCATATACATCTCCTTTGCTTCATAAGGATAAACAAGCGCATAACGGTTTACACTTCCGTCCTTTACGCGTACAGTGTCCATGCTACTATCCTGGTATTTATGTGCTACATAATACTCATCCAGCAATTTGTAGGTATTATCGTTCAGCCGGTTGCTAATCAATTCAACCTTCCTTTCGTTCTTATCTTCAACCATTTCTTTTGATAAAAGCGCCCTTAAACCAATCGGATCATTGGCTTTCAAATATTTTAACGCTTCAGTATTTAATTGGTGAAAATCATCACGCTTACCAGCACTGATCTGGTCGTTTTTCCATTTGCCAGGCGTTACTACGCATGATTGAAGTGTAAAAAAAAGCACGGAAAAAAGTAATGCTTTAAATTGATTAGGATATAGGTCTTTCATATATTTTAATGGCCTAAGATAAATATAATCTTAAAAGTGAGTATCATCGTTGCAAAAAACTTAAAAAGGATCTGCAAAAACATAGAAACCACATTCGTGGCTAATATTATTTTATGGGCGCCCAATTTGTTTTCTTACAAAGAAGTTTATATTTGAGGATACTTATTACAATGAAAAAAAACCTAATTTATCTTATAACAATACTATTATTGCCTATTTTTTCCACCGCTCAAAGTAATGATCTATACTTTACAAAAGGGCTTGATTTATACAACAATAAAGACTATAACGGCGCACTGGAATATTTCACCAAAGAAATTGAACTAAACCCCAGTAATGCCGAAGCCTATAATTATGAAGGGATTATTAAAATTCAACAAGGTGATTTTAAAGCCGCTTTAGAAATTTTCACAAAAGAAATTGCAGTAAACTCAAATAATGATATCGCTTATTCAAACAGGGCATTTACCAAAGTCAGTTTGAATGATTTTAAAGGGGCCATTGCCGATTGTGACTATGCCATTTCATTAAATCCCAAAAGTGTTTTAGCTTATACCAACAGGGGAAACGCAAAAACAAAACTTAATGATTTTAATAACGCACTGGCCGATTATAATAAAGTACTTGAACTTGATCCCAATAATGCCAGTGCCTTTGTTAACATAGGAAACGTAAAACTCGGCATACAAGATTTTAAAGGGGCGCTTGAAAACTTAAACCAGGCTATTAAACTTAACGATAAAATTCCGGAGGCGTATCTTGACCGCGGTATCGCTAAGGCCAACCTTAAAGATTATTATGGGGCTATTGATGACTTTGGAAAAGTTATTGAATTAAATCCGAAGGAAGATATGGCGTATTATTTCAGGGGTACTCAAAAAGGAGAGCTTAACAACTACAATGATGCTGTGGCAGACTTTAGCCAGGCTATAAGCATAAACCCTAAAAATGCCGATGCATATCAGGCCAGAGCCAGGGCAAATTTCAAGCTTGGTAATTATGGATCGGCAGGCGACGATTTGTCGAAGGCTATTATTTTAAGTCCCGAAAATGCCGAAGTCTATTATCAAATGGCAGAAGTAAAGTTGAACACCCGGGAATACGATGAAGCTATCCAGAATTGTAATAAGGCCGTTGGACTAAAAAACGATTATGGCGAGGCTTATTTTGACAGAGGGTTGGCAAAATCTTACCTTAATGATTTTACCGGCGGGATAAATGACTTTAGCCGCGCAATTATCTTATTGCCTAAAGTTGAAGAAGCGTATTATTACAGGGCTATAGACAGAATACAGTTAAATCAAAACGCTCTTGCTATGGTTGACCTGGATAAAACAGTTGCTATAAATCCCGATTACGTTAATGCTTACTATTATCGCGGAGTGGTGTATATGCAAACGAATAATTTTAGCGCAGCTATCCCCAATCTGGATAAAGCAATAGCCGGTGGCATTAATCTCCCGTATGCTTATTTAATGCGTGGCTTTGCATATGCCAATCTTAAAAACAATACCCCTGCTTTGGCCGATCTTACAAAGGCAATAGAATTAAACTCATCAAATGCCAACGCTTATTTTGAAAGGGGGCGCGTATATTTTAATATGAATAACAAAGCGGCAGCCAAAGCTGACTGGGTTAAATCAGCAGCCCTCGGCAACCGGGAAGCAGCTATGATGTTAAAATATCCACCTACCAAGGTCAAAACCAATCCAACCAACAACTGGGTAGTCTGGAAAAAATAAATACTAAAAGCCATCGGGAATATCTGTCCAAGTATTTTCCCGATAGCTTATTCTGTCATCTTCTCCCCCCAATATTGGCATTATTTCCCGTTGTGTACAAACATTGTATTGGTTAACTTTATTTATCGCTAACCAATACTATGTTTAATTATGACCATAGCTAAAACAAACCTGGCCGACAGCAAAAGCGCTACGATATATTCCTCCCAAATGATTATTCCGTTTTTATGGTTTGATGGTAAAGTGGAAGAGGCAATCGACTTTTACGTTTCAGTTTTCCCAAATTCAGAAATTGTAAACATTCATCGTTTACCTGGTGATGTTCCGGGCAAAATGGGCAAAGTACTGACGGGCACATTTAGGCTCAACGGTGTAGAATTTATGATACTGGATGGAGGCCCTATGTTTAAATTTAATGAGGCCATCTCCTTTTTTGTAAAATGCGAAACACAACAGGAAGTTGACCACTTATGGGATTCGCTTACCGCTGATGGTGGACAAGAAAGTCGCTGTGGCTGGCTGAAAGATAAATATGGCGTATCATGGCAGATAGTTCCCAATGCATTAGGCAAATTAATGAGCGATCCCAATCCTGTAAAAGCCCGGCAGGTAATGCAGGCCATGCTGCAAATGAAAAAGTTAAATATTGCAGAGTTGCAGGCGGCGTATGATAAATAAAAGCAGCTCCGCCAGAAGCCTAATATTGGTAGAAAAAAACGTCCGCTATTTTTGCCCTGTAGGGGCATAACATTTTCAGGATACCGATCATTCAGGCAATTTGAAAATATAACGTTCGTCGTATTCTATTTCAAAATGCTCTAAAAATTGCTGGTATTCTTCCAAAAATGTTTTCTTTCGATGATGTTCCTCTTGATTTAATACATATTCTGTTACCGTTTTCACATGCGAACGCGAGTACGAAAACGCGCCATATCCTTCCTGCCATCTGAAAATCGCAGGCGTAAATTGCTTGTCATTAATCCATTGAGATGATTCACTTTTAACCATACGCATTAAATCTGAGAGGGATTGATTAGGGCGAAAACCAAAAAATAAATGCAGATGATCGGGCATATTATTTATAGCCAGCACTTTGTGCCCGTGATTCTGAACAATTGATGTAATATATTTTTGTAATTGATCTTTCCATTCAGGTTGAATGAGTGATTGTCTATATTTTACGGCCATCACACATTGAATATGAATTTGGGTATAGGTATTTGCCATTTTTAATTAAAAGGTTTATCCATGCAATATAAAGCTATCATCCAATAATGAAAAACCGTTGCCCATATTATAATTAAATTATCATCTCCGGCTTGTTTCGTACCTACGGCACGGGAATATCTTTTTCATTTTTTTTCTACCAATATTTGATCCCTACGGGATCGATTTCGCATGCGAAAGCCAGAATTGCCCGTTGATTTTCTTTTATACGAAATGGTATTGCTAATGGCTCCGTCAGGAGTCAAATATTGGTAGAAAATATATCCCCCAATGTCGTGCCCTGTAGGGGCACAACCCCTTCTACATGCCAATCAAACCAAGCCATTTGAAGACACAATGTTAATAATATTCTATTTCGAAGTGCGCTAACATCTAAAAAGAGCTACCGATAACCAGTCTCCAAAAAAGATTAGCGAAGTTCAAAAACTCCGCTAATCTTAAACTCATCATATAAAGTCTCCCCAACCGGGGGAGATTTAGAGGGGGCTTACACCGTTAATTTTTTATACTTTATTCGTTTAGGCGCTACATCCCCTAAACGTTTCTTGCGGTTTTCTTCGTAGTCCGAATAGTTGCCTTCAAAAAAATAAACCTGTGAGTTACCTTCAAATGCCAGTATGTGTGTACATATCCTGTCTAAAAACCAACGATCGTGACTAATCACCACCGCGCAACCGCCAAAGTTTTCCAAAGCTTCTTCTAAAGCACGTAAAGTATTTACGTCTATATCATTGGTAGGCTCATCCAGCAACAGTACGTTCGATCCTTTTTTTAGCGTAATAGATAAATGCACCCGGTTACGTTCACCACCCGATAGCACACCAACTTTTTTCTGCTGATCGGCACCGTTAAAATTAAAGCGCGATACATAGGCTCTTGAATTAATGGGGCGGTTGCCGACCATTATGGTTTCCAGTCCACCGGTTACATTTTCCCAAACAGATTTGTTTGGATCAAGGTCATCGTGCATCTGGTCAACGTAACCCAGGGCTACAGTTTCCCCTACGCGGAAAGTACCGGTATCGGGCTGATCCTGCCCTGTAATTAAACGGAATAGCGTTGTTTTACCGGCACCGTTAGGGCCAATGATACCCACTATACCGGCAGGCGGCAATGAAAAACTCAGATTATCAAATAACAACTTATCACCATATGATTTACTTACGCCGTTTGCTTCAATCACCACATTACCCAAACGCGGACCTGGTGGAATAAACAACTCCAGTTTCTCTTCCCTATCCTTGGTTTCTTCTGATGCTAACTTATCATAATTGGACAAGCGCGCCTTTGACTTGGCATGACGTCCTTTCGGCCCCATTCTTACCCATTCCAGCTCACGTTCCAAAGTTTTTTGACGTTTACTTTCGGTTTTATCTTCCTGTGCCAAACGTTTTGCTTTCTGATCCAACCATGACGAGTAATTGCCTTTCCATGGAATACCTTCTCCCCTGTCAAGCTCCAAGATCCAGCCGGCAACGTTATCCAAAAAGTAACGATCGTGCGTAACGGCTATAACAGTACCTTTATATTGTTTAAGGTGCTGCTCCAACCAGTCTATCGACTCAGCATCAAGGTGGTTGGTTGGCTCATCCAGCAATAAAACATCAGGTTCTTGCAACAGCAAACGGCAAAGCGCTACACGGCGGCGTTCACCACCCGATAGCACCGATATTTTAGTGTCCGGATCGGGACAACGCAAAGCATCCATGGCACGTTCCAGCTTAACATCCAGTTCCCAAGCATTTACTGCATCAATTTTATCCTGCAACTCGCCCTGGCGCGTCATCAGCTTATCCATTTTATCGGCATCGCTGTAATACTCTTCCAGCCCGAATTTTTCGTTGATATCTTCGTACTCTTTTAATAAGGATGTAATTTCGGCTACACCTTCTTCAACCACCTCCTTTACTGTTTTTTCGGGATCAAGCTCTGGCTCCTGGCTCAGATAGCCAACCGTATAACCCGGCGAAAAAACCACCTCACCTATATTTGTTTTATCAATGCCTGCTATTATTTTTAATAATGACGACTTACCGGAACCATTTAAACCGATAACGCCGATTTTGGCACCGTAGAAAAAAGACAGGTAAATATTTTTTAAAACTGTTTTTTGGGGAGGATAGACCTTACTAACCCCTGCCATTGAAAATATGATCTTTTCGTCTGCCATGTGGAATTAAAATTATGAGGAGCAAATATCTGTTATTATGTATAATTTATATCAGGTTAAAATATTTTTTTGATTTAAACTCTTATCCCGCCATTCGTCTTCCCCTTTATTAGGGGAAGCAAAACGGAAAGGAGCTAAAGACGTAGCCCTTTACTTAATTATTTAACTGCTTTTTGCTCAAAAAGGGTAAAAACACCCACTTGTAGTAAAAGATATTGCCTATATCTTTATATAAACTATAACCAGTCAAATTTACTATCAGTTACTTAACCTTAAAACAAATAATTATGAAACAGTTTTTTGACCGGATTGGAGGAATAATAGCCTTTTCCTGCATCCTCGTTTCTTTTGTCGGCTGTAAAGGTCCCATGGCGCCAGCTGTTAAAGGCAATTCCATTTCAGACAGCAGCCTTATCGCCTACAAAAACAGCAAACATTTTTTGTATCTGGGCTTTTTAGTGGCCGATGGTAACGACCCTGTCCCCAGCATCAACCCGGCAAACTCACCCGATAGCGTAGATTTTCTGGAGTTTTTTGCCGGGCGCGATACCACACAAGCCAATTGGCGTGCGGCGCAAGCAAAGGGAACTAAAATTGTGGTGTGTTACTTCCCTAAGTACGCTTATTTTGACGGATCAGTAAATGATCCTGCCACCAAAGTACCGGGATATGTAAATCCGCCAGGCTTTAATCAAAAAATCCCTAACGCCAAAAGCACCTACTATCATTGGGCAAAAAACACCTATGAAAGGGATATAGATACAAGCAAACTTAACGGCATTGATATAGATATTGAATCCGGAACCTTTGGTGGCGAAGTACCACAATCAAATGGCCCTAATTTTTTAACTGCCATTGCCCAATATTACGGCCCTAATTGCACCAAATGTGTGATTGGCACCGGCGGCAAAAAGCCTACCTTCTTTTACGATACAGATGGATCTGCCAATGATGCCGCTATGTACACCCCCTATCAAAGCAATTACGATTATGTTGACTTTCAGGCCTACACCACCGGAAATCATGCTTGGTGGGGAGGCGGTACACAAGGCTTTCCACCGCTTGTTAAAATGTATGGCTTAAATAAGCTCATTTTTTTAGTTAATGGCGATAGCTTTGTACAGGCTAACGGAGTACAGGTTCCGCCGGGCAGTGATTCGGTTGTAACAGCCTCTTTATATAGTTACGCTAATTGGGTTAAAACAAATAGCGGTTTAGGTGTAGGTGCTTACAGAATGAGCCGCGATTACAATCACAATCCACATTTTGCGGTTACCAGAAATGCTATTCAAATTATGAACCCCAGCAAGTAGGCTAATTTATTGGATATAACAAATCAACTATTTAATCAGTTGATTTGTTATATTTTTTATAAAAATCTACAATTTTTAACATCATATTTTTCTCCTTTTACGTATATAAGTTAACAACAATTTAAACGTTAGTGTAACAAGTGTTAGTGCCGTATTGTCATATAATTGACTAATTTGTCTTATATTGTCACATAAGTAGCTAAAAGCTTATACTGACACTTAAACTATTACATCATATTTATATCAAAAAGATATAAATTAATGATTTTTTTATAAAAGCCATTGCAATTGTGCGTTTTATTTGCAAAATTGCTAAACAAAGTTTAAGTTTTTAATATCGCATATCATCTCAATGTCTGCTTTATCCTCAACTTAAAAAATTGGCAATAATATTGTTGATAAGTGTAAAACAAGTCGCCCTGATTATTAAAACAAATTAATACTTTAGGGCGTTCATAAATCGGAAGGATATATATGGAAGCTAAATTTTCGCCGCGGGTTAAGGATGTTATTCAATATAGCAGAGAGGAGGCTTTACGCCTTGGGCATGATTATATTGGCACCGAACACCTATTATTAGGATTGATAAGGGATGGAGATGGCGTTGCTATTAAATTATTGAAGGAATTAACTGTTGACACAGCCAAATTAAGACGCTCTGTTGAAGATGCAGTAAAAGGCACCATTGGCACCAACGTACATATTGGCAGCATCCCGTTAACCAAGCAGGCTGAAAAAGTATTAAAAATCACCTACCTGGAAGCCAAAATTTTTAAAAGTGATGTTATTGGAACCGAGCATTTATTGCTCTCAATTCTTCGTGATGAGGACAATATTGCCTCACAAATATTAATGCAGTTTAACGTGAACTACGAAATTTTTAAGAGCGAGGTAGAATCGCATAAAAACGACGTAACCGATGAAATGCCCGGATCACCAACCGGAGGAGATGATGATTTTAAAGAAGAAGAATCATTCAGCCAGCCTAAAAAGGTATCTGACATTAAATCAAAAACACCAGTACTGGATAATTTCGGTCGCGATTTAACTAAAGCAGCAGAAGATGGTCGTCTAGATCCTATTGTTGGTCGTGAAAAGGAAATTGAAAGGGTATCACAAATTCTTTCGCGCCGTAAAAAGAACAACCCTATCTTAATAGGCGAACCGGGTGTAGGTAAATCGGCAATTGCCGAAGGTTTGGCCCTGCGCATTGTACAGCGTAAAGTATCACGTGTATTGTTCAATAAACGGGTGGTTACCCTTGATCTGGCTTCATTAGTTGCCGGTACAAAATACCGCGGTCAGTTTGAAGAACGCATGAAAGCGGTAATGAACGAACTGGAAAAATCACCTGATGTAATTTTATTTATCGACGAAATTCATACTATAGTTGGCGCGGGTGGTGCTTCAGGCTCGCTTGATGCATCAAATATGTTTAAGCCGGCTTTGGCTCGTGGAGAGATCCAATGCATTGGAGCAACTACTTTAGATGAATACCGCCAGTATATTGAAAAAGATGGTGCTTTAGACCGTCGTTTCCAAAAAGTAATGGTTGAGCCGGCTACGCCCGATGAAACTATTGAAATACTGAACCGCATAAAAGAGAAATACGAAGAGCACCACGGTGTTACTTACACGCCAGAAGCTATTAACGCTTGTGTAAGCTTAACTACCAGGTACATAACAGACCGCTTTTTGCCAGATAAGGCTATTGACGCTTTGGACGAATCAGGATCTCGTGTTCACTTAACCAATATCCATGTACCGCAAAATATTCTGGATATAGAGCAAAAGATTGAGCTGATTAAGATTGAAAAAAACAAGGTAGTCCGTAGTCAGAAATACGAGGAAGCTGCGAAATTACGCGATACTGAAAAACACCTGCTCGAAGAGCTGGAACAAGCTAAAGCGATATGGGAAGCCGAAACAAAATCAAAACGTTATACAGTAACTGAAGATAACGTTGCCGAAGTAGTTTCTATGATGACAGGTATCCCTGTTCAGCGGGTTGGCCAGGCCGATAGTCAGAAATTGCTGAATATGGCCGGAACCGTTGGCAGCAAGATCATTGGTCAGGACGAAGCAATTAAAAAATTAACCCGTGCTATACAACGCACCCGTGCGGGTTTAAAAGATCCTAAAAAGCCAATTGGCTCATTTATATTTCTGGGTCCTACCGGTGTAGGTAAAACCGAACTGGCAAAAGAGCTTGCCCGTTTTATGTTTGATACCGAAGACGCGCTGATACAGATAGATATGAGTGAGTACATGGAGAAATTTGCAGTATCCCGTTTAGTGGGGGCGCCTCCAGGCTACGTGGGTTATGAAGAAGGTGGGCAGCTTACCGAAAAAGTACGTCGTAAACCATATGCTGTAATACTATTGGATGAAATTGAAAAAGCTCACCCCGATGTATTCAACATTTTGTTACAGGTACTTGACGAAGGCCAGTTGACTGATTCATTAGGACGCAAGGTTGATTTTAGAAATACGATCATCATCATGACTTCAAACATTGGTGCCCGCCAATTGAAAGATTTTGGCCAGGGTGTTGGTTTTGCTACTAATGCAAAAAACCTGCAGGCCGATACACATTCAAGAGGTGTAATTGAAAACGCGTTGAAACGTGCTTTCGCTCCCGAGTTTTTGAATCGTATTGATGATGTAATTGTGTTTAACTCTTTAGGTAAAGATGAGATATTCAAAATTATTGATATCGAACTGGCTTACCTGTTTAATAGAGTACACCTGTTAGGTTACAATATTGAATTGACTTTAGCTGCTAAAGAGTTTATTGCCGATAAAGGTTATGATTCGCAATTTGGTGCACGTCCGTTAAAACGTGCTATTCAGAAATATCTGGAAGATCCGATTGCCGAAGAAATACTAAAAGGTGAATTGACCGAAGGCGATACGATGGAAATTGATTTTGATAAAGAAACCAACGAAATAAAAATCATCGACAAAAATAAAGGCGAAAACAAAAAACCGGAAGAAGAAGAGCAAAAATAATCAGCTTCTTTTTTATAAAAACAAAGCCCGCTATGCCAAAACGTAGCGGGCTTTGTTTTTATATGTTCAAACATAAAATGGATGTACGAACAATTTTAACAGCACAAATAAATAAATGAAAAATTAACCAATAGCTTATTAAAAAAGATAATAATTAATAAAACAGAGGAAACATCTTTTTTTTACGTAAAAATACGTATGCAAATAGGGTAAAAACACGGTGCGCCGATGACTTTCTAAATATTATTTTTACGGATATTAAAGCTCGGTTAATTAGTTCCGGGACACACCTAAACCTTATCACCTTGTAAAACCGCACCGAAGAAATTTGGAGCGGTTTTATAGTTTCCGGGCAAACCGCACAAATATTCTTATCCTTAAAAGCTTTAAGTAGTATAATAAAAATTTCTTTTAATGTAAATAATACCTACCTTAGCGATAACCTTAACCATTATTGCTGCATGAAACAAAAATTGCTGAAGAGCCTAAGTTTTAAAATATCAATCTGCTTTTTGTTTTTAATTACCGCTTTTATTATTCACAGTTGCAAAAAGGACAGTACAAATCAAAGCTCGGCCAATATTACTAATCCGGCTGTTAGCCAGGCTAAACAATGGTACGAAAGTACTTACCCCGTAACTACAACGTTAAATAGCAAACAAACAACCCAATCGGTAAACCAAATAAGTAATGTGCCGTTTGATTATACCCAACACCTTAAGCCCGACTGGCAGCATGCTGCCACCTATAACCGGCTCGGGGCTGCCGTAATTGAAATACCTTTAGATGCATCGTCCGACAAAGTAGCATCGGATTTTAGAGACATGACCAATAATAAAGTGATTTATAAACAGCAATATAGTCGCAGTACTTTCCTTTTATTAAATTATGGAACGGGTTATAATGCTTATATCATGACTATTATAGCAGATTCCACTTACCTGAAGGGTAACTTGAGCAAACTGGCCAATAACACTTACCGCAAGCATGATGCTGATTTTAGCGGAGTGGTAATGTATTTTACCCCGAAAGGGGCTTTTGTAAGTAGTTTTGGCTATTACAATGGTAAATTATTGCCGCCACTTGCACAAAGTAATACATCAGGCACCCAGGCAGTTCAAAGCTTGAACACATCGGCATTAAAGCCCGACGAAGAATCCAACTGTTTAGCCTGGTTTTTGGACACCTATGTAGATGGTGAACTGCAATCGAGCGTTTATCTGTACACCACCTGCTCACAAAATAGTAGCAGCGGTGGTGGTGGCGGAGGCGGTGAGAATGGCAGCGGCGCCGGTACATCCCCAGCCCCTGCACCCTGTATTCCGCCTCAATCAACCAGTACAAATGCCGTAACCGGGCATTTAGTTATTGATGCCCCGATAGGCAGTGAACCGCCTCCGCCATCTGATGGTGGTAACCCGGCACCGGTAAATTATTGCAAAACAGGTACGGTTACTCAAACCGATACGACCGCTAATCCATGTGCCCAATTATCGCAGCTAAATGCTGCCGCTACAAATGCCGTTATAACAAATCAAAACCAACAACTCTCTGTATATTCAGCGACAGACAATGTAGAACATGGTTTTGATCAAAATCTTCAAAGTTGGTCGGCAGGCAATGGGATATATCTCACAACGCCACAAATTAATGCGTCTGCTTCAACTCCCGATCAGATGAATCCTCCGTTTTACTGGGACAACGTAAATGGTTACACCATAGGATTTACTCACGACCATCCTAATGGGACTGCCCCATCACCGGAGGATATATTTTCTATGTTACTTAATTCGCAAAGTACAACTTTAACTTCTGCAGGGCAGCAAGCGGTAGCATTTTATAAAGCAAATGTTTCGGTTACAGTTGTAACAAGTGACAATAACTATGTTGTTACAATAAATAATTGGTCCACAGTACAAACGCTTTACAATCAATATTTGGCAGACCCGACTGCTTTTGACAATAAAGTAATACAAAATTCAACAGGTCCTAATAATAGCTATGAAATAGCGATTTTAACTGCATTTCAGGGCTCAATCAATCTATATTCCAATTATGGTACTCCTCAAAGCTATTATCCTATAACGCTAAGCAGCCCTAACAAAGTGTCAGAGGTTCCATGTCCCACCAATTAATTCAATTAAATCAAATGAAAAAGTTACATCTAATTATTGCTTGCATACTTTACAGTCTAAATTCTATTGGTCAACAAATTGGTACTAATGATGAAGTAATGCAGTTGACATTGCCAAAAGGAACGAGTAAGATAAACAAAGAAGAATACAATGATTTTATGAATAAACGATACGACAAATCAAGTGGTGTTGACTTTCATGATCATGTTTTTAAAAAAAATAGATTGCTTATTTATTATTCAAATTCTTCAGTAAGCTCTCCAAAATTTAAAAGAAGTTTGGAAAGCTCTCAACGAATTATGGTTGGTGTATTTAAACAATATAGTAAAACTATTGTAGTCGATACCGCAAAAATAATTGTCGTTAATAATATCCGTTTTTCAATTATTGAATACCATGAAAATGACGTTTTTCACATTAGGTTTACCTCAGACTACGATAAAAATCTTCGATTTATAGTTGGTTTTATTGAATATAAAAAATCCGATCAGGTAGAAGCAGAAGAGTATTTAAAAGAACTATTACAAAGTATGCACTTTAAAGGCTAATACAAACTCAATTGATGCACTGCACCTTTAGTTAATTGTCGGCTTTTTTGATAAACAGGATGAAAGCAATTGTTTTTTTGTTAACTACTCTATTTTATAATTTTTCAGCCTTGGCTCAACAAATTGCCATAAATGATATGGTGAGTATCACTCTACCAGCAAACGCCGAGAAATTAAGCAAAGAACAAATTATAATTTTTGCGGATCAAAAAGGTTATGAAAGGCGTGCGATGCCGCCAATACCCAAGAATGTATACCGTATAAATGAGATGCTTTTGCAAGCCTATCCTTTTAAGGGAGACTTTAAGAATAACGATTTAGTAAAGCAAAAAGAATCAATGGATGCGTTACACAAAGGTAAAAAAAGTTATTCTTCTAACACCAGAATGTTTGGTAGTTATAGCGCACAAATCGCCAGATCAATAGATGGCGACAAAGAGACCTATTATATTTTGATTATGAATGATGCTAAAACGGCGCAATTGAACATCATTTTAGATTGCGAAAGAACTGACGAGACAACAGCCAAAACAGTAATTGATGAGATGCTTAATAGCGTAAAGTTTAAGGAATAAGATAATTGTTGATCCATAGTTTTCAAAAATATAATGACGAAAATACTATTCTTGGCATTGGGCATAATATGCAGTTTTCACAGTATAGCTCAACAAACCGCAATAAGCGAAGGCGTTAATGTCACCCTTCCGGAGAACGCTCAAAAATTAAATAAGGATCAAATAATTGCTTTCGCTGATGAAAATGGATACGAAAGAGCCGCGGTGCCGGCTAATCCTAAAAATGTATATGAATGGGAAAACATGCTTTTGCAATTTTATGATTCTAAAATTAATCACCAAGAAAACGACTTAAATCGAAACAAGGTAGATTTAGATGCCATTTTTAAAAGGGCAGACCGCAGTGCTAAATATTTCTCCTATATAAAATCATTCAGTAATTGTAGCGCACAAATAAGTAAGTTTATTGGAACAAAGACGATAACATATCTTTTTTATAGTATTAACAGTACCGATACATGAAATTTAAGAGGGATAATAGAATGTAAAAAAGCCGACGAAAATAAAGCAGATGCCTTGTTGGATAAACTACTTAATAGTATAAAGTTTAATAACTAAGTATAAAAAGAAATTTCAGTCGCGTAAATGAAAATAACGCTTTTTGTATTAATGGGAGTTTTTTGCAGCTTTATTTTGATGAGGCAACAAATTATTATCGATAGCGAAGTAATGCAACTGTCGTTGCCAAAAGGCGCCCGCAAACTCAATCAGCAAGAATATAATGATTTTATGGCTAAACGCTATGACAAGTCAGGAATAGTAGATTTTCATAACCATGTTTATCAAAAAGACAACTTGCTTATCTATTATTTTAATTCATATGTGACTGCGCCGAAACTGAAAAAAAGTTTGGAAAGCAACGAACGAATTATGGTTGGTGTGTTTAAACAATATAGCAAAACCATCGTAGTTGATACCGCAGAAATAATTACCGTTAATAATATTCGTTTCGGACTCATTAAATATCATGAGAATGACATTTGGCATATCAGGTTTACTTCAGACTATGATAATAACTTGCATTATATCCGTGGTTTTATTGAATATAAAAAATCCGATCAGGCAGAGGCTGAACAATATTTAAAAGAACTGTTAAAAAGCATGCACTTTAGAAATGAAGACACAATGGGTAAACCTTAGAAACTGTTTTACGATTCATCTTAAGTCAAAATGAAATTTATTATTGCCCTATTGCTTTTAACACAATTAACTGCTCAAGCTCAGCAGAATAACAATCTTAAAAGAGTATCAATTGCGGAGTTGGTCAAAACAGGCAATTCAAACAATGTCTATGTCTATAACGACAATCTCACCAAATTTGTTGGAACGTGGGTTGGAAAAGAAGGTGGAAGAACCGTGCAAATAGTATTTGTAAAAAAAGCGTTCCGTCTTAGTAAAGACCCATCCAATATTAGTGAGATTGAATTGATAACCGGAACATTTCAATATTTTAAAAATGGGAATTTGATTAAAACTTATACAAATGATGATATGTCTGCTTCACTACATAATAAAGACACTTTAAATGTATTTATTGATATTCATGAGCGCAAAACGCAAGTTGCATTACTTGCTTCCTTTTTACAAGGAAATAAGATTAAACTTCAGGTTGAAAAAAACAGGTTTGAATATAAAAACGACAAAGATTTTATTCTGCAGGATGCTATAATTTTAACCAGGCAAAATTGATTTTACGAGCTACAGCTATTTTAAATCATATTATATAAAGCATTAAATTCAAGGATTAGAGTATTTATTACGAATGAGAAAAGGCATTGCAAATGAGAAGAATAATTTTTTTGATAATAGGCATACTTTACAGCTTTATATCAGCAGGCCAACAAACAGTAATAAATGCAGGAGTAAGTATTGAATTACCCACAAATGCTAAAAGAGTAACCAAGGAAGGAGCTTTGGCCCATGTCAGAAAAATATTTAAAGATACCTTGGCTTTAGGCAGCATTCGATTTGGTGCGGAAAATAAAAAATATTTTTATACAACTGATAATATTCTTATTGAATTAATTGGAACTGACACCACGTACATCTTAAAAAAAGACAAATTATTAGCTGTTAAAAATGCATTGGATGAATATGCAAGAAGTGTGAAAACACATAGCTCTTTTATTAAAAAAGGTAATCATAATGCTACCGTCGTTACAGAAGATGTCTATGGCAAGATTAATTACTATAACTTTTTTTGTATAAATGATGCTAACACCAGGATACTAAGTGGGGTGTTAAAATTCAATGATGAAGATAAGGCGGAAGCGACAATAATTTTTAATAATCTGCTTGCCAGCATTAAGTTTAAAGATTAAAGAGAGATATTTTTATTTGTAACCGTTGATGTAACTTTTTAGCCTTACGTGTACTTCAAATGAAAATAATGCTTTTTTTAATAATGGGAGTTTTTTACACCCTGAATACTATAGGTCAGCAAGTTATATTAAGTGATGCAGCAAATGTGAAACTCCCTCAAAGAGCCGAAAAATTAAACAAGCAACAAGCTTTATCTTATGTCGGCAAAAAATTTAATAACGACAAAATGGCTTTATACACTATCAAGAATGCTAATACAAATCAATTATATAAAGTTGATAATGTTCTCATATCTTTTTTTACCGCAAATAGGAGTGTTGAGGACGATCATCTAAATAAATTAAAGAAAGGGTTAGATGAAACTTCAAAAAATGATAAAACATACACATCAAGTATCAGGACAGTTAATGAAAATCAAATACTCATAACACATTATTCCCGTTCTGACATTGAATATTATGACTTCTTTTGTTTCAGTGGCAATAAATCTAATTTGACAAATGCTGTTTCTGGTGGGTTACAATTTGCGAAAGCCGATCATGATAATGGGACAGTTATTTTGACTGACATTCTAAACAGCCTAAAATTTGTGAAATAGAATAGGTCTTTCGGATGGATTCCAAAACAACGGCGGTGATTTCCTATGAAAAAAATACGTTCCGTTATATTATTTTTAAACCAATTTATCTTCTATGACCTTTTGAAATATTTCAAAAGGTCATAGAAGATATTTTTTTAGCCAATTAAATGTACAAATGGCAATCAATTCCTCTTTTCTACCTTATCATAAAAACCGCCAAAAGAATTCATTTTAACACCTTCCTCCCTAAAAAAGTCTCCTGGAAAGCCTAGTTGGATGGCGCTTACTTCATCCAACTTTTGCAGATGCCTCTCGGTTAAATTAATGTCAATAGTTTTAAGATTATCCTCCAATTGGCTTACTTTGGTGGCCCCAATAATAGGAATAGACGAAAAACCCTGTTCCCTCGTCCACTGTAAAGCAACATTTCCCGGCGATACCCCTAATTCGTCCGCTATACTTATCACCGTTTTTGTAATGTTGGTACTGCGTTCATTCAATCGGTTACTTTCTGGTTTTATCCTCCCTTGTTCGCCGCGAAGATATTTACCGGTTAAAGCACCGCCACCTAAAGGTGCCCATGGTGTAACCGTCATCCCGAAATGTTTAGCCATTGGTATAAGTTCACGTTCGGGTGTTCGGGCAATTAAACTATACTCCACCTGTAAGGCTATAAACTGGCTCCAGCCCATCAGTTCGGCAAGAGTGTTACCTTTGGCCACCATCCAGGCCGGTGTATCGCTTATGGCTGTATAGTTAACCTTTCCCTGCCGTACCAAATCATCTAAACCTCGCAGCACTTCGTCAATTGGGGTTAAATCATCCCAAATATGCAGGTAAAGCACATCAATAAAATCAGTTTTTAAGCGCTTAAGACTTTCCTCCACACTGCGCATCATATTTTTGCGGTTATTGCCTGATGCATTGGGATTAGTGGTATTGTCTTTCAGGGAATATTTGGTAGCCAGTACAAAATAATCACGATCGTGGTTGCTCATATACTCGCCTATAATTTTTTCACTGGTACCGAGCTTGTAAACATTGGCTGTATCCAAAAAATTGCCCCCGGCAGCGCCAAATGTATCCATAATTTTAAAGCTGGTTTCTTTGTCGGCACCCCAGCCAGCCTCCGTTCCAAAGCCCATAGTACCCAGGCACAATTCCGAAACTTTAAGGCCCGAACGGCCCAGTAATTTATATTTCATAAGATGATGTTTTAAACGCTAAAAGCTTTTTCATTCAAATTTAACCGATTTTGTTTGTTTGATATAACCTGTATCGAAACAATAATACAGGGCATGGAAATATTAATTATCCATAAAAAACTACAGCAGCGAATTATCAGCCTCGTTATTACAGCAAAAACTAAAAACCCTTACTTTATAAGCTAATAAATTTAATTTAAACATTATTTGGTAGCTTTAAATATAAATTCCTGTCTATGTTTAAATATCATTACATCTTTCTCTTCTTTTTGCTTGCATGCGGCACGGCATATGGTCAAAAACCCATTACCGAACCTGGTGCACCTGTAATAGTAAACCAGGATACTGTGTTTGAATTTTATACCGGGCAGGGTATTTTTACTGCCAAGGAACGGGCATCCATTATAAGTAAGCGCCTAAAAAAACTTGTTGACCAGTTAGATTTTAATGCCGATTCATTAGTCTTAAAAAACGACTCTGCTATATCGGCAATTACTTACAAATCTGACCTGGTTCTGGCCATAACCAATAAAGATGCTGCTGCTTCGGAGTTAGACAGGCCACAGCTGGCAGCTAATTACCTTGCTATACTCAAAAAAAAACTGAGTAGTACTTTCGAAAGCGACAGCATTAAAGAGCAAATCATCAACATACTCGAAACTATTGCCGTTGTAGCAGTTTTATTAATACTGATATGGGTGGTTAACCGGCTATTCAGAGTACTTAAAGTGAAAATGCTTAAATCCTGGCAAAGCAGGGTGACTAAATTGGGTGAAAAAGGCGCCCCTATTGGCTATGCCGACCGTTTATTACCATTAGTCACTAACCTGCTTCGCGCCGCCAGGATACTTATCATCATCGTACTGATTTACCTTGCCTTACCCGTAACCTTTCTAATTTTTCCGTGGACAAAACCTATTGCCACACAATTACTTAGTTATGTTATAGACCCACTCAAAGATATTTTTAAAGGCATTATTCATTATATCCCAAATCTCCTCACCATAACCGTTATTTATTTATGCACGCGGTATTTGATTAAACTAATCAAATTTATTGCTACTGAAATTGAACAAGGCTCATTTACTATAAATAAGTTTTATCCGGACTGGGCTATCCCAACTTATAACATAGTACGCGTGTTATTATATGCCTTTATGTTTGTGGTAATTTTCCCTTATCTGCCAGGATCTGATTCGAAAATTTTTCAGGGTGTTACGGTTTTTTTGGGCGTATTATTTTCTTTTGGATCTTCATCGGCAATATCAAATATGGTTGCCGGTTTGGTGCTTACTTATATGCGTCCGTTTAAAATTGGCGACAGGGTAAAGGTTGGAGAAATAACGGGAGATGTTATTGAGAAAAATCTGCTTATTACACGTATAAGAACTGTAAAGAATGAGGATATTACCGTTCCTAATTCAACTATATTAGGTGGGGCAACGGTAAATTACACCTCATCGTCACAAAATCTTGGTCTAATTTTGCATACCAGCATTACTATAGGGTATGATGCTCCATGGAAAACGATACATGAATTGATGATTAATGCCGCACTGGCCACTGAAGGGATATTGCACGAACCAAAGCCTTTTGTTTATCAAACAGATTTAAACGATTTTAATGTAACCTATCAAATAAATGCATATACAAGAAATTCGCACAGAATGGCAGGTTTATATTCATTATTGCACCAAAATATTCAGGATAAATTTAACGACGCGGGGATGGAAATCATGTCGCCACATTTCACGTCGTTGCGCGATGGAAATGCCATACAAATACCGGAAGATTATATATCAAAAGACTACAAAAAACCAGGCTTTAAAGTTGAAAAAGAAGGTAAAAACTAACCGTTTATCCAGCTGAACTTGTATTCCAGCATCGGGTTTTTCATTCTCTCGGCAACACGCAACAAACGGTTTGGAAGATTCATGATATAATCACGTGCTTTTTCGCCGGTTTCATTCAAATCAACAACGTTTTCAATGTGCCAGTCTTCAATCAGTTCTTTCAGAATATCAACGTAGTCAATTGCTGTATAAATACCTAAACGCTGAGCGGCGTCGGTAAAGTGACCAAATGTTTGTCCTATTTTTAAACCAACTTCACGTAAGAAATGTGCCGGCATAACAATTTTTTTGCGCATCATATCTTCAAAAGCCACCATGGCTTCATTAGCATCCACCTCAAATATTTTCTCGATAAAATATTTGTATGCCTTGGCATGGCGCGCTTCATCACTGGCTATAACCCCGCACATTTTTGACAATAGCGTATCGCCGTCCTTTTTGGCCTGTGATGCTACACGACGGTGAGAAACATTTGTAGCAAGCTCCTGAAACGAAGTATAGATAAAATTCCGGTATGGATCATGTCCCGTTCCAATGTCAAAACCATCAGCAATAAGGTATTGGGTTGATATTTCCATCATCCGCATATTTACACGGCCCGATAAGTAAAGGTATTTGTTTAGTAAGTCGCCATGACGATTTTCTTCGCCGGTCCAGTGACGGGTCCATTGCATCCAGCCACCGTCTTCATCACGTGATACACCCTGAACCATGGTTAACCACGATTCGTAAGTTGGCAGTGCCTCTTCGGTAATGGTATCGCCAATTAATACTGCTATTAAATCATAAGATAAGCCCTGGGCGCTCTCTTGCAATTCTTTTATTTCGTTAAAAAACGTTTCGCGGGACGAGTCAGGCAAAAAATCAGAGGGCTGCCAAATCGTATCGATGGGCTTTAAATATTCATCCTTTTTTTCAAGCATGAATTTTTCAATATGCAACATCACTTCCCGACGCTTTTCTTCAAAAAATATCATAACAATATATTAGGGTGCAAAGGTAGCGATTTATAACAATAATAAACTATCAATTTTGGCCTTTATAACCTATAGCTTCTTTCATACATTCAGGAAGATTGGCAACAGACGGCGTACCGTTAAAAATAGAAAAATTACCGCTGTAATCCCACATCATACTGGGCATGTTTAACGCCTTGAGCGACTGCCGGACAGCACTGATATACCTGCACCTGCTATCCAAATCTGCATATTTATTATAAACGCCATATTCGCCGCAAATTACAGGCACATCGTATTTTATGGCCCAGTTCTTTGCTATCATTAACTTATCTTTTATTGATTGTACATTGCCATCCAAGTGATATTTATCATAATTCTTTTCACCATCAGTATTTTTTGCCCTTTGGTTAATAACTGGAAAATTTTCCGCACTATAAGGAAATGGCACCCCAACTGTGGCCTCCTGATCTCCAGCCCATTCTGCTCCCTGATGGGTAAACAAAAAAGGTTCGTAAAAGTGAAAAGTATAGATAACATTTTCATCGGCTAACCGTACAAAGCGGCTAAGTTCATAAATACTGTTGTAATTTGTGGCACCAATTATAAGCGTTCGTTCTTTATCAATTTTCCTGATAGCAGTTACAATGTTATAGGCAGCGTCCTTCCAGATTTGCGGATTCATATGGGGAGGCTCATTATATAACTCAAAAAAAAGATTATCATGGCTCACATGCTGATATCTTTTAGTTATTTTTAACCATAAATTAATAATCTTAGATGTTTCGGTTAAATAATTAGCATCATTAAAATTACCGTTATGATAATCTATTATTAATTTAAAACCATATAAATTGCATTTTTTAACGATATTATCAATGTGGGTAAATATTTGCTCAATCGGAGTATGTTCCGCTTCAAAATATTCAAATGCAACCGGAAGCCTTATACTTTTAAATCCAAGCTGTTTTAGCAACATAAAATCGGCTTTTTTTAAACCATTTTGGCTTAAAGCGTCTTTGTTCCAGGTTTGTTCGAGCCATGATACACTTATGCCATTGTCCAAACTTTTGGCCCTTTTAAATGCAACTACACGGGCAACGGGCGTTGTTGGATTGCTTTTTGCTATATTTAGGCAGGTAAATATTGATAATATCAGCAACAATTCGTTTAACTTTAAGAATTTAAACATGACTATCAGATAATTAACGTAAACAACATGTTAAAATGTGCATAAGTATGTATAACCGCTTTTTATTATTTTCATTTACTTTATAGTGATTAAATTTATAGGTTGCCGAAATCTTATTATAATTTAACAAAAAGATAATGTTTGTTCAAATAACCAACGAAGAATTTTCAAAAGAGATATCTAAAAAGGCCTGGTACCAGACAAATAATATTATCTGGATGATCTTGTTTACTTATCCTTTAATTTTAATCATCGATATTATTTTTGCCAATTCCATCTGGCTTCAGTTTTTCATCGTCCGCATTATCACCGATATTATAATATTTTCTTTGTATAGTATCTTTCAACGGAAAAACTATGATTACCGTATACTGCTTCATATTACGCTCTTCATGCTTTCCCTTACGTCAGCCATCGAGTGTAATATAGTTGATATTCAAAATCTTAATATTTATTTTTTAGTCTTTTCTGCAATAATACTATTTTTTAATCTGATGGTATTTTGGGAAGCTTTTAATTCCATTATACAAGGTTTAATAGCCTTATTATTACTGGCTATATTCTTTAAAATACTTAATCAATATACCATTGATCTGATTATCAGCAATGGCGGTCAGTTCTTTTTCATCATTGTTCTAATTTCCTGCCTTATACCCGGCGCCCGTTATAAGGTGGTTATGCGCGATATACGCTCACAAATATTAATTACCAAATCAAACGAGCAGCTAAAAAACCAGAATCATGACATTGCCGAAAAAAACAATATCATTGATGCCCAATACGAGCAACTAAGAAAACTGGATAATCAAAAAAACAGCTTCATCAATATAGCCGGTCATGACCTTAAGAATCTGGTAGGCTCCATCATCATGAGCAACAATATGCTGAAAGACGAGGATTACAGGCTTAGCTCCGATCAGTTGGAGCTGATTGGTTATATATCGGAATCGTCCGAAAAAATGCAATACCTGTTAAACAAGCTAATGGACGTTAAGGAGATTGAATCATCAGAGATGAAGTTTAACCTGGAGGTTTTTGATATCAATGCTGAGGTACTTCACGTATTTAGAGGCTTGGTAGAAACAGCACAGATGAAAAACATTCACCTGATTGACAATATATTAAAGTTACCTTTAAATGTCAATCTGGATAAAGTTTTTGCCGGGCAGGTATTTCAAAACCTTTTGTCAAATGCAATCAAATTTTCACAAACCAATAACAATATCCGCGTTATAACCAGTTTACAGCGTCAAAAATTCGTATTCGAGATAATTGACGAGGGGATACCTATCGGCATGGAAGAACTTGATATGATGTTTAATAAACTGAAAACGTTGAGCGATGCATCGGAGCATGTGGAAAGCAGGCTCGGGTTGGGCCTTTCCATTGCAAAGCTAATGACACAGGAGTTAGGCGGCGAAATTATGTATCGCAGCGACGAAACTGGTAATTATTTTAGAGTTGAATTTCACGTAATAAATTAATATTGACAAACCAATGAACAAATTTTTAACCTTATTAGCCCTTGTATTTCTTTTAAGTAAGGCATCATTGGCCCAGAGTATTGTGTCCTTTAAATCACTCGGACATGGTGATGATGCTATTTACGGAATGAGTGGTGCAAGTTCATTTTATGTTAAGGTTTCTCCTATGGTTGAAATCAACGGCAGTAAGCTTGTTTTATATTTTGAACCTTCACAGGCATTAATTAAAGAACATTCTTTTATTAATATCATTTTAAACGACAGGCCTGCTTATAGTGCCCGGTTAACAAAAGACTCCATACAAAAGATTACGTTGAATATAACCCGCGATGATATTTCGCCGGATAAATTCCTAAAAATTCAGGTCAAAACCTTGTTAACCATAAGTGACGATATCTGCCGTGATCTGGATAATCCGGCTATGTGGTTAAAAATAAAAGATTATTCTTATCTATCGTTCCAAAAAAATAAATCGGGAGCTACTGATGTAAACATCAGCAATTGTTTTGAAAGCAAAAGAGCCATTGTTTACCCTGCCGATCCAACTCTTCATGATTTAAAAGCAGTTGCCTGGTCTTACGCCCGGCTTAAAAAATCGCAAAACAAGCCAATATTAGTTTTCCCGGCTAACCAGGTGCCAGATAGTATCAAAAACTATATTGAAGTTGGTAGCCTTTCTGCATTGCCTCAAGATAAACGCGACCTTATAAAGGTAACTCCTCAGGCTAATGAAGGTATCTTGTATCTGTCAAAATCATCTGCTACAATTACAGATACTGTAACCCAAATGGTTAACGAAAAAGGTGTTATGGTTGCCCATAAATCGTTTTCAACCGAAACTGTTCCTGCCGAAATATTATTTGTAAGCGGCGGTGATGATGATGCCGGTTATGAAAAAGCTATTACGGCAATGGGCAATATCAATATCTTAAATTCAACTTTTGGCGATTATCTGCTAATTGACCAGGCTCAAAATACTTACTTTAAAACTGTTGATGAAAACCGTTCAAAACTAAGTTTGAAACAAGTTGGCGGTTCAAGTGATTTCTTGTCAGGCATTGGCTCCTTAAAAAGCGCCTACAGCTTCAAAAATAGCGATTTTAACTTTACTCCTAAAGAAGTTGAAATAAGGTTTATTGGTACTTACAGTGGTTTAAATCCGGGCGATAGAGGATATTTTAATATTTATTTAAACGGTTTGCTAATTAGCAGCGAAAAGCTGGATGCTTCTGGTAAGTTAAATACCTCGGTAACCATTAACCGTTATCAGCATCATAAATACAATACCCTTGAATCTGAATTCAGATTTTTCCCAACCAATGGAGAATGTAAAAACAGCTTCATAAACTTTTTTGGCGAGGTTGATGTAGATAAATCTTACCTGGAGTCAAAAAATCCTTTTATATCCAGCGATTTAAGCTTTTATCAATATCCTGAAGCTTTTAACACCGGCAGTACCCGGATAATTGTATCAAAAGATATAGCCAAATATTCTGCCGGCGCTATTGGCGAAATTATTTATGAATTGAATAACAATATCAATTCAAATAACTTCCCTGAATTTGTTTATTCGAGCGACATGCAGCCAGGTGATTTAAAAAAATACAACATTATTGCCTTGCTTGATAAAAGCGATCCATTGATGAACGAGTTCCCTGATGCGCCAATCAAATTCAGTCAGAACTTCCGCTTATATAATACCGACAATAATAAAATAGTTTATTCGCTATCAGACACAGTTTCGTCGGGCCTGGCACAAATATTCTATGGACGCAGCAATAATGCAACATTGGTATTAACGGCTACAGGAAACCACCCGTCAGACGCGCTACTGGCTGCATCAAGATCAATTACCGAGCAATTGTCTACATTATCAAGTAACGTTTGCGTAACCGACGTTAATTCAAACAAATACCTGTTCAATATAAATAAGTCAAGTGGAAACCTTGAATATGTTGACGCCAAAAGTACCCTTACCAAGTTTTGGGATAGCTATAACCTATACATATTGTTAGGCATATTAATATTGATATTACTTTCATTCCTTTTTGTACGTTCGAGGGTTCAAAGGTCACAGGAATTATATAACGACTAAGCAATTAGCTTAATCACATTTCAATTACTATAAGTAAACTTAGTCAGGTAATACGCCCGGCTAAGTTTGCTTAATAAATGTTTCAAACTTTACCGAAATAAAATAAATATGTCAATCCCCGAACTTTTGATTAATGATGGTTTCATATCTCAGCACGATCGGGAAAAAATTGATAATTTATCAAAGAAATCAGGATTGTCTTTTATTAAAATAGCGCTCAATTTTGGTTACATATCCCGCAAAAACTATGAGCGGTCAATGATCAACGCCGGATATGCCTTTAAGGAGATAAGGGAACTGCCCTTTGACACCGAAGTTTTAGATAAAATTGAACTAAAATTTGCTGACCAGCACGTTGCCTTACCTTTACGCATAGAAAATAACCGGGTAATAACCATAATGGCCGATCCGAGTAACCAACTGTTTATTGACTATGTAAGGTTTACTTATGATTGCGAGCCCGAAATCATTGTAGCATCAGATCTCGATATTGTGTGGCTTAGCCATAAATTACTCGGCGGCAAGTATGTAAAATCTGCTGTTTTTGAACTTTTAAAACGCGATCCCAACAGTTCGGCATTTATTACATTTTCGTCACCTCAGTTGGTATTCATATTTGCCTTCCTGGCACTTATTGTTATTGGATTGATGATAAATTTTAAAAATACATCAATCACTATAAATGTATTAATCAGTTCTTTTTTCCTGGTGGCTATTTTATTCAAACTATTCCTGGCGCTGGTAGGCTCGCGCTTTGAGTTGCATCAGGCTGTAACGCGTGAGGACCTCAGGGAGCTCAAGGAGGAAGATTTACCCATTTACACCATTTTACTTCCTGTTTACAAAGAAGATAAGCTGATTAAAAAGCTTATCTGGAACCTGCAGGCACTTGATTATCCACGCGAAATGCTGGATATTAAATTACTGATAGAAGAAGACGACAGCAAGACCTTAAATGCTGTGCGTAACCTTGATTTCCCCGCCATATTTGAAGTAATAGTGGTGCCATTTCATATGCCTAAAACAAAACCAAAGGCTTGTAACTATGGGCTGCATTTTGCAAGAGGTAAGTATTTAACTATTTACGATGCTGAAGATATTCCAGACACCGATCAGCTTAAAAAAGTAGTTTCGATGTTCAATCAGCTGCCATCGAATTTTATCTGTATTCAAAGCGCATTAAATTACTTTAACCGGAATGAGAACTTCCTCACCAGGATGTTTACATTGGAATATTCGTACTGGTTTGATTATATGTTGCCAGGCTTGGATACACTTGATATTCCCATCCCCTTAGGTGGTACCAGTAATCACTTCAAATTAGAAAACCTAATTGAATTGGGCGCATGGGATCCTTTTAACGTAACAGAAGATGCTGATCTTGGACTACGGGCCTATGCAAAAGGTTATAAAATAGCCGTAGTAAACTCAACAACCTACGAGGAAGCTAATAATGAACCCTTTAACTGGATACGCCAGCGCTCCAGATGGATTAAAGGTTATATGCAAACTTACCTGGTACACATGCGTAACCCGGTTGCTTTATGGCGCAAATTAGGCTGGAAAGGGTTCCTGGGCTTCAACTTCTTTATAGGTGCTACACCATTAACATTTTTAGTGTACCCCTTTTTGCTTGCAATTTTTATTAGCTACCTGGTGTTTGATTTATCAACCATCAGAACCTTGTTTCCTGATTGGGTACTGTTTATGTCGATCTTTAACCTGATGGTGGGTAATATATTGATGATTTATATCAATATGATGGCCGTATTTAAAAGACGCTATTACGAACTGATTTTGTTTTCGATAGCGAACCCGGTTTATTGGTTAATGCATTCAATAGCAGCCTTTAAAGGATTGTATCAGTTAGTGGTTAAGCCTTTTTATTGGGAAAAAACAGAGCACGGCTTAAGTAAGGTTAATAGTCCAACAAACGTTGTGAAATGAAAACAAATCCGTCAAAATATCTGCTGCCTATTACCATATTATTGGGAATTTATTACCTGCTACTAGGCATCTATCTGAACAGATTGGGTTTTTTCAGTCAGGAAGGACTTTTCTATATCGAAAAAACCAAGATTGTTGTTGATGGCTTTGGCGACAGGTTAAAAGTTATGGGCCTAACCGCTCCAATTTTGCCGTTTTATGCGTCGTTTATTTTCTCGTTTTCAAAAGTAACCGAGTTATTTGCTCCGGTAATTGCATCTGCTGTTTGTACTACCATTCTTTTTTATATACTCGCAAGCGCTCTATTAAAAAGAATAGAGGATACCTTTTATCTGCTTGTACTACTGGTTATTTTTACGCTTCATCCTGGAATATTATATGCGGCCTGCTCCGGCAAGTCGGTGGCCATGGTGTTAATATTCTTTCTGCTTTTCTTTTTTAACCTGCTTAAATTCTATCGTTCAAATACTACATTCCACGTTTCCATTGCCAGTATTTGCCTGGTAGTTTTAATATTTTGCGATTACAAGTTTATATGGCTCGCCTTATTTTTTATACCATTAGTGTTATCAATAACGGTGAAAACCTTAAACCTGGGCGAGCAGGAGTCAATATTCAGACTTTTCCAAAGCTTCAATAACCCCTCATTACGCCGAAAGCTGATAAATAAGACATTCGCCCTTTATGTTATCTTGTTTATATTGCCCCTGGCCTGTGTGGTTTGCTATAAATTATTAAACTTAACCCACGCCCAGGACTTAAATTATTTTGATGAAAGCCCTTACGCTACATGGAGGGTTTTAAGCGATAAACTGAGCTTCGAGCAGCTATCAACCAGTGCCATTTATCAATTACCGGAAACTTCACTGCTGATATCGGCCAAGATTATTATTTTTTGCCCGCTAATGCTAGTGGCTATTTACCTGTTCAAAAACAGTACCTACCAAATGTTAACGCTGTTAACTCCGTTTGCCTTTGTTGAATTCTTGCATATTAAATACGAGAAAGTATTTTTAGCACATGAATATTATTTAATATTTCTTGTTTTGTCTTTACTATGTATCGTTTATAGATCGCAGACTATAAAAAATCAGCAGGTATTAAAATTAGTTGTCGGAGCTTTAGTGCTTGTACAACTTTATACCGGATATTTCTTTTTGCAAAATTCTTCCATTTCTGAAGAGCGCGCTTTCAGTACGATTCTATTTAACGGAGCAGCTGATCCAAAACAAGAAGAGAATAGAGGCTTGGCCAATTATTTAAACCATCTGCCTGATGATTCGCATGTGCTAATTGATGACGCTATTGCATATCCTGTAGTAGCTTTCACCAATAATCTTCATAAATTAACCTTGCCCTACGAAGGCGCGTTTTTAAGCGCTATAGAAGCGCCGGATAAGTATGACAACTATGTATTATTAGCAACCGATAAAAACGAAGTTACCGGATTTACGGAGCTGAATATTAAATACGTACCTATTATAAAAAATGCCAATAGCGCATTGAAATTAAGGAGGGTGTACGAAACTAATGATTGGATACTTTATAAAGTATTCGAATAATAGGCAGTATAATTTTGCTTGCCCTTAGTCTATTTAGTGTATCTCAGGATTATCTGGATCAAATTTAACCTCTGTTAGATATGATACCCTAACAGGAACCCCGTTTTGCATTCCGTTAATGTATTTAATAGGTTGAATTGCTCGTACCGCTTCCTCGCTCAACCGGGCATCTGGTGAACGTATTACTTTTATATCAGTAAGTTTCCCGTCTTTCTCAACAATAAAGGAAATAATTACGTCGCCGCCTATATGCTTTTTTAATTGGTTGGGAGGATAAACTATAGTTTTTTTGAAGTAGTTATGCAAACTATCCATACCGCCTGGAAACACAGGGGGATTACTTACTGAAGTATAAATAATATTTTCGTCATGAATAGCAGCTTTAACAGGGCGTTTATACTTTGTTACTTTAATGGTTTTAGCTGCGCTATCTGTAGTAATCATAAGCTCCATGCCTATATTTACTTTAACATTCTCTCCTTTTAGTTTTGCAGGTATCCACCTGGGCGATTCATTAAAAACTCTTACTATTTCATGGTCAATAGCAGGTGACAAGTTTTTCAAGAGCTGCACATTGACAGCATTTCCTTTTTGATTAATACTAAATGCTATTACTGATTCACCATTTACAGTTTGAACCTGACCTGTCGGGTATTGAATATTCTTTTCAATGTATTCTTCAAAGTTACCGCCGGTAAACTTTGCGAATACATCAGATGGAGTATAGGGTATTTTGTTAAACTTGTTAGCTACTGAGTCGGCAGTTTGCGCTTTTAAGCTAAAACAGGTAGAAATTATGACAAGCGTAAAGATGAAATTTTTCATTGACCTAAAATATATAAATTCCAACGATATCCAGACGCAAAAGCCGTTGGTTCAAAAGAACTGAGGGTTTAGCAATACCTAATCAGATTGGTAATCAAAAGAGTTCTAAAACAAGAAAACCCCTCATCGTTAGATGAAGGGTTTGTTTAAGTCCCGATGTTAAACCGGGATTAAAAATTGGGCACCGACCTACTCTCCCACATTTTACTGCAGTACCATCGGCTCTGGCGGGCTTAACTTCTCTGTTCGGAATGGGAAGAGGTGGACACCGCCGATATAGGCACCTGAATTTCTTTTGAGCTGAAAGCTCAAGGCAGAAAGCTTAAAGCTTTTTTGCCAATTCATTTATTTGTTTTCTTCGAGCTATTTGCTTCCAGCTTTACGCTTTCTGCTTTTAGCTCTCAGCTAAACAATGACATATTATTGAAAGAAGTAAGTAATTGAAAAGACAACAGTATCATTTTATTATCTGTCTGTTTGGTGTTTGTGAGTAACAGGTATTGCTACCTGTTACTCACCATTTCCATTCACGAAGAAAGCTTCGGGCGATTAGTATTACTCGGCTATGATGTCACCACCTTTATACCTGTAACCTATCAACGTAGTAGTCTGCTACGACCCTCAATGGAAGTCTCA
>Ga0302303_10000037_pt1 | contig 171237 bp, 157 predicted proteins | sample III_Palsa_E2_1_FD_194542 | JGI IMG/M metagenome (GOLD analysis project Ga0302303, IMG submission 194542) | Peat permafrost microbial communities from Stordalen Mire near Abisko, Sweden - III_Palsa_E2_1 | ecosystem: Environmental > Terrestrial > Soil > Palsa > Peat permafrost | place: Sweden... | reverse complement strand
GATAATAACTATGCGATTACTTACACCAATGGTATCTTAACCATCGGCCAGGCAGCATTAACCGTAACGGCGGATAATCAAAGCAGTACTTATGGCCAGGCACTACCTGCATTAACGGTAACTTACGCAGGTTTTGTTAATGGTGATACCCAGGCCAGCCTGACCACAGCAGCCACCGCAAGTACAACTGCTACCGCAGCTTCACCAGCGGGCAGCTATACGATTACGCCATCGGGTGCGGTAGATAATAACTACGCGATCAGCTATACCAATGGTACATTAACCATCGGCCAGGCAGCATTGATTATTACAGCCGATAACCAAAGCTCAACCTATGGACAGGCACTACCTGCACTAACGGTCAGCTATACAGGCTTTGTTAATGGTGATACCCAGGCCAGCTTAACCACAGCCGCCACTGCATCAACAACAGCCACCGCAGCCTCACCGGCAGGCAGCTATACGATTACGCCAAGTGGAGCGGTAGATAATAACTATGTGATCACCTATACCAATGGTACGTTGACCATCGGCCAGGCAGCATTAACGGTAACAGCCGATAACCAAAGCTCTACCTACGGGCAGGCATTACCAGCCTTAACGGCTAGCTATGCAGGCTTTGTCAATGGCGATACCCAGGCCAGTTTGACTACAGCGGCCACTGCCAGTACCACAGCAACTTCTGCCTCACCGGCAGGCAGCTATACGATTACGCCATCAGGAGCCGTAGATAATAATTATCAAATTACTTACACCAATGGCACATTAACGATTGGTCAGGCAGCCTTAACCGTAACGGCAGATAACCAAAGCTCAACTTATGGACAAGCCTTGCCTGCTTTAACCGTAACTTATGCAGGTTTTGTGAATGGCGATACCCAGGCGAGTTTAACCACAGCAGCCACCGCATCAACAACTGCTACTTCTGCCTCACCAGCAGGCAGCTATACGATTACGCCATCAGGAGCCGTAGATAATAACTATGCGATCACCTATGCCAATGGTACGTTGACCATCGGCCAGGCAGCATTGACCGTAACGGCCGATAACCAAAGCAGCACTTATGGCCAGGCATTACCAGCCTTAACGGTAAGCTATGCAGGTTTTGTCAACGGCGATACACAAGCGTCACTGACTACCGCTGCTACTGCCACTACTACTGCTACTTCTGCCTCACCGGCAGGCAGCTATACGATTACCCCATCAGGCGCAGTAGATAATAACTATGCGATTACCTATACCAATGGTACCTTGACCATCGGTCAGGCAGCATTAAGCATCACTGCGGATAACCAAAGCTCAACTTACGGACAAGCCTTACCGGCATTAACCGTAACTTACGCAGGCTTTGTCAATGGCGATACACAAGCATCACTGACTACCGCTGCTACTGCTACTACTACTGCCACGGCAGCAAGCCCAGCAGGCAGCTATACGATTAGCCCGAGTGGTGCAGTAGACAATAACTACGCGATCAGCTATACCAATGGTACATTAACCATCGGCCAGGCCGCATTAAGCATTACCGCAGATAACCAAAGCAGCACTTACGGACAAGCCTTACCGGCTTTAACCGTAACTTACGCAGGATTCGTTAATGGTGATACCCAGGCCAGTTTGACTACAGCGGCCACTGCCAGTACCTCAGCAACTTCAGCAAGCCCAGCAGGCAACTATACGATTACGCCATCAGGCGCCGTAGATAATAACTACACGATTACTTATACCAATGGCACCCTGACTATTGGCCAGGCAGCATTGACCGTAACGGCGGATAACCAAAGCAGTACTTATGGGCAGGCCTTACCTGCCTTAACGGTTAGTTATGCAGGATTCGTTAATGGTGATACCCAGGCCAGTTTGACTACAGCGGCCACTGCCAGTACCTCAGCAACGGCAGCAAGCCCAGCAGGCAGCTATACGATCACCCCATCAGGAGCCGTAGACAATAACTATGCGATCACCTATACCAATGGCACCTTAACTATTGGCCAGGCAGCACTGACCGTAACGGCAGATAACCAAAGCTCAACCTATGGACAGGCCTTACCGGCATTAACGGTAACTTACTCAGGTTTTGTAAACGGCGATACCCAGGCCAGTTTAACCACAGCTGCAACCGCATCAACAACTGCCACCGCAGCATCGCCTGCAGGCAGCTATACGATTACGCCATCAGGAGCGGTAGATAATAATTATCAAATTACCTATACCAATGGAACCCTGACGATTGGCCAGGCGGCGTTAAGTATCACCGCCGATAACCAAAGCAGCACTTATGGACAGGCCTTACCGGCATTAACGGTTAGCTATGCAGGTTTTGTCAATGGTGATACCCAGGCCAGTTTGACTACAGCTGCTACTGCCACTACTACTGCAACTTCAGCCTCAATGGTAGGTGTTTACCCGATCACCGCAGGAGGAGCAATTGATAATAACTATGCCATTACTTATGTCAGCGGCACACTGACGATTACGGCAGCTACAGCCACGCTGACCTTTGCACCGATCGTCAGCAGAACCTATGGTGATGCAGACTTTAATGCAGGCGCTACGACCACCAGCAGCGGGGAAACGATTATTTATACCAGCAGCAATACGGCAGTAGCCACAGTAACGAATGGCGTGATCCATATCACCGGAGCAGGCACCACCACCATTACGGCCACGCTGTCCTCCAGCAGTGATTATAGCAGTGTGCCATCCATCAGCAGGCAGCTATTGGTCAACAAGGCATCGCAGACGATCAGCTTTGCAGCAATCCCGAACCAGCTGAAAGGTGCTCATTATGATTTGAGCGGGGTAACGGCCAGTTCAGGTCTTCCGGTAAGCTTCAGTTCAGCCAATCCGCTGATCGCGGCCATACAGGGACAAAGCCTGGCAGCCTTTCAGCTGGGCACCACCGATATTACGGCCAGCCAGGCAGGCGACAACAATTATGAAGCCGCCGTGAATGTGATTCAACCGGTGAACATCGTAGATGCGGCAGGAGATGACATCCTGGTACACCAGGCGGTATCACCGAACGGGGATGGGATCAATGACTTTCTGTATATCGAAGGGATCCAGAACTATCCGGAGAATGAAGTCACGCTGATCAACCGTAACGGGGTGATCATCTACCAGGGCTTTAAGTATGACAATACCAGCCATGTATTTGACGGTCACTCGAACATCACGGGAGCCTTGCAGCAGGCAGGCACGTATTTCTACCGGGTAGAGATCATCATAAACGGAGAGCGTAAGAGCAAGACCGGCTACTTCGTATTAAAATATCAATAGTAAACGACAGCACCAAAGAGATGAAATTGAAACTAAGCCAAATGGTTAATCAAAATAAAAGAGCTGCAGTGCAGGGCGTACTGTTGCTGCTGTCCCTGTTCATTGCAGCAGGGGTACAGGCACAAACGCAGCAGTTCAGCTATACCCAGTATATGGACAACCTGACGCCGCTGAACCCGGCCTATTCCTTGCTGGACAAGGCAGGCTCGGTGAGCATGCTGGGCCGTAAAGAATGGGTAGGGATAGACGGGGCGCCAACCAGCTTCCTGTTTAACGGGAACCTGCCGATCTCCAGCATTGATGCTGCAGCAGGCTTGAATGTGCTCAATGATAATTTTGCCATCGAGCATCAGACGGAAGTCAACGCCTATTTTGCCAAGGCGATCCAACTGGGTCCGCAGGGCTACCTGGGGGTATCATTGAATGCCGGGATAAGAAACTATGTCGCCAACTATTCCCAGCTGGCGGCCAATGACCCGGTATTTGCGACCGATGTACGGCAGACCAAGCCCAATGTAGGTTTCGGGGTGATGTATTATACCGACTGGTATTACCTGGGCATATCGGCCCCGGAATTGACTTTTACCAGTTTGGGTACCGCATCGGTACAGAACAGTAATAACTTTGTGGCCCATTATTATTTTTCAGGAGCGCTGATCACCAATATCGATGAAGACATCAAGTTTAAACCGGCTACCCTGTTTACCTATGCCAGTGGGGTACCACTGGTGGCAGACTTCTCGGGCACGTTTTACCTGAAGGAAACCCTGGGACTGGGGGTAGACTACCGTACCAATAACGAAATGGCAGGCATCATCACCATTAATGTGAGCTCCTTCCATATCGGTTACAGCTACCAGTTTGGTACCAGCAGCAATAACCTGGGTGGAGCCAATATCCCTACCCATGAGGTGACCCTTAGCTACCGTTTCGGCAGAAACTCGGGGAATAGTAAATTGTTGTAGAAATATCAACCTAAAAAAAGGCGAGAGGCATCTAAAGCACTCGTCTTTCTTTTTTAACATCTTTTCAACTATCACCACAAAAATAAGTGCATTTTTAAATGTTATTTTAAAGCACTCATTTATCGATACAAATGAACCAATCTGAACATCCTTTAAAGAGTTGGATACCTTATAAACTCGATTTAAAAAATAACAACGAACTTTTATGCAGGTGGTTAAATACTTTCAATAAACCATATGCAGAACCTTTTTTTGATGAAACAATAAGCAGCTGCAAATCCATGGATCCACATTTGATGAGATTTGCAAGTGTTGGAGACCCAGAAGTCTTAAAAGAATGGGCCAAGAATCTGGACTATGTTAAACCCACAGCATTTATCTTTCATATTTCGCGTTGCGGTTCAACGCTGGTGTCACAACTGCTCGGAATAAATGAACGAAATATCTCTTTAGCAGAAGTGCCTTTTTTTGATGATATCTTAAGATTGCCGTTCAAAAAAGAAAATATAACAAAATCAGATACGGGAGAATTATTTAAGGCGGCGATGAAATTTTATGGACAGAAAAGAAATGGCCCGGAAATTAATTTATTTATTAAAACAGATAGCTGGCACATCTTTTATTATAAACAAATAAGGGAACTGTACCCCCAGGTTCCATTTATATTTTTATATCGCCGACCAGATGAAGTATTTAATTCGCATCAAAAAAAGAGAGGAATGCAAGCTGTTCCAGGGTTAATTGAACCTGAATTATTTGGATTTGACAGAATTGAGACAGTAAACATGAATCAAGATATCTACACCGCAAAAATGTTGGAAAGATATTTTGAAATGTACCTGAAGATAAAAGAGAACGACAAATTGAGTTCTTTTTTGAATTATAGAGAGGGAATTATTCCTATTATAAAAGAAATTGCCGCTATCACGAAGATTATTATAAGTGAAGATGAGTTATTATCGATAGAAGACAGGAGCCTCTATCATTCAAAATATCCCAACGAAGTATTTTCTGAAAAAAAGACAATTGCTACCAAAACCGACTTGAAAAGAGCTTTTGAATTATATGAAAAGCTGGAAAGGAAATAGATTATCAAATAAGATCAGTAATAAAATTATAAAACTTTGTTACAGATTCATCTATACTTTCAAGATGCGTATTTAGTTTCAAATCAAAATTTAAAGGAGTTTCAAAACTGTCATTTACGCCGGTTAAGTTGAAGATTTTATCAGGGTCGGTATCAGGCAACATTGCTCTTTTATATAATCCTTTTGTGTCTCTTAATATAAGTGAATCGAGTTCGCAATTAATCCAAACTGTTTTTGCATCGTACTTTAACTTCAATTCGTTACGGGCCTCTTCATAAGGGTTGATGGCAGCGATGATTATTATAGGATGCCGATCTACCAATGAATGAGCGAAATTGCCAAGCCGCCTTATGTTTTCGAGCCGGTCAGCTTTCGAAAATCCAAGATCTTTGCATAAGGTTTTACGATATTGATCGCCGTCGAGGATTTCGATGTGAATATCCTTTTTTGCAAATAATAGTTTTACCGCATCTGAAATTGTGGTTTTTCCACAGCCTGATAAGCCCGTTAGCTGAATTATTTGCATAAGGTTTGATGGTATATTTTGCCGCAATTTAATGATTAAATAAAATCTGCGAAGAAAACGGACGACAAAATAAAAAAGCCCGGATAGATTTGTTTCTAACCGGGCTTTTTTATAGGAAATTTTATTTAAGGGAATTTAACTCCTCTATAATTTGCCACATTTGCTAATGGGATATTTGATCCGTATTTGCCGTTTATGGCTTTGATAAATTCGTTGGCTACTATTGCATATCCCCTTGGCGTTAAGTGTACGCCATCAAGAGAAAATAACCCGCCACTGATATAATTTGAATTTAAATTCAAACCGTCAATAACTAAGCCGTTTTGCTTGATATTGTTTAAGAAAGTATAAGCATCAAATACTGCCAAACCCTTAGATGCGGCAATTGATGTAATAGTACTGTTATATGAAAGCACATGTTCTTGCGTTAAGGCAACTTCGTTTGCATCTAAAACATATTGGTTATCAATTGGCGTGTATGGTGTTAAGCCATAAGGTAATTCGCCATATGGTGTTGAAACGGGTTGACCAATCATACTTGTGGGGAATGTTAAAACAATTAAGTCACTGGCAGTGGCTAGTCTTGGCGCATAGGTAGTACCTGAAACCAACGCATTAATGTAAAGGCCCTGTACGGCAGGATTTGCTTTTTGTACACCAGCAAGTATAGCGTTAACAGTTACTGTATTAAAATATGGTATGGAAGTTACATCAGGGATAGTTGCAACTACGCCTTTTGCACCGGTTGCTGTTAAGGTACCTATAGATAAGGCATATAATTGCGCAAAAGTAGTTTCGTCAGTCAATACATCGCCGGCACCGCCTGATGTTGCATATAAAAGAGCGTCATTATTTCCCAACCAGTCTGAAAAGAAGGTAAATGGTTTTGCGGTCACAAAATCCAGATAATCTGTTGTGTTATTGGGGGCATCGTTAGGTAATAAACGCTCAAAATAGCCATTTAAATCTCCATAAGGAGCGTAGGTTATATTAAGCAATTTAATTCCGGGTACGCCATAGTTTTCAATGTCGCCGGTATATTTGGTATATAAAGTTACGTTACCGAAACCGGGAACAGGTAAAATACCTCTTATAGCAAGATCGGTTGTAACGGGCGCAGTAATAGGAGTGCCATCGGCATTAAAACCTGTTAGCTGCAAATAGCCGGAACCATTTGCCTGTGCGGCGGTAAATAAAGGCTGATTAAATGCGCCGCCACCTACAGATTGCATTTGGTTGGCCATAATTGAAGGATACGAGTTTAGTTGGCCCTCCAGGTAAAGGCCACCATCGGCATAACCTGCTGTTAATGAGTTTCCTACTGCTATGTATCGCGAAAAATTTGCGGAGCCGTGTGTAAGCGGTGCGGTTTTAACTTCCGGTTTGCAGGCTGCGAGGAAAAATAAGCCTGCAATTATATATATATGTTTTTTTAGAAATTTCATCTGCTTAAGTATTAAATTTTACCAGTGATAAGAAAGTGAGATACCAGGTATGTAAACATTTGTATTATAGGTGCCTGACAACTGATATTGAATATTAGTTTGAGTGCGGCTCAATAAATGTTCAAATTCAAATGACGCATCGAGGTCAAAATGTTTGGTTAGCAAGTAACCAAAACCACCGGTAAAATACATTCTGTTAGCGTCAGGTGCTTCTGGTGTAACATAACCATCCAAAACAGCTGTAGTTGCGAAACCTCCGCCAAAGCGCCATGCGGTTCTGGGAGATGATTTGTATTGCGCACCAGCTCTGAATGTAAAGGCATCCTGATAATCACGGGGCGATACAGAGTTTTGTAAATCGGGTGTAGTAGTTTTATAATCAAACTCTAAAGTTTTGTAAGTACTCCAGCTGGTAATATTCATGTCCAGGGCTAATGTCCATTTTGAAGTGGGATAAAAGCCTATACCCACTGAGTTTACAGCAGGTAGCGGAATAGTAGATGAAAAGGTATTGGGTTGAGGGAAAGCGCTTTGAAGCGAAGCTGGAACAGAGAATATAGCATTACCGTTGTTGATAGTAGTAGAAACGCCACTGCGATGGGTAATACCTACTGTAAAGTTGGCTTCTGTTTTAAAATAAATACCGGCGTTCCAACCATAGCCATGGCCGGTGCCTTTCAGTTCGGCTTGTCCGTCCTGACCTGCACTATTTGCGAGTGGTATTGCTTGTGTAAGATCAACGCTGCCTCTATTATAAACAAAGCCACCACCTATACTTACAAAGTCGGCCAATTTAATGCTGATGGTAGGTTGAAAATAAATGGCTTTTAAATCGAGGCTTTCCAATACATATTTTCCCTGCCAGTTATTTCCCCAATCGGTTAAACCACCAAAAGGCGTATAAATACCCAGCCCAAATTTCCACCAGGATGCTTTTGGACCCCATACACCGTAAAAAGTAAATGGCGGAGCAATTTTATTAGCGGTATGGTATTGAATATCAGTACCAGATGGGTTAAAAACCGACTGGAATACTAAAGGACTAATTCCGGCCTGAACATAATTTTCAGGAAGCATGGCAACTGCGCCCGGGTTAAAAAATACTGAAGCGCCGTCGGTTGCAAGGCCGGTGCCGGTATGGCCCATGCCAATTTGCTTTTCACCTTCAAGATTAACCTGAAAGCCTTGCGAAAATGCACATACTGGCAATGCCAACCATAGTAGGAGTAATAGTTTTCTCATAAAATAATAATTGGTTTATAATATTAACAGCCTGGTGTATTAGGATACACTACATAACTATTAAAGTATAAAAGTAGTTTGGTTTGAAATGAAAAAAAGGGCTATAATGCGGAGATATTAGTCAAAAAGTCGGATAATATATATTATAAGCAATAATGTTAATTTGAAGATAAAAAGCGATGGTTTCGATTTTTAAAAAATCGCTTAAATAAATTCCGCAAAAAACTATATATTGTAAGGCGATGAATAGAAAAATAGGACAATTAAGCCTCTCAAAATTTGCTTATCTATATGCTGATAAGCTTGCCGGGGCAGACTTTTTTGTAGCCGATGAAAAACAATTATTGAGCTTAAGCGAATATCCTTACCGGTCAGACGGTTATATAGTTGGTATATGTACACGGGGTACGGCGCAGGTTGAAGTTAATCTGCAGGTTTATGAGGCCAGGCCGGATGCTATGCTATTGGCAACGCCTTTTCATGTTTTAAGGATTTATAACAGCAGCGAGGATTTTTTATGCCGTTTTATAGTTTTTAGCAAAGCATTTTTGACTGAGAATAGCGTAAATAGTCATTTTTTGGAATCGTTTAGTTATTTTAAAAACACCTCATTACCGGTAATATATCTGGACACTGCAGATGCTAAAATGATTTTGGACATCTACCTATTGATACAACAAAAGCTGGAAAGGGAAGGACATCCTTATCATGTTGAAATATCACGAAGTATTTTAATAACCCTGTTATACGAAGTACAGGCTGATTATGAAAAACAACATTCCATAGTAAAAGGTAAACAGACCCGTAAACAGGAGTTGAATATGCTTTTTCAGGATATGGTTTTTCAGCATTATAAAGAGCATCGTAGTGTGCAATATTATGCCGATGCTTTATTCGTATCGCCCAAACATCTTACAGAAACTATAAAAGAAGTTACCGGCAGAACTGCAGGGGAGTGGATTGATGATGCCGTGGTATTAGAAGCCAAGGTGTTATTAAGAAATCATGATATCAGTATTGCCCGTGTAGCCGAGGATATACACTTTCCGGATCAGTCTTCTTTTGGGAAATATTTTAAGAAACATGCAGGTATGTCGCCGTCTGACTATCGCACCGTTTCTGCAAATTAAATCCCATTTCCGACTTTTTGACTAATATCTCCGCATTGCAGCCCTTTTTTCGGCTTGCAAAGGCATCTAATTTTACCCCGATTATAAAACTTAAAATTAAGCGGCCTATCTGAACAGGTTTAGCTTAATAATGACCAAAAATAAATTGATGTTGCGACAACTGATTATATGCAACAGCGTTTATTAAGTATAAAACCAAAAGATCAACATATTTAATTATTTATTATGAATACCACAGAATCTGTAAAAGCTATAAAAGGGGGTGAGTTCCTGATAAGGGAAACAGCTGCTGAAAGCATTTTCATTCCCGAAGAATGGAACGAGGAACAGTTGATGATAGCCGAAACCTGTACCAATTTTTTAGCCCAAAACGTTACGCCCAACTTAAATCGTATTGACGAGCAGGAAGAAGGGCTGATGGCTCATTTAATGGAAGAAGCAGGTAATCTTGGTTTGTTGGGTATCTCCGTTCCGGAAGAGTACGGTGGTTTTGGTAAAGACTTTAAAACAGCAATGCTGGTTACCGAAAAATTGGGTGCCGGGCACTCGTTTTCTGTGGCTTTTTCGGCCCATACCGGGATCGGCACCCTGCCTATATTGTATTATGGTAACGATGCTCAAAAGCAAAAATATATTCCAAAGCTGGCTAGTGGTGAATGGAAAGGCGCATATTGCCTTACAGAACCGGGAGCGGGATCAGATGCCAACTCGGGCAAAGCGAGAGCTAAATTATCTGCTGATGGTAAACATTATCTGATCACCGGTCAAAAAATGTGGATTACTAATGCCGGTTTCGCCGATATATTTACTGTTTTTGCCAAGATAGATAATGACGAAAACCTGAGTGCCTTTATTGTTGAGAAGGATTTTGAAGGATTGTCCTTAAACACCGAAGAGCATAAAATGGGTATTAAAGGAAGCTCAACCCGCCAGGTGTTTTTTAATGATTGTAAGGTGCCGGTTGAAAACTTGCTGTCCGAACGTCAAAATGGATTCAAGATAGCGGTAAATATTTTGAATCTGGGCCGTATTAAGTTAGGTGGCGGTACGGTAGGAGCGAGCAAAGATGTTATTTCGTTGGCCGTGAAATATGCCAACGAGCGTGAACAATTTGGAAGGCCGATATCTAAATACGGAGCCATCCGTTATAAACTGGCTCAACAAGCTATCCGTACCTATGCTTCAGAGGCTGCAATATATCGCGCCAGCCAGAATATGGAAGAAGCTACCGACATGCTGATAGAATCGGGCATGGATCCCATTAAAGCAAAACTTAAGGGGACAGAACAATATGCTATTGAGGCAGCAATTATTAAAGTACATGCTTCCGAAACGTTGGACTATGTGGTAGATGAAGGTGTGCAGATTTATGGCGGTATGGGTTTCAGTGCCGAGGCCCCGATGGATAGAGCTTACCGTGATTCAAGGATCAACCGCATTTTTGAAGGAACAAACGAGATTAACCGTATGCTAACCGTTGATATGATGTTGAAGCGTGCCATGAAAGGGGAGCTTGACTTAATGGGCCCTGCGCAGAAAGTTGCCGGCGAACTGATGAGCATTCCTGATTTTAACGCAGGCGAAGAAGATGGTTTGTTTACAAAAGAAAAAAAATATATAGCAGGCTTTAAAAAAGCAGTCTTAATGGTTGCCGGTGGCGCTGTTCAAAAATTGATGGCCCAGTTAGGTAAAGAACAGGAAGTGCTAATGAACCTGGCAGATATGCTGATTGAACTTTACGTGAGCGAATCCTTACAGTTGAGGGTTGAAAAACTGGTTGGTATAAAAGGTGAAGAAGCTTGTAAAGAGCAACTGGATATAATGAGGGTATATATTAATGAAGCAGCCGAACGGATTTTAAAATCAGGAAAAGAGGCATTAAATTCATTTGCCGAGGGCGATGAACTAAGGATGATGCTGATGGGATTAAGGCGCTTTACCAAAACCGAAGATTTTAACACCACCCAGGCCCGTAGAAATATTGCTGCTAAACTGATTGCCGAAAATAAATATTGTTTTTAAACAAACATTAATACTGACCTCGAATTATCCCCGCGTTTTTGACGGGGTAATTCTTCTTTGCTAAATAAAATACCTTATGAGAATATTAGTGTGTATAAGCCAGGTGCCCGACACCAGTACTAAAATTATACTAAAAGATAATAACACCGCCATCAGCAGTGATGGGGTAACCTATATAATCAACCCTTACGATGAATGGTATGCCCTGATCCGTGCGCTTGAATTAAAAGAAATAGGCGTGGCGAGTGATGTGCATTTAATAACAGTAGGGAAAGCGGATGTTGAGCCAATTATCAGAAAAGGATTGGCATTAGGTGGCGACGAAGCTATCCGCATAGATGCTGTGGCCAGTGATGCTTATGAAACTGCCAGTTATATTGCCGAATATGCAAAAACTACAGGTTATGACCTGATATTATGCGGTAAAGAATCTATAGACTATAATAACGGTACAACCGGTGTAATGCTTGCTGAATTATTAGACATGGATTATATTGGTTTTGCTACCAACATACAGCTTGATGGCGGTGTGGCTACTGTTAACCGTGAAATTGAAGGTGGCGAAGAAGTAGATACCTGCAACCTGCCCCTCGTTATTTCATGCCAGAAAGGTGTGGCCGAGGCCCGTATCCCTAATATGCGTGGCATTATGGCGGCGCGTACTCGTCCGCTAAAGGTAGTAACACCTGGGGCGGTAACACCGGTAGCCACAATTTTATCTTATGAAATGCCACCGGCTAAGGGTGGTATTAAGCTGGTTGATCCGAATAATATGGATGAGCTGGTTGAGTTGCTTCATTCAGAAGCAAAAGTTATTTAATCTATCCTAAAAAATAATTACGAAAGATGTCTGTATTAGTACTGGTAGAACATACCGAAGGAATTATAAAGAAGAAGAGTTTCGAAGCTGTTCAATATGCCTCACAAATAGCCAAACAAAATAGCACCACTGTAACTGCTGTTGTTTTAGGCAGTGCCTCAGCCGCTGAGATGGAGGGTTTGGGCGCATATGGCGCACAAAAAGTATTGCATGTTGCCGATGCCCGTTTAGATGAATTGCATGCTCGCGCTTATAGCAAAGCTTTAATAGTTGCAGCTGAAAAAGAAAGTAGTAAAGTAATCATCGCTTTGCATGACATTAATGGCAGAGCTGTTGCACCGCGTGTTGCAATTAAATTAAAGGCTGGCCTGGTAGCTGGTGCATTATCATATCCAGATACTGAAAAGGGTTTTGTAATTAAAAAAGCTGTTTTCTCAGGTAAGGCTTTTGCTTTTATAAATATTTTGAGTGATATCAAAGTAATTACCCTGATGCCAAACTCATTTCAATTAAATAAAGGAGAAGGAAAAGCAACAGTTGAAAAGCTGAATATTAGCTTTGATGATAAAGACTTTGGCATAAAAGTAAAACAAGTGAATAAAGTAAGCGGCGAGGTATCGCTTGCCGATGCTGAACTGGTTGTTTCTGGCGGACGCGGCATGAAAGGGCCCGAAAACTGGGGACTGATTGAAAATTTAGCCAAAGAACTCGGCGCTGCTACTGCTTGCTCGCGTCCGGTTGCAGATTCGCATTGGCGCCCGCACCACGAACATGTGGGGCAAACAGGTGGAACTATTCGCCCAAATTTGTATATCGCTATAGGTATTTCAGGAGCCATTCAGCATTTAGCAGGGGTTAATGGATCAAAGACCATCGTTGTAATTAATAAAGATCCGGAAGCGCCATTTTTTAAAGCAGCTAATTATGGGGTCGTTGGTGATGCAATGGAAGTTTTACCTAAGTTAACTGCCGCGGTTAAAAAGTACAAAGAAAATCATAAATAACTCGGGTTATGAACGTCTATTACGAAGGACAGGTTTTATGGTCGCAAATTGATGCTAACCAGCACTTGCGCCATTCGGCATACGCAGATTTTGCCGCCCAGGCCAGGTTAAATATGCTGCAACAGTTAGGTTTAAAACCGGCTTTACTGCTCGAGCAAAAAATTGGGCCGGTATTGTTCAGAGAAGAGCTTTTTTACCTACGAGAAGTGATTTTAAATGATACCATTAAAATGACCTGCGAACTTTCAAAAGCCCGTGCAGATGGTTCCCGCTGGTCTATAAAGCACGAAATGTACCGGAGCGACGGTGTTAAGGCGGCTATTATTAATGTAGACGGCGCCTGGATTGATATGGAGAAACGTAAATTATGCCTGTTGCCCATTGATGTGGGTGAGCTTTTTATGAGGGCCAATAAAACCAGTGACTTTATTGAAGATGTACCTAAATTATAACATCAAAAAAAAAGCAATGATTCAATTAAAAGATGTTTTTGAAGCGGCTGTAAAAGACAGTAAGGAACTCCCTTCGCGTCCGGATAATGAAATATTACTACAGATTTACAGTTTATATAAACAAGCAACCGAAGGTGATGTTAGTACCGATAATCTGCCGGGAATGTTCGACTTTGTGGCTAAGGCAAAATATGAAGCCTGGTTAAAATTAAAGGGCGTTGCTACCGAAGATGCGATGAGGCAATACATTAATCTGATTGCCGAACTATCGGGACACAAATGACAAAAACGAAATAAAGTTCCGAAATATTGACAAATGTTTCCGTCATTTGGACCTTTGTATAATCATCCTTAAAAGGATATTTGCTAATATAAACCAATACCAATTATTAAAATCATTTCGTGGTTAAACTGTTTTCTGTAAAGAAGGCAGCATTAAACAACAGGGCATTAAATACTTTAAAGCCTGTTTGCGGAATGAATATTATAACCATTTAAAATAACGTATTTGCATGGATGCCAAACGAGTAATAAAAAAGGTAGCTGTACTGGGTTCAGGAGTAATGGGCAGCCGTATTGCCTGCCACTTTGCAAACATAGGGGTACAGGTATTGCTATTGGATATTGTACCCAAAGATGCCCCTGAAAACGATAAGAAGATCAGGAATAAAATAGTGAATGATGCCTTGGATTTTGCTTTAAAATCAAACCCTTCGCCAATCTATCTCAAATCGTTCGCAAAACGCATCACAACGGGTAATTTTGATGACGATATGCCCAAAATAGCCGAGTGCGATTGGGTAATAGAAGTAGTTGTTGAGCGCCTGGACATTAAACAGAAAGTATTCGAAAATGTTGAGAAATTCCGTAAGGCAGGTACGCTGATAACTTCCAATACTTCCGGCATTCCCATTCACTTAATGGCTGACGGGAGGAGTGATGATTTTAAAAAGCATTTCTGCGGAAGTCACTTCTTTAATCCGCCACGTTATTTAAAACTACTGGAAGTTATTCCAACTAAAGATACTTTGCCTGAAGTAACCAACTTCCTGATGGAATTTGGCGAAAAATTCCTCGGCAAAACCACTGTTTTAGCTAAAGATACCCCGGCATTTATTGGCAACAGGGTGGGCGTGTTCAGTATAATGAGCGTGCTGAACTATGTGAGCAAAACAGGCATGACTGTAGAAGAAGTTGACAAACTTACCGGGCCGGTTATCGGTCATCCAAAATCAGCTACTTTCCGCACCAGCGATGTGGTGGGCTTAGACACCATGATCCATGTGGCTAATGGTCTTTATGAAAACGCGCCAAATGACGAAGCCAGGGAAATATTTAAAATCCCTGATTTTGTTACCGGTATGGCTAAAAATAACTGGCTGGGTAGCAAAACCAATCAGGGTTTTTATAAAAAGGAAAAGGTAGATGGTGTAAACCAGTTTTATGCGCTCGACTTAAAAACTTTGGAATATAAACCATCACAAAAAGTAAAATTTCCATCGCTGGAAACTACTAAAACGGTTGATAATTTAAAAGATCGCCTCAAGATACTTTTTGCTGCTAAAGATAAAGCGGGCGATTTTTATCGCGCTACTTTTTACGAGCTTTTTGCCTATGCCAGTAATCGCATACCCGAAATTGCCGATGAGTTTTACAAAATAGATGCCGCTATCAGTGCCGGTTTTGGCTGGGAAATGGGGCCTTTTGAAAAATGGGATGCTCTTGGCGCTGAAGAAACTGTAAAGGCAATGGAGTCCGCCGGAAATAAACCAGCGCAATGGGTTTATGATATGCTCGCTTCCGGCGCGAAAAGTTTCTACAAGGTTGAAGACGGCAAACGTTTGTTCTATGATATTCCATCCAAAACCTATAAGATAATTCCGGGAACGGAGAGTTTTATTTTGTTGGATAATATCCGCCCAACACATACCATATGGAAAAACAGCGGCACAACTATTACTGATATAGGCGATGGTATACTTAACCTGGAGTTTCATACCAAAATGAATACCATAGGTGGCGATGTGATAGAAGGTATTAATAAAGCCATAACGTTGGCCGAAAAGAGTTATAAAGGATTGGTAATATCAAACGAGGGAGCTAATTTCAGCGCAGGTGCCAATGTGGGGATGATATTTATGATGGCCGTTGAGCAAGAGTTTGATGAATTGAATATGGTGATCAAGGCATTTCAAAATACGATGATGCGCATCAGGTATTCATCTATCCCAGTGGTGGCTGCACCGCATCAGATGGCTTTAGGTGGTGGTTGCGAGTTATGTTTGCATGCTGATAAGGTTGTTGCTCATGCTGAATTATATATGGGCCTTGTTGAATTTGGAGTTGGGCTGATACCTGGCGGCGGCGGCACAAAAGAGTTTGCTTTAAGATTATCGGACGAATTGCAGGATGGCGATATTGAGCTCAATAACTTCCGCGACAGGTTTTTAACCATAGGCCAGGCAAAAGTATCTACCTCAGCGTACGAAGCTTTTGAATTAGGCTATCTGAAAAAAGGCCGCGATGTGGTTGTTGTTTCTCAAAACAGATTATTGGCTGAAGCTAAACAACAGTGTTTACAACTTGCAGATGAAGGTTATATACAACCCATACCCCGAAGCGATATCAGAGTGTTAGGCAAACAAGCGCTTGGCTTGGGTTATGTAGGCGCCAATACCATGTATAGCGGCAACTATATCAGCGAACATGATGTGAAAATATCACAAAAGCTCGCTTATGTACTGTCGGGTGGCGATTTGTCGCAGCCATCTATTGTAAACGAAGAATATTTGTTGAGCTTGGAGCGTGAAGCTTTTGTGTCGCTATGTATGGAAAAGAAAACCTTAGAAAGAATTCAATCCATCTTGACAGGCGGAAAAGTATTGAGAAACTAAGTTATCGGATTTAATACCAGCGAGAGTAAATTAAAATTAAGAACCAGGAATCAAAAGAAATAAGAGGGAATACAAATTTCTATACTTCGCTATTGATTCTTCTAAATAAAATAAAATGAACGCATACATAGTGGCTGCAAGCCGGAGCGCTGTTGGAAAAGCAACAAGAGGTGGTTTAAGGTTTACACGACCAGATACCCTTGCTGCTGATGTTATTAAACACCTGGTAGCCTCCGTTCCTAATGTTGATAAAGAGCAAATTGATGATGTGATTGTTGGTAACGCAACCCCCGAGGCAGAACAAGGTTTAAACGTTGCCCGTTTAATATCATTAATTGCTTTAGATACTGATAAAGTTCCTGGAATGACCGTAAACCGTTACTGTGCATCAGGTTTGGAAACAATTGCTATCGCGGCGGCAAAAATACATAGCGGTATTTCTGACTGTATTATAGCAGGCGGCGTTGAAAGTATGAGTTTGTTGCCAATGGGCGGTTGGAGGGTTGTACCCAATGCAGATGTTGCTTTGGCGCATCCCGACTATTACTGGGGTATGGGTCTTACCGCTGAAGCCGTTGCCAGCGAATATAAAGTAAGCAGGGAAGAGCAGGATCAGTTTGCCTATAACTCGCATCAAAAAGCCATAGCCGCAATTAAAGAAGGAAAGTTTAAAGATGAGATTGTTCCGGTAAATATTGTGGAAACTTATGTAGATGAAAGCGGCAAGAAGAAAAAACGTGAATTTAAGATAGATACAGATGAGGGGCCGCGTGCCGACACTTCATTAGATGCATTAGCCAAATTGAAACCCGTATTTAACGCAAAAGGCGTTGTTACAGCTGGCAATTCATCGCAAACCAGTGATGGTGCTGCATTTGTAATGGTGGTGAGCGAAAAGTTTATGAAGCAAAATAACCTTACGCCTATTGCCCGCATGGTGAATTATGCTGTTGCAGGCGTTCCTCCGCGTATTATGGGTATTGGGCCGCTGGTAGCTATTCCCAAAGTGTTGAAACTGGCCGGCATGAAACAACAGGACATTGACCTGATTGAATTGAATGAAGCCTTTGCTTCTCAATCATTAGCCATTATAAAAGGATTGGAATTAAATCCTGATATTGTAAATGTAAACGGAGGTGCTATAGCATTGGGGCATCCGCTTGGTTGTACAGGAGCAAAGCTTTCGGTACAGCTGTTTAACGAATTGAAGCGACGTGATAAAAAGTATGGCATGGTTACTATGTGTGTAGGCACAGGGCAGGGAGCAGCAGGCATATTTGAATTGTTATAGTATTTTATCATGTCATTTTAACTTATAACTGTTTTACGAATGGAAAAAGCAACAAGATTATTTGATTGCATGGCAGTTCAGGCTAATGAACCCAGAGCCGACTTATTAAATGCAAAAGTAAACGGAAGCTGGAAAGCTTACAGTACAACAGAAGTGCATGGTCTTGTTTATCAACTAACACAGGCACTGCTTGATTTAGGTATTTCTACAGGTGATGGTACAGTTGAAGGACGTGATAAAATAGGCTTGATAAGTGCCGGTCGGCCAGAGTGGGTAATTACTGATTTGGCTGTACAGCTTACCGGTGCTGTACTGGTACCTTTGTACCCCAATACCAACACTAAAGAAATTGAACAAATATTAATTGAAGCTGATGTAAAATACCTGTTTGTAAGTACAAAAGAGTTATTTGAAAAAGCAAAGCAGATACATGCCAATGTACCGTCATTAAGAACAATTTTTTCTTTTGATGAGCTCGACAATTGCCCAAACTGGACAGAATTGCTTAAGCCATTAAAATCAGGTTACGAACAAAGGATTAGTGAGGTTAGCAGTAAGGTTAAAGCGGATGATGTAACCACTATAATTTACACATCGGGCACCACAGGCAGGCCAAAAGGAGTAATGCTTACGCACGAAAATATTTTGAGCAATGTGACAGCATCGGGCGATATACTAGTGCAAATACCTATAAAAGAGAAACGCGCATTAAGCTTTTTGCCATTGAATCACATCTTTGAAAAAATGGTGACCTACATTTATCTTTTTTACGGTTTTTCGGTTTCTTATGCCGAAAATATGGATACTATAGGCCCTAACATGCGCGAGGTTAAACCTTATCTGTTTACCGCGGTTCCACGGGTGCTGGAGAAAGTATTTGAACGAATAATGGTTGAAGGCCAGAAACTGACAGGTATAAAAAGAAAGATCTTTTTTTGGGCGGTAAGTGTGGCCGATCAGTTTGAAATAGGTAAAAGTAGTCCAGGATATAAACTAAAGCTGGCCATCGCCGATAAACTGGTATTCAGTAAATGGCGCGCTGCGGTAGGCGGAAATATAAAAGCCATAGTGGTTGGAAGTTCATCCACCCCTATCAGGCTCGAAAAAATATTTACTGCTGCTGATATGGTGGTGATAGAAGGTTATGGTTTGACCGAGACGTCGCCGGTAATTGCCGTTAATCATTATGCTGAAAGCGGCAGGAAGTTTGGTACCGTTGGGCCATTGCTGGGTGGTGTGCAGGTGAAAATAGCTGAAGATGGCGAAATACTGTGTAAAGGCTCCAATGTTATGCCTGGCTATTATAAAAATCCTGAATTAACAGCCGAGGTATTGGTGGATGGCTGGTTCCATACCGGAGATATTGGTGTATTGGATGAAGATAATTTCTTGAAAATAACCGATCGCAAAAAGGAAATATTCAAAACTTCGGGCGGTAAATATGTGGCTCCGCTACCTATTGAAAATAAGATGAAGGAAAACTACTTCATTGAGCAGATGATGGTAGTTGGATCGGAACGGAAGTTTGCTGCTGCATTGATAGTGCCATCGTACACTAATTTGAAGCCGTGGTGCAAAAAGAATGATATTGAGTTTACCTCGCACAAGGATCTTTTAAAAGATAAAAGAGTGATTGATATGTATCAATCCATTATCGATACCTATAACCCTGAATTTAACCATGTGGAGCAGGTAAAGAAAATTACTTTGTTGCCCGATGAATGGTCGGTTGATACTGGCGAGCTTACCCCAACAGGAAAAATGAAGCGTAAGATCATCACCGAAAAATATAAAGTGGAGATTGATAAAATGTATGCGGGTGAAGTAAGTGAAAATCCTGCCCTGGTAAACTAATCAAAAAAAGATGGAGACATTTCAATTAAAAATCAGGGACAGGTTAGCTATGATAGCGCTTGATAGAGGTCGTTCAAATCCTATCAATCATCAAATGGTTAAAGAACTAACCAGCTGCATCAGGAATTTAGATGCTGATGATACCAATGTGGGCGGTTTGTTGCTAACCGGCAAAGAAGGTTTTTTTTCTTCGGGTATTGATTTGATAGAAGCCTACGAATACGATGAAGCGCAAAGCCGGGAGTTTTGGGTTGACTTTTTAGAGCTTCAAAAAGTCTTAGCTTCTTTTAAAAAGCCAATGGTTGCAGCCATAAGCGGGCACAGCCCTGCAGGCGGATGTGTTATGGCCATTTGCTGCGACTATAGGGTAATGGCTGAGGGTAAATTTGTGATTGGTTTAAATGAAATTCCGGTAGGTATTATAGTGCCTGATGGTATTTTTGATTTATATGCTTTTTGGCTCGGTAAGCGTAAGGCTTATCAGTATTTAATGGAAGGCAAACTTTTAAACGGTAATGAGGCTCTTGATGCTGGTTTAATAGATGAATTGAGTGCCGCTGACAGCCTGTTAAGCACAGCCGAAAAAAAGATAAGAACCTATATGCAATTTAGCGCCGCTACCTGGAGCCAGAGTAAACTAAACCTGCGCAAAGAATTGATAACTAAATTAAACAGCGATCAATCCGATACTTTAAATAAAATGCTTAATCAATGGTGGGCTCCTGCAACCCGTAAAGGCCTGCAAATGATGGTTGAAAATTTAAAATCAAAAAGTACCACTGCTAAATAAACTTGTTATGACCAATACCAACCCGCAAAACCAGGCAATTACCGACGGAATGTTAAAAGAGGATGCTTTAAAAGGTAAAACCATAGTCATTACCGGTGGTGGTACGGGTTTAGGCAGGGCAATGGGTACTTATTTCTTGAAATTAGGCGCCAATTTGGTAATTACCAGCAGAAAATTGGAGGTGCTGAAACAAACAGCTACCGAAATGGAAACCGAAACCGGCGGTAAAGTATTAGCCGTGGCCTGCGATGTAAGAAGGTATGAAGAAGTTGAAAGTATGCTGGAGCAGGCAATTAACACTTTCGGCGCTGTGGATGTATTAGTAAACAATGCCGCGGGGAATTTTATTTCGCCAACAGAACGACTTTCTGCCAATGCTTTTTCGGCGATAATTGATATCGTGTTAAAAGGTTCGGTAAATTGCTCATTAGCATTGGGCAAATACTGGATAAATGAAAAGCTACAGGGTAATATACTCAATATAGTTACTACTTATGCGTTTACAGGGTCAGCTTATGTGGTTCCGTCTGCTTGTGCCAAAGGCGGCGTGTTGGCCTTAACCCGATCATTGGCTGCTGAATGGGGGCGTCACGGAATTAGGTGTAATGCAATTGCTCCTGGGCCTTTCCCAACAAAAGGCGTCTGGGAACGTCTATTGCCCGGCGATATGGGTAAGAAGTTCGATTTCAAAAACAGGGTACCCCTTAAACGCATGGGCGAGCATCAGGAACTGGCCAATCTGGCGGCTTTCCTGGTATCAGGATTCTCCGGTTATATCAATGGCGAGGTAATTACGATTGATGGCGGCGAGTGGCTGCAAGGCGCAGGCCAGTTTAACGCATTGGAAATGATACCTGCTGAGATGTGGGATAGTATTGAAAAAGCTACCCGTTCTGCATAACGCTCATTAATCACTCTTTTAAATTGGCTTTTCTGTCAATGTATTCCTATTTATTCTGTATTTAACAATCTTGACTTCAAAAAAACTGGCATAGGACATTTTTAAACGAATTTTGCTGTGAAATCACTATTTTGTCATTTTGACAGTATTTTGTCAGATTATTTTTAATGGATTTTTGACTATTTTTTTACTCGTGTCAGTATCTATGACAAAATGGCAAAAAAATATTTTCAAAGTTGTTTAGGAACGAAAAGTCGAAAATAAGTCATCTTTTTTGATGCGAAATCGTTTTTTAGCACTTTTTTACGTTTCAAAGCGGTAGTATTTTAGTTTTTGGAACTTTTTTATTCCATTTTTTCATATTATTTGAAATGACAGTCGTTTTAAAGTCATTTATTTGTTTTTTCAGGCAAAGCCGGAATTAATATTTTTTTACAATTGATTTTTTTGATGATAATTTAAAAACCAATAATTTTTTAAAAAAATTACCCGTTAATTTTCGTGATTTTAAAGTTTAGGTAAATTTAAATTTTCGCTTTTTTAGAGCATGAAAGTTAAAAGAACGTGATTTTGGCCCATGGCACGCTTTTAGTACAACCCTATGCGGATAAGTATGCAAGCATCCTTTAAAATTGCCGGTAATTTATCCATAGTTAATAATTAAGTATTTAAAAATTAAAACACAAAAATCATGTTAGTTGTATTAGAAGTTGCTGCATTAATCGCTGTAATTGTATTACCTCTTATTCCACAAAAAACCGTAAAATAATTTAAGTTTTACGTTTGACTAAGAATATACGGGCTGCCTTTGGCGGCCCTTTTTTGTTTGTTATAATTTCCATGCTACTAAAAAAAAACTTCGCTTTATTAGGATTCGGGTGAGAATATGTCGTTTGAGCCACAAAAAATATCAAAGCCATTGATTAATTATTATTTTTAACAAATTTTAACATTTATACCCCCCATTTTATTGGCAAAAAAATGTCTATCTGTTTAAGTTTGCCTTTCCAAATTAAAAAGACTTCATGGAAGATATAAAAAATAATACAGGTTATCCTTCATCGGATACAGTAGCAGGCAATTCATCCTACTCAACCGATATAAGGGCTATTAATGAAATGATACAACGCGAAAGCGCCTTTGTCGATCTTTTAAAAATGGAGATGGACAAAGTGATAGTTGGCCAGAAATATATGGTCGATCGTTTGTTAATTGGTTTATTGGCCGATGGGCACATTTTATTGGAAGGCGTGCCGGGCTTGGCAAAAACGCTTGCAATTAATACGCTTTCAAAAGCTATCCAGGCCGATTTTAGCCGTATTCAGTTTACTCCCGATCTGTTACCCGCCGATTTGGTTGGAACGATGATCTATAATCAAAAGAAAGAGGAGTTTATTGTTAGAAAAGGCCCTGTTTTTTCAAATTTTGTTTTAGCCGATGAAATTAACCGTGCTCCCGCAAAAGTGCAAAGTGCTTTACTGGAAGCTATGCAGGAAAGACAGGTTACTATAGGTGACAATACATTTGCCTTGCCAAACCCCTTTCTGGTACTGGCAACCCAAAACCCGATAGAACAGGAAGGTACTTATCCACTGCCGGAAGCACAGGTTGACCGCTTTATGTTAAAAGTGGTAATTGGCTATCCAAATAAAGAAGATGAGAAAAGAATTGTAAGAGCTAACATCGCTCCGCAGGGGATGCTGAAACCTAATGCCATTATTCACCCGGATGATATCATACGGGCGCGCAAGGTTGTGAGGGAAGTGTACATGGACGAAAAGATTGAGCAATACATCATTGACATAGTATTTGCTACCCGTTATCCCGATCAATATAAATTAGCTAACTACAAAAACTTAATCAGTTTCGGTGCTTCACCGAGGGCGAGTATCAATTTGGCACTGGCATCAAAAGCTTATGCTTTTATTAAACGCCGCGGTTATGTTATCCCTGAAGATGTAAGAGCTATTTGTCATGATGTTTTAAGACATCGTATAGGCTTAACTTATGAGGCCGAAGCCGAAAATATGACTACAGAAGATATTATTACAGGAATATTAAACGCGGTTGAAGTACCTTAATAGAATCAGGAATCAAGATCAAAGAATCAATAGTTAGGGCGAAATCATATTCGGCCTGGCTACAAATTCTTATCGCTCAAAAAGATGGCAAGAGATACCAAAGAACTATTAAAAAAGGTAAGGAAAATAGAGATTAAAACCCGCGGGTTAAGTAATCATTTGTTTTCGGGCGAATACCATTCTGCTTTTAAAGGCAGGGGTATGGCCTTCAGCGAGGTGCGCGAATACCAGGTAGGAGATGAGATCAGAACGATAGACTGGAATGTAACGGCCCGTTTTAATCATCCTTACGTGAAGGTTTTTGATGAGGAGCGCGAATTAACGGTTATGCTATTAATGGATGTTAGCGCATCTGAAAACTTCGGCACTATCAATCAACAGAAACAGGATTTAGCAACTGAGTTGTGTGCGGTGCTTGCATTTTCGGCCATTCAAAATAATGATAAAGTAGGTGTGATATTTTTTAGCGATAAAATAGAAAAGTTTATCCCGCCAAAAAAAGGCCGTAGTCATATCCTGATGATTATCAGGGAATTGATTGACTTTAAACCACAAAATAAAGGAACTAATGTAGCCGAGGCGTTGCGGTATTTTACCAGTGCTATTAAAAAGAAATGCACGGCGTTTATTATTTCTGATTTTATTAGTCCGGCTTTTGAAGCTGAACTAAAAATAGCCAATAAAAAGCACGATATTATTGCATTGCGGCTTTTTGACAAGCATGAAGAGGAATTTCCGGATCTTGGTTTAATACCAGTAAAGGATGAAGAATCAGGCGAGATTATTTGGGTAAATACAGGTGATAAAAAGGTACGTGATGCTTTTAAGGTTGATGCTTTGCGAAGAAATGCAAACTTGAAAGATGTTTTTAGCAAATCGGGAGTTGATACTGCCGATATTGGTACGCACGAATCGTATGTTAAACCTTTAATGACGTTATTTAAAAAGCGTGAAAGAAAAAGGTGATAAAATGAAGAAAAAGTTTTTTAATTATAGTCTCTTATTGTTTTTTATCTGTGTTTCTGTAAATATAAAAGCCCAAAACATAAAGGTTGAAGCTAAATTACAGCAATACAGTATCAGGATTGGTGATCAAACCAGGTTTTTTCTCAGTGTACATCAACTGGTAAAAGAACATGTAAACTTTCCTAAAATAGCGGATACGCTTGTAGGAAAAGTTCAGGTTGTAAACGCTGCCAAGCCTGATACCGCGTTTGATCAAGACGATAAAAGCAAGGCAACCGTAACACAAAGTTATATTATAACCAGCTTTGATGCCGGGACTTATACTATTCCTTCATATTCGTTTGGCTCGTCTACAGGTGTTTTGAAATCAAATGAACTAACCTTGCAAGTTCAAACGGTAAAGGTTGATACCACAAAAGGCATTTATGACATTAAGCAACCCATACAAGTATCGTACACTTTTGCCGATTGGTTAAAAGATAACTGGTATTGGGTTTTGATTCCCTTTCTTGTTGTTTTTGCTATAGCCGGCGTAATTGTTTATTTTAAAACACGCCCTAAACAACAACCCATTATAAAAGTTGTGCAACCATTGGTGCTACCACATATTATTGCTTTAGGCAAACTGAGTGAAATACAGAGCAAAAAGCTTTGGCAACAAGAGCAAACCAAGCAATATTATATTGAGTTGAGCGATGTGCTACGTGAATATCTGGAGAATAGATACGCTATAAAAACGCATGAAAAAACCACAGACGAAATTTTGATTGAACTGAGACGGGTGGAAATGGCCGACAATAATAAACAAATACTTAAGGAGCTTTTAACGTTATCGGATTTAGTGAAGTTTGCAAAGGAAAAACCGTTGCCTGTTGAAAATGAGCAATGTATGGATAATGCTATCAGTTTTGTAAAGCAAACGCAGCAAGTGGTAATTAAACCAACTACAGAAGGAGGTGAAGTCAATGTTTAACGGAATTGAATTTGCTCATCCTGGTTTTTTCTGGCTTTTGTTGATTATTCCGCTGACAGTGGCGTGGTATATCTGGAGAGAACGTATCCTTCAGGGAAGTTTAAGCGTATCCGCGGTTAAGGGATTTTCTTTACCGGCTAAAAGCATCATTCCGCGTTTGCGTCATTTGGTTATTGTATTTCGTTCACTGGCTTTGCTTGCATTGATTGTTGCTTTGGCGCGTCCGCAATCATCTTTAAGCTGGCAAAATACTACAACCGAAGGTATTGACATTATTATAGCATCTGATATTTCGGGCAGTATGTTGGCCGAAGATTTTCAGCCCAATCGGTTGGAAGCAGGAAAGAACATCGCCATCGATTTTATAAAAAACCGCCCTGATGATCGTATCGGCCTGGTTATTTTTAGCGGTGAAAGCTTTACACAATGTCCTTTAACCATCGATCACGACGTTTTAATTAATCTTTTTAAAGACGTTAAAAACGGAATGATTGATGATGGCACAGCAATAGGAATGGGGCTTGCTACAGCCGTAAATCGCCTTAAAGACAGCGAAGCCAAAAGTAAAGTGGTGATTTTACTGACCGATGGATCAAACAATATGGGCTCAATACCACCAATAACCGCTGCCGAAATTGCCAAACAGTTTAACGTACGGGTTTATACCGTTGGTATTGGTACACATGGTTATGCGCCATATCCAGTACAAACGCCTATGGGGATTCAATATCAGCGCATCCCTGTTGATGTTGACGAAGGTACATTGAGTAAAATTGCAAATATTACCGGCGGCAAATACTTCCGGGCTACCGACAATGAAACGCTGAAAAATATTTACGATCAGATTGATAAATTGGAAAAGGCCAAAATTGATGTTACTCAATATCATAAAAAAACAGAATTATTTTTACCATTTGCTTTGATAGCGCTCTTGTTTCTGTCGCTGGAGTTTGTTTTTAAAAATACTTTATTGAAAGGAGCTCTTAGTTAATATGCTGCGTTTTGAAAATAGCGAGTACTTGTGGGGATTGATCATCATCCCGGTATTCATTCTGCTTTTTATATTGGTAAGCAGATGGAAGAAAAAGGCTATTATCGCTTTGGGCGATAAAAAGATAGTTGACCTGATAATTCCTGAGGTTTCTTTTTCCCGTCCGTGGCTTAAATTTATTTTGTTTATTGTGGCCTACGGATTGCTCATAATAGCTGCTGCTGACCCTCAAATAGGTTCAAAAATTGAGGAGGAAAAACGTAAGGGTGCCGATTTAATGATACTGCTTGACGTCTCAAACAGCATGCTTTCGCAGGATATTCCGCCAAGTCGTCTGGAAAATGCCAAGCAGGCTATTGCCCAACTGATTGATAATTTGCATAGTGATCGTATCGGGATAATTGTTTTTGCGGGAGAAGCCTACGTACAATTGCCTATGACCACTGATTATTCTGCTGCTAAGCTGTTTTTGAGTACCATTAATACCAATATGGTGCCAACCCAGGGCACAGCAATTGGAGCGGCAATTGATATGGGCATGAGATCTTTTGATTTTAAAGATGGTACCGGCAAATCCATGATTATAATTACTGATGCCGAAAATCATGAAGACGATGCTGTAGCGGCAGCAAAAAGCGCTATGGATAAAGATGTTACGGTAAATGTTATCGGCATTGGCTCTGAACAGGGTGCTCCGATACCAATTTATGAAAATGGTAAGCAGGTAGGTTTCCATACTGATAGTACCGGAAAAACAGTTATCAGTAAATTGGATGAAACGATGGGTAAAGAAATAGCCGCCGCCGGCCAGGGTACTTATGTACGGGCAACTAATGCCAACAGCGGATTAAATATAGTGATGGATCAGATCAACAAAGTGCAGCGTAAAACTATTGATAGTAAATCATTTAAAGATTATGAAGATCGTTTTCAGTTTTTTCTGGCCATTGCACTTATTGTATTAATTGTTGAGTTTTTTATTTCAAACCGCAAAAGCCTGCGCTTAAGTGGTTTAAAACTATTTGAGGTAAAAAAATAATGAGACAGATATTAACTATATTAATATTGCTGCTTTCTATGCAAATACTTTTTGCTCAGGAAAAAGCAGATATAAAAAAAGGCAACGAATTTTATCAGCAACAAAAGTTTAAAGAAGCCGAGGCTGATTACCGCAAATCTATTCAAAAGAAAGATCAGAATTTACCCGGCAGCTTTAATTTAGGCGATGCTTTGTACAAACAGAAAAAGTTTACCGATGCTGGCGAACAGTTTAATAAAATTGCTGCCACAAACCCCAATAAAAAAGTAGCGGCCGATGCTTACCACAATTTAGGGAATTCATTACTGGAAAATAAAAAGCTGGAAGAAAGTATTGAAGCTTACAAAAAATCCTTGCTCAATAATCCTAATGACGACCAAACCAGATATAACCTGGCTTATGCGCAGGAGAAATTAAAGCAGCAGCAACAGCAAAATAAGAACAATAAAAATCAGGATAACAAGAATAATCAAAATAATAAGAATAACCAGAATCAAGATAAAAAGGATCAGGATAAGAAAAATCAGGATAACAAGGATAAACAAAACGACCAGAATAAACAGGATCAGAACAAGCAAAACGGACAGCAGCCAAACCAGGTATCGAAAGAAGATGCTGAAAGAATGCTGGATGCCAGTAATAATGATGAGAAAGCAACTCAGGAAAAGCTGAAAAATAAAAAGCTAAAGGGTACCAAACTCAATATTTCAAAAGACTGGTAAACGAAAGTTCGGGGGCATGCTTCCTGTCAACTTAATATAACAAATGAAGATTAGGTATTACATATTATCAATACTACTACTTTGTGCAAATGTGCTGTTTGCTGATGGAATAAAATTTACTGCATCAGTGTCTAAAACAGAAGTAGGCACTGGTGAGCAGTTTGAAATTACATTTTCATTAAATGGCAACGGCGACGATTTTAGACCGCCGAATATCAATGACTTTCAGGTGCTATCAGGGCCAAATGAATCTACCAGTATGGAATCCATTAACGGAAACACAACTGTAAGTACATCTTATAGTTATGTTTTAATGGCAGCCAAAGAAGGCGAATTTACGATTGGCCCGGCCACAATAGTGGTTAATGGCCGACGGTTAAGTACTCAGTCCATTAAAATAAAAGTTGTGAAGGGTAGGCCAGTGCAACAAAACAATGCTCAACAACAAAATTCTCCTAATAACAACATTGCCGAAGCGGCTACCGGAGATTTGTCCAAATTGTTGTTTATAAGGGCCGTTGTTGATAAAAATAATGTTTACGATGGTCAGCAATTAACGGTAAGTTATCGTTTGTATACACGTATCGGTATAGAACAAAGTCAACCGGAAAAATTGCCTGACTTAAATGGCTTTTGGAGCGAAGACGTTAAGCGCCCTCAACAGGTACAATGGAATGTAGAAACATACAAGGGCCAAAAATATAATGTAGCAGATATTAAACAAACCATTTTATTTCCGGAACATGATGGTAATTTAACAATCGACCCACTTTCAATGATATTTATTGTGCGGCAGCCGGTTGCTTCGAGAGATATTATGGATCAGTTTTTTGGTTCGTACCGGCAAGTTAAGTACACTGCAAAAAGCGTTCCGGTAACTATTCACGTAAAACCATTGCCCCAGCAAGGCAAACCGGCCGGGTTCACAGGGGCGGTCGGCAGTTTCAAAATAGATGCAGATATCGATAAAACAGAAGTAAAGGCAAATGATGCATTAAATTATAAGGTTAAAATTACAGGTACTGGGAATATTAAATTATTTAAACCCCTAACTGTCAATTTCCCCCCAGATTTTGAAAAGTACGACCCCAAAGTGACGGACACCATAACCGAAGATTTAAATGGCGTATCAGGTAGTCGGATTTATAATTTCCTGTTAATACCAAGACATCAGGGCGATTACGTTATCGATACCTTAAAATTCTCTTATTTTAATCCTAATACAAGTAGATATATTACGCTTACTACAAAGCCACTGCATGTTAAGGTTGATAAAGGTACTTCAGAAAGTAACGTTACTTCTCTGCCGGATGCTGAAAAAGAAGATGTTAAAATCTTGAGTAAAGATATCCGGTATATTAAAACAAATAATAGTAGTTTAACCAATGCTGCTGATATATTTTTTGGATCGATAGGGTATTGGCTGCTTATTTTGATGGGACCCATAGCGTGTATTGTAGCTTTTAACTATCGTAATAAAGTAAGAAAAGATAACAGCGATGTAGTTAAAGTGAAGAGCAAACGCGCCGGTAAAATTGCGGCTAAACACCTCGCTAATGCCCAGCTTCAATTAAGTGTTAAAAATACCAAAGGCTTTTACGAGGCTGTATTTAAGGGGCTATATGGATACCTGAGCGATAAGCTGAATATATTGTATGCTAATTTGGATAGGGAAACCATCGCTTCAGCTTTAAAAGCGAGGTCTGTTGACGAGCAATTAATCAGCAGGTTGCTTGATACACTTGATTTGTGCGAAATGGCCCGATATGCACCGGTAAACCACATTTCGGAGCAGGAAGTGTTTGATAAAGCGAAGGGTATTATAAACGATATAGAAAATAAAATTTGATATGCAAAAGCGAGTGTTATATCTTCTTTTATGGCTTGTTTTACCAATAATGTCTTTTGGTAACAATGATGCAACCGGCGTTTTTGAAAAAGGTAATAGCCTTTATGCTAAAGGTCAATATAAGGAAGCATTGGATTGCTATAAACAGCTTTTAGATAAAGGCTATGAGTCGGCTACTGTTTATTATAATATGGGTAATGCCAGCTATAAAATGGACGATATGCCATCGGCCATACTTTATTTTGAAAAGGCTCATAAGCTAGCCCCGACAGATGAGGATATTAATTTCAATATTCGTTTAACCAATCTGAAAATTACAGATAAAATTGAAGAAATTCCCGAGTTCTTTTTAACAAGATGGTGGAAGGCTTCTATCCTTCTTTTTTCGGTAGAAACATTGTCTGTTATAAGTATTATATTTTTTTTAGCTGGCTCAGCGCTGCTGATTCTTTACTTTTTTGCAAATGGTTTCCTGGTAAAAAAATATGCTTTCTATGCTTCTCTCGCCACATTCCTTATAGGGATAGCAACGATCTTTGCAGGCAACAGACAATTGAATTATTTTGATAATCATCATCAGGCTATAGTGTTCAGTAGTTCGGTAACGGTAAAAAGCGGGCCTGTTGATAAATCAACAACGTTATTTGTTATACATGACGGAACCAAAGTAAATGTTGAGGATAATAATAATGATTGGATTAAGATAAAACTAACCAACGGCAATGAGGGTTGGATAAAAGCATCCGACGTAAAAGAAATTTAGCGTCATCCATTAGGTTATATTTGATGGGTAAAAATAAATCTAAACCAAAATCGAATGTCCCAGATCAATATCATAAACAACTCAACCGATCAAAATAATTCTCAAGTTGTAATTTTTGAAGCAACTTCAAATTCAAAGTTTGCAACTGCCGCACATTTTTTTTCGTTGACATCTGGCGCTAAATCAATCATCCCGGTAGCGGAGAATACTAAATTTTATGTATCAATAATTTCTCCCGAAATCACTTTCGATGGCGGAATAATGACCATTCAGGAACATTCTTCACCCGCTGTAGAAATAAACGCGGATCAAACAGCGGTTATATCAGGCGATCTGCAATCGGGATACAAGCTCACTGTAAGCTAAATCAATACTTTTATTTGCCAGGAAACGTAATCAAATTGTAAATATTGAGCCATTCGGCGATTTTCGCTTGTAAAATAAGACCGATCGGTTTACATTTGTTCCCATAATGACAAAGGCAGAAAGAACACGTCAGTTTATAATAGAAAAGGCAGCACCTATTTTTAATAAAAAAGGTATGGCTGGCACTGCTATAAGCGATATAATGGAAGCAACAAAGCTTGCTAAAGGCGGTGTTTATGGGAATTTTGAAAATAAAGAAGAAATATGCCTGGAAGCTTATAAATATTTAACTCAAACACTTAGCGCAGCTATTGATCAGAGTATGGAAGGCAAAACTACTGCAAAGGATAAACTTTTTGCTTTATTAGATTTTTATGCAGACAGATTAATTAAAAACGACAGAGGTGGATGCCCCATTCTTAATTTTGGTGCAGAAGCAGACGATACGAACCCATTGATTAAACAAAAAGTAAAAGAATCAATTAGTTATTCACAAAACAGAATTTGCAAAATAAGTCAACAGGGCATCGACAACGGCGAATTTAAAGAAACATTAGACGCGCGCCGGTTTGCTTTGAAAGCTTTTACGATGATTGAAGGTGCAATTTTAATTAGCCGCGTGCAAGGCAGCAATGAGCATATCAAATTGATTACCGATATGATCAAATTTGAAATTGAACAAAATATAAAATAATTTTTTTTTGATAATTAAAAGACCGATTGGTCTTTTTTGATAAAACAAAATGACAGGTTTAAAACGAAATTTACTTATAGTAACCATGCTGCTGGCGGCTGTGATGGAATTAATTGATACCACTATTGTAAACGTTGCTCTATCTCATATGAGTGGTAATTTGGGAGCCACCATTGAAGATACAACTTGGGTAATTACTGCTTATGCTATAGCCAATGTGATTATCATTCCATTAACCAGTTTTTTGACCATAAAATTAGGGCGAAGAAATTATTATATCGGCTCTATAATTTTGTTTGTGGTATGTTCATTTATGTGCGGTAGTGCAACGGACACCTGGACACTTGTTTTCTTTAGATTTCTACAGGGTTTAGGTGGCGGTGCATTGCTCTCAGTTTCACAGGCGGTAATATTTGAATTATTTCCAAAAGAAAAACAAGGTGTTGCCAGTGCCATTTTTGGCATAGGTGTATTTATAGGCCCAACTATAGGCCCAACAATGGGCGGTATTATCACTGAAAATTACTCATGGCCACTTATATTTTATATCAATATCCCTATAGGTATTTTAGCGGCTACTTCGTGTTATTTTCTCCTTACTGAGCCACTCATCAAATCAAAAGTACACCGGGTTGACTGGACAGGGATAGTCCTGCTGGCAATAGGAATAGGATCATTACAGACCGTTTTGGAACGTGGTCAGACCGAGGATTGGTTCGCTACAGGTTATATTACATTTTTAACTATTACATCGGTAATAACATTAACTGCTTTTATTTTATGGGAACTGCATGTGGAGAATCCTGTAGTAAATCTGCGGGTTTTTAAAAGTAAAACATTGAGCATTGCTGCGCTTTTAACATTTATTACAGGCATAGGTATGTTTACCTCCATCTTCCTTACGCCGGTAATTGCGCAACGCCTGTTAGGCTTTACACCAACACAGACAGGGCTATTACTTTTACCGGGAGCTATAATAGCTATATTGGGGTTGATGGTTTCAGGTAAGCTACTGCAAGCCGGTGTATCGCCATTAATTATAATAACCATTGGTTTCTTTTGCTTTATTTACTTTAACTGGAGCATGTTTGGGATGAACCTGGATACTTCGGCAAATACCATTACACGGAACCTTATTTTCAGAGCGCTCGGCATGGCATTTTTAACAGTGCCGTTAACTATGCTGGCGGTGTCAACCCTGGCACAAAAAGATATTCCGCAAGGGGCAGCTTTAAATAATATGATGCGGCAGTTGGGAGGTTCATTCGGAATTTCGATAATCAATACTTATTCGGCGCGGCGAATCGCTTCACACAGGATGGACCTGATTAGCCATATTACCAGTTCTAATTCGCTAACTATCGATCGAATAAATAGCTATACTGCTTATTTTCAACATAAAGGAAGTAACTTGTTAGAATCCAAGCAAAAAGCAATGGGCCTGATAGAATTGGGCGTGGTTAAGCAATCTACCTTATTGAGCTATACCGATGCCTTTTTCCTTATCGGGATATTATTTGCCATAACGCTGCCGCTGTTGCTCTTTGTAGTAGGCGGCCCTAAAAAAACAGTACCTAAAATGGTAATATCAGATCATTAATAAACAAACAAAACAAAATCAAGAATATAATAAACAAAACAGTCCTGATCACTGGTGGTGGCTCAGGGATTGGCTTCGAAATAGCAAAATTATTGAGCCAAAAAGGTAACAAGGTAATTATTACCGGCAGGAGTGAAGAAAGGCTTCAAAAGGCTATAGCTAAGCTCCATAACGTTGTTGCAATTGCAACTGATATCAATAACCCGGATGCGGTAAATAATCTGGTTACACGGGTTAACAACGAATTCGGAGCATTGGATATATTGATTAATAATGCCGGGCAGGCATATTATTTCAGACTGGATGATGACAATGCTAGCGCAGCCGAAAAAGCAGCACACGAAATGCAAACCAATTACGTATCCGTAATCAATCTTACCGAGAAGTTTTTGCCACTGCTGAAGGTATCTAAAGAAGGAGCAATAGTGAACGTAACGTCTATTGTAGCATTTGTTCCGGGTATTAACATCCCTACTTATGCTGCGAGCAAAGCTGCATTGCACTCTTATTCGCAAGCGCTAAGATATACTTTGGCTAAAAGCACTGATATCAAAGTGTTTGAATTGATGCCGCCATTGGTTAATACTGAATTTTCAGCCGGTATAGGTGGCGAAAACGGAATACCACCGCAGGAAGTAGCAACCGGTTTGATTGAGGGCTTCGAGAAAGACGAATATGAAATTCATATCGGCAACACAGCTAATATTTATAAATTATTCCTGTCATCTCCGCAGGAAGCGTTAAATGCCTTAAATCAGGGCAGATAATATATTTCCGTAGCGTAGGGTTTTAAACCCCGCGCTATTTTAAATGCTAAGTTTTTTGACTCAGTATTTTGTAAACTCTAAAATTTATATACTTTTAGGGTTAGTATGGAAGCAAAAAATAATAAAAAAACTATTTGGGCCTGGTGCATGTTTGATTGGGCCAATCAGTCGTATAATATGGTAATTACCTCAACCATATTCCCGGCTTATTATGTGTTTTACACAACCTATCATAATGCTAACAACGATATTGTTACCTTTTTTGGTCATAAATTTGTAAATACAGTATTACTCACCTACGCATTGGGTTTGTCGTACATGTTGATCGTAATTCTTTTACCTATACTAACCTCAATTGCCGATTACAAAGGGAATAAGAAACGATATCTGCAATTCTTTACCTGGTTAGGAGCATTGTCGTGTGCAGGATTATTTTGGTTTAAACCGGTTGCTCATGGCACACCCGCGTTGGAACTTCCTTTAATATTTTATGGGTTGGCTTGTATAGGTTATTGCGGTGGTTTTGTTTTTTACAATTCTTACCTGCCTCAAATTGCTACGGAAGATCAAATGGATAACGTAAGTGCAAAAGGCTTTATGTATGGTTATGCCGGCAGTTTAATTATGCAGCTTTTGTGTTTAGTGGTTATACAACAGCCAACCTGGTTTGGTTTAAAGGAAGATGTATTACAAGCTATTCCTGAACGCATGTCATTCTTATTGATTTTCTTTTGGTGGATGGGCTTTTCTATTATTCCTTTCAGACTTTTACCAAAAGGTGAACCCAGTGTTAAAAAGCAAAATTACAATGTGTTAACAGGCGGTTTTAAAGAACTGGGAAAAGTTTTTAAAAAGGTGCAAACTATGCCTTTGCTAAAACGGTTTCTTTTATCGTTCTTTTTCTATTCTGTTGGCGTGCAAACCATAATGTTGGTGGCAGCAAATTTCGCTTCCAAAGAGCTTCATATGTCTGATGATGTATTGATAGAGATTATACTTTCTATACAAGTAGTTGGCGTTATTGGCGCCTGGCTAACCTCAAAAGTATCGGGTAAATATGGTAACGTCAGAACCCTTATTGGGCTAGTATCCATATGGACAGTACTTTGCCTGTTGGTGTTTTTTATAGCTAACACGCCACAGTTTTTTGCAGCTGCAATTGTAGTTGGCGCAGTAATGGGAGGGGTGCAATCTATATCGCGCTCAACCTATTCAAAATATTTACCGCCAAATATTCCCGACACCGCATCATTTTTTAGTTTTTATGACGTAACCGAAAAGCTGGCTATAGTTGTTGGTTTGTTTACGTTTGGATTTGTTGAGGCAATAACCGGCGAAATGAGGGATTCCGCTCTGGCATTGGATTGTTTCTTTGCGATTGGTTTAATATTGATGATTGTACTTTTCTTTGCCGAAAAAAAAGCAAAAAAACATACAGAGATTGAAGCAATAGTGGCATAAGGTGCATTTGATTAAATTTACTTAACCAATCAAAAAACCAATATGAAACGTCTGGCATTATTGTTCACCATAATGGTGACCTTCACCTGTACGGCAGTACACGCCCAATTTACCCAGTCGGAATTAGTTTCCGAATGGCAACGTGCCAAAAATTATACAAAGGCTTATCTTGATGCCATGCCCGCAGATGGTTATGGTTTTAAGCCTACGCCTGAAATCCGTTCATTTGCCCAACAAATGCTTCACCTGGCTGATGGTAACTATTTCATGGCTTCTACAGCTGCAGGGATAGCAAGCCCTATGGGCGATAAGTCTGTAGAAAAAGAGGTCGCACCCACTAAGGAGGCAACCATTAAAGCGGTAATGGATAGTTATGACTTTGTAATTAATGCACTTAAAAATATGACCGCCGCACAACTACAGGAAACCGTGAGTCTTGAAGGGCATTCAGTTACCAGGTTCGGTGGCTTTGGCAAAGCTTTCGAGCATCAAACCCATCATCGCGGGCAAACTACCATTTATTTGCGATTAAAAGGGATAACTCCACCGAGAGAAATGCTGTTTTAATTTTGTATGAACCGGGATTTACGGGATTTAATGATGCCAGGAGAGGATCGTCAAATAGATGAAAGAATAAATCGTATAATCGCTATTAATCATATAAATCCTGGTTCATACAATGAGCAACCACACCGCCCAATACTGGATAAACCACTTAAATCTTCTGCCTCATCCAGAAGGAGGCTACTATAAAGAGGTATATAGATCGGATCATCAGATAACCAGAATCGGTTCTGACAAGCTAAAACAGGCTTGTACTTCCATTTACTATTTGCTCGAGGGTAATGATTTTTCCGGTTTTCATCGTATTCAGTCGGATGAATTGTGGTATTTTCATAAAGGACAACCCTTGCTGATTCATTGTATAAATCAACAAGGCGATTATTTTGTGATGGAATTGTCTGATAAGCCGTCAGGAAACTTATCTGTAGCCGTTGAAGCAGGAACATGGTTCTCCGCCGAAATATCATCAAAAAGCGAATTCTCATTAGTAAGCTGCAACGTAGCGCCCGGTTTTGAATTTGCCGAATTTGAAATGGCTCATAAACAAACACTAATTGTATCGTATCCGCAACACAGTGATTTGTTAAACAGATTGTGCCGTTAACAATTTGTATTTTTTTATTAAAAGCTGTAGCGATACTGCCAATCTGGATTTTTGAAACAAATTATTCGATTTTGCTGTGATATGCGCGTTTTTGGATGGAAATCTGTCCAATACCTGTTAGTAATTACAAACGCGCCGTTTGTAACTTTTAAATTACACAACTGATTTTTCATGAAGGCAATAAACGATTTTACTTGAATAGCCTGTTTATGGCACGGTGTTGGTATTAGTCTTCATAGCTAAAACATTAAACTTATGAAAACTTCAACTAACACCCATGTAATATTAAAAGCAATTGATTTAGAGTTAAGAGCTTTATTAAAAAAAGATCTTCAGCATTTTAGAATGATGCAAGATAAAATGATGCAAGAAAACAAACGGGCTCAAATGAGAAAAGCAGCCTGACCATCATATCATCTACCTATGCAAAAAAAGAGTTCTTGTTGGTTTTAAGAACTCTTTTTTATTTATAGATATTTTTGTAAAAATCTTGAATCTGTTCTACTCTTCAATTACTATTTTTTTGTTTACTACACCAAGTTCAATAAGTGCACTTTTCAATTCTGCAACAAACTCATCAGGGCCGCAGATATAGTAATATTGCGCTGAGCTTTTAATAAATTCCTTTAATAACTCTTTATTAATCCTTTTGCCGTGTTTATCCTGCATTTTGGGGTTTGAAAGGACGTCAATGTGATTTTCGCCAAGCATTTCATCCAGTTCATCTTTATTAATAATATCATCTTCTGTGCGATTGGCAAATAGTAAAGTGTTCCCAGCCAGTTTATCATCATACTTTAGCTGCCTTAAGATAGAAATAAAAGGAGTTATACCGGCACCCCCGGCAATAAACAATCCGGGTCCCTGATAATTGATCGCTCCAAAAACATCATGCAGTATTAATTCATCGCCGCTGTTAACATCCAATAGCTTCTCGGTAACGCCATTGTGGCCTTTATAAATTTTTATGGTGAATTCCAGGTACGGATCGGTGTTAAGGCAGGTAAAAGTAAACGGACGCAATTCATTTTCTAATCCTGGTTTATTGATAGATACATCTGTAGCCTGTCCGGATATAAATGAATAGTTTTTCGGTTTTTCTAATGTGAAACGTTTTACGTTATGCGTAACCATTTCTGTTTTTAAAATTTTAACAATATGCTTTTCCATTTGTATTACTTAGGCAAAAAAATAAACAAGAATTTATTATTAAAGCTACCGGCGTTATAAATGTTTTAGAATGTTGATTAATATTTAACCAACCAAATGCTTCTCTTTTTTAAATTTGCGGAGATAACTTTAAATTAATCAATTTAACTCTTAATGATTTTGGTACAATTGCCTTATAAAAAGTATATTGCTGCCAGAAAAGTTAAACCTTATAAACCAAAATATTTTGCCGTAAATCGTGCAAATAATTCAGAATGAAGAGTTTTTTAAACGAGGATTTTTTACTGGAAACAGAAACTGCGAAGCGCTTATATCACGAATATGCCGCCAGCTTGCCGATAATTGATTATCACTGCCATTTACCGCCAGATCAGATTGCTGAAGACGTTAAATTTGAAAACCTTACCCGTATCTGGCTTTTAGGCGATCACTACAAATGGCGCGCAATGCGTGCCAATGGCATTGGCGAGGCTTATATTACCGGCAACAAAACCGATTTCGAGAAATTTGAAAAATGGGCCGCCACCGTGCCTTATACACTTCGCAATCCATTATATCATTGGACGCATTTGGAGTTACAACGTTATTTTGACATTAATGACTTGCTATCACCAGCTACGGCCCGTAAAATATTTGATGAATGCACGGAAAAACTGCAATCACCGGAGTATAGTGTCAGAAATTTAATTAAGAAAATGAATGTGGAGGTTATTTGTACTACCGATGATCCGACAGATGATCTTTCACATCATAGTAAAATAAAAAAAGATGGATATAGTGTGAAGGTTTTACCAGCTTTCAGACCTGATAAGGCGATGGAAGCTGATAATACCAAAGCGCTTAATACCTATATAAACCGTTTGGAAGAAGTTGCCGGCTTAAAGATCAACAGTTTTGATATGTACCTTGACGTATTGAAGCGCCGCCACAACTTTTTCGCTGCAAATGGCTGTAGTATATCAGATCATGGCCTGGAGCAACTATATGCAGAAAGCTGTACAGAAAGCGAAGTGAGATCCATTTTTATGAAAATAAGAACGGAACAGGTATTATTTTCGGACGATGTAATGAAGTTCAAATCGGCCATGTTGTATTATTTTTCGGTTTGGGATCATGAGAAAGATTGGGTGCAACAATTTCATTTGGGCGCCTTACGCAATAATAATACTCGTGCATTGAAAGAAGCTGGCCCGGATACAGGTTATGATTCTATAGGTGATTTTCAGCAAGGACGTGCCTTGTCGAAGTTTTTAAATAAACTTCAGGCCGAAAACAAGCTGGCTAAAACCATCCTTTATAATTTAAATCCATCAGACAATGAAATGATGGCTACGATGGCCGGTAATTTTAATAATGGATCTATTGCAGGTAAAATGCAGTTTGGTTCTGCCTGGTGGTTTCTGGATCAAAAAGATGGGATGACCAAGCAGTTAAATACCATATCAAATATGGGGCTGGTGAGCAGAATGGTAGGAATGCTTACCGATTCCCGTAGCTTTATGTCGTTTCCGAGGCACGAATATTTCAGGAGAATACTTTGTAATCTTTTTGGCAATGACATTGAAAACGGTGAACTACCCAATGACATTACCTGGACCGGAAAGGTGATACAGGATATTTGCTATTATAATGCTAAAAGATATTTTGATTTTGACAAAATAAAATGAGTTTAAATTTCATCAACAAAGCTTATACTGGTAAAATACTTTCATTCGGCGAATTACTGCTACGTATTTGCCCGGATGCCGACGGTGAATGGCTAAATGAAAATAAATTGCCATTTTACGTTGGCGGTGCCGAACTAAATGTTGCTACGGCACTGTCACTTTGGGAATTGCCATCCAAATATCTTACTGCGCTTCCTGATAATGGCATGGCAGAGCAGCTTATTGATTTTGTGCAAAAGAAAGGAATTGATACATCATCCATCGTTAAAACCGGCAATAGGGTAGGTTTGTATTATTTAACTCAGGGGCAGGATTTAAAGCATAATGCTTTGGTATATGACAGAGCCAATTCATCATATTCAACACTAAAACCAGGAGTTATTGATTGGGATAGTGTACTGGATGGGGTGAGCTGGTTTCATTTCAGCGCAATTTGTCCGGCTATAAATCAAAACGTTGCTGATGTGTGCAAAGAAGCACTTGAAACAGCTTCCAAAAAAGGCATTACTATATCTGTAGATATGAATTACAGGGCGAAGCTCTGGCAATATGGTAAATCACCTATAGATATCATGCCCGGTCTGGTAGAGTATTGTCACCTGGTAATGGGTAACGTTTGGGCGGCCGAAGCGATGCTGGGTATACCGGTAATTCCGGATATTCATGAGAGCGGACAAAAAAGTATTTATTTAAAGGAAGCACTGACAACATCGGAAGCGATTATTGCGAATTATCCAAACTGTGAAGCTGTTGCCAATACTTTCCGGTTTGATGCAACTAACAATATAACTTATTATACATCATTATTTACAAACGGGAAATTCTATACTTCCAATCAGTACGATACCGATAGCGTAACAGATAAAGTAGGCAGCGGCGATTGTTTTATGGCCGGACTGATTTATGGATTTTATAAAAACCTTGCGCCGCAGCAAACGCTTGAGTTTGCTACGGCAGCAGCATTTACGAAATTATTTATCAACGGTGATTCGACTACCAGCACTGTAGCAGAAATTGAAAATTCAATAAAATGAAAATAAAAAAGGCCGTATTAAACAGTATATTAACTCAGGGAATGTTGCCCTTGTTTTATTATGAGGATGCTGAAGTAAGCCTTCAGGTAACCCGTACGCTATATGAGGCTGGTGTAAGGGTATTGGAGTATACCAATAGGGGAAAACAGGCACTGGAGAACTTTAAGCTGCTTAAAAAGGCCCAGCAAAAAGAAATGCCTGAGTTACTGCTGGGTATAGGCACCATTAAAAATGTATCAGAAGCCGAGGCGTTTATTGATGCTGGGGCCGATTTTATAGTTTGCCCTATTATTAACCCCGAAGTGGCAAAAGTGGCGCATAAACATAAATTGCTTTGGATACCCGGCTGTATGACACCTACAGAGGTTTATGCGGCTCAACGAAGCGGTGCGGACCTGGTGAAAATATTTCCGGCCAATATTGTAGGACCCGCATTTATAAGCTCAATAAGAGAGTTATTTCCCGGTCAGCTATTTATACCAACGGGAGGAGTTGATCTTACCGCAAAAAATATAAGCGGATGGTTCCATGCAGGTGCCTGCGCCGTTGGAATGGGAAGTAAGTTGATTACCACCGAAGTTTTGGAAAAAAGGCTTTATCAACAACTATATACAGATACTGTTAAGGCACTTGAATTGGTGAAAACAGCCATGTAATACAGCTGGTGTTTTTTATTAGAACAAATTTTTAACTAAACTTTTTACTCATTTTTTCATTGGCATTTGTCATTAATGGCTTTCCGTGTCCAAAACAAGCAATATCGAAGTTGTATTTAGATATGCTTTTTAAAGTTTGCTTTGCCAAAGACACATCTTCATATAAAATACTATAGTCAAGTCCGTTTGTATTCATGCAAATATCGGCTGCAATTAATACCCGTTCTTTCTCCAATAATAAAGAAATATGTCCGGCAGAATGCCCTGGTGTGCAAATTACTTTTATGCCGGAAAGTATTGGTAATATTTGGCTGTCTGATAAATCAATTATATTATTTACTGGCTGAATAGTTTTCGGCGCTTTTTTTAGCACTAAATTAAACACCAGCCATGATATAAAGCTGGGCATCCTTGTCATAGGCTCTCTCATACCAATTCCCTGTTTAATTAATTCGCCATCTTGATAGCTCGCATAAACCGGAATATGCAACGTATTCTGAATGGCCGCTGCTGCGCCACTGTGATCAGGATGTAAATGGGTTAGAATAATTTGCTTAATATCGGTTGACTTTCTTCCAATGCCTGCTAATCCTTTAAATATCTTTTGTTCGCTCCCTGAAAACCCGGTATCTATTAAAGTTATTGAGCCGTTGTCATCAATAACGAAACAGTTAACCATTCCAAGCTCAAACTGATATACGTTGTCTATTATCTTTTTTATCATCTGCTTAAATTAAGAGAACAGGGCAAAGCTACGCCAACGTCATCAGCTAATTAACAATGCTATACTTTTGTATACCGGTATACTAAAGGAAACCAGCCAGTAATTAAATACCTTTATATTTCAATAAAAAGTATGGATATAAAATATTGCGACCGGGAAGACTTACCTTCAAATGTGTCATATGAAGATTTCGTTCAAATGTTGGTGCCATTAAGAGACTCGCTTGATATTTTAGGTGGAAAATGGAAGTTACAGATCATCTTTTCATTAAAGTTTGGCCGAAAACGGTTTAAACAAATTCAAAGGGAAATACCGGGCATCTCACCCAAAATGCTGTCAAAGGAATTGAAGGAGCTGGAAATAAATGATCTGGCTAAAAGATATGTGCATAATACTATGCCCATAACGGTTGAGTATGAACTGACCGAATATGGAAAAACCTTAAAATCAGTAGTTACTGAACTTTACAAATGGGGTGCGGCTCATCGTAGGCATATCGCTGAAAGAATGTAAGCCCAATACCGCTAAAGGGAGGTTCCCGGTGGATTACTAATACTTTCCAGAAAATAAATCACGGCTTCATTAAATTTATCCGGGTGTTCAAGATTTGGCATGTGCCCGGCATCTTCTATAATTACCAATTTACAATTTTGAAGATTTTCTTTTAATTCTTCGGCTTTGGCAACCGGCGTAAATTCATCTTCACGGCCAACAATTACCAGGGTCGGTACATTAATTTGTGGCAATACTTTAGTCAGGTAATTAATTCTTTCGGCTCTCGCTCTCAGGGCAGCCGCTGCACCTGCTGGAGAGGTGCCTTTTATCATTTTAATAACATGTTCAGTAACTTCGGGCATTGAGCTAACATGTTCGGGGCGAATCATTTTGTAAATTACCTCGTCCGAATAAGCATTCATTCCTTCATTCTCTAATCGGTTGGCAGTATCGTAACGGCCCTGTTTTATCTCCGGGGTATCTAAGCCGGCAAATGTATCGGCAAATATTAACGACTTTATCCGTGTCGGAGCCTGGCGAAATATTTCCATAATGATTTGACCGCCCATGGATAACCCGGCAAGATGAAAACGATCAACATTCAAATAATCCAGCAATTGCAAGATGTCTGTAGCATAGTCCTCAAATTTGGCATCAGCCGAAGGTGGAAGCGTACTGTTTCCGTAGCCTCTCAAATCGGGCGTAATTACCTGGTAACTATCAGAAAAGTCAACAACTTGTGGGTACCACATGGTGTGGTCAAATGGATGACCGTGTATTAATACCAAGGGTGCCCCATTACCGGTAACCTTGTAATTAAGTTCAATTCCGTTAACTTTTGCCTTAGCCATTGCTGGATTTAAATGTTGGGTATAATAATATTAAATTTTAACCTTAAACCTTTTTTGGAGGAAGATCAAACGCTATAGCATCATGTTCAAAATGTCCTTTATGCGAACCGTCGCAAAAAGGTTTGTTAGCCGAAAGTCCGCAGCGGCAAATAGAAACTATCGTTCTTCCCTGCAAGCCATATTCGTTACCCTGCATATCTACGATTTCAAAATCGCCGTCAATTTTAACTGAACCATTGTTGTTAATGGTAAGTTTTGTTTTACTCATATTTTAATATTTTGAGGCGAAGATAGTCATCCTGATATTAGGTTATAATTAAGTCGGAAAAAATATTTTTTTGCATTTTAGCTTTTGTTGAGCAGTATCTGCTGCAATACCTCCCAAACGTTGTTGCCTACAATTTTAGCCCCTTCAGCAGTTGGATGAATACCATCTTTTTGATTTAGTGATGGCACTCCGCCCACGTCCTTTAAAAGGAACGGTACCAATGCCATTTTATTTTTTGCAGCGAGTTCAGGAAAAATAGCTTTAAAACTGTACGCATAAGTTGTCCCCATATTAGGCGGAACCTGTATGCCCAACAATACTAATTTGGCTTTGGGATATTTTACTTTTACAGCATCTGTAATGGCCTGCAAATTGGCGATGGTTTCACCTACAGGTATACCACGCAGGCCATCGTTTGCACCAAGTTCTAATACGAAAACATCAATATGCTGCTTCAGTATCCAGTTGATCCTTGCTTTTCCCCCGGCTGATGTTTCACCGCTAACACCTGCATTTATTACCTTGTAGCCTAATTTTGCTGAGTCGATTTTATTTTGTACCACGCCCGGGAATGCTTCCGATGGATCATCGAGGCCATATCCGGCAGTTAAGCTATCGCCAAAAAATAAAATAGTTTTTGATGAAGAGCTGTCAGCTTGTTCCGTATTTGCAACTGTTTCTGCCGGAGCTGTTTTTTTTTCACCGCAACCTGCCAAAATAATCGGCAGACAAGCAAAGTATATAAATTTAAGATAGCGCATTCTTCTTTTCTTTACGTTGTTCTTAACACTTCTAAAGGAGGTCTGTTTAGTACTCCTCTACTGTTTAATAAACCAATAATTACCGTTAACATCGAAATAATTAAAAACAGTATCGCAACCGGCCATAAGTTAATGGCGAAAGGTATTTCAAAACTGTATTTTGCTAACAGCCAGCTACCTGCTAATGCAATTACAATACCAGTTAGTGCCGATAGCGCTCCTAAAAATAAATATTCTAACGCAGTAATAACAAAAATCTGTTTGCGACTGGCGCCTAGTGTGCGCAGCAAAACACTTTCACGAATGCGCTGATATTTGCTTATTCTTACTGAGGCAATTAATACAACCACTCCTGTAATAATACTGAAAGCACTCATAAAACGGATGATATAGCCTATTTTATCAAGCAAATCGTCAACAGTTACTAAAACCTGACCCAGATCAATTATTGAGACATTTGGATATTGCTTTACAACAGCCTGTTGATATTTTGCGGATACTTTTACACCAGGAACACGGGTTAGCAATACGTGAAACTGAGGTGCATCTTCTAAAGTACCCTTTGGGAAAAGGATTTGAAAATTGGTTTGGATTTTATTCCAATTAACCTGTCTTACACTTGCTACTTTGGTTGCCATATTAAGCCCTTGTACATCAAAAACCAAGTGATCGCCAATTTTTATGTTATTGCGTTTGGCAAAATTATCTTCGATAGATACCGGGATTTCTTTGCCGGCATCTGCGTTTCCTATCCATTCTCCTTTTATTATTTTTTCTGATGGTGTTAAAGTATCACGGTAAGTGACCCGGTATTCGTTTGAAAAAGCGTGTTTGGATATTTTCAGGGTCGAATCTTTTCTCAGGTCGGCAGCTGTTTTACCATTGATACTCTCTAATCTGATGGTAACTATTGGCACTTGTTGCAAAACAGGTAGTCCCTGTTGCCGGGTTAAAGCAGCTATTGACTTTTCCTGACTTGATTGAATGTCAAACAAAATCATATTGGCCTGATTACCACTTGATGAAAGATTAACCTGGTTAATAAGAAGACTTTGGATAAAGAAGAGCGTGCAGATAAAGGCAGTACTAAGCCCGATGGATACAATAAGGATAATTGTTTGATTATTTGGCCTGTACAGATTAGCAAATCCTTGCCGGGTTAAATAGCTCCATGTATTTTGGATAATAGTTCGCATTACCTTCATTAATAGCCAGGCCGTAAATGCAAGTATCATAAATGCGATAAGAATACCAATAGTAAAAAATACACTCGCCAGCCAACTGTCCAGTTGGAAAAAGGTAAAACTAACAACAAATAAAAGTATTAGTATGTAAACCAGCCATCTGAACGGATCGCGAACCAGGTTAATGTCCTCATAAGAAATACGCAGTGTGTTTAACGGTGAAATGTTTCTGATAGAAATTAGGGGAAGCAATGCAAAAAGTACCGATATAACCACACCCAACAAAACACCCTGACCAATTGCTATCCATGATATGGAAGTAGAAATTGTAAATGGCAGAAAATCCTTCAATATTAATGGCAAAATATGCTGGATAAACGTGCCGAGAAATGCGCCGGCTACAGAGCCGATAAAGCCAATGCCTACAATTTGAATAAGATATATTATAAAAGCCTCTGACGCTTTAACGCCCAGACAACGCATAATAGCAATAGAAGCGATTTTTTCGCGTATGTAAATATGAATAGCGCTTGCAACACCAACGCAGCCCAATAATAAAGCTATGAAGCCTACGAGTGAAAGAAAGCGCGTTAAATCGCCAAAAGAACGGCCGGTGTTTTCCTTACGCGTTTCAATAGTTTCATAGCTCATTTCGGCCTTGTCCAATTTTGGATCAATGGTCTTAATAAGCTTATTCATATCCGTTGGTTTATCATATTTATAGTAAAAACTATAATTTATACGACTGCCTTTTTTTGAAAGTCCTGTTTGCTCCAGGTATTGCAAAGGAATATAAACAATAGGGGCGATGCTTGTTGATACACCTGTTTGCCCAGGTGCTTTGTTCAATGTTCCGGCAATTAAGAAGGTAACATTACCAACTTTGATGGAATCATTTACACGGGCATTAAATTGAAGCATCAGGGTTTTGTCAACCAACGCCATTTTGCCCTTTTTAAAATCAAATCCAGCTTGCTCAGGCGTAGTTTCCAAAGTTCCGTAATAAGGGAAACCACCAGCTAGCGCACGTACCTGCACCAGCCTTGTACCATTACTTTTTGGGAAATAGATCATGGACACGAAACTCCGTTCTTCTGATCTTTTATCGCCCAATGAATCAAGTAATGGTTTTATGGTTGCATCTGCGGGTTTGCTGCCGGTAACAGCCAAATCGGCACCTATTAACGTGGCTGCCTGCGTATTGATGTCTTTTTCCAGATTAAATCTGAATGAGTAGATGGCCACCAAGGCCGCAATACCAAATATAATGGCTGATATGAACAGCAATAACCGCGAACGGTTTTTGCGGCTATCGCGCCAGGCCATTTCAAAAAGCCAGGGGATATTAATGCTCCGTTTAGTTTCCATGTTCAGCCTAACTATTGGTGTTTTTTTCGTCAGCAATTAATTTGCCGCCTTTTATACGGAGAATGCGTTGTGTTTTTGCGGCCAGTTCCAGGTCATGAGTAACCAGTACCAGCGTAGTGCCGGCTTCCTTATTTAAATCAAATATCAGCTTTACCACTTTTTCACTTGTTTCGGCATCAAGATTTCCAGTGGGTTCGTCGGCAAATAATATTCTCGGCGCATTTGAAAATGCCCTGGCCAATGATACTCTTTGTTGTTCGCCCCCTGATAGTTGAGCAGGATAATGATGGCCCCTGTCGGCAAGACCAACCTTGTCCAACAAGTCCATAGATCGGGCCCTGATATTTTTTTCGCCTCTTAACTCCAGCGGAACCATCACATTTTCCAAAGCGGTTAATGTTGGGAGTAGTTGAAAGTTTTGAAATATAAATCCGATATATTGGTTGCGCGCCTGCGCCCGCTGATCTTCTGATAAATTACCAAGGTTAATTCCATTCAACTCAACAATCCCACTACTCGATCTATCAAGGCCAGCGCATAGGCCCAGCAAGGTTGTTTTTCCACTTCCAGACGGCCCTACAATGGCATTTGTTGATCCTTCGGCAATTGAAAAGTTTATTTGATCAAGTACAGTAAGCGTTCGCCCTGCACTTTGATATGTTTTACCCAGATTTATAATATTTAGTATAGTTTCCACTTAAAATGTTTTTTATATAGATATTAGAAGCTTGTTTTTGTTACTTAAATATGCCGCGTAATATTGGTTCGTGAAGTATTATAGTCATAAAAAAATAAAGTATGACATTATTATGTTTTAATGACTGACGCGCGGTCTTTATATCAATCTCTTGCTTAGGCTCTCCTTGACTTCAGTTTCCCACTCGTTTTTTAAAATGCTTAGAATGATGGAATCCCGCCTGCCGCCTGTGGGTAGCGGCATGTTGCTTCGTAAAATTCCTTCGGGCTTACAGCCAATGCTCTTCATGGCTGCTATACTTAACTCATTCCTGGCGTCAGCTCTGAATTCAACGCGTAGTGCGTCCATCTTTTCAAAAGCAAATTGAAGCAGTAAAAATTTACAATGTTTATTTAGTCCGGTTCCCCTAAACTTACCACCATACCAGGTATAACCTAATTGAACTGTTTGCCATTGCGGATTGATATCGTAGAAACGGGTGCTTCCGGCATATGATGAGGTTTGCTTATCGTATACAATAAAAGGATATTCGTTGCCTGTTACCCTGTTTTTAATTGCGTTATCAATATAAGTACGCATGCCTTGTTCGCCTTCGCCGCTTTGATGCGAATATTTCCAGGTCTCTGGCTCATTTAAGGCAAATGGCAGCAGCAATTCAAGGTCTGTTTCTTTTAATGGCCTAAGTAACACACGTTCGTCTTCGAGTATGTATTCGGTATTGTGGTTAAAGTTCAGGGTCATTTTGTTTTATTTTAATTGATGCAAATTATTTTGCCTTTAATTTTTTGAGCTTAGTACTTTTATGCAACACTGTGTTACGTTCAAATTTGAGCAATTTTTAATCACATCCCTTAAATAGATGTCACCGATTTATAATAAAGTTTAATTAATCGTTTAATCATGAAAATAATACAATAACAACACCTGCTATTTTAAAAAAACTTTCGTTTATTAGGCCTTATGATCTATTCTTCATTAACTGAACGTTTAAAAAATCAGCACAAAATTATTGCCTCACTTATTATTAACTTAAATAACAGGCAAATACAACACCCCCCTGTTCCTGGTAAATGGAGTATTCACGAAAATATTGCTCATTTGGCAAAATATCAACCCGTTTTTATTGATCGTTTACGTAAAATCATAGCCCTTGATAACCCTGGATTTGAGGTGTATAAAGCCGAAAACGATGATGAATTTGAGATTTACTGTGCATTTACTACATATGAACTGCTGAAGAAAATATCCGCCGACAGGGAAGTGATTTATCAATTATTCCACCACCTACCGTCCGACAAACTTCAGCGTACTGGTATCCATCCCAAATTTGGAAAATTAACAGTACCCGAATGGATGGAATTTTTTCTGTTGCATGAGTCGCATCATCTTTATACTATTTTTCAATTGGCTCATTCCGGCGGCAACAAACTTTCCTGATTTTCACTCACAAAAAAATAAAATAACTGCAGGATGATGAAATTTTTCCAATCGTGAATCGTCATCACCATTAAATAACATTTGTATTGTTATTTTTACCTGTTGTTTAAGTCTAAATAAAAAGCACTAAATGAAGCCTACCAATAATAGTACGCCTAAACCACCAGGCATTTTTAGCTTGTTAAAGCCTTACTCGGGCTTGGTTACCATGCTTATACTGTTTGCGCTTTTTAGCAATACAGTTACCTTATGGCTGCCAAAAATTATTTCGCATGGCATAGATGATTATATCCATAGCCTGTTCACTCATACTAAGTACGATGTAAATTCAACGCTGGTTAAATTTACGCTGGCAGTGGTATTCATTTTTATTTTTGCTTACCTGCAAACAATCATCCAGACATATACGTCAGAAAAAGTTGCGCGCGATTTGCGCACCCGCCTTTCTGACAAGATCTCCAGGCAAAGCAGTGCATTTATTGAACAGGTAAATCCTTCCAAGCTATTAACAAATCTTACTGCTGATGTGGATTCTATTAAGCTTTTTGTTTCGCAGGCTTTGGTTTCAATTGTATCGTCGGTATTTATAATAGTGGGCGCCAGCGTATTGCTGCTTACCATTAACTGGAAGCTGGGGCTGTGTATTATTGCTATTATTCCCATTATTGGCGGTACCTTTTTTTACGTATTAAAAAAGGTACGCGCACTGTTTATTAAAAGCCGGGGCGTTATAGATTGGCTCAATAAAGTAATTAACGAGAGTATTTTAGGTTCTGCATTGATTCGGGTTATCAACTCACAACAATTGGAGTTCGATAAGTTTTTAAGAGCAAATTCAGAGGCACGGGATATTGGCCTTTCTATTTTAAGGCTTTTTTCAGGCCTTATTCCAATAATTACATTTACTGCGAATTTAGCTTCCCTTAGCATATTAGCCTTAGGCGGTCATTTTGTAATAAACGGCACCATGACTCTAGGAGATTTCGCTGCCTTTAACAGCTATTTGGCGCAGTTAATTTTTCCTATACTGGTTATCGGTTTTATGAGCAATATAATTGCCCAGGCAACAGCATCATTTCAACGTATTAATGTTGTGCTGGACACTACAGACACTTCGGAGACAGGGGAAACAGTGGCCCAACTAAACGGTGATATTGAATTAAAAGATATCTCCGTTTTTTACGGTCAGAAGCCGGCGCTGAAACAAGTATCGTTCAAGGTAAATGCCGGGTCAAAAATTGCCATTATTGGCCCAACTGCGGCTGGTAAATCGCAATTATTATATTTACTTACCGGCTTAATAAAACCCACCAGCGGCGACATATTATTTGATGACAGAGGCATTGATACCTATAACAGTGAATCGTTTCATAGTCAGGTTGGTTTTGTTTTTCAGGATAGCATCATTTTCAATATGAGCATCCGCGAGAATATAGCTTTTAGTGACACCGTTACTGATGAATCGTTGCAAAAAGCAATACAAACTGCCGAATTGGATGGTTTCATTGATTCATTACCAGAAAAATTGAGCACTATAGTATCAGAGCGTGGTTCAAGCCTTTCGGGTGGCCAAAAGCAGCGTATTATGCTGGCACGGGCATTAGCCATTAATCCCAAAGTTTTATTGCTGGATGATTTTACAGCACGGGTTGATAATACTACCGAAGAAAAAATACTCGCCAACGTACAAAAAAACTATCCAGGTTTAACCTTGATATCGGTAACACAAAAAATAGCCTCGGTAGAGCAGTATGACCAAATTATTCTTTTAATGCAGGGAGAAATCATCGCTTCAGGTAAACACCAAGAATTAATGAAGAGCAGCCCCGAATACGTTCAAATATTTAACTCGCAACAAAGCACCAGCAACTATGAATTACAATCTAAATGATCTGCAGGCGAAAGCCCCCAAGTCATCCACATGGTCTTCGCTGGGTAAATTGCTGCAGTTGATTTCGCACGAACGAAAGAATCTGATAATGGCGATGATAGCCATATTGGTAAACTCTACATTAAACCTGCTTGGCCCGCTTATAATAGGCCACACCATTGACCAATATATTTTTGTGCCACATAAAAACTATCATGGCGTATTGGTAAACTGTTCTATTTTAATGGGCATGTACCTGGTGGCACTGCTATCAAGTTATCTGCAAACCATATTGATGGGCGGAGTGGGGCAGCGCATGCTATTTACCTTAAGAAACGCCATATTTAATAAATTGCAATTACTGCCGGTTGGATTTTTTAATCAGAATAAAGCAGGCGACTTAATATCCAGAATAAACAACGATACGGATAAACTTAATCAGTTTTTTTCACAATCATTAATGCAGTTTATAGGCAGTATTGCCACCATGTTGGGTGCGGGAATATTTTTATTGTCTATCAATATTGAACTTGGCTCAGCAACGCTTATACCCGCCGTTATTATACTGATTTTTACGGTTTTGACATCGCCCTGGGTGAAAAGAAAAAATGCCAGGAATTTGAAAAGTGTTGGCGGAATGAGTGCGGAAATACAGGAAAGTCTTAATAATTTCAAGGTGATCATCGCTTTTAACCGCCGCGATTATTTTCGTAAGCGTTTTGATGAAGCCAATCAGCAAAACTACGATACAGCAATAGGGGCAGGCATAGCAAACAATAGTTATGTGCCGGTTTTTGGGCTGTTTTCCAGTATGGCGCAACTTATTGTGCTGGCATTTGGTATTTATCTTATCTCAAAGGGCCAATTTGCAATTGGTTTATTGGTGAGTTATTTTTCATATGCCAACCAGTTTTATAACCCCTTGAGGCAATTAGCAGCACTTTGGACAAACTTTCAAACTGCTATGGCAGGCTGGGATCGTATTTCGCATATATTGACACTGGAAACAGACCTGATAAAAGTTAATGATGTTGTTGCTGATCCTTCTGCCTCTTTACTGGAGTTTAGGAATGTGCATTTTAGTTATGATGAGAGCAGGGAAATATTGCACAATATTAACTTTAAACTGGAAAGGGGTAAAACCTACGCGTTGGTGGGACCTACAGGAGGTGGAAAAACTACGACAGCTTCGTTAATAGCTCGCTTATATGATGCCACAAAAGGTACGATATTGCTTAATGGAAAAGATATTCGTGCCTATGAGGCGGTAGATCGCACCAAAAAAATAGGATTTATTTTGCAGGAGCCATTTTTGTTTACCGGTACCGTACGCGATAATATATTGTATGGTAATGAACTGTACGTAAACTATACCAACGAAGAATTGGAAAAAGTTATTTTAGAGGCTAATTTGGGCACATTGCTTGCTATTTTTGAAAGCGGATTAGATACTAAAGTACTTTCAAGTGGGGATAGTATAAGTTTAGGGCAAAAGCAATTGATTGCCTTTATGCGCGCGGTATTACGTAACCCCGATTTATTGATTTTAGATGAAGCCACTGCCAATATTGACACGATTACCGAAAAGCTGCTGAGCGATATTTTAAATAAACTGCCGGATACAACAACAAGAGTAATTATAGCACATCGTTTAAATACTATAGAAAATGCTGATGAAATATTCTTTGTTAACTCCGGCGAGGTAATACGTGCGGGTTCGTTTCATCATGCAATGGATATGTTATTGCAGGGGAAAAGAGTAAGCTAATGATAAAAATTTCTAAAGCGTTGTAGTTAAAGCTACTGTTCAATAAAATAAAGGAGAAGGATTTTTACCATTTGCTTACTGTGGTAAAGCCTTCTCTTTTTATGGTTATAAGATCTCATAATTTCTCTTTTCTTTATCTAATTGACCGACATATACTAGCTTTCCGGGCTTTGTCGACTTTCTGACAAAAAAACTAGTCAATATTATCCAAAAAAATTTTTACACTTGTAAATAAACTATAAGCCTGATTATGCAGAGATATACTGGTCAAAAACGAATTTTAGTAGCTACTGATTGTATAATTTTCGGATTTGACGGATGGAACTTAAAATTGTTGCTGGTTCAGCGTAATATCGAGCCTGAAAAAAATAAATGGAGTTTGATGGGCGGCTTTATTGGCCCTTCTGAAACTCCAGAAGATGCCGCTAATCGTGTTTTGGAATTGAGAACGGGGTTGAAAAATGTTTATATGGAGCAATTTCAGGTATTTGGCAAGCCCGATCGTGACCCGGTTGAAAGAACGCTCTCCATCGCTTATTTTGCTTTAATTGATATTCATCAATATGAAAAGCAAATAAACGACGAGTATCATGCCGAGTGGTTTTTATTAAGCGAAATGCCCGATTTGATATTTGACCACAACGAAATGGTTAAGCTGGCGAAAAGGCAATTGCGTTACAAAGCAGCCCTGCACCCTATATTATTTCAATTACTGCCTGAAAAATTCACAATCCCTCAATTACAGGCGCTTTATGAGGGTGTTTATAGCACACAGTTTGATGACCGTAATTTTAGTCGCAAGCTATTATCAACCAATTTATTGGTAAAGCTACCCGAAAAGGATAAGGTGTCTTCGAAAAAAGGTGCATTTTATTATAAACTCGATCAGTCAAATTATACAGAGAACTTTGAAAAGTTTTTAAATCTGGTTCCTAACCCGGATAAGTTCTTTTAAAGACACACTTCGCAGAGAATACAATACTTTACTTTTTAAATGAGCTGATTCTTTTTCATAAGAACATTGGCTTATGTATTAATTGATATTAAATAGCGTTTAACAACTATTTTTTATTGGCATAACATTTTCATTTAATGCTTTGTGTATTTTTAATGACTTGTTGCCAATAAACCAATTACACACTGTTGGATACCAATTGATTTACCGTGTTGAGAAGGGCTAAAATAATTATATCTACTATAACGGTAATAATTGCTGTGTTTTTTTGCGCATTTAATGCCCGTGCACAAAATACCACCAATTTAGGAACAGAATTCTGGACTGCCTACATGGATCATAATAATGGCGCCAGCACAGGAAACACCTCTAGCCAAAGTTCAAATAACGGTAATGCTGTTCGGGATACGGCAAGCTTAATGAGTTTGTATATTACATCCGGCGTTAATACATCGGGCACCATAACGATTGCTGATAGTAGTTTTGCCCCAATATCTTTCACCGTAACAGCAAATCAGGTTACTATAGTAACTATGCCGGCGGTTGCCTTTTTAGGTTCCAAAACGCTTCAAAATAAGGGTATACATATCGTTTCCTTAAAACCGGTTGCAATTTATGCTCATATATATGCTCAGTCCGTCTCGGGCGCTACATTATTATTGCCGGTAAGTACATTGGGGAAAGATTACTTCTCCATTAATTACACGCAGCATTCGAATGCTGCGGCTGATAATCCGGCATATTCGGCCTTTATTATTATCGCTACACAAGATAATACAACCGTGCAGATTACACCCACTGCCCAGCTTGTTGACAGCCATTCTCCCGGTCAGCCATTTACACTTTCTTTAAAAAAAGGGCAATTATACCAGGGCCTGTCGGCCAACGACCTTACGGGGACAAAAATATCTTCGATAAATTCTACAACGGGCGGCTGTACCAAAATTGCTGTTTTTTCGGGAAGCTCAAGGGTTGATATCGGCTGTAACCCGAGATTTGTTACATCCGATAATCTTTTTCAACAAGTTTATCCAACTGCATCATGGGGCAAGAACTATATCACCACACCGCTCATAACCAGAAACTATGATACATTCAGGATAATTTTAAGTAATCCATCAACAACAACCGATCCTGGTGTGCTACTAAATGGACAGCCGGTTCCGTTAAGTGCATTTGGCGATGGGTATTATGAATTTCCATCTCAAATGCCCAATGTTATTACTTCCGCTCAGCCCATACAGGTTGTTCAATATTCGGTTTCAGAAGATAATACCATTAATTGCGGGACCTTTGCCGGAGATATAGGCGACCCGGAAATGATTTTTTTGACGCCATTAGAACAAACGCTTAGTCATGTTACCTTATACTCTACCGGTAACTTTATGATTATTAGGAGTTTTATAAATGTATTAATGAAAACCAACGCAGTTTCTACATTTACAATTGATGGGCAATCATATACTGGTTTTAGCCCTGTGCCTGGTAACCCGCTGTATTCTTATGCCCAGATACCGGTACAATCCGGGCCACAGGATGTTCAGGTATCGTCGGGAAGCCAGGGTACGCACAATATCAATGCAGGCGACGGATTTAGTGCCATTGCCTATGGTTTTGGTCAGGCGGAATCGTACGGCTACGCTGCCGGAACAAACCTGTTAAATTTAACCGAAAACATAACATTGCTAAACCCTGGTACTGATTCAACGCAAACCAATGGCTGCACAGGCGTGACCTATAAATTGCAACTAACGCTGCCTTATCAAACTTCAAATATAGTTTGGGACTTTAGAAATGGCACAACCTATACCGATAGCAATCCAAAAGTTGTTTCAACTATTGTAAAGGGAAATCAAACCCTTTATTTATATCAATATTATAAACCGGTAACGTACACTACCCCCGGCGATACCTCTGTGGTGGCAAACGTTTTTAACCCTATAGCTGGAGATTGCGGCGACACAGAGGCTGTTGAATTTGATTTCAATATAGCTTCGCCGCCTGATGCAAATTTTGCTATCAGTAATTTTTGCCTTGGTGACTCGACTTTATTTACCGATAAAACAATTACAAATGGAAATCCAATAAAAAGCTGGCTGTGGAACTTTGGCGATAATACCACTTCGGCCAAACAAAATCCAGCTCATTTATATACAAACCCAGGGAATTATAAAGTAACCTTAATAGTAACTAATAGCAACGGTTGTGGCTCAGATACCATACAGATAGCTAATATTGTTAACAGGCCGCTGGCTGCATTTAGTTTTTCACAGGTTGATTGTGCCGGCCAAAAGGTTGTATTTACAGATAATTCCGGGTCATCGAATGGGAAAATAACGCAATGGATATGGGATTTTGGCGACGGTGAAAAAGATACATTGAATAACAACAATCCTTTTAATCATATTTACAGTAAACCCGGTATAGATACCGTTAAATTAATGGTTGTAGCCGGAGGTGGGTGTTCAAGTACATTAAATTCGCAAATAATTACAATAACACCCGCGCCGGTAGTTGACTTTACCTTGCCAGATGTTTGTACTGCAGATGCTTTTGCACAGTTTACAGACGAAAGTACCATCGCGGATAACAGCGCATCAAACTTTACCTATCAGTGGGATTTTGGTGACCCGAACGCCAGCTCATCTAATCCAAATATCTCAACGCAGCAAAATCCGCGGCATAAATATCTTGCGGCAGGTAATTATAATGTGGCCTTAACGGTAACATCAGGTAATGGGTGTGCCGTTTCAAATACAAAACCTTTTACCGTTAATGGCGATATGCCAGCTGCAGCCCTTTCTGTTGAAAATAGTGCAGAATTATGCAGTATGGATGATGTTATTTTTGACGATCAATCTAACGTAAACTTTGGTAATATCACCAAAGTTGTATGGTATTTTGATTACAATAACAATCCGCAGGATACTGTGGTTTTTTTAAAAGCAGATATCCCGTCAAACAGAAAGTTTAATCATAATTACGGCCTGTTTAATTCACCGTTGACAAAGTCATACACGATAAGGATGGATGTGTATTCCGGAATAACGTGCGTTAGTACTATTCAGCAAAGTATAACTTTGAAAGCTAATCCTTTGGTTACTATCTCCCAAATTGGGCATTTGTGCCAGGGTGACCAACCGGTGCAGATTGTAGAAAATAAAAATGGTTTTACGGGTACGGGAATATTTTCTGGAACAGGAGTGTCTGCCACAGGTTTGTTTGATCCAGGTGCTTCCGGGCCGGGGTCGTTCACTATTAATTACATTTTTACCTCGCAAAATGGTTGTAGTTATTCAACGTCCGAACAAGTGATTGTTACGACAAATCCAACAATATCATTACCACAAAATATAACAATGCTGCAAGGGGCGCAATTGAAGCTGCCGGCAACAGCAGAAGGCGACAATTTAACCTACCAGTGGAGCCCGGCCACAGGATTAAGTGAAAGCGGCATTTTAAACCCGATTGCCAGCCCGGCAGATAACACAACGTATACGCTTACTGTTACAAATACACAAGGTTGTACTGCTGTAGCTCAAATTAATGTGAATGTTTTAAAATACCTGGTAATTCCTAATGCGTTTACACCAAATGGAGATGGTATAAACGATACCTGGGATATTAAATATCTGGACACCTATCCAAACAATACCGTGTCAGTTTTTAATCGCTATGGCGAAACAGTTTATTATTCAATTGGCTATGCCACTCCCTGGGATGGCAAATATCGGGGTGCCAATTTGCCTCCCGGTACCTATTATTATATTATTGATCCCAAAAATGGCAGAAATCAAATATCCGGTGACGTAACAATTATCAGATAACGTCCGTAACAGTCGGAGATTGGTGTTTTATTTGTATGTAACTGTATATCAATATTTTTGAATATTTTATTTGTGTTTCGGTACGTAAGTAGGTATTTAAGTATAGTGTATAATCAAATTTTAATAACATACGCACAAATTTTCATTATAACATACTGCATTAAAAAGCGTTAATAGTGGTTAAATTATGTATTTAATGTATAAAACACACTTGCAGAAAATGTATATTCGTCAAACTGTTAAAGAATGCGAAGGAAGATGTCAATTGCTGTGAAATGAGTGCCTTATCATGACGATGTTAATTTAAAAAGATAGTTTAGTTGTTTCTGGCATGATAGCCAATATCAAATAATTGATGAAAAGAATTTTACATTTAATATTTCTTTTAGCTGTATTTACGCAAACAGGATTGGCGCAGCAAAAGCCTCAATATACCCAATATGTTTTTAATAATTTACTGCTAAACCCAGCGGTGAGCGGTATTGAAAATTATACCGATGTTAAAGCCGGTTACCGGAGTCAGTGGACTGGTTTGCAGGGTGCTCCTGTAACAAGTTACCTGACGCTGTCGACACCTATTGGAGACAATTTTATACAAGGCGATGCTACAGCTATGCCGGCGGAGGGTGGTGAAAACCCGTCGAGCCGCTTGTATACACAAAATTATATGGCGGCAGAACCTCATCATGGAATTGGTTTTATGTTGGTTTCTGATAAGGCAGGGCCCATTACAACAACCAATATTGATATTACTTATGCTTATCACCTGGGTTTGTCGCCAACAATGAATCTGGCCGTAGGGGTACAGGGCGGTGTAAATAATATTAACTTAAATACCAGTGAGCTAACACTGGAGTTTCCGCTTGATCCAGCTATTTCTAATGGTAATAACAGCCAGTGGAAACCTGATCTGGGTGCAGGTATATGGCTTTATTCATCTAATTATTACTTCGGCGCTTCCGTTCAGCAATTATTGCCTCAAACACTTTATTTTAGCACTAATGTGGCTTACAACCAAAGTAAAACCGTTCCGCAATATTTTCTTACCAGCGGAGTAAAGCTCTTTTTAACCGACGATATTACCCTTATGCCTTCGTTTTTAATAAAAGTAATTAACCCAACACCTATTACTTTCGACATCAACGCAAAGCTATCATTTATGGATAAATTTTGGGTAGGAGGGTCTTACCGTCGGGATGACTCTTTTGGTGTACTGGCGGGAATAAATATAAGTTCTTTTATCAACGTTGGCTATTCGTACGATATTACCACCTCGGCGCTTAATACGGTTAGTAATGGTACGCACGAGATAGTTATTGGTATACTGCTCAATAATAGGTACAAAGTAACCTGCCCTCAGCATACGTTTTAAAGCGATAGTGCAAAAAAGCTTTATAGCTCTTTTCTCAATCGTGCAACCGGGATGTTCATCTGCTCGCGGTATTTTGCTACGGTACGGCGGGCAATATTATAGCCTGCGTCTTTCAAAATTTCGGTAAGCTTTTCATCAGCAAGCGGGTGCTTTTTATCTTCGGCGCCTATATGCTCTTCCAGTATTTTTTTAACCTCTTTGTTTGAAACCTCTTCACCGCTTTCAGTTTGAATTGCTTCAGAAAAGAAGGACTTTAATAAGAATGTGCCAAATTCAGTTTGCACATACTTTGAGTTTGCAACCCTCGAAACAGTCGAAATATCCATGTTTATTCTGTCTGCAATATCTTTCAGAATCATGGGTTTTAAATTCTTATCGTCCCCGGTTAAAAAGAATTCATATTGGTATTGCATTATGGCATTCATTGTTTTTAACAGGGTTTGCTGCCGCTGTTTAATGGCATCAATAAACCACTTTGCTGAGTCGAGCTTCTGCTTTACAAACTGAACAGCTTCTTTAAGCTTTTTATCTTTTTGAGATGCCTTGTCATAATGCTCAAACATCTCCTGGTAAGAACGGCTTACCCTAAGCTCCGGCGCATTTTTAGAATTTAGGGTGAGTATCAGGACACCATCATTATTAGTGATATGAAAATCAGGAATAACCTGCAACTGCTTGGTGTTTATTTCGTTAGAATCACCAGGTTTTGGGTTGAGCTTTAAAATCTCATTAACCACGCCCCGTAATTCAATTGACGACATGTTGAGCGATTTTTCAAGCTTGTCATAATGTTTACGTGTAAATTCATCCAGGTAATGTTCAACAACCAATATTGCTTTTTTTACAATAGGATCATTTGCATCTTTTTTACGAAGCTGTATCAAAAGGCACTCCTGTAAACTACGGGCTCCAACGCCCGCAGGGTCAAAGCTTTGTATCACTTTGAGCATGTCCTCTACCTCATCATCCGTAGCGAAAACATTCTGCGAAAATGCAAGGTCATCGGTAAGTGACATTATCGGGCGGCGCAAATAACCATCGTCGTCAAGACTACCTATTATTTGTTTGCCAATTCTGAAATCTTTATCTGAAAGGGGGAGTAAGTCAAGTTGCTGCTGCAAGCTTTCAAAAAATGAGCTTTGTACAGCAATCGGTATCTCTTTACGCTCATCGTCATCATCTCCATTCTGGTCGTAACGCGATCCATACTCGTTTACATTATCTTCCTGCAGGTAGTCATCAATATTAAACTCATCAGCTTCACCTTTTTCCTCATCTCCATTATAATTATCTTCTTCAGGGTCGCGGTCAGGATACTGCTCTTCGGGCTCGTTTAAATTAGTTAAACTCAGATCTTCCAACGCGGGATTTTCTTCCAGCTCTTCTTTAATACGGGTATCTAATGAAACAGTAGGAACCTGCAACAATTTTATAAATTGTATTTGTTGAGGGGATAGTTTTTGTAAAAGTTTTTGTTGAAGATTTTGTTTAAGCATAAGATACGGGCAAAAATACATCAATTACCTTTAACTTTAAAATATGTTAAGGTATTAAGCCAATGTTGTAAAATGCAAAAGGATTGAATTTGTTTGTTTAGTTTATTAATTTTATAACTTTAATCTACTTAAACAAAACATATATGGCTTTTATTAAGGAATTTAAGGAATTTGCAATGCGCGGCAACGTTGTTGACCTCGCTGTTGGTGTGGTTATCGGAGCAGCCTTCGGAAAAATTGTAACCTCACTTGTTGCTGATGTGATAATGCCCCCCATAGGTTATATAACTGGTGGTGTGGATTTTTCGGATAAAAAGATTGTTCTTAAACCGGCCGATCCTACGCATAAAGTATTGGAAACTGCTATTCACTATGGAAGCTTCATTAATGCAATAATTCAGTTCCTTATAATAGCATTTTGTATTTTTTTGGTGGTGAAGGCAATAAATTCAATGAAAAAGCAAGAAGAGGTGGCTGCACCAGCAGATCCGGAGCCTACCAAGGAAGAAATTCTGCTTACCGAAATACGCGACCTGCTTGCCAAAAAGGCATAATATTACATTATTGGCTTACTTGTTTATTGATGTTTGACTGGTAAAACCCAATAAACTAATGAACAAGTGAGCCAATGAACATTTTACGCTAAAATGTTTTAGGCAGCTCTGGGTCTGTTAAAATGATGTAGTCTCCGTCTTTTGCAAATTTATTCCAGTCCGGGTTATTGAAAGAGTCGTCAGAATAGGAGGCGATATTTAATAGGTGAATTTTAGGCGCATATTTTTTTAACTGCGCTGCAGTACCCAATTTTTCTTCGCTATGAAAGCCGCCATTTAGCTGAAGTATTTTCCAGCTTGAATGAACCTTTAAAAATTGAGCAATAGACCAGCCCATTGTTGCATCCCATAAATTTTGCGCCTGATACATTTGCATGCCTGGCATTGAGGTATGACCTCCCATTATTTGAGCGAATTTTTCATAATATGTGCCTGTTGCGGTGTCAATCGGCAATGGAGGCAGGTATGACTTTCCAGTATTGCTTAATTTTTGTAAGCTGGATAATCCTAATCTGTTAACCATATTGGTATAACGTGAGGGCGCATTGGCGGCGATAACAGGTATATGATTTGCTTTGGCAAACTCAATTAATGGTTGATAGTCTTTATAATTGGGCCATACCCGTGCGTCAGTTTTGAAGTTTTTTTCACGTATAAGCCCATCCAAATATTCATTTAATACATTTTGACAATCCGTTTCAAACATCTCCATTGATAAGGCAACTTTATCAGGATACTTTGTGGCCATTTTTTTCAATAAAAGATATTCAATAGAATGACCTGTAGAATCGTCATGTTCTTCGCCAAAAAACAGCACATCAGCTTTGGCCATATCTGTTACAATTTCATCAATTGTAATGATTTTTTGTTTCGCTGTATTATAAATTTTATAATGGCTGGACAATGAATCCTGCCCAAAAGCAATAAAAGGCAGCATAATAAATAATAGGACAGCCGATATTTTCATGTTCTATTGCAGATGATGTATTTTATTGATAATGAGTGAGTTTTTCGATTTGCTTTGTGTTGATATTTCGAACATTACAAACTTAATTTACCCGCACAACATAATCAATTAAAATTGAGTTAATAAACTAGTTAACTATTGTTTGAAAAAATAAAAAAAAAGACTACATTTGCGCTCTTGTTTTTAAAACGAACGAATAGAATAAAATAGCCATGAAAAGAACGTTTCAGCCCTCACAAAGGAAAAGAAGAAATAAACACGGTTTCCGTGAGCGCATGTCAACTGCTAACGGCAGAAGAATATTAGCTGCAAGAAGAGCTAAAGGAAGAAAAAGATTGACAGTTTCTGACGAGCGCAGTCACAAAGCATAAAGCTGGTTGCTTTCTCCATTGAGGGGCATGGGCCGGTTATTTTCTTAATTTCGGTTCATATTTAGCAACAATGTATACTTTTAAAAAAGAAGAACGGTTATGTAATAAAAAGCTTATTGACGAGCTTTTTCATAACGGTTCTTCTTTTTTATGTTATCCCTTCAAGGCCTCGTGGATGCTTGTCAGCAGCCCGCAACAGGTTCCGGTAAAAATTGTACTGGCTGTTTCCAAAAGGCGTTTTAAAAAGGCCGTCGATCGCAATCTGATAAAAAGACGGATGCGCGAAGCTTATCGGTTGCACAAACAACAGTATTTATATGATCAGCTAAAGTTGACTGATAAGCAGATTGTGCTATCATTGGGTTATATTGGAAAAGAAATAGCGCCTTATGATCTTACCCAAAAAAAGATGCTTAAGCTTTTAACTCAACTCCGCGCTGAAATTGTTAAATGAAAGCCGTAGTTGATATATTAAAACGCATAATTGGCGGCATATTTATATTGCTGATTAAAATATATCAGTACTTTATTTCGCCGCTTACCGGGGCAGCCTGCCGCTATACCCCAACTTGTTCGCAATATGGTGTTGAAGCAATCAGGAAATACGGAGCCTTTAAGGGCGGCTGGTTAACCATAAAGCGTATAGCCAGTTGTAACCCCTGGGGAGGGCATGGGCATGATCCGGTGCCCTAAATTAAATTTTAAATCCTTTTAAGCCTTAAATCTTTTGTTTTCTTAAACGCTGTAATATTAAATTAAAGGCTGGAGAAAGAAAACTAAATATAACACCAAACAAAATGAGTCTGATACTGCAAATCGAAACTGCCACAACTTCGTGTTCTGTTGCTATAGCCAGAGACGGGATGGTATTAGCTTATAAAGAGGCTAATCAGCGTAATATTCATGCTGAAGTTATTACAACGTTTATTGATGATGTTATAGCTGATGCCAGCGTTGCGTATAATCAACTTGACGCTGTCGCTGTTAGCTGCGGGCCTGGTTCGTATACAGGTTTAAGGATAGGTATTTCAACGGCTAAGGGACTGTGTTTCGCACTTGATAAGCCACTTATAGCCATCGAAACGCTGGAAGCGATGGCTCTTGGAGTGAAGAATAAAGGAGTCTATAGTGATAATATTCTGCTTTGCCCCATGATTGATGCACGTCGTATGGAAGTATTTACAGCTATATTTAACTTGCAGGGAGATAGAATACAGGCTACATCTGCGGCTGTAATTGATGAAAATAGTTTTAAAGATCTGCTGGCAGATAACAAAATATTGTTCTTTGGTGACGGTGCTGAAAAATGCCAGGTAGCTTTAGGCGGAAATTTGAATGCCGCCTTTTTACCCGGATTTGTAAATTCATCTACACATTTAAGTCAAAAAGCCCTTGAAAAATTCAGAAACAAAGACTTTGAAGACGTCGCTTACTTTGAGCCGTACTACTTGAAAGAGTTTATTGCCGGAAAGAAGGCTTTATAAACTATTTTCCGACAATACCATTAGTTATCGGTTTTAAATAGCCTGCCCCAAATACGGCCGAGAAACCCTTTTTCGCCAGTTGGTATGGTGCTTGCATTCATCGGGTGTTCTGTTACCGGACCGAATTTTAACGCAAAACCAAAAGTTACACTTACACCAGTATAAGCAGTATTATTGATTATGTTTGATGCGTTTTTATTAAGCGCATCATAAGCGAAATGGCCGGTCGAAATGAAGTCATTTGTGCCTATAAAAACCTCGAAATTAGGTGTTTTGTACATGAACTGTCCACCCACAGAAAATGTCTTTAAATCATCATACGAAGTAGATAGCGTTGCCACATAGTTCCCATATTGAAATGGGTTTACCAAGCCGGCTACGAAGCCAGAATAAAATAGCTCTTTAGACGCAATAAGGGTAGGCGAATATTTGAGTTTATTGTCATCATCCAGCCAATAGCTTTTCATTACACTTACTTCGGCATGCCCATCAATTGGTGTGGTAAATGAACCTACTGTCCCATTGTTATGTACAATTTTGTATACCGCATTATAGATACTGTCTTCCCTGGCAGGGGTTGATAAACCGTTTACTGTTTCTGTATTATTAAAGTTATAAATGCTTGATTGACTGCTCCAATGTATAAAACCAAGGTCTTTTACGTTTGCCTGTATCACAAAATTATCATTGGTTTTATACATAGTTCCTATCGATATTGCCGCACCTGGATTTCTGAAAGTGGGTAAATAATCCCGGGAAACTAAATGTCCCGGCACAAAACCGGAATAATATGTTCCTCCCAGGGTAACATCAGCCATATCGGCAGGCTTATCATAGCTTACGTTTGAACTTGTAATGTCTAACTTTTGGTATTCAATACCGAGTAATGCACTCAATTTAAAACCAATTGCAAATTGTTTATTAATTTTTTCACGATAGCTAAAACTGATCTGGTTATAGGCCTGGTAGTTATAATTGCTGTTGAAAACGTTTGAATAGTTAGAGTTTTCAAAGCTTCCGGTACCGTTTAATGCAGCTATGGTTTCGTCAGTAAATAAGCCGTGACCTTCAAATTTGGTTTGCGCCGAAATACCCATCTCAACGTCTCCGTTAAAGCTCGAGAACCAGCGGAACATCAAAAAATAAACATTCGCATCTGTGTTGGCTAAGTTATTCTGGCCCTGATTTATTTTTAAAGCACTATTATAGTATTGATTGTTAAAAAAACGACTTTTTAACGTGGCCTGTGCATCGCCGCTTAAAAAGAAGTTTCCACTAAAGTTGGGGATTAGAAAATTTGAGGCAAATTGCTTGCTTGTGTCAAGAATAAACGCAGTTTGAGCAGGGTTCTCAAAAGAATCATACAAGGTACCTGTATTATATTGTGAAAGTGTTTGTGCAAATATCGAGGTGGTAAAAAAGAAAAAAGAAAAAATAAGTAAAATTTTTTTCATAAAGTGTAGTATTCTTTAACTGCTATTATTTGTTTTAAAGATAAAATTCCTAACCGATTATCGGAATAACAATAATAATTTAAGTGTTTAAACGGAAAAAAGGCAATTATTGTTGTGATTGAGTAATAATTTGAGATTTTATATCGGTTGAATCTGTATTTAATTTTAAACAAATGTTGGTGTAAAAGTTCTTATCGCCGGCACTTAGTTGAACCGATACTGCATAAAAATCTTTTAAGCTTTGTTCTTTTGATCTAAATGTTTGATAGATAGTTGGATATAAATCTCTTTCAAGTATGGGTTGTATGTTTTTTAAGTTCAAAAAGTAAGATATATTGCTTCTTTCGGCAAGTAAATTGTTGAATTGGTTATTTTGTTCATTTTTACCTAAAAATTTACGGTTTATATAAATGTCATTGTAGCTTTTCAGCTCGCCTATACTGTTGGCAAAAATCAGATAGTTGTCTATAACAGTAAAATATGGTCGCTTAAACGTGTTTAATGCATCTCCCAACAAAAAGAAAGGAAGCTTTTCATAGTTTAACTGCCCAGAGTTTTCATCGCTCATGGTACTAACAGAACTTAGCAACGATTTGACTTTTGCGCCATTTTTAACCGAAACAATAGCAAATTTTTCAAAATAGCGGGTTGTCACTACTGCAAACTCGTTGGCCAGTAAATTATTAAAGTCTTTTTTGAAGTTTTTTCCTGTTTCAGCTTTTATTTTGTTTAGCAATTTGTCTTTTTCACTACCAAAACCCGCTTTTAAATTGAATGCAGATAGGTCTGTTGTAAATTTCAATGGGTCAGACACACCGAAGTTTATGCTGTATGCCGTTGTAGAAGGGAATACATCCTTAAGGTGATTTACAATAGGTTGCTGATTAATAAATAGATTCAAATACCCAATTACCTCGTTCTGTTTAATGGTAGTTGATCCGTTAAACATTAAAGCTTCGTTCCTGTAATTTAAACTTAAAGTGGCAAGACCGGATAGCATTCTTAATGTTTTTAAAATATCGGTGTTTTTGTTTTGAAACGATTGATCAAGTAAAGGAGATATTTGTTCAAAATTGATATACAGATTAGCCAGAGAATTGGTACTTTGTTGTTCGGAAAGCAGCTCGAATGATTTCCTTTCTTTTTTATTTTTATGATTTAAACTACTATCAATCAAATCTTTTGAAAAACTGCCCGAAAAAATATCGTCACCTTTGCTGGTGATATAAAAACGTTCCTTTAATGAATTGATATAGATGGTATAACCCTGGCCTCCGGGAATTTTGAGAGGAGTAACAACAAAGCCGCTGTTTGGTAGTTTGCTTAAGTCTTCCAGCATTGAGGCATCAAAGCCGTTGCCTGATGATATGGTTAACATAAGCCCAATATCATCTGTTTTGGAAGGATGCAAAGAAACAAAGATGTTTTGCCCTGAAAAATACTTTTCTAAAGATGGATTTTGCAGTAAGAGATTTTTTAAGGTATCTAACTCATCTAATTTTTGCTTGCCGATAATTGAAACAAATAGCTTATTGCCGTTAAAAATATCGTAAAACCCCTTTTCGTTATTAAACTCAAATATCAGCGCAGCGTTATCAGGAATTACCTGCATAACCTTACTGGTGCGCATGCCCGGAGTGTTTAAGTTTTTAAAATAAACAACGGTAGCATACACAGTAGCCAATAAAAGAATTAGGGTAATAATAATTTGCTTCTTCATTGCTGTCTGCTTTACAAAGGTAATCTATTTAGTGGTTCTTAAAATTGATGTTATTAACTTATTGATTGATCGCTACAGTCAATTGACAAACCTTCCCGCTATATTTGGTAACTTAGCCGCGCAATATTTATGAAAAGAAAAATTACAATTACAGCCACCATTTTTGGCGCGCTGGCCGTTATAGCCGGTGCTTTTGGCGCACACGGGCTGCAGGGCTTAATATCCGCAAAATACCTGGATGTATGGCATACAGCGGTACAATGCCAGTTTTACCACGTATTTGCTTTGTTGTTTTTATCCATAATTGCCACTACAAATGATAAACTTATAAATGCTTGTTATTATCTTTTCACGTGGGGGATTATATTCTTTTCAGGTTCGCTTTATCTGCTTAGTTGCAGCGAATTATTAGGTTGGGATTGGCTTATATTTATGGGGCCTGTTACACCACTTGGTGGATTATTATTTATTGCGGGCTGGGTAGTATTAGGTATAGCGACGTTCAGAAATAAAATAAAATAATGTTAGAGTTTGCCCCGGCACAACATACTGAACGCGAAACACTTTTTGTTGAGGTGATTTTGCCTTTGGCAATTGTTAAAAATTACACCTATCGTGTGCCGTACGAAATGAACAGTGCTGTAATGCCCGGTAAAAGGGTTGTGGTACAATTTGGTAAAAGCAAACTTTATACCGCCATCGTCATTTCTATTGGTACACTCGCACCCGAAAAATACGAGGCTAAGTACATTATTGAAGTGCTTGATGACCGGCCGGTTGTAACCCATGAGCAGTTGAATTTTTGGCTGTGGCTGGCTGAATATTATATGTGTAATGTTGGGGAGGTGATGAATGCGGCACTCCCTTCAGCATTAAAGCTGGCCAGCGAGACAAAAATTGAATTAAATAAAGGTTTTGAATTCGATAAGTCGACTCTGCACGACAAAGAATACTTGATTATTGAAGCACTGGAGATTCAGCCGGAATTAACGATAAGCGACATTGCAAAGTTATTGGGGCAAAAAACAGTAATGCCGATATTAAAAGGCTTATTTGAAAAAAATATTATTCATATTTCCGAGGAGGTTAGCGAACGGTATAAGCCACGCACCCGCACCTTTATTACTTTAAATCCCATTTACAATAATCAGGATAATCTGAGGGAACTGTTTGCTATTCTGGAAAAACGTGCCCCTAAACAAGCAGATGCCGTATTGGCTTACATTAAGCTTTCCCGTCATCAAAAAACTATCTCTAAAACCGAATTGATTGAAGAAAGCGGAACCGGAGCCGCGAGTATAAAGTCATTGGAAGAAAAAGAGATTTTTATTGCCGAAGAAAAGAATGTTAGCAGGTTGTTTTATGAAGAAGATGAAATTTTTGGCACTTTTGAGCTCAGCGAACAGCAAGGGGATGCGCTGCAGCAGGTAAAAAAAGAATTTGAAGAAAAGGATGTGGTGTTGTTGCATGGTGTAACGTCATCGGGTAAAACACAGATATATATCAGGCTGATAGAAGAGATAATCAATACCGGCAGACAGGTACTTTATTTGCTGCCGGAGATTGCGCTTACCACACATATTATCGAACGTTTGCGGGTATATTTTGGCGCAAATATTGGTATTTATCACTCCCGGTTTAATGATAATGAGCGTGTTGAGGTTTGGCAAAAGGTGCTGAATAACGAGTATAAAGTAGTTTTGGGAGCGCGCTCATCTGTTTTTTTGCCTTTTAATGATTTAGGGCTGATAATTGTAGATGAAGAACATGAAACCTCTTATAAGCAGTTTGATCCCGCACCACGGTATAATGCGCGGGATGCAGCAATTTTTTTAGCTAACATGCACCAGGGTAAAGTATTGCTGGGCTCCGCTACGCCCTCGTTCGAGAGTTATTACAATGCCCGCGTTCACAAATATGGCTTTGCGGAACTTACTGAACGGTATGGAGGGGTAAAACTGCCGGATATTGAGGTGGTTAGCATAGCCGAAGAAACAAAAAAGAAAACCATTCAATCCCATTTTACAAGTGTGTTAATGGATGATATTAAGGTGGCGCTAGGTAATAAAGAACAAGTGATTTTGTTCCAAAACCGGCGGGGATATGCTCCTATATTAATGTGTAAAATATGCGCTTATACACCCAAATGTATTAATTGCGATGTAAGTTTAACTTACCATAAAAGCAGTGGTAAGTTGCATTGCCATTATTGTGGGTATAAAGAAGATACACCCAATATTTGCCCGGCATGTGGGTCAACTCACCTGGAATACAAGGGGTTTGGTACTGAAAAAGTAGAGGACGAGCTATCTGTTCTTTTGCCTGACGCCCGTATTGCCCGAATGGATTTGGATACTACCCGTTCGCGCAACTCACTACAAACCATTCTTAATGATCTGGAAGAGAAAAAGATAGATATTTTGGTGGGTACCCAAATGGTAGCTAAAGGTCTCGATTTTTCGGATGTTACAGTAATAGGTATTATCAACGCCGACAGTTTATTGAAATTTCCAGATTACCGCGCAAATGAGCGAAGCTACCAGATGTTGGCCCAGGTAAGTGGCCGGGCCGGTCGTCGCGGTAAACAGGGTAAGGTGGTTATTCAAACCTACGATCCTGCACACAGGGTTATTAAACAAGTTATTGAAAATGATTATGTGGACCTTTATCTTACGGAGATGGAAGAACGCAGGAGCTTTAAATACCCTCCGTTTTACCGCATTATAAAGCTTGATGTAAAACACAAAGACCCTGAAATTGTACGTAACCAGGCAAGCTACCTTGCCGCAGAGCTCCAAAAGCAATTTGGCGATCGCGTGATAGGGCCCGAGCCTCCCTTAATTAACAGGATAAGGAATTATTATATTCAAAGTATCATGCTGAAATTTGAAAAGGATGCCATCTCTGTTAACAAAGCAAAAACAATTATTCGCGATGTAGTAACGCAATTCCAAACCACAAAATTGAGTAAAGGCAGCATCGTTCAGCCTGATGTTGATCCTTATTAACGACACGATTTTTAGGATTTTATTGATTTATAAGACTCTTTTGAGATTTTATTGACTTGCGAAATTCTTGTCGTGTTTTGTTGTATTTTTATTAAAGCAATGGATAACATAAACGAGTTGACACACCAAATTATTGGATGTGCAATGAAAGTACATAGCACTTTGGGAAACGGATTTCAGGAGGCTATTTATCAAAAGGCTTTGGAAATTGAGTTCGGTCTGCACGGATTATTATTTGAGCGGGAAAAGCATATGTCCATATTTTATAATGATGTATTAATTGGTGCCAGACGGGTGGATTTTTTGTGGAAAACTGCGTTATGGTTGAGTTAAAGGCACTTGAAAGAATAGAAAATGTTCATAAAAATCAGGCAATAAATTACCTGGAAGCTTTTAATATTGCAGATGGATTGCTCATAAATTTGGGGGGGCGAGTTTGGAGTTTAAAAGGGTTTACAACAAGAAATTAGTTAAGCCCGGAGATAGTCCTATCGGGTAAAGCGTTGGTTATACTATCAATGTTTGCCATCCATAAGATCAAATAAATCATAAAATCGTGTTTAATGGCTTATAAATATATTGACAATTATCGCGAACAAGGTGCACGCAAAAAGCTGGTTGAGGAGTTACGGAAAAAAGGAATTGAAGATGAACGAGTGCTGCTGGCAATTGGAAAAGTACCCCGTCATTTCTTTTTTGATGAAACATTCTGGAATCAGGCTTATAAGGATATCGCGTTCCCGATAGGCGAAGATCAAACTATATCACAACCATATACAGTTGCTTATCAAAGTCAATTGCTTCATATCAATACAGGAGATAGAGTGTTGGAGATAGGCACAGGGAGCGGCTACCAGGCCTGTATATTAGTGGAACTAGGGGCCAAAGTTTATACTATTGAGCGTCAGGAGAAGTTATACGAGCGCACCTGCAGAGTATTGCCTTATATGGGCTATAAACCTAAATTCTTTTTAGGTGATGGTTCACGCGGAATCGCAAAGCATGCCCCTTACGATAAAATAATTGTAACTGCCGGGGCGCCAACTGTACCCGATGAGTTATTAAAGCAGCTTAAAATAGGCGGTATTCTTGTTATACCCGTTGGCGATCAGCAATCACAAAAAATGGTGACGGTATTAAAGGTTGGAGAAAATGACTATGAAAAGATAGTTTTGGATACTTTTAGATTTGTGCCTTTGGTAGGGGACAAGGCTTGGTAGAGGACTTGATTTCGGAATTCGGAAGTTCGATTTCGGAATTATTTATCCACCTCTCATCAAATCCGAAATTGAACTTCCGAATTCCGAAATCAAATTATCCTTTTATTACACGGCTCAACTCTATCTTAGTGTCCCTTTCTTTCATGGTCTCGCGCTTGTCGAAAGTCTTTTTACCCTGGGCAAGGCCTATCTCCAGTTTGGCAAAGCCGCGTTCGCTAATGAATAAGGCGAGCGGTACTATTGTTAATCCCTTTTCCTCACCGCGCGTTTGGAGCTTTTTTAATTCCTTTTTGTTTAACAGTAAAATGCGGTCGCGTTTGGCTTCGTGGTTATAAAAAGAACCAAAGCTATATTCAGATATGTGCAGGTTGCGCACATATAATTGCTCATTTATAAAAGTGCAGAATGCATCATTAATGTTGGCTTTTCCCTGGCGAATAGATTTGATCTCGGTACCCAGCAATTGTATCCCCGCAACATATTTATCCAGAATATGGTATTCGAAATAAGCTTTTTTGTTTTTGATATATATATTCTGATCCATCGCACCTCTTTTGCTGCAAATATGCAAATTATTTTTCTTGCGGCTTAACAACCAGCACAGGTACATTTACCATGTGGCGTACAGAGTTTACCGTAGTGCCAAAAATAAGGTCTTTAAGCGCTTTATGCCCATGCGATCCCATCACTATAAAGTCAATTTTCTCTTCATTGACAATTTTAGCAATAGAACTTGCTGCCGTACCAAAACCAATTTGAGCCTTAGCATTATAGCCAAGTTTTGTTAAAGTATTTACATAAGTATCCAGATTATCGGCATCGCTTTGTGTCTCATGATCCATAACCTCGGTACCGTAGTAACGGGCGCCTGCAGTTTCAACCACGTGAATTAACGTGTAGGCCGCTTTTTTACCGCCCTGCATTATAGCATTGCGGATACAGTCTGTATCGTTTTTCGAGAAATCAATTGTTATGCCAATATTGGTGTATTCAATTGGGGTTAGGTCCTCTATTGTCGTAGCCAGGCCATGTGGTACGCTTGCTGGCGAGTCGTAGTGTTTAAATAACAAGGGTCTTAAAAATACATAAATCAGCAATACGGTGATTCCAATAATGAGTGGCACAACCAGCATGTAAATCCATAAAGCTGCATTAGGGTACTGTTTTATCCAATCGCCTAATTGCTCAACCACTAGTTTTCCGTTTAAGTAAACTATTAAAACAGCACAGGTCCATGCCAATATTTTAACTTTTAAACTGATGGCAAATTTTCCCATTCGCTTACGGTTGGAAGTAAAATGAATAAGCGGAATTACTGCGAAGCCCAATTGTAAACTTAATACTACCTGGCTTAATATAATCAGGTTACCTAAACCTGTTTCGCCAAAATAAATGATTGTAAATACTGCGGGTACTATTGCCAGTACGCGGGTTAACAATCTGCGCAGCCAGGGTTCAATACGCAGGTTAATATGTCCTTCCATTATGATTTGGCCAGCAAGTGTACCGGTAATGGTTGAACTTTGGCCCGACGCTATTAAAGCAATTGCAAAAAGGGTAGGAGCAAGTTTGCCAAAAATATGTCCGAGTAGTTTATAGGCGTCCTGTATCTCGGCCACCTGAAAAAAACCGTTCCTGAAAAAGGCCGCCGCCGCCAAAATTAAAATAGCGACATTTACAACAAATGCCAGGTTCAATGCTATAACAGTATCGAACATATTAAATTTAATGGCCGCTTTTATTCCTTTTTCGGTACGGGTAATTTGCCGGGTTTGAACAAGAGACGAGTGCAGATACAGGTTATGCGGCATTACCGTTGCACCTATAATCCCTATAGCTATATACAGCGCACTCCCTGATAAATTACCAGGAATAAACCCTTTAGCAATACCTGCTGCATCGGGGCTTACAATAAACATTTCTATAAGAAAAGAAAGCCCGACAATAAATATCATCGACATAATAAAAACCTCCAGCTTCCGCATGCCTTTGTTCATTAAAAAAAGCATCAAAACAGTGTCGGTTATGGTAAGCGATACACCCCAAATAAGCGGAAGATGAAAAAGTAATTGTAAACCAATAGCCATACCAATTATCTCGGCTAAATCGCATGCTATAATGGCTATTTGTGCCAATAAATACAGACAAAAATTTATAAACCTGGGATAAGCATTTTTTGAGGCCTGAGCCAAATCTAAACCGCGAACGATGCCCAACCGTGCACTTAATGATTGCAATAACAGGGCTATTAGATTTGACGCAAATAATATCCATATCAACCGATAACCGAAAGCGCTTCCTCCGGCAATATCGGTGGCCCAGTTTCCCGGATCCATGTAACCGACACTTACTAAGTAAGCTGGACCTAAAAAAGCTAATATTCTTTTCCAGCCAACTTTATTTTCTGTTTTTATAGAATTATGGACTTTGCCCAATGATTGATTGACCGAACTACTCATATTGAAACCAGTAAATTATTTGCCACTTCGCGGCTGATCTGCACTTTTTTGTTATCCATCAATAAAATAACCGAATGGTCAAACTCAATGACGTCCGTAACTTCTATGTTTTTGCCTATCATCAAGCCATGCTTTTCCAGGTATTGTAAAAATATAGTTGAGTGATCTCTTACCCCACAAATAACTACCCTTTCGTTAATATCCACAGTGGATACGGGTCGAAGATTGTGTGCCTTAAACAAGCCATTGCAATCGGGAATGGGATCGCCATGAGGATCGTATTTAGGGTGGCCCATAAATTTGTCAAGTCTGTCTATCAATTCATTTGAAGAAATATGCTCCATCTCTTCAGCCATTTCATGAACCTCATCCCATTTAAAGTTTAATTTTTCAACCAAAAAATATTCCCAAAGCCGGTGCTTACGGATAATATTAATGGCAATTTTTTCTCCGGCTACAGTAAGATTTACACCCTGGTATGGGGTATAATTAATTAGCTCTTTGTCTGCCAGCTTTTTAAGCATATCTGTTACCGACGATGCTTTTGTGTTTAACTGCGCAGCCAATTGATTTGTGCTGGCAATTGCACCATTTAATGAGAGGTGGTAAATGGCCTTAAGGTAGTTTTCTTCGGCTAAAGTATTCATTTATGCAAACCTAATAATAAATTTAGACTTATCTAAATTTATTATCTATGAAAAATTTATTTCGGTGAAAATTGTTTTTGAAAAAATTTTATTTTGCTAATTAACTAAAATCATATATTTGCCTGTAGTATGGCTGCTGAATTAGATAAAATAGACCTGCAAATATTAAAGATATTGCAAGAGAATGGAAGGATAACGAACCTTCAGCTTTCAAATGAAATCGGACTTTCACCCGCACCCACATTGGAGCGTGTACGTAAACTGGAAAATGCCGAATATATAAAGAGTTATCACGCTTTGGTTGATGAAGAGAAACTGGGATTGGGCATCAAAACCTTCATCCAGATTTCGCTTGATTTCCATCAGAAAAATACGATTCAAACTTTTTTGGACGAGATACAAAATATTAAGGAAGTTACCGAATGTCATCATGTAACAGGGCAATGCGATTTCCTTTTAAAAGTTTATGTTCGCGACATTAAATCGTACGAGCAACTTATAATGGAAAAAATAAGCCGCATTACTGTTGTGAAGACTTTCCAAACCATGATGATTATGTCAACCAGCAAAAAAGAGCCTATTGTGCCGTTGGAGTATTAATGTGCATATGTGCAAATTTAAAATATGTAAATGATAAACACATTATAGAATGATTTACTTACTAATCAATTTGCACATCCACACACTTAAAATCAGCACATGTTCTCAATGTATTTGCCAATCTATAGGTGTTTTGCCCTCTTTTATGAGATAATCATTTGCTTTAGAAAAGGGTTTAGAGCCATAAAAGCCACCCCGGTTTACTGATAGTGGTGACGGATGTATTGATTTTATCACCAGATGCTTTTTGTCATTTATCAATACACTTTTTGATTGTGCGTAACTTCCCCAAAGAATAAACACTACACCACTCATTTTGTCGGATATTTTTTGAATTACTGTGTCAGTAAACTGCTCCCATCCCCTTTTTTGATGTGAGCCTGCCGTTGACGCCCTTACAGTAAGCGTTGCATTTAGCAATAATACGCCTTGCTCGGCCCACTCTGTTAAATCTCCACTTTGAGGTATTTTAAAGCCTGGTATATCCGTGGCCAGTTCTTTATAAATGTTTTGAAGGGACGGAGGAGTTGGCACGCCTTTTTGAACCGAAAATGACAATCCGTGTGCCTGATTGTGGCCATGATAAGGGTCCTGGCCGAGTATAACTACCTTCACCTTGTTAAGTGGTGTTTTATTAAAAGCATTAAAGATATCGGCTCCCTTTGGATAAATTTTGTACCCGGTATCCTTTTCTTCTTTCAAGAATTTCTTTAACGAAACCATGTACGGTTTGTTGAATTCATCCTCCAAAACTTCCAACCAGGAAGGCTCTAATTCTATTGACATAAATCTTTATTATAATGTTGATTAAGCGTACAAATAAACGGATATTTGCATACTAATTTAGTATTACATAAGATGTCAAATTTAATAAGGTTAATTATTGCCTGCGTGATTATGGGTGCCGCCATTGCGCTTTGCGCTTTCGGTTTTTGGGGATGGGGCATATTAGTGTTGTTTTTGGGAGGAATTGTGCTGTTTAGCTATTTCTTTAACGAGAACATGATCATTGCTCAATGGTTTTTACGCAAAGAAAAATCAGAAAAGGCAGAAGAGTGGTTGCTGAAGATAACCGATTACGAAAAGCAATTAAATAAAAACCAGCACGGATATTATAATTTATTGATAGGACTGATTGAATCGCGTAAATCGCCTTTAAAATCAGAAAAGTATTTTAAGAAATCACTTACGCTTGGCATGAAAATGTCGCACAATACAGCATTGGCTAAATTGAGTCTTGCCGGTATTGCTATGGCTAAACGTAATAAACGCGAAGCTCAAATGTACCTTCAGGAAGCAACTAAGGATGATAAGAATAAACTACTTAGCGAGCAGATAAAGATGATGAAGAGTCAGATGGCTCAGATGGATAAACAACAGGTAGTGAGGGGCGGATATCGTCAGTTTTAATAATATAAAAGCGGAGGCGCAATAATAAATTTATTGCGTCTCTGCTTATTTCTCTTCTATTGAACTGTAATAATCCGGTTCAGAAGAATGGTTTTGATTTGGAGCAATATGCCTTTCAGTAATGAAAGAACTTTCATCTGAAGGATTAGCTACCTCAACCATTTTTAATAAACTCCTGATAAATGATAAGTTAAAATTACTTCTGTTCAGTTTTATCAGGTATTCGTTTTCTGTTATTTCAAGAATTGAATTAGTCATGCCTTTACTTATAAGTGTTTATTACAAGTATAGGCAACATATTTAATACCAAAGTTTCAGGTATTTTATCCTTTCGTTAATAAATTGTTATTAAGGGGCAGATTATTAATCGATTATTATTTATTAACGAACTTGAAGTTTACTTATAAATAAAAGAAGTATATCGTTTTGATATACTTCTTTTTATTTTGATAGATGATTAATTACTTTGAGACTTTCCTATCAGCTCTGGTTTATTTCTTAGGCTCATCCAATATTCTTCATTTATATCTTCATCTATTTGAACTAAGCCCGTGCCATATAAAGTATCCTGGCCATTCTTTTTGCACCCTGAAATCCAATACTCTTCGCCAGTGGCAATTTCAATACAATTATATTTATACCCGCCTTTTACTTTTATAAATTCCTGGTTATTATAATACATTGTGCGCAAAGTCTTGGAGAACTCAACTCGTCCAATTCTTGCAGTGCCAGTTACACTTCCAGCTTTTCTTTCAATATACATAATCCGACTTTTCATAAATCTTAATTATTCAAACCAGGCCATTACTACCTCTTTAACCGGCATGGTGATATCTAACTTTAATTTTTTTCGCATTCCGCCTAAATCATTAAACACTTTATTAGCATTGGCTGCTTTCAATTCTTCAACAGTATTAAAGCCCATTTTATTTAATACGGGCACCCATTCAGCAGGTACGCCAATGTTTATAAAGTCATCAGCCGTAACCACTTTTGCTTTTTTCTCCGGGCGCATCTGCGGGAAAAATAATACTTCCTGTATGGTGCTTTGATTGGTCATCAGCATTACCAAACGATCAATACCTATACCCAAGCCTGATGTAGGCGGCATACCATATTCCAGTGCCCGTAAAAAATCATCATCCATTGCCATTGCTTCATCATCGCCGCGACCAGCCAGTATCAGCTGCTCTTCCAGTCGCTCACGCTGATCAATAGGATCATTTAACTCTGAATAAGCATTTGCTATTTCTTTACCGTTTACAAACAGCTCAAAACGCTCAACTAAGCCGTCTTTAGTCCGGTGCTTTTTAGCAAGCGGGGTCATTTCAATAGGATAGTCGGTAATATAAGTAGGTTGTATCAGGTTGGCTTCAACTTTTGCGCCGAAAATTTCGTCAATAAGTTTGCCTTTACCCATTGTTGGGTTCACTTCAATACCTAATTCTTTACAGGTTTCACGTAGACTGGCTTCATCCATGGCCGAAACATCAATACCTGTGTATTTCAAAATGGAATCGTACATAGATAATTTTTCGTAAGGCCCCGCAAAGTTTATTTCATTACCGCCTACCTGCACTACCGGGATACCGTGAACCGCACGTGTTACCGTTTCCAGGCATTCCTCAACCATCGCCATCATCCAGATATAATCCTTGTAGGCCACATAAATTTCCATACTGGTAAATTCAGGGTTGTGCGTACGGTCCATCCCTTCATTACGGAACATTTTTCCAAACTCATATACCCCATCAAAACCAGCCACAATTAGGCGTTTTAAATATAATTCGTTCGCTATGCGCAAAAATAGCGGCATATCCAGCGTATTGTGATGCGTAGCAAACGGACGTGCCGCTGCGCCACCATGCACCGGCTGTAATATCGGCGTTTCAACTTCTATCCAGCCCTGTTTGTTAAAATACTCGCGCATGCTGCTGATAACCTTTGTACGTTTAATGAAAATCTGCTTGTATTCAGGGTTTACAGTAAGATCGACATAACGCTGGCGGTAACGAAGCTCGGGATCGGTAAAGCCATCGTGTATATTTCCATCATCGTCACGCTTAACAACAGGAAGTGGTTTTAATGATTTTGACAGTAAAACAAGCTCCTGCACATGCACAGATATTTCGCCTGTTTGGGTTAAAAAAACAAAGCCTTTTATCCCAATATAGTCGCCCAGGTCAAGCAGTTTCTTAAATACGGTATTATATAAAGTTTTGTCCTCATCGGGGCAAATATCATCCCGTTTAATGTAAATCTGGATGCGGCCAGTTGAATCCTGCAGCTCAGCAAACGAAGCACTGCCCATAATACGGCGGGTCATGATACGGCCCGCAAGCGTTACCTGTTTATAAGTATCCGGAAATTTTTCAAAGCTATCGGTAATGTCTTGTGCAAAGGCGGTAACCTTGTATTCTTCTGCTGGATAAGGATTAATTCCTAAAGCGCGCAGCTGCTGTAATGATTCGCGGCGTAAAATTTCCTGTTCGGATAATGCAATACTCATATTTTTATTAAAGGGGCAAAAATAGTGATTACTGCTTAGAGATTTGAGATTAGTTTTTAAAAAAGTATAGCGATTAACGGCTTTGATTTAACGACTCATGGAAAATTGTCAAATCAATAGAATGAATGATATATTTGAAAATGAATTTGAAAGTTATTGCTTTTGATGCTGATGATACCCTATGGGTCAACGAACCTTATTTTAGAAAAACTGAGGAAAGGTTTTACGAGCTACTGGGCGAATACTCAACTCAGCGGGAATTGGAGCGCGAGTTGCTTAAAATTGAAATTGAAAATTTGTCTTTATACGGTTATGGCATAAAAGGCTTTATACTTTCGATGATCGAAACAGCATTAAAAGTAACAGATAACAATATCAACGCTTTTATAATTAACCAAATAATAGATTTAGGCAAACAAATGCTTAATCAGCCTATTGAATTACTGGATGGGGTGGAGGGGGTGTTACAGGCTTTAAAGGGGAAATACCGCCTGGTGGTTGCTACAAAGGGCGACCTGCTTGATCAGGAACGAAAGCTAAGGAAATCCGGGTTGAGCCACTATTTTCATCATATCGAAATTATGTCAGAAAAAGATGATGCCAATTATCTCAAGCTGATAAAACACCTGGATATACAGCCCTGCGAATTGATGATGATTGGCAATTCTTTAAAGAGCGATATTTTGCCGGTATTAAATATAGGCGGCTATGCGGTGCATGTACCTTATCATATCACATGGGCACATGAGCATATTGAAGACAGTATTGATAACGAAAGATTTAACAATGTAGAACGCATTATAAATATACTGGAGTTTTTGTAGCTCTAAAAAATAACCGTTACTTGAACGGCTACTATTTCTATATTCGAATAATAAAAATAAATCCGAATCCCGAAATCAAAAACTAATCAGCTTCTGCTTCCTGCAGATACATTTCATCAATTTGGTCGGCGTATTTCTTTTCAATTACTTTACGCTTGGCTTTTAAGGTAGGAGTGATCTCGCCTTCTTCCATGCTGAATGGGTTGCGTTTTACCTTAAAGTTTTTGATGCGTTCAAATTTTGCCAGTTCGTGCGATTGCCTTTTAATGTCCTGGCTAATCCAGTCAACAATTTCCTGGTCTTCAATAAACAAATCAGGTTTTTCGAAGTATTCGTTAGAGAGGTTAAAGGTTTCCTGCAAGGTCTCCCTGGCAGGCACAACAATAGCGGTTATGTATTCGCGTTTGTCGCCCACTAAAAATATTTGCTCAATTTTAGGGCTTTTTAAATAGGTGTTTTCTACAGGTGTAGGATAAATATTTTTACCATAAGCATTTACCAACATATTTTTTAAACGATCTGTAATTTGCAAATTGCCCCGATAAAAACGACCTATATCTCCAGTATGGAACCATCCGTCCTTATCTATTACGGAGGCTGTTTCTTCAGGTTTATTCCAATATCCTTTCATTACGCAATGGCCGCGTACAATAATTTCGCCTTCTTCTGATTCAAAATCTTGTTTAAAGGAGTCGTAGGTTTGAATGGTATAGATTTTTTGAGTGTCGTAATTTTGGATGGCAACCTCAATGCCTGGAATAATACGGCCAACGGTGCCGTAAATTATCCTGTCAGTTTCAGTTACAGACATTACCGGCGATGTTTCTGTTAATCCAAAACCTTCCAGTACTTTTATACCCAGGTCGCCGAAAAACTCGCCAATATTTTTAGGTAAAGCACCACCGCCCGATAACATGATCTTTAGACGACCCCCGGTTTTTTCTTTTATTTTGCTGAATACCAACTTCTCGGCTATTTTATGCTGATTGCTTAGTATAATACCAGGTTTTTTGCCTTGCTCCTTAGCCTCGCGATATTGCTTGCCAATTTTTAACGACCATAAAAATATTTTGGCTTTTGCACCGCCTGCATCAGTACCGTTTTTCATGGCTCTGTCGTGAATCCGTTCAAGCAAGCGCGGAACGCAATTCATCACGGTTGGCCGTACTTCGCCCATGTTTTTAGCCAGTAAGTCCAAACTCTGGGCAAAGGCAATTTGGCACCCAACGAACAGGCAAACGTGATAGGTGGCGGTGCGTTCAAATACATGCGAAAGCGGCAGGAATGAAAGGAAAATATCATTCTTTTCAATGATCGGGATCTGTATCAAACAAACCCTCGCATTTTCTGTAAGGTTATAATGCGTAAGCATTACGCCTTTCGGCGTTCCAGTTGTACCGGAAGTATAAATAAGACATGAAATATCCGAAGGTAAAATAGCTTCGCGGGCACTGTTTATTGCAGCTCTATATCTATCAACCATAGCCAACCCTTCGTCAATAACCTGATTAAAACCTACTACTCCGGCATTTAGGTTCAATTTGTCGGTAAGTTTTTCAAAGTCATCAAACGCCGGTATAATGCGGATAAGCGCGGGGCAGCTGTTTGCTATTTTAGCAACTTTTCGCAATAAAAAAGGATTACCAACCAAAATGGTTTTTGCTGCTGAATCGTTTAGGATATATTCAATTTCGGTTTCCGAAAGTGTAGGATATATAGAAGTATTTACGGCGCCTAATTGTTGTAAAGCCTGATCATAATAAACATAATCGGGGCCGTTTTCAATTATCAGGGCTAGGTGATCATCTTTTTTTATACCTATTTCAAGAAACCAAGCCGAAATTGCATCAATTTTCTCCAGTGCTTGTTTGTAACTGATTTCAACCCAAACATTATTTACCTTATGGGTCATAAAAGTATGGGTATCCGGATGGATGTTTTTCACAACATTCCTTATTAATGACGGAATGGTTGATTTGTCAGTTGCAGCGCTCATTAAAGTTTAATCAGGTTTTATATTAGCTAGCAAAGCTAATTCTATTTTTTAAAAATTGAAAGTGTTTTCCTTGTGGTAAATTTATCATAGGATAGGGTTTTAAACCCTATCCTATACGTAGACGATGCCGGATAGATTTATTTGATTTTATGGTTATTTATTGGCTACATTTACCTCATAATTACTTTCATTACATATCAAATACGGATTACCAAAAATCCGGCCTGTTAACACAGGTTATACAGACACTGGTTTTTAACCGGGAGTCATTTGTATTTGCCTTTTTTAAATAATCATTTAATAAATTATTAGCTTAAAAATTGAACTGGGCGTGTACACATGTTGCATGTCCTTGTTCTGTCAATCTTAAAATAATGGAAACTAAATCCAATAAAACAATAGTATTAGAATGTTATCGGAAAATAATCCGCGATCTTGATCTTTCACTGGTTGATGAATACATAAGAGAAGATTATATTCAACATAGCCCGACGATAAAAGACGGAAAAGCCGGGTTACTGGAAATGCTTGAATTTTTGAAATCGCTACCGCAGCCTGCAGAACATGGGCCATCACCAATTATCAGGGTAATAGCTGATGGTGATTTTGTTGCTGTTCACCTGGATATTAAATTTATGGGCAAGCGGATGGCGGTTATTGATTTATTTCGATTGCAAAATGGCCTTATTGCCGAACACTGGGATGCTGGCCAGGCGCAACCCGAGCAAGCGGACGGCTCAATTACAATGACCAACGGAACTTCCGTAATAGATGAAAAGGCCGATGCGGAGGTAAATAAAAAGTTAGTAGATGAATTTTACAAGGAAATATTGGGAAAGGGAAAATTGATTAAGACTGATCAATACGTTGCTGAAAATTATTTGGATCACGATCCGGATGGCACTTTGTTTAAAATATCAGATTACCAGATTAAAATACATCGCTTAGTTGCTGAAGGAGATTTTGTAGCGGCACAATGTGAATTTATTAACTCAATAGGCAGATATGCCCATTACGACATATTTAGAATTGAGGAGGATAAAATTGTGGAGCATTGGTGTGTTGAGCAAAAAGTGCCGCTTACTATGGCACATACGAATGGCATGTTTTAAAACAAAAGAGGCGTTGTACAGCGCCTCTTTTAATAAATAATACGAATGATTGTTTCAATTGTAATTGCCGCAAATTTGTCCCCAGCCTTCTAACGGAGAACACTGGGAAGTATAGCGTTCTATACAACTGACATAAGTAGCGTATGACGCGACGAAGTGACCACAATTAGGATCACATTCGGCCCATACCGTGTTGCAGTTAACGCCGCCACCGGCCTTAATTTTTGCTAATTCACTGCGAGTTAAAGCAGGTTGTTTAAGATTTTTTGAATTTTTCATATCTGTTAAGGTTTAGTTAATTGCTATTAAATATAAACCTATAGTTTATCTTATTAAAAAACAATAATAAGTATAGAAAATTTATAAAATATTTTAGAAATAATGCCTAAAGTTGTAGAATAGGGTATAAAAAAAGAGATGCCATTGACATCTCTTTTTTTATGTAATACCTTATTTGCTATTTATACATTTGCTATTTATACCGAGAAACTTTCGCCGCAACCGCAGGTGCGGCTTGCGTTAGGGTTGTGGAAATTAAATCCTTTACCATTTAAGCCGTCAGAAAAGTCAAGTTCGGTACCGGCAAGGTAAAGGAATGATTTCATATCCAATGCTATGCGAACACCTTGATCTTCAAAAAATTGGTCGCCTTTTTTAATTTCATTATCAAAGTCCAGGTTGTATGATAAGCCTGAACAACCACCACCCTGCACAGAAACACGCAGAAAATAGGAAGCATCGAGCTCCGAATCCTGTATCAGGTGTTCTATTTTATTTTTTGCTTTATCAGTTACTGTTACCATTTTTATTAGTCTTGAGTCAATAGTACTGAGTCCTTAGTAAATAAAAGAAGTTAACTAACCTCCAATCATCTACTAACTAATCACTAATTAGTGATGTACTTTTTCGCTTTCAATTGGCGCTAAGCCATTTTTTACACGATAATCATTAATAGCTGCTTTAATAGCATCTTCTGCCAATACCGAACAGTGTATTTTTACCGGTGGCAACGCTAATTCTTCAACGATGTCCATGTTGTCAATTTTCATTGCATCGTCAATACTTTTGCCTTTAAGCCACTCGGTAGCTAATGATGATGAAGCAATTGCTGATCCGCAACCAAATGTTTTAAATTTAGCATCAGTAATCACGTTGTTATCATCAACCTGAATCTGCAGGCGCATAACGTCGCCGCACTCAGGTGCACCAACTAAACCTGTTCCTACTTTGTGGCTGCTTTTATCCAAAGTGCCTACGTTGCGGGGGTTAGTATAGTGATCGATTACTTTATCTGAATATGCCATAATTTTGTTTTTTATTAGTCTTTTATATTTTTTTAATGCATTAAATCCGAAATCGAAAATCCGACCGCGTGCCGCCTTAGCGGTGGAGCACTTCCGAAATCAATTAGTGTTCGGCCCACTCAATGGAGTTAAGGTCGATACCTTCTTTAAACATTTCCCAAAGTGGTGAAAGTTCGCGCAGGTGAGTTACTGATTTTTTTGTTACCTCAATTGCGTAATCAACTTCTTCATCTGTTGTAAATCTACCTAAACCAAAACGGATAGAAGAATGTGCCAAATCATCACTTAAACCTAAGCTTTTTAATACATAAGATGGCTCCAGTGAAGCTGAAGTACATGCAGAACCTGATGATACTGCCAAATCTTTCATTGCCATCATTAAACCCTCGCCTTCAACATATTTAAAAGATATATTGGCAACATGTGGTAAACGGTGTTCAACGTTTCCGTTTACATAGCTTTCTTCCAACACGGTTAAAGCAGTCTGCAATCGATCGCGCATAGCTGATAAACGTTTTGCTTCGCTTTCCATTTCCTGACCGCACAATTCGCAAGCTTTTCCTAAACCAACAATGCCGGGTACGTTTAAAGTACCAGAACGCATACCACGCTCGTGACCGCCACCATCCATTTGGGCGGTAACTTTAACCCTCGGGCCTTTACGACGCACGTATAATGCACCGACACCTTTAGGGCCGTATATTTTATGTGCCGATAAAGCCAATAAGTCTATACCGTCTTTATTAACGTCAACAGGTATTTTACCAACAGCCTGCACCGCATCAGTCATAAACAAAGCGCCATATTTATGGGCAATGGCTGATATTTCTTTTATAGGCTGAATTACACCGATTTCGTTATTGCCATACATAACCGAAACTAAAATAGTTTCGCTGGTCATTGCTTCTTCAAGCACAGCCAGGTCAAGTAAACCATCTTCTTTAACAGGCAGGTAAGTTACTTTTCCGCCCAGTTTTTCAACATGTTTGCAAGCATCTAATACAGCTTTGTGCTCAGTAACTGTAGTTATGATGTGATTACCTTTTTCTTTGTACATTTCAAATACACCCTTAATAGCAAGGTTGTCTGATTCTGTAGCTCCTGAGGTAAAAATGATTTCTTTTTCATTTGCACCGATCAATTTGGCTACCTGTTCGCGTGCATAATCAACGCCTTCTTCGGCCACCCATCCAAAAGGATGGTTACGGCTCGCGGCATTGCCAAATTTTGTGGTAAAATAAGGCAACATAGCTTCAAGTACCCGTGGGTCCATAGGTGTTGTTGCGTTATTATCTAAATAAATAGGAAGGTTCATATTCGTAAAAGTTAACCATGCAAAGATAAGTAAAGTTTTTATTTAAAATCATTCAAAACAAGGCGAAAGCGTCTTAAAGCAACAATAATTTACAATATTTGGACATGAACAAGATAGAACACATCGGTATAGCGGTCAATAACATTAAATCTGCTGAACTTGCCTATGAAAAACTATTAAACTCTCCTGTTTATAAAACGGAGGAAGTGGCTTCTGAAGGCGTTATAACCGCTTTTTTACAATGTGGCCCCAATAAAATTGAACTATTGGAGGCTTCAACGGCCGACAGTCCGATAGCAAAATTTATAGCGAAAAAAGGGGAGGGCATTCACCATATCGCTTTTGAGGTAGATGACATTGTAGCGGAAATGGAAAGACTAAAAAATGAAGGCTTTGTTTTATTGAATGATACACCAAAACGCGGGGCTGATAATAAACTAGTATGTTTTGTGCACCCCAAAGGTATAAATGGGGTGTTGGTGGAATTGTGCCAGGAAATAAAATAAAAGCTCTATTGTCTTATAACAATTTTCCTTATCACGTTATTCCCATAATCGCACACGTATAAATTACCCGAATTGTCGGCAACTATTCCGGCTGGCTCATTGAATGTAACCGTATTTCCTGTACCATTAATAAATCCAATGCTACCATTGCCAGCAATGGTGGATATTGTGCCATCGGAAGTGATTTTTCTAATCATGTTGGCTCCTTCATCGGCAATATACATATTACCGCCTGCATCAAATGCCGCTGCATCTGGTTCATTAAAACTGGCTGTTAAGAGCGTGCCATTTGTATAACCTGTGTTGCCGCTCCCTGCAAATGTAGTTACTACACCAGCTGGGTTTATTTCCCTGATTAAATGATTGCCATCATCCGCCACATATAAATTACCCGTTGCGTCAAATGTTAGGCCTTGCGGGTTATTAAAGCTTGCAACAGTTCCGCTACCGTTTGCGGCCCCGGCAAAAGAGCTGCCGGCAAAAGTACTTACCATGCCTGCCGGAGTAATTATTCTGACCAGGTTGTTTCCTGCATCGGTCACATAAACATTGCCGGCTAAATCTACAGCGATGCCATTAGGGTTATTAAATGTTGCTGTTGTACCCGGGCCATTCACCGCGCCAACGGCTCCGCTGCCCGCAAGGGTTGTTACTATGCCTGCCGGTGTCATTTTTCGGATCAGATTATTCCCACTATCGGCTATATATAAATTACCTGAAGCATCAATAGCTATACCCAGGGGATTGGCAAAGCTTGCCGCGATACCTATGCCGTTTGCCGAGCCCTTATTAACATTTCCGGCAACTGTAATTGCTGTCCCGCTTGGTGTGATTTTCCTGATTTCATTATTGCCGCTATCTGCCACATATAGATTTCCTGCTGCATCTATAGCAATAGCGGCAGGTTCGTTAAAACTTGCCGCCAAGCCTGTGCTATCAACCGACGCCGGATAACCGCTGCCGGCAAAAGTGGTAGTCAAGCCGTATGTTGAAGATTTGGGAGGAAAGCTGTTTTTTTTAGAGCAGCCGGTTATAACTAATATAGCAAACAATGATAAAATAGAAGTAAAAGTAAATTTCATATAGTTGAAAGTTTAGCGGGGGTGAGAACAATTGATAAGAAACCTGGCATTTATTATATGTTATGTCCTTTATACATTTGATTTATTTAACGGATTCTTCGATTTGGAAATATGTTTGAAGAGTGCAAAATGTTTGTTACGGATTCAATTGTGTTTAAAGTATTGCAGAAAAGTCAACGCCCATGAGTGTGAATCAGCTCGATGAGCTGTTGTTACGTAATGGTTTGGTACATAAAATTGTATTTTTAAATTTTGAATTTTTGCTTTTAATAATAATTACTATATTTGCGCCTCTTTTATAGGAAAGTTATAACGCAATGAAAAAAGACCTGCATCCATCAAATTATAGATTAGTTGTTTTTAAAGACATGTCAAACGACTATGCTTTTTTAACTAAATCATGCATCGATACCCGTGAATCAGTTAAATGGGAAGATGGTAACGAATATCCATTGGTAAAATTAGAAATTTCGCATACTTCACACCCGTTCTATACTGGTAAAATGAAGCTTGTTGATACTGCTGGACGTATTGATAAATTCCGTACCCGTTACAACAAGAAATAATTTCTTGTTTATAAAATATTTACAAGTCTCCCGGTACATCGGGGGACTTTTTTTATTTTTGCACCATGGCAATTATCTTATTCGACGATAACGCGCACCAAACACTTCTGCCACTTACATTTACCCGCCCGGTTGCTGATCTGCGTATCGGTATTCTTACTATTGCTGAAAAATGGAGTAAATATTTAAAGCTTGAGCATTCGTTCTACACCCAATCCTGGTTACAGGGAAAATTCCCGGTAAAAGTTGAATCCGAAAATGTTTTTATTAATGGTTCGGTTTGTCCCGATGATTTTTTGGCGGAAACTATCAACCAATTAAAAATTGGCGAAGCTATAAAGTATGATGATCATTTATTAGCAGTTAAACTGAGTGCGGAGCAAGCAGTAAGTTTTAATTTACAAACTGAATTTGATAAGGCCATTAGTATCAGCCACACGCCGCTTATTATCATTCATCCTGAAGATATTTTCAGGAAGAATGATATTGAGCTAAGGAAAGATTATACTTTAATTACCAAAGGCCGTACCAGTGCAACTATCAGCCAAACAAATATCATTATAGGCAATGATTTTTTTGCGGAAGAAGGCGCTATTGCCGAATGTTCTACCTTTAATACCACTAATGGCCCAATCTATCTTTCGGCTAATACCGAAATTTGGGAAGGGACCCATATTCGCGGCGCCTTTGCCATATGTGAGCATTCGCAAGTCAAAATGGGGGCTAAGATATATGGTGCCACAACAGTTGGGCCTTATTCCAGGGTTGGTGGTGAGCTGAATAATGCTGTAATCTGGGGCTATTCGTCAAAGGGACACGAGGGATATCTGGGTAATTCAGTATTGGGCGAGTGGTGTAATATTGGTGCGGACTCCAATAACTCAAATCTTAAAAATAACTATGAAGACGTGAAATTATGGGATTACACTACCCAGCGATTCCGTAAAACAGGATTGCAATTTTGCGGATTAATAATGGCCGATCATGCTAAATGCGCTATTAATACTATGTTTAATACAGGTACTGTTGTAGGTGTAAGCGCGAATATATTTGGCGCTGGTTTCCCACGGAATTTTGTGCCTGATTTTGCGTGGGGTGGTGCACAGGGGTTTGAAGTATACTCGCTTAAAAAAATGTTTGATACAGCCGGTAAAGTTTTTGCCCGCAGAGATCATCGCGTTTTTGACGAAAATGAACAGGAAATATTGAAAAAAGTATTTGAATTAACAGAAGAACACAGAAGGTTTTAAGAGGGGTTGAATAAATTTAATCTAACACAATCAACTAAAATAAGAATCATGAGAAAAAAAATTGTTGCCGGAAACTGGAAAATGAACCTGGATTATAATGAAGGTTTAAGTTTGTTTTCTGAATTGATCAATATGATTAATGACGAAGTAACCGGCAAGCAGGAGGCTGTTGTTTGCAGTCCATTTATTCATTTGCATAGTCTGGCTCATTTGGCTAAAGGTTATCCGAAAATTTCATTGGGAGCACAAAATGCCCATCAGGCTGAATCAGGAGCTTACACTGGCGAAATTTCGGCAAAAATGATTAAATCAGTAGGAGCAGAGTATGTTATATTAGGACATTCGGAACGCCGCCAATATTTTGGCGAGGATAACGCATTACTTGCTAAAAAAACGGATACCGTTTTAAGCAATGGACTAAAACCTATTTTTTGCATTGGCGAAACTTTAGACGAACGTGAGGCTAACAGGCATTTTGAAGTTATTAAAAAACAACTGGAAGAAGGTGTTTTTCATTTAGATGAAGAGCAATTCGGTAACCTGGTTATTGCTTATGAACCTGTTTGGGCAATTGGTACAGGTAAAACTGCCTCTGCTGCACAGGCTCAGGAAATACACGCATTTATTAGAATTGAAATTGCTGCCAAATACAATCAGGAGTTAGCTAACAACACAACGATATTATACGGCGGAAGCTGTAATCCAAAAAATGCCCCGGAACTTTTCGCCCAACCAGACATTGACGGTGGTTTGATAGGTGGTGCGTCGTTAAAATCACGTGACTTTTTGGATATCGTTAAAGTGTTTAATTAAGGCCGGATTGATTTTTAATCCTGAAATTTTAAATTCTTTAAAAGAAACTTATCGAAATACAGGCTTGCGATGTTTTTAAAAACATCGCAGTCTTTTTATTGTTAACTTGCCAGAAAACCAATCTCTGACCCCCGTCACGCTTGATAAATTCATGAAGAAACTACTAAAGATATTACTTCCGCCTTTTGCAGGTTTTAGCCTGTATTTTATTGGGGTGAGGTATAATCCGGAGTATTTTGATTTAAATATAGGCGACATTGGCGCAGGCGGCCTGGCAGGGTTTATGGCTTATTATAAGTTTACGCTGCCACTATTATTTACCATCGCTGTATTAACACAGCTGCTTATAGTGATACCTGTTTGGAACGGAGCGTTAAACAGATCGGCAGCAAGAAAGTGGGGGGCTCTTATCTCACTGATTTTCATTTGTGTATTATTTGCCGGCGGTATAAGCTATTTAATTTGGGACGAATCAACCGGCAGGCATCATTTAATAGTGGTCTTTTTGTTTATGTTGGCTGTGCAGCTGGTTTACTGGTTTATAGACCTTTTTGTTTTATTTTTATTGGAGTAATAAGTCTTTGTCTCCTATATCAAATCTTTAAAATGAATTATTACGAATTGCTTTTTACAACAATGTCGGCAGAAGATTATCAGCAGGACCTACTGATCAACGCCCTGGGAGAAATAGGTTTTGATACTTTTGAGGAGCTCGATTTCGGCTTTAAAGCATACATACCCGCGAGCGATTTTAATCAGGAAAAACTGGATAACGAATTGGCGACATATAAGGATATGTTTAGCTTTAGTTATGAGATATTACTTATACCGCAAAAAAACTGGAACGAAGTATGGGAAAGTAACTTTGAACCGATTGAAATAAAAGATCAAATTTTTGTTAGGGCAACTTTCCACCAACCCCAGCCGGAGTTTCCTTATGAGATTGTTATTGACCCTAAAATGGCATTTGGAACCGGGCATCATCAAACCACATCAATGATGTTGGAACTAATGCTGGAAAATAATTTTGAAAATAAAAAAGTGCTTGATATGGGCTGTGGTACCGGTATTTTAGCCATTATGGCATCAAAATTAAAAGGTGCAATAATAACAGCCATTGATTATGATCCGGTTTGTTATGAAAGTACAATTGAGAACGCGCAATTAAATCATATCGACAATATAATAGCCATATGCGGCTCAAAAGAGGCAATCCCTGATGAAGAATGTGATATTATTTTAGCCAATATCAATCGTAATATTTTGCTCGATCAGATAGAACGATATGTTGAGGTTTTAAAAAATAATGGTGAAATTTATTTTAGCGGGTTTTACGAAACGCCTGATCTTGCTATAATAGTAGAAGCAGCTAGCAACTACGGGTTAAAATATATCAATCATAAAATGAATAAGGATTGGGTTGCTGCCAAATTTATAAAAGAGTAATTTTTCAATAGCGTTTTTAACGCACCTTAAGTTATCCCCCGGTTAAGCTAAAATTAAACTAAAGACCCGGAAATTGGACTATGTCCGATTTTTAGATGGCTATTTTTTTGCTTTTTAAGAAAGAATTTTTTCTACTGATTGTTATGTGAATATGGCGTTTACAAGCTAATTAACTGGTTTTTCTCACATTGTTTTTTTGGGATAAAAAAATTAACTGAGTTAAAAGTGAAAATCATGACAAAATACTTGATAATTAGATAGATAATAAATAATATTGTAACTTTATTAACTTACGGGAAACCTATATCCTTAGTTAAAATAATATGAAAACACTTGGAAAAAAAATCAGGCTGTTACGTCATCAAAAAGGCTGGAGCCAGGAAGATGTCGCAAAAAGATTGGATATTTCTATTCCTGCCTTTTCAAAAATTGAGACTGGAATAACCGATATCAATTTATCAAGGTTGGAACAGATTGCTAATCTGTTTGAAATGACAGTGGTTCAGCTTTTAACCTTTACTGACGCTGAGCACGATCAAAAAGTTGCAAACGAATTAGAAACCATTAATAAAAAATTAATGGATCGGGAAACGGAGGTTATTGACCTGCAGAAAAAAGTTATTGAGCTTTTTGAAGAACTAAGACATACTAAAATAACTGCTTAGTTTACCTTACATATTGAGGTTAAAAAACGCATCGCATTGTTAAATGCTTTTTACCAAATACTACGCCCATTGCACTGTGCATTGCTAACATTTTGTCATTAAAATCGCCCACCCAGGATAGCTCCAGTTCAGTATATTGATTTAAAGGAAGTACGTATTCACCAACTGTTATAAATAGTGCAGATTCAATCCCATGATTTTGGAACTTTTGTTTTGTGCCCATCACAATGGCCCGCATACGCGAAACACCTCTCCATTTTTGGTACACAAATTTTAGTTTACCAATTAAATTAAGTTTTCCTTTTAATGGTTTTATCATGGGGTTGGCGTCTGGAAGAATAATCATGAATGCTGCCGGTTCATCGTTTACGTAGGCAAACCATATCAGGTTTTCGTCCATCAATGGTTTCATTTTTTTGAAGCTTTCAGCTATGGTTGCATGGTTTATCGGCACAAAGTTCTCAAAATCTCTCCAGGCATCATTATAAATTTCCATAAAATCGGCAGCGAACTTCTCTATTTCCTTTGCTTTTAGGTGCTTAAATACATAGCCGGGTTTTTGAGTAACCCATTTAGCTATTTTGTAAAATCGTTCAGGAAATGGTCTGAGGATGTCCAAATGATTGGTTATTTGAGCATATTCGGTTTTGAAACCATAATGTTCAAAAAAATCGTGATAATAAGGTGGGTTGTAGTTCATTCCATAAGAGGGAGGTGTGAAACCTTCTACCAGTAATCCCCAAAAGTTATCATTTTCTCCAAAGTTTATTGGCCCATCCATTGCTTTCATTCCGTTTTCTGATAGCCATTTTTTTGCGGTGTCAAATAAAAGAAATGCAGCATCTTCGCTATTGATGCACTCAAAAAAGCCAATCCCGCCAGTTGGCTGTTCATAATTATAGGCCTTTTTGTCATTAATAAATGCCGCAATACGTCCAATTAATTTTCCGTCATCATCAGCAAGTATCCATCTGGTACATTTGCCATGTTGATGGAAATTATTTCTGGCCGGATCAAAAATGGCTTCTATATCGTTGTCGAGTGGGCATACCCAAATTTTATCGTTTTTGTAGATAACGCGGGCAGCGTCTAAAAAAGCTTTTTTTGTTTTTTTGTTACTTACTTCGGTTATAACCATTGGATGTTTGGTAGCTTATTATAAAAAAAGCATCCAGAGGCATAGTCTGAACGCTTTAAAAGTAGAATTGTATTTTTATATGATTAATAGTCGTCGTCCTCGTCGTCGTCATAATTTTCGAACCCGATATCATCTAAAGGGCCGTCAAAATCATCATCATCATCAACTACCTTTTTCTTTGAAGGCTGATCAAGTGCGCTATCATCATCATCTTCATCCTCGCCCGTGTTTTTAGAATCAACTTTCTTGTTTACAGGTTTTTTTGGAGTTCCCATTGCCATGAATTTTTTAGTAATTTTTTCTTCAATAATAACTTAAATGTATTTAAAAGTCAATTTTCTTTTATTTAAATACACATTCATTGTATTTGATAGTAAAAATAATCAAAATCATTTTTATTAAAAACAAGATTTTCAAATTATTTTAAATCGTAAAAAATTATTCACTTTGCTCGCCAATAGATATAGCACTGTCTGTAAAATCCTTTATTTGAGGAAGTTCGTTTATGCTATTTATTCCAAAATAATCCATAAAAACACTACTGGTTCCATATAATATCGGTTTTCCGATGGCTTCTGATTTCCCGACGATAGCAATTAACTCTTTTTCCAGTAGTTTTTGTATTGAGTAATCGCAATTTACTCCTCTTATTTGTTCAACATCAGGTTTTGTTACGGGTTGCTTGTATGCTATTATCGCCAGGGTCTCTAATGCGGCCTGACTTAACTTCTTTTTAGACCGTTGTTGCTGTAGCAAACTGATAACCTGATGATAAGCCTTTTTGGTTAAAAACTGATACCCATTATTCGTTTTGATCAGTTCAATGGCGAAGTTTTTATCCTGATATTTTTGAGTAATATTTTGCAGGTGAATGTTTATCTCTTCCTCGGTAAAATCCTCATTGAATGCAGCCTGAAGGCAATAAATAATCTCCTCTGTACGGATGCTTTGTTCCGATACAAATACTAATGCCTGAATGTACTGTTCAATATCTTCCATATAAGTTAGAGAGCAGGAGAAAGGTCGATTTTTTCCTTAATCCTATTCTTTTTTGGTCTTTTTTATTACCGGATTTTTTAATAATTGATTACTTGTTCTTCGATCTGAACCGGTATTTGACGCCATTCATATTTTTGTGTACGTAGTTGTGGTTCAAAACCGGCCTCTTTTATTGATTCCTGTATGCCCTTTGCCGTAAATCTATGCGGTGCACCTGCGGCTGATACCACGTTTTCTTCAATCATGATGGATCCAAAATCATTGGCACCTGCATGAAGGCAGATCTGCGCTACCGGCTTGCCTACTGTTAACCACGAAGCTTGTATGTTTTTAATATTTGGCAGCATTATACGGCTAAGCGCAATCATACGAATATATTCATCGCCGGTAACGTTATTGGTAATACCCCTAACCTTGCGTAAAAGAGTGCCATCGTCCTGGAATGGCCATGGTATAAAGGCAATAAAACCATAAGTACCTTCTGGTTTCTCTGATTGTACCTCTCTAATCCAAACCAGATGCTCAAAACGCTCTTCAATTGTTTCAATATGGCCAAACATCATGGTAGCAGAGCTTGGCAAGTTTAACTGGTGAGCAGCACGCATTACATCAAGCCATTCTTTACCACCACATTTGCCTTTGCTTATCAGCCTGCGAACGCGATCATTAAGAATTTCGGCGCCAGCGCCCGGTAGCGAATCCAATCCGGCCGCTTTTAGTTCGCGTAAAACATCTATATGGCTCATACCTTCCAATTTGGCAACATGTGCAATCTCCGGCGGGCCTAATGAGTGTAGTTTAAGTGTAGGATATAATTCTTTTAGCTGTCTGAAAGTATCGGCATAAAACTTTAAACCTAAATCGGGATGGTGGCCGCCCTGCAACAACAATTGATCGCCTCCATAGCGGAACGTTTCTTCAATTTTTTGTTTGTAGGTTTCTATATCGGTAATATAGCTGTCTTCGTGACCGGGACGGCGAAAGAAATTGCAGAATTTACAATTGGCAATACACACATTGGTAGTGTTCACATTGCGGTCAATCTGCCAGGTTACTTTGCCATGCGGAACTTGTATTTTACGCAGTTCGTTGGCGGTGTACATCAAATCGGCAGTTGAGGCGTTATGATAAAGATAAACTCCTTCATCCTGGCTTAAAAATTCAAACCGCAACGCGCGTTGCAACAGATCGGCTGTATTCATGTTTCAAATATACGTTGTTGAAGCGAAAAGTTGAAAGCAGAAAGCTCAATAACTACTAAACTTTTACAAGCGTTCTACAAAGTCAAAGCTGCTTTTAGCTAACACTTCCTTTATCCAGTCTTAATACTCTGGAAACACTTTCCGGAATTTCGTTTTGGTAATGAGTAACATAAATCAGCGTTACATTACTTAATCGGCAAATTGTATCTACCAGGTTTTTAAAATGCTGTTGCTGGTGTGCATCTAAGCCCTGGCAGGGTTCATCAAAAATAAGCAGATCGGGGTTTTTAATCAGTGCGCGGGCCAAAAGACACAGGCGCTGTGCACTTGCCGGGGTGTTTTTTAGCAATACGCGGGCATATTTTTCTATTTCAAGGGCTTTCATCCAACGTAAAGCAGTGTCGGCTTTTGTTTTTTGTGATGGCCGGAATAAACCCAATGTATCATAACATCCGGATTCAATTACCTGAAGGCAGCTATTATCGGTAGGGAAGTATTGGTGCAATTCGGGCGACATAAAGCCGATTTTACTCTTTATATCCCATATACTTTCGCCGGTGCCGCGTTTTTTATCAAACAATACAATGTCATTGGCGTAGGCCTGCGGGTTATCACCATTTATCAGGCTTAATAAAGTTGATTTACCCGCGCCATTAGCGCCAAGCAAAGCCCATCTTTCGCCTGGAATTATTTGCCAGTTTACTTTATTCAGGATAACCTTATCGCCGTATTTAACAAACACTTCATTCATTTTCACAATGAATTTATATGCCCTTGCTGATGCGTCTATATTTAAAAGGTCTTTTAGTTCTTTATTATCTATCTCATCGGTTTCTTCTTTTATAAATAATTGAGGATCGAAATCATTTCTCAATACTTTTTGATTGATGTTTCCATTTTCTAATATCGCAATATGTGTAATTGCTTCCGGGACTTCATAAGGCGATGTCGCCATCATAATATGTATGCCAGAATCAATAATCTGTTTAATAATAATGGTAAATTGTTTACGGGTTTCAACGTCCAACCCTGTAAGCGGACTATCCAATAGTAATATGGCCGGGTTTTTTAATAAGGCTGCCGCTATCATTAGCCGTTTTGTCTCCCCGTTTGATAATTTGATGATTTGCTTGTTTAGCAGCGGGTTTAAATTTAACAGGTGAATAACCTTAGCTATATCCCAATAATTTTTAAAATGGGGGAGAATGGTTATGGACTGTAAATATTGATCAACGGTTAAAGCGTCTTCAGAATCGGAAGAATTATAGCGTTGCTGATAATAAAAATCTGTAGTATTTGAAAGATTACGGAAATGATGCCTGGGCTCAACAATAGAAATTAGTTTGTGATGAGTTAAATTATCATGGTTTCCGCTGTTTCTGTTTAAAAAATCTTCAAAAAAATGGTAATTGATATCGCCGCCAGTTATATTAAACCTACCGGCAATGGTTTGCAATAAAGCACTTTTACCCGAACCGCTTTTGCCTATCAGCGCCCAATGTTCGCCTTTATTTATGGTGAAATTTAAATTGGTAAAAAGTATGTTGTTCAGAAACCTTACAGTTGCGTGGTTTATAGAGAGGATAGGTTGATGCATAACCGGATGTTTGCCGGCAAAATTAATTATCTGATTGTATTAGCCTAAATAAATTTCAATTATATCTAATAGCGATAAAATGCCCTAAAATAAAAACGCTCCGGATAAATACCCGAAGCGTTTTTATTTTTTCAAAAAAATGAAAATTACATTTTTTTAGCTGTGTCTTTAGCCATTTTTTTAGAAGTATCAGCCATTTTTTTAGAAGTGTCAGCCATTTTTTTAGTAGTATCAGTCATTTTAGCTGAGTCCATTTTAGCTGAATCCATTTTAGCTGAATCTGCAGCACCTGAAGCAGATTTACCTTTACAAGCAGCGAAAGAAACTGCGATAACTAGAGCTAAAGCGCCCATTTTGAATGAATTTTTCATGTTAATTTTCTTTTTAAGTGATTAAATAGTTTCTCTTAATACCAGAAATGCAAAAAGGTAACCCACAATTTTTAATAAAAAATTGAAGAGTTACCTTTTGTCAATTAAAAACTAAAATTAACAGAAAAACTAAGATTATTTTTTCTTAGTAGTATCTTTTTTAGTTGTGTCTTTTTTAGTTGAATCAGCTTTAACAGTAGTATCTTTCTTTACAGAATCAACTTTAACTGAATCAGTTTTAACTGAATCTGTAGAAGTTGAAGTAGATTTGCTTTTGCAAGCTGCGAAAGAAACTGCGATAACTAGAGCTAAAGCGCCCATTTTGAATGAATTTTTCATTTTTTTATTCTTTTAAGTTGTGAATGTTTGCTTATTAATACTATAATTTGAAAAAGGTAACCCATTAGCTTAAAAAAAAATATAAAATTCATTGTTTTGATGAAATTCTATCAAAAAGGCTTGAAAATCAACTAGCTTGTCTTACATTGCCGATTGTGGTCTATGGTTTAGGCTCCTTTTTTACTTCGGATTTTTTAACATCGGTTGTTTTTGTTACCGTTTTACTTACGGTGTCAACTTTCGCTTTTGAAGTATCGGTAGCGGGTTTAACAGTGTTGACCTTTACCGAAGTATCAGATTTGGTTATACTTGACGAGGAAGAGTCAACTTTAACCGAATCAGAGGCACCACTTGATTTGTTGCCCTTGCAGGCCATGACTGACAACGAAATGGTTAACGCTAGAAATGAAATTTTAAATAAGTTTTTCATAATGTTTTCTTTAAGATGTTGATTATTAACAACCTTAAACGTGGATGGTTTTTTGAGCAACAATGCACCATTATGCCTATATTAGGAATGAAGCATTTTATTTATAATATTTATGCAGAAAATTTCTTACTGAAATTGATAGGGAGAAAGGGAATGTACTGATAGCCAGTTAACAAAGTGTTGCCTGAAATTTATTTCGGTTTTAATTTTTTTTTATGAATAATGGGTTACATTTTCGCATAAATAGTATTAAGTAGTGAGCAAAGAGCTAAATAGCGGAATACCAACGGATAGCGAAGTTATTCTTGGTATACTAAATAATTCGGACAGTGTATTAAAGCGGTTGTACATCGCATACTTTCCGATGGTGTTACAACTGATTATTAATAATAATGGAAATGCTGATGATGCGAAAGACATTTATCAGGAAGCCATAATTGTTCTTTACAATAAAGTTAAAACCGGCGATTTTGAGTTGAGCAGCAAACTCAAAACCTATATTTATTCTGTTTGCCGCAGGCTTTGGCTTAAAAGGCTTGCGCAGATGAACCGGTATGGCGGGGATATAAAAGATTTTCAGGAGTATTTATCTGTTGATGATGAAACTGAAAAAAATAATGAGAGAGATATTCAATTTAATAAAATGGGCAGCGCTCTGCAATTATTGGGCGAACCCTGTAAAACCATAATTGAGGATTTTTATATAAACAACAGATCAATGCAGCAGATCTGTGAGGATTTTGGCTATACCAATGCGGATAATGCCAAAACTCAGAAATATAAATGTTTGCAAAGACTGAAGAAATTGTTTTTTCAGCAAAATTGAGGAGATAAAAGCGATGAGTGATAATCAACTTTTGGAACAGATTGAAAGGTATCTTAACGGCGAGATGTCAAATGACGAACGCGCCCATTTTGAGGTGCTTCGCAGTGAAAATGCTGACGTTAATAAGAAAGTAGCGGAACATAAACATTTTGTAAACCTTATTAAACAATACGGCGAACGTTTAGAGTTAGAGAAACGCCTGAACGCTTTGCATAGTGAAATTGATGTTCATTCCCTGGAAGAGGAGCTAATGATTCACCCATCCTGGATTGTAAGTATCTGGCGTAATCATCACTCAAAAATATCAGTAGCAGCTTCTATCGCCATTTTTGCGGTATTGTCTACTTTATTTTTTACAGGTTACTTAAATAATAAAGAAGTAAACTATGTGAAGTTATCCCGGGAGCTTGATCATTTGAAAAACTCGACCGATCAAATAAATCACAAACTCAATAATCTTAATCGTTCGGGAAAGGGAAACAGTAATCCCGGTAATTTTAGAGGGACAGGTTTTGCAATATCTTCAAACGGATATATCGTTACCGATTATCACGTTGTAAAAGATGCTGATTCTGTTTATGTTCAAGGCGTTGACGGTAAATCATATCGCACTAAGGTAATATATTCTGAGCCCGGAGCTGATATTGCAGTTTTACAGATAACAGACCCTGCCTTCAAATCATTTGGCCCCATTCCGTACGCTTTTAAAAAGGCAGACACCGATATTGGAGAAAACGTATTTACCATTGGCTACCCGCGTGATGCGATGGTTTTAGGCCCGGGCTTTTTAACTGCCAGCACTGGTTTTAGAGGCGACACTACACAATACCAGGTATCAACTCCTGTTGATTTTGGAAATAGTGGTGGCCCTTTGCTGGATAGTAAAGGCAACGTGATAGGGATAATTAATGCTAAAGAAACCCATGTAGAGGGGGCGGCGTTTGCAGTAAAATCAAGCTATTTATTAAAAACCATTCAGGATATACCTGATTCATTAAAAGGTAGCCTGAATCTTAATTCAAAAAATATTTTAGCCAGTTTGAGTCGCGTTCAGCAGATTAAAAAAATGCAGAACTATGTATTTATGGTGAAAGTATATAATCAGTAATACCCAAAAAACAACACATACAATGAGGAGGCGTACCGTTTGGAACGCCTTTTTTTATTTTAGCGGTCTACTTCGCCCAATACAAAATCGATAGAACCAACTATGGCAATCAAATCGGCAATCATTACGCCTTTGGCAATTTCGGGTAATACGGATAAATTATTGAAACTTGGCGCACGTGCCTTTACGCGCATGGGGATTTCAGATTTACCATCGGCCATAAAATAAAAACCTAATTCACCTTTGGCTCCTTCACAGCGTACATAATAGTCTTGCGCTTTAGGGATGGTTTTGCGTGGCAGCTTGGCGCGTGGATCAAAGTCGGTGGTGCGTTTTAGTTCATTTTGAAGCCTGTCAAGACATTGTTCAATCATTCTGAGCGATTGTTCGATCTCATCGACTCTAACCTTGTAGCGGTCCCAACAATCGCCAACTGAACCCATCTCACCTTTGCCTACCGGTATATCAAATTCCAATTCTGGATAAACGGAATAGTTGTCAATTCGTCTCAAATCCCATTTTAGCCCTGATCCTCTTAGCATAGGCCCCGAACATCCATAATTGATGGCAACATCCAGCGGTAAAATACCAATATTTGCAGTGCGGTTAATAAACACCTGGTTATCGGTCAAAAGCTGGTTTAACTCATCCATTTTAGGTTTAAAATAGTCTACAAATTCGCGGCAGCGTTCTTCAAAGCCAACCGGCAAATCATAAAATAGACCACCGATCCAAATGTAGTTATATAGCATTCTTGAGCCTGATGCCCATTCCAGCATGCCCATAATATGTTCCCTGTCGCGAAAACACCATAAAAAGGGAGTGAAGGCGCCAATATCAATACCATAGGTGCCAATGGCTATCAGGTGTGATGCTATCCGGTTTAATTCGCATACCAGCACACGAATATATTCTACCCGCTTGGGGATCTCTTTGTCAATACCAAGCATCCGTTCAACCCCCATAACAAAGGCGTGACTGTTATTCATTGAAGCCAGGTAATCCAATCTGTCGGTGAACGGGATGGTTTGCTGATAGGTTAACGACTCGGCATGTTTTTCGAAGCAGCGATGCAGATAACCTATATGAGGTATCACTTCTTTAACAATTTCACCATCTGTTATCAATTCGAGCCTTAATACACCGTGCGTTGATGGGTGTTGAGGTCCCATATTAAGCACCATATCTTCAGTGGCAGCCGAAGCAATTTTGTTGTTGTAATTATTAAGGGCAGCGTTATATTTGGTATCAGCGATATTCAATTTCCGGTGTTTTTAGAATTTCAAATTTATTGAATTCAAATCCAATTTTAATAAAATAAAAAAGCCTGCAGTAATAATTACTGCAAGCCGCATTATATATATGTATTTAATTAGGCGAATTTAAAAGGCTTTGTGCCCAAAGCTTTCACTTATTTTGCTGCTTTGCGTAGCTACCCAGGCATAGCTGTACATTGCCACGGCCTTAGCTTTGCTGCTGCGGCTTTTGAAAGTCCATACATCTTTCATGAATTCTTTATGATTTTTGCTGTTCAGCGTATCAAAAGCTACAGAAATAGTAGGGGTAAGCGAATAAGCCGTATGCCAAGTTCCAAAAGGTATAAATAGTGTTTCGCCAGGGCCCACAACAAAATTTATAGGTGTGGCATCTTTATATTTAGGAAACTTCTCAAAATCAGGTTCAAAAATATTTAGTTCTGAGCGCCACGGATCATCCTGACGGGGGTACAATAAATCTTCTTGTTCGCGAGGGAATACTGTGAATTGTTTTTCACCATAAAGCTGCGTAATCCAGGCGTTTAAATGATAGTAATCCAAATGCAAATAGGGGAATTTGCCACCAGGACCGCCGATAAATAACTCAGTAGCGCCGCCCCATTTCCCGACATTGAACATTTTATTTTTTAGCCAGTTGGGCGAAGCGTAATTTAAATCGAGCGGTTGTATAAACGGCATCAACTCCGGTAGCTGCTCCGGAATATTAAAGATAAATGGATATGGCGCAGGATGTTCTTCTGTACTGGTTTCCACCAGATCTATTATCTCCCACATTTTATATGATTTTCCCCGGCATTCAGTTGTCCGATCAGGATAATTCTCTTTGAACCATTGGGGAGTGAACAGGCCGTTAGCCTTCCAAACCTTTGCAGCATTTTTAAACACTAATGGGATACCGGGCTTATAATGCTCCTCGATAAACTCTTCGTAAGAAATATTATCTTTTCTAATGATATCCATAGGTAAAAATCGGGTTAATGGAATTTACCCATTAATCAAAGTTTAAGCAGTAATACGAAATTATTGCTTACAAGGTTTTATTTTTAGATGATGTTGGTAGAAAATCAGTAAAGAAAGAATGATGACTTGTAGACTAATTATACAATTAATCAATTTTGATGCCTTTGTAATATTCGGCGTTTTGATAGTCTTTGCGAAGCGGGTAACCTTCCCAGTCGTCGGGTAATAAAATGCGACGCAGGTCAGGATGTCCTTCAAAAAATATACCTGTCAAATCATAAGCTTCGCGTTCGTGCCAGTCGGCAGTGCGATATACCGAAGTTATGCTCTGGAAAGATGGAAGTTCGTTTAAATCTCTGCCATTTTCCTTGCTTATTTTTAAAGTCAATTGAGTTCGATAGGGGATAGAGGCTAAATGATAAACCACACCGAAGCGATTCATTTCAACACCATAGTCAACCCCGGTTAGCGAGCTAAGAAAATCGAAATAAGTTTTCGGGTTATTACGTAATTCAAGGCAAACTTCTGTAATGTAATCAGGAGCAATTAATAAGGCGGCTTGTAAACCATTGGTTTCCTCGCCAACAATTACTTCATCGCCGAACTTTTCAATCAGCAATAATTTGATTTCCTCAAAACTCATGGTGCCAAACGAACTTTTTTCCAGTTTTTATTGTCTGTCTTTTTATAAAGGATACGATCATGCAAACGGCTTGGGCGCCCTTGCCAAAACTCAATCAACCTTGGTTTTAAAATATAACCACCCCAAAAAGATGGTTTTGGAACTTCTTTGCCCTCATATTCCGTGGCCAACTCGTTCCATTTCTTTTCAATAATCTCACGACTATCTATTTCCTGGCTTTGCGGAGATACCACAGCACCTATCTGGCTATTATGGGGACGAGAATGAAAGTATTTTTCAGATTCTTCTTTCGTAACTTTTTCAATAGTGCCTTCTATACGTATTTGCCGCTCCAATGCAGGCCAAAAGAAGGTTAAAGCACCGTTAGGGTTCTTATTAATTTCTTTTCCTTTACGACTCAGGTAATTAGTAAAAAAAACAAAACCGGCTTCGTGGTATCCTTTTAGCAGAACAACTCTTGCTGATGGTCTGCCATCTGGTGTGGCAGTTGCCAGTGTCATTGCATTTAACTCGGGCACATTTGCCTCTTGCGCTTCATTAAACCATATCTCAAACTGTTTTATCGGATCGGCTTTTGTCGACGCTTCTGTCAATGCCGCAGCATTATACTCTTCGCGCAAGTTTTTTAATTCTTCCTGATTCATCGCTGCAAACTTACAAATTAATTACGCCGTATGTAAAGTAAAAGTGATTGTGGGGGAAGAATCGGTACAAACGGCGCGGAATCAAAATAATAAGACCCATTGGCTGACTTTAAGTGCGTTATTCTCTTTTAAAAAAGAATTTTGTCCAATATTAGGAAAACGAACATATTTTTATAATACTTGTTGTAATTAACAAAAAAAAGATACGCCTATGCTAAGTTCTATTTCAGCAGCCGCCGGGCGCTTGTTGATATCGGAACCTTTTATGATGGATCCGAACTTTAAAAGATCTGTTATTTTATTAACAGAGTATTCTGAGGATGGGGCAATGGGCTTTATCTTAAATCATTTGAGCGAGTTTTTGCTGGGCGATATCTTGCCGGAATTATCCTATTCTGAAATTCCAGTATTTATTGGCGGCCCCGTAGCTGCCAACACACTGCACTTTATTCATCGTTGTCCTGAGAAAATCGACGGCGGGATTGAATTGGGAGAAGGCGTTTACTGGGGTGGGGATTTTGAAATGGTAAGCGAACTGATTTCCAATTATCAATTACAAAGCGATGAGATCAGATTTTTTACCGGATACAGCGGATGGACCCCGAGTCAGCTTGATGATGAAATAAAGGAAGACAGTTGGATTGTTGCGAGCAATTTAAATGCGGAGACAATGTTTACCTGTGATGAAGAAAACTTGTGGCGCCAGGCCGTAATAGGGCTGGGGCAGCGCTATGCACATATTGCTAATTTTCCCGAAAATCCGGCATTGAATTAAGCTCTTATTACTGGTTCCCCATTTCCAATGCAGATTCTTCTACTTTTTTCTTGAGATCTTCTTTGTATTTGATGAGATTTTTAGTGATCTGATCATCCGCTGTTGAGAGTATCTGTGCAGCCAGAATGCCCGCATTTTTTGCGGCATTTAATGCAACAGTAGCAACGGGAATACCATTGGGCATCTGTAAAATGGATAGTATTGAATCCCATCCATCAATTGAATTGCTTGATTTAACCGGAACGCCAATAACTGGCAAATGCGTTAATGAGGCCACCATTCCCGGCAAATGGGCTGCACCACCGGCGCCGGCTATAATTACTTTTAAACCACGGCCAGCAGCTTCACGCGCGTAGCTAAACATACGATCAGGGGTGCGGTGGGCCGATACAACAGTAATTTCGTAGTCAACACCTAATTCTTTTAAAATATCAGCCGCATCCTGCATAACATTCAAGTCAGACTTGCTGCCCATTATAATTCCTACTTTTAGTTGTTTTTGGCTCATGACGGTGTTAGTTCACGTTTTATGAATGATAGCTTATGGCTTTAGGCCCGGTTAACTGATCACTTTTAATGTTTCCTGTACAAATTTGGCTTTTTCTATAGCCTTTTCCCGGTCGGCATCTACAATGGTAACATGTCCCATTTTACGGAACGGCTTGGTTAGCGCTTTGCCATATAAATGTACATAAACGCCCGGGCATTTTAATACCTTCTCAATGCCTTTATAAATGGCTGGTCCTTCATATCCCACTTCACCCAAAACGTTCACCATAATGGCATTGTTAAGGCAACTGGTATCACCTAAAGGCTGATTAAATATGGCTCTTAAATGTTGTTCAAACTGCGACACTACATTACCTTCAATAGTTTGATGACCGCTATTATGCGGACGCGGAGCCAGTTCGTTTACTAATATTTTGCCATTCTTATCTAAAAACATTTCTACGGCAAGTAAGCCCACTATTTTAAGGTCCTCCGCAATTTTGGTAGCTATTTGCGCGGCCTCCTGGTGTATTTCAAAAGACAGAGTTGATGGCGATATTAAAAATTCAACCAGGTTAGCCTGCGGATTAAATTCCATCTCAACCAGCGGGAATGTTTTCACCTCACCGCTTTCACTACGTGCTACAATAACTGCTATTTCCTTTTCAAAGTCAATCCAGCGCTCAATAAGGCTTGGTTCTTTAAAAGCACTTTTAAGGTACGATTCATCAATTACTTTGTACACGCCTTTGCCATCATAACCATCACGACGAAGCTTTTGGATGTAAGGGAACGGTATGCGGCTTTCTTTTAATTGTTGTGCCGATGATATTACCTGAAATTCGGCTGTTGGGATATTATTTTCTTTAAAAAATTGCTTCTGTAAGCCTTTGTCCTGTATGAGCCTGATGATGCGCGGTTGCGGGTATACCAAAACACCTTCTTTTTCTAATTGCTCCAGTGCATCGACATTAACTTTTTCAATTTCTATAGTCAAGAGATCAACCTTTTTGCCGAAATTATAAACGGTTTCGTAATCACTTAAGGAGCCAATTACAAATTCATCACATAATTTACGGCAGGGCGCTTCGCGGTCGGGGTCAAGAATTTTAACTGTTACGTTATAATTTATAGTCTGTTGTATCAACATGCGCCCTAATTGGCCGCCGCCTAAAATTCCAAGTTTAAGATCTCCGTAGAATGCTTTCATGTATAAAGATGCAAGTTTAGCCTAAATCTTTCAAAGTACATAAATAAGATAGAAACGAGTGCCGGTTATGATAATCTTTTTGTTATCCGGTAATAAAAAAAAGCGTGTATCAACAAAAATATCGCGCCCGTCATCAGGTAAACTACTCTTTCCTGTTGTCCTACTTTTAAGAACAAAGCGGTAATAATAAAAAACACAGCACCCGAAAAGTATAAGGCTAACCTGAAGGGCCTATTATTCCATAACTCAACATTTCCCAGAAATAAAACAGGTAACGACATAATAAGCAGAATACAGTTCAGTAGGAAAACTCCCGATATGATTTGTTGAACGGCATGGCTGTAGTCGCCATTTTTTAACAAAACGGCATAATATATACATGTTGCGGCAGTTGAAACAGCAATAGAAATAATAGATGTTGTAAAAAGTGATCTGAGGAGTTTCTTAGTCATAGATTGATAAAACAAAGAACAAAGTTGAGCATTTTGACTGTAGATAATCTATTAGAAACGTAAAATATTTTTTTGAGCCTGATTAAATTACTGCGGCTTACTCAAATTAGTTTCGTTTAAAACATGGGTTTGAGCTGTAGCAAAAGATTTTTTTTGCAGGAGAAAGTGATTCACCGCTAATGTAATTTTTTTGTTGTAAATGGGTTTTAATATATCATTCCTGAAATATTTTCAGTTATTTAAAACCATAACCAGTAATAGGAGTTGTTAAAACTTAAATAAATTAATTGCAACGAAATTGCAGTGGTGTTTCAAAATAATAAAAGCTTAAACAATAATAAATTAATTAGAGATGAAAAAAACAGTTTTAATAGTAACGACAGCAATCACTATCGGATTAATATCAAACAGCCTTTTTGCACAAACTGCTACTAAAGACACAGCAAAGAAAAGCGTTGCCGCAACAACGGCAACTCAAGATTCTACCAAAGATATAGAAGCAACTTTAGCAAATGTTGCTGAAGAAACTACACTGGTAAATGCGACAAAAGTAGCCAATGTGGATGCTGAACTAAAAGGCCCCGGTCCGTTTACTGTTCTTGCTCCCAACAATGATGCATTCAATGCCATTTCCAGAGGAAAACTGGATAGCTTAATGAAAGATCCTGCGAAACTTGCAGTTACCTTGAAAGCTCATGTTATCAGCGGCAAATATGATAAAGCTGCCCTTATTAAAGAGCTTGTAGCAGGTAAAGGTAAAGCGACTTTGAAAACCATTGATGGTCAGGAGCTTACCTTATCAGTAAAGGATAAAAAACTGGCTATTACGGACGCCCAAGGCACTACAGTAAAAGTGACATCATTTGATACACCTTGTACAAACGGTATAATTGATGGAGTGGATGGTGTGCTAATGTCAAAATAAGTAAACAATTATATTTTATTTGCTGCCCGGTTTTCTCAGAAAGCCGGGCTTTTTTTGTGTTGTCGTACTGATAAATACTGATTGCAAACAATTAGGCAATTATTGGCTTGATAATTGAAAGTAAATGAAAAATGAACAATCAGCCTAATGAAAACATTTCGGGATTTGAAAAAGTGAGTAATGCCATTACCTCCTATAGCGGCAGTTCGCCTGTTTTTTTAGGTGCGGCTGCATTAATTTTAATATGGGGAATAAGCGGGCCCATTTTTGATTATTCGGATAAATGGCTGTTAATTGTTAATACAGGTACCTCTATTATTACCTTTTTGATGGTGTTTTTGATTCAGAAATCGCAAAATAAGGAGTCAATTGCCGTTCAACTTAAATTAAATGAGTTGATAGCTGCCAATAACAACGCCAGTAATCGTTTGCTTAACATACAGGATTTGAGTGAAGAGCAGCTGAATACTTTGTATGAACACTATCGTACGCTGGTTGAGCTGACGCAAAAGGCAAAATCAAATACCCAAAGTCATTCGGTCGAGGACGCTATTGAATCAGCAGAAGAGGCGATGAAGGATGATTTGTTAAAACACGATAAAAAGGCCGTTTGATTATTTCATGTATTCATCCAAGAAATAAAAGATCCTTTTGCGGATAAATTCGGCATCAAACATAACGCCGTAATGTGGTGCATCCGGCACTATGATAAGCTCATTATTCACACCAGCCTTTTTTAATCGCGCACTTAGATTTACCGATTGCTCCGGGTTAACCGACTGGTCTTTTTCACCCTGAACAATTAAAAACGGCGGATCATTTTTATCAATATAAGTAATAGGGCTTGCCTTTTTAGCCAGGTCAGGTCTATCTGCAACCATTGCTCCTAAAAGAAGAGTGATGGGGTTTTGGGGATCTTTATCATCATTCCCTTTAAGGGTTAGAAGATCCGAAGCGCCATAAAAGTCTAAAACTAGTTTTATTTTAAAGTCAGGCTTCTTGCCATTGGGATAAAAATTTTTTACATTATTATTGTTCGATAAAGCCAACAACGAGGCCAGGTGGCCGCCGGCTGAAAAGCCTATTAATGCTATTCTGTTTACATCTAAGCTATATTTAGCTCCATTTTGATATAAATATTCGATAGCCTGATTACAATCCTGTATCTGGGCGGGAAACGGTGCGGTTGTGCTGTGCCTGTAATCAATAGATGCTATGGCATAGCCGCTGTCAATAAAAGCCTTAATGGTATTGGTCATATAGCCCATGTCAGCATATTTATCGTTAAGCATCCATGCGCCACCGTGCACCCATACAATTAAAGGGTAACTTGATTTTTTTACCGGTGGCAAATAAATATCCAGCAAATGTTTTTTCAGGGTATCATCGGCATAATGAATGTTTTCATAGAAAACAGTGCCTTGAGGAAATATGTCTTTTTTAGGGTTAGATGATTGGGCGTTTGTTTTTTGACTCAGTATAAATAATAAAGAAAACAAGGCCAAAGCCGGAAGATATTTTTTCATAAAGGATTACAAACAGGTTTGCCCAAATGTAATCAAATATATTTTTTATGGGATATTAAGCCTCCTGGCTTTCAACCTTACCAAACAATTTTTCGCCTTCAATTTTTTTCTGCAATTCTAAAATCGCACCTATTAATGATTCAGGGCGCGGGGGGCATCCTTGTACATAAACATCAACTGGGATAACATGATCAACTCCCTTTACTACATGGTAGCCGTGCTGCCAATAAGGGCCTCCGCAATTGGAACAGGAGCCCATTGAAATTACATATTTAGGTTCGGGCATTTGCTCATATAGGCGTTTAATGCGTTCGGCCATTTTAAAAGTAACGGTTCCGGCAATAATAATCACATCTGCCTGGCGTGCAGACGGACGTGGGAAAACACCATAACGATCCAGATCATATGTGGATGCAAAAGCACCCATAAATTCAATGGCGCAACAGGCAATTCCAAAGCTTAAGGGCCACAAAGACGATAGCCGGGCCCAGTTGAGCAGATCGTTCATTTTGGTAATTACAACACCGCCATTTTCGCTCGTTATATCGTTATTCATTTGCTGGCTTTTTAAAAGTTGGTTTAAACATTGGTTTTTTTGCCGGTGCTGTATCAGGCGTACCAGCTGTTTCTTGCCTAGCACCGATAACGTTTATTGAAGCACCTTCCTGCATGGTGAATTCCCTTACTTTATAATTTCCCATTTCGATATTCAACTGTTCATATAAAGACTGGGGAACGACGGTATCAGTAACGGGTATTATTGGATCAGGTTTTATCCAATCCAAATCACCTTTAACCCAAACATAAACTAATCCAAGTATCAGGATGCCTAAAAAAACAAACATTTCAGTTAAAGCTAAAGCTCCCCAGCTGTTATCAGCATTATTCATCTCATGGCTGCCAAATACAATTGCCCAGGGAAAAACAAATACCATCTCCACATCAAAAAGCAAGAAAACCAGGGCTATAACGTAAAATCGCGAGTTAAACGGAAGCCAGGCTGATCCAGTGGGCTCTTCACCACATTCATATGAAGACAGCTTTTCGGGATTGGGGTTATTGGGTGCTAAAACTTTATTTATAAAAAAAGCAAAGCATACCATTATTATTCCTGTAATTAGGAAGATGAGTATCTTTCCAAATTCTGATATTTGCGAAACCCCGGCCATGACAGCAAATTTAATAAAACAAACAGATTTTGACGCCATAATTATTGGTGGCGGTGCCTGCGGGCTAATGTGTGCCGTTCAGGCCGGCTTTTTGGGCAAGCGCACACTGGTACTGGAAAAGAATGATAAAGTGGGAGCTAAGATACTGATAAGCGGCGGTGGACGATGCAATTATACTAACCTGTATGCTACTGCTCAGCAATTTATATCGCAGAATGAACACTTTTGTAAGTCGACATTGAGTCAGTGGACCGTTGAGGATACCATTAGTTTTTTTGAAGCTTACGGTATTGAGGGAAAAGAAAAAACATTGGGTCAATTATTCCCGGTAAGCGATAAAGCGAAAGATATTGTAAATGTGTTTACCGATTTGTGTGCAGATTTAGGTCAGGAAATATGGTGTGATGCGGATGTGAAGGGCATCGAAAAAACAGACGGCAGCTTTGCAGTATCTATTGAAAGGCATGGAAAGTCGGAAAAACTATCGGCGCCTAAAGTAGTGGTTGCCTCCGGCGGTTTACCTATCCCTAAAATGGGCGCCACTGATTTTGGCTTACGAACGGCTCGCAGTTTTGGATTAATGATCAATGAAACCGCTCCGGCGCTGGTGCCATTAACGATTACCGGTAAAGATCAGCCCTGGTATGAGCAACTGTCGGGAAATAGTATTTTTTGTAGGGTATGGAACGATCAAATAAGTTTTGAAGAGAATATTTTGTTTACCCATTGGGGATTGAGCGGCCCGGCTATATTGCAGATTTCTTCCTACTGGCGTCCGGGCGAATTTATTTATATCGATTTGTTGCCTGGCCAGAACATTGCAGAACTAATTCAGGCAGAAAGAGAGGCGAACGGTAAAAAGATGCTACTGGCTTACCTGGCAGGATTATTTACCCGCAAATTTGCAGAAGCATTAAGTGATAAACTACCGGCAGATAAAAATTTAGCGTCGTTAAATAAAGTCGATATTGAAGACATCAGCAACCTGATACATGAGTTTAAGGTGAAACCGGCGGGAGATAAAGGTTATGACAAAGCCGAAGTGATGCGCGGGGGCGTATCAACCGATGAATTATCATCCAAAACACTGGAAGTAAAGAAAATAGAAGGACTTTATTACGGCGGCGAATGTATAGATGTCACCGGATGGCTGGGTGGCTATAATTTTCAATGGGCCTGGGCAAGCGGTTTTGTTATAGCGCAAAATTTGTAGTTCATGGCAGTTTCGGCATAAAAAGAATGCTTTATTGCCATGAACCATCAACCCCAAAAGCGATTTACTGATTATTACGCGTTGCCTGTACCTGCTTAAAGTAGACTATCAGGCTATCAATATTTTGCAGTGTGTATGCTTTTGCGACTATTTTGTTAACTACATCGGGTTCATCGCCCATTACGTCGGTCATTACATCAGCAAAGTTTTCGTTGGTTATAATTTTCATTTCTGCTGTATTTTCGCCGTAGTAGTAAACCGGGCCTCCATAATAACCTCCTCTGCCGGGCGCGCCTGAACTGCCCAGTGGAATCTCAACACCACCGCCTACACCTACGCCAAAGCCACGTGTGCCAAAACCTGTTCCACCGCCAATGCCGATAGAAAATCCTGAACCGCCGCCGCCAGCATAATGTTCTGCGCTATGTTCACTATAGGTTGCATATAGTTTAAGATCTTCATTCACTGCAACTTTTACAAAATCAAGTTCATATCGGGGCCAAAATTGATTTTTGGGAGCATGGGTAACCACGAAGCTATCCCGGCCCATCACAAATGACTGTATGGCGCTGGCACTTATTTTAGTTTTTTTTGCAGCTTTATCCTCCTTGTATTCAATAAAACCTTCATTTTTAACAGGTCCGCGGGCAGATGGATCAATCCTGATAAAGCCGGCCGATATATTTCCTTTGCTATCTGTAAAATGGCCTGGCTGCCATTTTTGGGCCTGTGCCGATATAGCGATTAATACAAAACAGAAAATTAAAAAGGTATACTTATTCATAACTATGCAATAACAGGGGATCTATAACTTTTATTGTACAAGATTAGCATTTTTGTTGCTGAAAACTGTTTAATACGGGGCTTTGTTTTGTAAATTCCTGGATACATCCGTATCAAATTATATCCTTTTAAAATTAAAACAAATAAAATCATTAAAATTGAATTCAATATTTAAACAAAGATGATTGTTGATTTAAGAAGCGATACTGTTACAAAACCTACGCCAGGTATGCTGGAAGCCATGATGAATGCAAAAATTGGCGATGATGTTTTTGGAGAAGATGAAACTGTAAATGCGCTGGAAGAAAAAGCCGCTAAGATATTTGACATGGAAGCCGGGATATTTTGCCCATCAGGAACCATGACTAACCAGATAGCCATTAAATGCTTCACTCAGCCGTTGGATGAATTGATAGCCGATCAAACAGCGCATATTTACAGATACGAGGGTGGCGGAATTGCTTTCAATTCGGGCGTGTCAACACGTTTATTAAACGGAGAGCGTGGCGTTTTAACAGCTGATATGATTGAGCCCGAAATTAATGCTGAGAATGTTCATTATCCACACACCAGTTTAGTAGCGCTTGAAAATACGGTAAATAAAGGCGGTGGCGCGTGCTATACTATTGAACAGATAAAACCTATTGCGGAGCTGTGTAAAAACAAAGGTTTGAAACTTCACCTGGACGGCGCAAGGATATTTAATGCGCTGGTAAAGACAGGCGATAAAGCCGCTGACTACGGTAAATATTTTGACGGTGTTTCCGTTTGTCTTTCAAAAGGTTTGGGCGCGCCGGTGGGTTCGGTATTTTTGGCTGATAAACACATTATAAAATATGCACGCCGGGTACGCAAAGTTTTTGGTGGGGGCATGCGCCAGGCTGGTTTTTTAGCCGCAGCGGGAATTTATGCACTCGATCATCATGTAGAACGGCTGAAAATTGACCATAGTCATGCCGCAATATTAGCTGATAAGCTTGAGAAATGCACCTGGGTAACCAATGTTTTGCCCGTAGAAACCAATATCATTTTGTTTGATACTGTTGAACCTGCATCAATAGTTTTAGAAAAATTAGCCAGACATGGAATCAAGGCTTTATCTACTGATAAACATCGTATCCGGTTTGTGCTTCATCTGGATGTTTTCCCTGAGCAGGTTGAATATGTGGTGAAGGTTTTAGGTGGTTTATAACAAATTATAAGGAGTCTTAAATCAACAATAGCTGACTTAAGACTCCTGACCACTAACTAAGACTTTATTGCCCTATCGGCTGACTGGCGTTCTACCATCCATCCTGGATATTCTTTGGGCAATGCGCTAACCTCGTCGATTTTTTTGAGATCATCATTAGTTAAAAGTAATTCCGTGGATTTTATATTGGCATTTAACTGATCAACATTTTTTGCGCCAATAATTGTACTGGTAATGCCCTGCTGCTGGCGCACCCAAGCCAGCGCAACTTCAGCAACTGATACGCCATGTTGTTTGCCAGTTTCTGCTAATACATCAACTATATCATATGCCCGTTCTTTGTTGATAGGAGGGAAATCAAACGTATCCCTGCGCGAATTACCTGTAGCTTCTGTGTTTCGGGTGAATTTTCCTGAAAGGAAGCCCCCTGCTAATGGGCTCCAGGGCATTACCGCGAGGTTTTGATCAGCAGCTAATGGCAAGATCTCTCTTTCAATGTCACGGCCGGATAATGAATAGAAATATTGAAGACCGACAAATTTATTCCATCCGTGTTTTTCTGCAATTCCAATGGCTTTCATCACCATCCAGGCAGGCCAGTTGCAAATAGCGATATATCGTACTTTACCTGTTAATACAATGTCGTTGAGTGTGCGCACTATTTCTTCAACAGAAGTTTTAGGATCAACGCCATGCACGTATAGCATATCAATATGATCTAACTGCAAACGTTTTAAGCTATCATCAACCGACTGAAAAATATGATAACGCGACAGGCCCATATCATTTACGCCTTCGCCCATACGGCCGCGTACTTTAGTTGCTATTACCAGTTCGCTACGGTTAATGCCAATATCCTTAATGGATTGTCCTAATAGTTTTTCTGATTCGCCAAAGGAGTATACGTTCGCCGTATCAATAAAATTAATGCCGGAGTCAACTACTACTTTCATTAAATCATTAACTTCCTTTTGTTGAATTTTTCCGATTGCTTCCCAATAGCCTTTCCCGCCAAACGTCATAGTCCCAAAGCACAGTTCGGAAACCACCAGGCCGGTGTTTCCTAAAAAATTGTATTTCATAAGTTTTGATGATTTTTCAAAAGTAAAATTGAGCGTTTGACAATTAACAAAAGTCAGTATATCGTCAAAATTAGATAACAATAGACTATACGTAAGAATTCACAGGCACCATTTAAGCTAAACAAATGTGCTATTGCTTACGACGTGCTTTTTCCCAAACAGCGCTTTGATTTGTAGTGAAATGCCGCATTATTCCCATCAAAACAGCGTAATTCATCACACAAAAATAATAAGGAATAAAGAGCGCCTTTATGCGGATCTGTCTTTTTTCCATTATAAATCCGAGCATAGCTAAAACGTAAAATAATATCTGCGCAAAGAAGAATAGCTGATAAAAGGTATCCTCAACCAACAGCGCGTTTAAAAAGAAAACTAAAATAAGCAGGAACGGAGTAATCGTCCACCGCAGAACCCGGTGACTGACATATTGAAAAGAAAGAACCGGATATTTAAAGGGATTGAATAAGCTTTTTAATCGTAAAATGGACTGTATGCCACCGGCAGCTATCCTAATTTTTCTTTTTAATTCTTCAGATACATTTTCAGATGCTGTTTCAATGGCATAAGCTTCAGGTTCGTAAATAATGCGGTAGCCTTTTGCGGCGATGAGCATAGAGATCATAAAATCGTCCAAAACGGTATCTGAAGGTACATCCTGATAAAGTGATTTACGTACGCTGAACAACTCGCCGGCAGCGCCAACTACAGAATATAATTCAGAATCCCATTTTTTAAGAGCTGATTCATATTTCCAGTAAAAACCCTCGCCGGCGGAACTGGCATCGGCATTTTCATCGATTTGTACCCTTTTTTCGCCTGCAACAGCGCCAACTGTATTATCGAAATAATGTCTGCAGATGTTGATTAATGCATCCTTATTAAGAAAAGTGTTGGCATCTGTAAATACTACAATTTCGGTATCTACAAATTTCATTGCACGATGTACCGCCGCAATTTTACCGGCGCGTTCGGGCTGATGAAGTAATTGGATCTGGTTATACTGACTGATAATGTCCGGTGTTTGATCGGTAGAACCATCTGTTATAAATATTAATTTAAATTTTTCAGCCGGATAATTTAATTGCAGGGAGTTATTGATTTTTTCCTCAATATAAAATTCTTCGTTGTAAGCAGCCACCACCAGGGTACAAGCAGGTAGCGATTCATCATCAGTATGGGGTAGGGCAGGTCTGCCTTTAAATAGCCGTTTTATTTTGATAATGACATAAAGCAGGATGCCATATCCCATAAAAGTATAAAAAACAATAAAAAGGCTTAACCAGAATAGCGTTTTCATGAAATGGTGTTTATGGGGTATCCTAAATTTTTACTGTTGCGGTTGTGGGTTAAATTCCACCAAACTGCCTTAAAAAGAAATGGAATGAAATTATAGTTTTTGTCTTTTACATAAGTCAACACATTGCGCGGAACCACCAGCAAAATAAAATAGAAATAAAATACCGTCCGATTAAATGCCGGGGCATTTCGCCTGATAAATAGTATCCGGTTCCGGTTCATGAAATACCCTTTCAATTTGCTTTTTTTTCCGACAGAAACAGATTCCTTATGGTAAATTAATGCGTCAGTACAAACCCATGCCTGGTATCCTACCTTTTTGATATGTTCGCACCAGTCAACCTCCTCATAATACAAAAAGAAACTCTCATTCATCATACCGGCTTTTTCGATGGCATCTCTCCGCACCATCATTGCAGCTCCGTGGCAATAAGCTGTAGGGGCGGTTATATTATTATACTGACCATTATCTGTTTCGCGCAGCCCAATACAACGATTACGGCAAGTATAATAATTCATGGCCGTATAGCCTGCGTATTGTATAAGCGTTTTATCTGAATAGTATTTTATTTTGGGCGATATGATACCCACCGAGGGGTTTTTGTCAAGAACATCTGCTAGTTTAGCTACCAGGTCGGCGGTAAATTCGGTATCATTATTAACAAAAAATAAATAATCGCCTTTGGCATTTTTTATGCCGAGATTATTACCACCCGCAAATCCTAAATTACTCCCGGAGTGAATGAATTTTATCTCGGAGTAGTTAGATTGCCAATCAGCTGAAAGATTACTATTACTGCCGTTATCGATAACTATTACCTCAATATTTGTATAAGTGCCTGGTATCGATCTTAATAACTCTTCGGTGACTCCGGGTTGATTAAAATTTACCGTAATGATTGATACCTTTTTCATTTAGATTCAGCAACCCTGTCAAGACATTGTTGTAATACAACAGCAAATTGTTCGTCATTTGGCGGGGCAAAAATAGTATTATGTTCGCCTGGTATTTCATGAACGTTAACGCCTTTCAGTGCAAATTTGCGCCAGCCTAAATATTTAAAATCGGCCATATAAAAAGTCTTCTTTTTAGCTTTAAACAGGTCGACAGTGATATTAATTGGCTTTTGGAAATAGTTGCGTTTTGCTTTTGCGCTGGCTTCGTCAATTTCATTGTCGTAAGCAAAAAAACCTTCCAGTTTTTCTTCCTTACCTTTAAATAACCGCCAATATAGCCTGATTAACTTACGCTTAAGAATTAGTGATTTATATTCAATAGTTCTTTTAGGATCTTCGGCAAACAGTACAAAGCTGTAAAGAAACTGCATTATAAAAAGCCAGATACGGTTTAGAATTCTTTTTAAAAATGGATCGTAACTGTCTGTTTGCTTGGCGTAAGTATCAAATACGGCCAGCATTTTTACTTCTTTGCCCATTTCAATCAGCTGCCGGGCCATTTCATACGCTATTGTACCACCCAATGAATAACCAGCAAGTGCATAGGGTCCGTCAGGATTCTGAGCAATAATTTCGGCATTGTAATTAGCAGCGATTTCTTCCATTACGTCAAGCGGCTCATCAACGCCGTTTAGTCCCTTAGCCTGCAAACCATAAACTGGTTGCTCATCATCCATATTCATAGCAAGGGCATTGAATAGCAGAACATTTAATCCGGCGCCATGAACAATGTATAAGGGCATTTTTGAGCCTTTCGGTTTTATGGGTACTAATGAGTCCCAGGTGATTGACTTTGCATCGACATTAAGTCTCAGCGAAAGTTTTTCGATGGTAGAATGTTCAAAAAGCGTGGCAAGAGGCAAGCGTTTCCCGGTCAGCTTTTCAATTCTTGCCATTATTTGAACGGCCACTAATGAGCGTCCACCCAGCTCAAAGAAATTATCAAATATGCTGATTTTTTCAATCCCCATCAATTCCTGCCAAACTTCGGCAACCTGTTTTTCAATATCTGTACGCGGGGCAACATATTCGCCCAGGCGGTTAATATTGTTGTAGTCTGGTTTGGGTAGTGCTTTTCTATCGATTTTACCGTTTGGAGTAATCGGGATAAATGTCATTAACACAAAATCATCCGGCACCATGTATTCCGGAAGAACCGCTAACAGGCCCTGTTGCCATTGGGTTATTTGTGTTTTAAAGTCTGCGTTAGCATCGTTTTCGTTTAAAACCACATAACCAACCAAACGGGGATCGCCAGGTGTATCTTCGCGGGCCACCACAACAGCTTCTTTTATTCCGGCTTGCTTTATGAGGCTGTGTTCAATTTCTTCCAGTTCAATGCGATAGCCACGCACTTTTACCTGATGGTCAATGCGGCCAAGACATTGTATATCGCCGTTATCCCTGATTTTTCCGAGATCGCCAGTACGGTACATTTTCGTCCCATCAATATTTGAAAAAGGATCATCAATGAAACGTTCGGCCGTTAAATCTTCACGATTTAAATAGCCTTTTGCAACACCCTCTCCGCCAATGAAAATTTCGCCAATGCTCCCATCAACAAGATTGTTTAATTCTTCATCTAAAATGTAAACCTGTGTATTATCAATTGGTTTGCCAATGGTAATGTTCTCCGCATTGTCAATTAGCTTTACGGTTGACCATATGGTGGTCTCCGTGGGCCCGTACATATTCCATAAGGCGCTGGTTTTATGCTTAAGTTTGGTTACCAAATCTTTTGGAAGCGCTTCGCCGCCGCATAGTATTTTTATGGGCAGATAATTGTCCCATCCAGCTTCCAGCATCATACGCCAGGTATATGGCGTGGCTTGCATAAAGGTTATTTGTTCTTCTTTAACCAGATCGAGCAGTAAACGGCCGTCTTTCGCGGTATCTGAGTTAGTTAATACCAACTCTGCGCCGCTTATTAAAGGGAGATAAAGTTCTAATCCGGCAATATCGAATGAGATAGTAGTAACGGCTAACAATTTGTCGTTAGCTGTAATACCCGGCTCTTTTTGCATGCTCAGTAAAAAGTTAACAAGGTTAAAGTGCCTTATCTGCACACCTTTTGGCTTTCCTGTTGATCCCGATGTATACAGGATATAAGCAAGGTCATCGCTACTGATGTTTACTTCTGGCTCATTAGCTGAATTTGTTTTTGCCTTTTTTAATGCATTTTCAATCAGTAATTCCGCACCTGATTTAAAATGGTTATGGTATTTGTTGGATGTTAACAGCATTTTGGCTGATGAATCTTCCAGCATAAATTCAATCCGGTCTTTCGGATATTCGGGATCAAGTGGTACATAGGTTGCACCTGCTTTTAAAATAGCCAATAAACTGATAACCATTTCGGGGGAGCGATCCAGTGCAAGTGCAACTACATCGCCGGGCTTTATTCCTTCATCAATTAGTACCCTTGCTAATTTGTTCGACTCCTGATATAGAGTCTTATAGTTAAAAGCCTGACCGTGAAAGCTGAGCGCTATTTTATCAGGAAATTGTAAAGCGCATTTATTTAAAAAGTAGGGAAGGGCCTTGTCTTTCGGAAAGGCGGCAAAAGTATTGTTGTGGCTTTTTTTATTAGGGATATGTACTTCAGTACTCATTCTTTTTCTCTTTCTGAATTGATATATTTCTCAATTTTAACCATTCAATATTTTTAAATATATCCTCACTTTTTACGGTAATAATAATATTACAATTTAACGGTTTATTTCGTATTATGGATGTGTGGCGTGTGGATAAATTTCTTGTTGGCACCCTTTAATTTGAATAAGAGCATCAGCATAGTGAAAAATATTAACGGGATTCGGATTAACGCTCCAAAAAAATTTTCGTTATAAAAAGTAGTTGGTATGGCTATTATGATACCGATATAGCACAATACGGTGGCTGATAACCACATTTGCCAATTGGGCCCGATTCCGGGGGTAATTAATGATATCAACAACATTAAAGGCATTAAGCCCAACATTAATATACGCGGTAATATGGCAGTTTGATAAATTTCATTAAAATAATCAAAATTACCATGTTTAAAAAGTTCGGTAAAACCAGTACTTCCGTATTTTCTCAGCAGATTAAATTGAGCAGATAGCCATCTTTTTCTTTGCTTTTTAAAAATCTCCGGGTTGCTTACCTTTTCATCATAAATCAAAGCATCTTCAGCATAGGCAACACTTATTTTATTGCGTGTAAGTAATATACCCATTTCCTTATCAAAACCTCCCACAGCATCAATTTGTGGCATGATTTCTTTAAATAAAGTATATTCAAGTGCCATTCCGGAGCCAATGATAGCAGCCGAAAGGTTAAAGACACGTTGTGATTTGCGAAAAATATGGTTATTAACTTCCTCGCTGATGGCATCTAATACCGCAACCGGTGTATTGGTGTTCATGGCAACCCTATGCCCCTGAACAACTCGGTCGCCCGCTTGCAGGTAATCATTTATTTGGTATAAAAAATCGGGCGCAGCTATGTTATCAATATCAAACACAAGGGCAGCATCAAAACCTTCAGCCGTGTTTTCAATAGCTTTGTTTAATGCTTTTGATTTGGTGCTATTTTCAAAAACCACCTCCAATACCTGTAGCGGCATCGTTTTTAATTTTTCAATGGTTTCTGGCTGTAAAGAATCGGCTATTACGCAAATGTGAAATAACTCTTTAGGATAATCCAATTTAAGAGCTTCGGACGCAGAATTAAGGACGATTTCGTCTTCCTTATAGGAGCATATATAAATTACAAAACGGGATAGAGCGTTGCTTTTTGCTGGCTTTTTAACAGGTACTAATTTACCTGCAACAGAAAATAAAAATAAATACAGGCTATAAATGCCAAGATAAATGAAAATGATACTTGTAATTAAAGCAGCTATAAATTTTATTATTTCCATGTATAAATTATTTATACGTATTTACAGTATAAATGGCTTTGCTAATTTAATTTTTTAATTGATTTCACCTAAATTCTTTTGTTCAGATTAGTTTCCAGCAGATTTTCTATTTCAATAATCCGGTGTTCCCAGGTATTATTAGCAGCAACTGCCAATCTTTCCTGTTGAAGTGTTGTATTGTCCAGTAACGCTTTATTAAGTGCATCCGAAAATTCTTCGGCGGTTTCACAAAACGATACGGTATTATTTGTAAAGTCTGCTAAATCGCTGTTGAAATTGGTTGAAACAACAGGTTTGCCTGAACCAAGATATTCGAAAAGTTTTAACGGAAAAATATGATTGCTAACTTCGTCTTTTTTAAATGGAATTATGGCAACATCAAACCCTTTTAAAACTGATGGCATCTGCTGATAAGATACAGCGCCTTTTATGTACATATTGGGTTCTGTAAAATCATCGGCATTTAAATAATATTGATCAACTGGCCCAATAAACACAAAACTCTTATCAGCATTCAATTTTAGCAGCTCCCGAACAAGATCATAGTCAATACGGCGTTCAATGGCGCCAAAGTATCCAATTATAGGCTTGGGAATTCCATCAAGTATGCTGGAAACAGTTAAATCAGGATCAAGTGCCTTTAAGCTGTGGCTTATATTAGCCGCGTTGGGTACAAAAAATGAATTTTTATTTAAAGCTGCCTTTTTATTGCTTAACTCCTTGCTGGTACTAATCACCATATCCACACTTTTTACCAAAATATCTTCTGATATCAACCCATGTTTGGTTTGATAAGGCTCTATAATAGGGTCAACACAGTGATAAACAGTTAATGCTGGCCTTAAGAGTCGATGAAGTGATGGATAGGAGAAATTATAGGAGTTGATAAAAATGTAGTCTTTAATCTGTTGATTTTTTATCAGTTTCCTTAACCTTTTGCCTACTATAAATTCATTAAATTTAACAGCCAGGCGGTATAATCTTCCTTCGGGTAGCATGTTTATTGATGGAACCGGCGGCGTAATGACAATTTTTAGATTAGGTATTTCCGTATCAATGACGGAGTTTGCTGCAGAAAAAAAATGCGGCTTTCTTGTATTAAAACCCGGTGTATTTCTGAATTGAATATAATCGCGCCAGGTATAAGGCCTGTCAACGTAGTAAACTAAATTTTGCTTGGCCAGGTGTTTGGCCATAGTATAGTTTGTTGATTCCAGGCGACCATCAAACTGCATCTGCGAAAAAATAATTATGCTATGTTTTTTCAGACTCATGCTTAAAAATTAGGGGTATTAATAATATAAAAGCAAATAAATTACAACTAAGCAGCATCGCTGGCTATTTTTTCTTTTGCTTTTTTTATCAAATCAACAACAATTATCTTGGTTTCAACCGCACCTAGCTTCAAAATATCACGAATGGTGAAACTCAAATTCTTTTTCAATACCCAATAGCCATAAATAATACCCACTAAAAAGGTAAATATGGATGATATTGCCACCCCATAAATGTTATGGGTGAGGTATATCCCGATAAAATCGCCAATAACATTTACAATCAACATCAGCAATACTTTTATCATATTGTAATGCGGTTTATTCAGGATATCGAGCGTTATCCCAAAAAAGCGATCAACCGGTAAAAGAATAGCAAAACACATAAAAATACGAAAAACATTGGCCGCCGGTGAATGCTCAAAGTTTTGGCCGCCAATAATTTGAATAACCAAATCGGCCCCTATAAATGCTGCAATAGAAACAGGTATTAACAGCACTGTTAAAATACCAGCATATTTTTTCATAATATAGGTCATGTGGTGTTCATCTTTGCGATAAACGGCTGCAGACATCATCGGGAAAGCTGTGGAGATAAAACTCCTTAATGGAATTTCTATTATCTCCATCAGGCGTTGTGGCAAATAATAAAAACCAACTATGGCCGGGTCTGCAAACATGTATTTAATGATAAAGGTATCGGAGCTTCGTAACAAGTAGGAGCTTATTGAAGCACCTATGCTATATTTTCCAAAGGCAACAAGTTCATTGATGCACGCTTTTGTTTTGTGCGCTATCGCCACTAATTTGGCCCAACCTAATAGGACCGCTGTAATACTCGTAATAGCGGCAGAAATAAAGTATCCGTAAATTACAGATTGAAAGTTGGTATGATGTATAAAAATTAAAATAAGTACCGATGAAAAAAATGTGCCTTGTCCAATTAACTGCAGCAGAAAAACCCGATCGAATCGTTCTTCGGCCTGCAATATCCACAAAGCAATACTTGAAGGGAGCGTACTGAAAAATATAATGCCAAACCATTTGATGGTAATCTCTATAGCCGGATCGCCACGGTAAAGCAAATAGGCCAGTAAGCTGATAAACCCCAATATTACCGTTACGGTAAATCCTAGTACCCAGGTTGAACCGGCTACAGTTAAAGCACGTTGCTCGTTGGCGCCTGCATAAAATTTTACCAGCGAGGTTTGTAAAAAGCCGCTTCGTAACAGGTTAGCCAACGTAAAAGTTATTAAAAATAATATCCAGTTCCCAAAATCGCCGGTAGAAAGATTACGGGCCAGTAATGACACCGTAACCATGCCAACCAATGGCATAACAGCATTGCTGGCTAACGATAAAGTGTGTTTATTTATTAACTTTTTTAAAATATTCATTGCACTTTTTGCCAGCTGCCAGTTTCAAAATTGTATCTTTTTATAACTCTTGCAGGATTGCCAACTACTACGCAAAATTCGGGGATATCTTTAGTTACCACGCTACCAGCGCCCACAACAGCATGTTTGCCTATGGTAACACCTGCGGTAATTACACAATTGGCTCCAATCCAAACATCGTCATTAATAGTTATTGGCTTGGTTGTTACTTTTTGAAGCCGGGGAGGTAAGTTTACATCCTCATAACCATGATTAAGACCCGATATAACTATATTTTGAGCCAACATCACGTAATTACCTATTGTTACCGGGCCTATAATAATATTACTTAAACCAATACCGCAATTATTGCCGATACTGACATCGCCTACGCCATTGTTAATGGTGGCAAAATCTTCTACAATACAATTTGAACCTATACTGAATTTCCTGAACGGAAATAGATCCATCCTTGATTTAAACCTTATGATGGTATGTTTTCCCTTTTTATGAATAAACGGATTTAAGAATAATTTGACCCATAACCTGGGTTTTGCCTGGCCCCGGGGTATAATAAGCCAGTGCGCAATTTTTTTTAATTTGGTATTCGATTTAATAGTGGATAACAATGACATTTTGCTAATTAAATTTATTTCAACTAATTAAACCTTAACCTTTAACCAACATGCCCGACTCCCGTTGTTCAAGATCCAATCTCATCGTTACATTTAATATAGCCATTGCCAGATAGAATAAAATATTTGACGGGTATTGTACGAGCGCCTGTTGAGGATAGTTACCGATGTCAAAGGCGAATATGATTAGTAACATAGCCAAGCAATAAGACTTAAGCTCCGGATCTTTTATCAGGTAGTAGTAATTAAGCCCTTTGTACATTATAACAAAGTTAAATATACAGTAAATAAGTAACCCGATATATCCCATTTCCACCGCAACCCGCACGTAACCGCTATCCGGCGGGAATTTTGCGAGATACGAGTTCGGGGCAAATCGTTGTCCCCAAACACCAACAGATCCTAAACCACCACCAATTGGGTGCGATAAGATATACGGTTTAATTCGTTCCTGGTTTTTTGCACGTTCTTCAAACGAGGCATCTTTCGAAGGTTTAAAAGCACTCTGAAATCGCGCCAAAGTTGGATTTGACGTAGGCACTATAACTAAAAAGCCAAGTATTAATCCGGCCGCTGCAACAAAAAAAAGTATCCGTTTATTGAATGTTAATATGGTTAACATTATCATAGCCGCCGGAATAATTACATATGATGCTCTTGTCCCCGAGTAGAGCATCACCGTAAAGAAAAATGCAGTAGCTAAACCAAGTATTATTTTTTGGTTGGATTTTATTTTGCTTAATATCAACGCTATGCAGAGTAACGCCGCCGCAACCATATTGTAGGCGAAAACTACCGGATCTGAAAAAATGCCCCATTTGCGTAAATGGCCGCCTATAAATAATAACGGAAAGCGTTGGGGAATAGCATGTAACCAGGTATTTTCAAATGGTAACAGTCCGAAATATTCCTGCTGAAAGCCAACCATACCACCGATAAGTGCCAGCACCAGCCATAGTTTTATTAAAAATTTTAGATATTGCTTTGACCGGATGTGAAACAGAAATACGAAATACATCAACATAATAAAACCCACCGTACGAACCGTGTAAACCCATTCCAAAATGGTTGGAGAGTTTGGATTGATGACCTCGAGCAGGTTATAACTGAGCCAAATTAAAATAAAGTATGTTATTGGATTATTAAAGCGTGTCCAGTCTTTTTCTGTTTTTTGCCTTACAAAAAAGCCAATTATCAACAAGTAGGTCAATACATCAATTATAAGCCCGATAGGGGTTTCCTCTGGCAAAAAACGGGAAACGTAATTGATGAAAAATGATGCAATTATTAAAACTGTAATCCCAAATTCAGGGTTTACAATGCAGGCATAGGCTATAGGCACACCAACCATAAGGCATACCATAACGATGCCTGCTACATAGCCTTCGCGTGCTATAATAAAGGTAATAGTTAACGACGCCAGCACCAGAAAAATAATCACCAAAGGGTTTGAAAGCTTTTCGGTGACTATTTTATCCCAAAGATTTTTTTTTTGAATATTATCAGATACTGCACCGTTTGGCATTTGTTTACAGATGAATATTAAAAAAATAAGATTTTTAAGAACCAAACAAAAATCCCGGCAAAAGCAAGCACTATTGCTGCTACTAAACAGCGCCGTTGTAACTTACTCAGGTCTTTTAGTGGATCAGTCGCTTCCTTTCTGTGTTCAATTTTCATCTATACAATACATCATCCAATATTTCCCGGCATGAACTTAGCCTACTATTCCAGTTTGTTATTAACTTCTTGATTTTTTAGGGCGGGGATTATCATTGGTTTTATTCAATACCCATCCTGCAAATTTAGTATTTAAATTTTTCAAGTAATCAATATACTGACTGTGTGATCTGGAAATAGCTTTATCAGATTCAAAAACGGCTATAGCTTTGTTCGAAAACAATAACCATTCTTTTGATTTATTCAATGAATCAAGCGGTGGTAAATCAATTAATATAATATCAAACCTTGATTTTAAATCGTTAAAATCATTTTGAATATGTTTTTCGTCGCTTATTTCAAGCAATGTTATGTCGCCGCCGTGGTTACCTAAAACGGTAATGGTGTTATCCCTTTCCATGTAAGTGCTCAGCTTAAAATAGTCTTCAACAAACAATTTTGGCTGCATACTTTTAGTTACCGATGGATTATTAAAGTTACCATCAATCAATAAAACCTTTTTATTAATTGCAGCATATGAATAAGCCAGACTTGACGCTAACAGCGTTTTACCTTCACCAATGCCCAGGCTGGTTATACCTAAAACTTTTTCTCCTTTTAATTCCTGGTCAATTTCAAACCGGATAGATCGTAACAGCTCTTTAAAATGCTGCATTTTGTTCCTGTTTTCAACATCCCAAAGCTTTTTTAAATCGGGTTTGCCGCCTTGTATAATGTTTAATGAACCAAGTAATGGCAGTTGTGTTCTGTTTACTAAGTCGGATGGAGCTTTTACCGTATCATCAAAATAATATAAAATGAATAATATTAGCAGGCATAATACAAATACGGCTATACCGCTAAGTGCTATTAAAAATATTTTTTTTGATGGTTGAGCTACATCTGGTGTAGCCGGTTCCACCTGGGCCAGTTTAATTGAAAAATTCGATTGTAAATTTAAGGCGTTGTATTTATTCAGAACATCAAGGTATTCCTGGCCTGCTATAGTTACGTCCGACTCATATGTTTTTACGATAGCATCAAAAGGTACCAACTGCTTAAACCGGGCAGTTAAATCTCTAAGCTCCCGGTCAATTGATGTGGCGCTATATTTGGCCAAATCTCTTGATACCTCCAAATCCATTTTTTTAAGTACGAGGTTGTCTTTAGCTACCAGTGGGTTAACAATGTACTTATCAGAACTTTTGTTTAAAGCTGCGGTAAGCTGGGTACGTAATGAATCTAACGTGGGCTTGTATTTTGGGTTAAAGCCGCTGTGTACGTACTGATCATTTAAAATATGTATCTGTTCTTCAATATTTGTAATAGCCTGATTGTACTCACTGGTTACCGACTCGATGTACCGTCTGTCTTTTGAATCAAACCGCTGATCAATGCCTTTAACGGCTCCTTCGTACGAAGCATAGTCTTTCTCGGCTTGGAGCTTTTTATCCCGGTACATTAATATCTGAGCATCGATCAATTTAGATTGATCCTCAAGATTCAGAATGCCATTTTTGATCTTATATTGTTGTAATTGTTCTTTTTTGTCATCAAGCGCTTTCTTTTTTTCATCTAACAGTTTTGCTAAAAAATCCACCGCGTTTGCTTCATTTTTTTTGATGTTAATGGTGTAATAGTCAATAAACTCTTTGCAAAGCGTATTAACGACAAAAGCTGATAATTGGGGATTTTCAGAAGTATAGGTAATGGTTATAAAGTCACTTTCACTTTCGCGAGAAACATCCAGAAATTTCCTGATAGAGCGCTCATCGTATTTCATGGATATGAGCAGCTCATTTAATCCATTTTCATTAGAATTGTAAATGGATAGCGGCTCGCTGTTTTGTAATTTGTCCTTGTAAACGGCCAATGCATGATCAATAGCCGGTTGACTTAGGTTTTTAAACTTGTGATTTAATTTACGAAACGGTTCAGGGCTGCTTAAATCGTGTATGATCAATTGGTAAGACAAATTATCTATCAACTTTTTCAATTTTATGATCTCAGTCAGATTGCTGAACTCGCGATTAATTTCGTCCGATTGAGCGTTAGGAGCGTTATCTTTGTCGAGTAGGTGTCTGGAAGCATCAACTATCCCAGTTGATATTTGAGTACTTGAAATATATTCGTCAGGCAGGTTTTTGACCAAAAAATATGATCCCACTACTGCTGCCACAACAACAATGATAATTATGTATTTGTATTTATTAAGAAGTGAAAAATAAGATGATAGTTCCATTAGTTATTTTATGCTTTCCAGCTTAGCTCCCAAAAGCTCTTCCAGATTGGTTTTTGCAGTAAATACCGCCAATTCTGCCTGTAACCTGAATGAGTTTTGATTATAAAGATTTGTTAGTGTTTCGTTGTAAATCTGAAAAGAAGTTTCTCCTTTTTCAAATGCATGTTTAAGTTGTGTTACAGCTGTTGTAGCGTCATTAACAGCATTTACTTTTGATCTCAATTCGGCTTGCGCTTCAATATAAGCGAAATAAAAACGTTTTACCTGCGCCTCCAAGGTCAATTGATATTGTTCCTGATTTTCTTCAGCAATTTTCACCGCTTCGCGTGCATTGTGAATGGTGTAAGGTTTTTCAAAAAGTGATCCCAAATTTAAAGTTGCCACTAACTGATAGCCGTTGAAAATGGTTGGCTGAGTAATATTGATTGAACTTTGCGGGCTGTAAATATATGATGCACTGAAACCATCGAGCCAAATAAAATGTGACTGATGGAACGTACTTCTGGCGATATTTACTTGATTTTGTAAAACTTTAACCTGCGGGTAATTTGCTTTAGCGGCAGCTATTAGTTTTTCAAGGTATGGATAGTTTAAATCCTGAAACATGGTTTCCTGAGCAAAAACCTTATTCACAGAAAATAGAATAAATAAAGCAAGGGAAAGGGCTTTTATTTTAGTACACATCGGTTTAAATTAAGGGAAAGGGTTTTATTTTATTATGCATTCATTAAACTTTTTCTTTCTGAAGTAACGCCGGAACAGTCTTCATCAAAATCTTCAAATCAAGCCAAAACGAATAATTTTGTGCGTAAAAGTTATCCAGTTTTTTCCGCTCACGTTCAGACATATCCAGTTTACCACGTTTTGAAATCTGCCACAAGCCGGTTAAACCCGCAGGTCCTAAAAAACGCATAGACCACTCGTTTGATGTCAACATTTCTGCTTCATAAACCGGTAGCGGCCGGTTTCCCACCAGAGACATATTACCCAACAATATATTAAAAAGTTGAGGCAATTCGTCAAGGCTCGAATTTCGTAAAAAATTGCCAAGTTTAGTTACACGTGGGTCGTTCTTAATTTTAACAAATGCAGCTTTTGTGCCTCCATTCTCACTTGCGTACTGATTTTGTGTGGATAACTCAACCAACATTTTATCTGCATCAACTCTCATTGAACGGAATTTGTAAAAATCAAATACCTGATAGCCCGTTCCAACCCGTTTGCTTTTGTAAATAACAGGGCCTTTTGAGCCCAATTTTATGGCTATAACGATGATCAGCATAATTGGCAAGAGAAGCAGGATCATAGTACCGGAAATAAAAAGATCAATGAAACGCTTGCCTGCTGGCATTCGGTATTCGATATCAACTTCTTCCGATATTTTGTCAAGTTTGGGTTTGATCAATTTAAACTTTACTAAAAAGTTTAATCGCTCACGCAAATCCGACATATTAAACGGATAAATATAAAAATCATGCACTTTCAGTCGCATGGCGGTTAACTTTAACTCCTTGTTGTTTGATAGTGATATTAAAACGATAATTACACCGTTAAACAAAAAGTTTTTCTTCAATCGCTCAGTTAACGCAAAACACTCACCATCTTCGTCTACCTCAAGCAAAATAATTTCAGGAATACTCAGTATTGACTGATTACCAAGGTATTCTTCAATTTGTGTTAAATTGTTATTAAAAAAAATACGAAAATATGGATTGAGCTCGGTGGCTACCAACTCTTTTAACTCCAAACCTGCGTACGCAATCCTAATGTGCGAACCTGCATTTTCGTTCCACTCAGATGCTAGAGTATGCGTCATAAACATTTAATACTTGCGCAATTGCAGATTTTAATGAAGTTGGATTAAATGGTTTGGGCATATAAGCATCGACCTGGAATGGCATATTATTTACCTGTTCTTCGAGGTCGTGTGCAGCCGATAACATAAATATCGGTATGTCGCGAAATAAGCCGCTGATCTTAACATTTTTTATAAAGGACTGTCCATCGAAGTAGGGCATTTGAAGATCTGAAATGATTAATTCAGGAATGTTACCATCCTCCAGCCACGAAAACGCATCTATACCATTATTTCTGACAATTATTTCGTAATCTTTTGAAAGAATAAAATTCAGTAGCTTTAAAATACTCAAGTCGTCATCAACAATTAGAATTCTTTTTTTCATATTGTGCCCATCTGATTTTTTCTTTAAGTTTTACTTCAATACGTATTTTTCTTTCAAAAGTTATAAATATCAACACTTTGAAAACTAAACACTATTGCGCAAACTACGATAATAACAATTTTAAGGTTTTGTAAATTGTCAAAAAATTATATCCGGCAATAAAAATAGCCAAATAAGCTCAATAATATACATTTATTAAAAGATTATAAACGATTGATAATAAATAGATTATAATTTATTTAACTATTAATAACGGGTGTTATTAATTTAAGGTTAAATATTGAGGTGTTATTGGAAATGAATATCCCAGAACCTTATATTATCAGTCAAAGTATTGCAACATATACTTGCGGCGTATTTCGTATCAGGTTTGAACGAGGTGACAAAAAGATCGGCAGTTGAAGAAATAAGACCGCTGTCTGCAAAATAACTTCCGTCTGTTGCCGGTATCATTTTTAGATTTTCATTAAGGCCTTTTCCAGTTGTCTTTGTTATGGCTTCTTTGCGTGTCCAAAAAGTAAAAAAGTTTTCAGCTGAGTTATTTTCAGTTATCTGTTTAATCTCAGTTGAACTAAAATTACTTTCCAATACATCAGCGTAGTCGAAATTATCGTTTATAAATTCTATATCGGTGCCAATTACGGTATTTGCGACGGCAATTAAAATCCAGTCTGCCGAGTGAGAGATGTTAAATTGCAGATTGAGGTCATTATTAATAAATGGTTTTTTTTTGTCGCTCAAACTGAAACCAATTAAGGCGGGATGCTGGTGAAGATATCTTCCCAAGATATACCTTAAGGCTCCGCGACTCACAATAAACCTGTTTTTGTCTTTTAGTTGATAATATTTGTTACCCCGTTCTATTTCGGCAGGATTTAAAAGAGAAACGAAATAATTAAGGTTTGATAAATTTGAACTGATATTAATACGCCAAATATCAATAGTGCCATCCGTAATAATATACTCGCAACCGGCATGGCTTAGCCAGGTAATATGATTAAGGCTACGGTTTTTGATTTTAATTACACTCATGAAACGAGAGTCTGAAAATGCAAATGTAATTTAAAGGCAGGTTATTTATGAACAGATTCGTCAAGGCACTTTTGTAATACATTGGCAAATATCTTATCATTTGGTGCTTTAAAAATGGTATTGTGTTCTCCAGGTATGTTGTGAACATTAACTCCTTTTAGTGCATAAGGTTGCCAGCCAAGATATTCAAAATCGTCCATATAAAAGGTTCGTTTTTCGGCTCTGAATAGTTCAACCTTAATATGGTAAGGTTTTAGCTGGTAGCGTTTTTCGGCCTGCTCGTTCATTTTATCAATTTTATTCGAATAGCCGAAAAAGCCCGTTTGTTTTTGCTCTTTACCATACTTTAAGCCCCAGTATGCTTTGATGGTTTTTCTTTTTATAGATTCTGCGTTGCTGTTTAATCCTTTAACTCCATTTTTAAATTGCAAAGCATAAAGCACTTTGTCTTTAAAAAAGCGCATCTGTTTATAGGTTTTTATTAGTGGGGGATCGAAATAAGGCGAACGATAGGCATAGGTATCAAACATCGCCAACATTTTGACTTCTTTTCCCAATGCCTCCAGCTGACGGGCCATTTCAAATGCAATAATACCGCCAAATGAATATCCGGCCAAAGCATAGGGCCCTGTAGGGTTTTGTTTTGTTATTTCTGAGATATAGTGTGCAGCAATATCTTCTATGCGGCCAAGGGGTTCTTCAACGCCATCAAGTCCTTTTGCCTGCAAGCCATAAACCGGCTGATCGGCAGACATATGTGCTGCCAACGTATTAAATAGTAACACATTAAGTCCCGCGCCATGTACCATGTAAAGCGGCATTTTGTTGCCCTGAGGCTTTATTGGAACCAATGAATCCCAGGTTATCGACTTGCCATCGAGCTCAAGTAATTGAGCTAGTTTTTCTACCGTTGGATTTTCGAAAAGAGAGGCGAGGGGAAGGCGTTTTCCCGTCTCTTTTTCAATCCGTATCATAACCTGTACAGCTATAAGCGAATGTCCGCCCAATTCGAAGAAATTATCGTATACTCCGGTTTTTTCGATGCCTAAATATTCATTCCAAATATCAGCAACCAATTTTTCAATGTCGGTACGGGGCGCCTGGTAAGCGTTAATTTCAGTGGCCGATAGCCCATATTTGGCCAAAGCCTTTTTATCAATTTTGCCATTTGGTGTTAATGGCATTGCCGGCACTGTTATGAAATTGTTGGGAATCATATATTCTGGAAGGTTCTTTTGCAAAGTATCCTTCCAGTGCTGTATTTGTTTGGGTATTGGCGCGCTCCCAGCGCCTTCATTTGTAACAATAAAAGCAACCAGCTTATGTATTCCGTTCTTATCGGGCAGTGCAATTACAACCGCTTCTTTTATTTCGTCTGTTTTAACTAAATGGAATTCTATTTCACCCGTTTCAATGCGATAGCCACGTATTTTTACCTGCGAATCAATGCGGCCAAGGCATTCGATATCGCCATTTGGCAAAAAACTACCCAGGTCGCCGGTGCGATACATTTTAGTTCCTGTTGTTTTTGCAAAAGGATCTTCGATGAATTTTTCGTCAGTAAGTTCAGCGCGGTTTAAATATCCTTTTCCCACACCGTCGCCACTTATATAAATTTCGCCAGAGATGCCCGAAGATAGTGGTTTTAAGAATTTATCCAGGATATAAATAGCCGTGTTATTGATGGGCCTGCCAATGGACATAACCGTATCTGAAGCCTTTATTTGTTTAATTGTAGACCATATGGTAGTTTCTGTAGGGCCATACACATTCCAAAGTTCCGATTTTGTATTTAGTATTCTTTGTGCCAGCTCCGCCGGTAAGGCTTCACCGCCACAAATTACTTTTAAAGGATTTTTATAATCCCAGCCAGCTTCCAGCAAAATGCGCCAGGTGTATGGAGTGGCCTGCATGATTGTGATCTTTTCTTTTTTGATCAAATCAAGCAGCGAAAGGCCATCTTTTGCCGAGGCTGTATCAGCAATTATAATTTGAGCGCCAGTTATCAGTGGTAAAAATAGCTCCAGGCCGGCAATGTCAAAACTAATAGTGGTAACAGCAAGTAGTTTGTCATTTGCGGTGATGCCCGGTTCCCTTTGCATGCTGATTAAAAAGTTAACCAGATTTTGATGGGCTACCTGCACACCTTTCGGCATCCCGGTTGAGCCTGATGTGTATAAAATGTAAACCAGGTCATCGCCGCGTACATTTATTTGTGTATCAGTTGCACGGTAATTGGCCAGTTTGGGCCACAAGTCTTCAAGTATTAATTCTTTTGCGCCTGAACGGTATTTACTTCTATAGTTTTGTGAAATAAGCAATATAACGGCCCCGCAATCATCCAGCATATAATTGATGCGATCAAGGGGAAATAGAGGATCAAGAGGAACGTAAACTGCTCCAGTTTTCATAATGGCCAGTATGGCGATTACCATTTCGGCCGACCTGTCGAGCGCGAAAGCTACTTTATCACCTTTCTTTACATTGTTTTCAATAAGCAGCGCAGACAGTTGATTGGCACTTTGAATCAGTTGTTTATAGGTAAGTTCCTGTTGACCAAATTTGATAGCTGTTTGATTGGGTGACTTTGCCGCCTGCTCGCTTATTAATGTATGGACAGCTGCATTTGCCGGATAAGGATATTTTGTATCGTTCCAAATATCTATTTGTGCCTGTAAATCAGCTGAATTTGATGCCTGGATATGTCCGATAGGTATTTCCGGATTGATAACCAGCTCCTGCAGCAAAAACTCAAAATCATCCATCATTTTTTTAATGGTAGATGGTTTAAATAACTGTGTATTATATGACCATTCAATCGTTGGGGCCTCTTCGTGGCCGGCTACGTTTATAAATAGTTCAAAGTTTTCATATTCACGGGGATTGCTGATTAATTTATGTTGTAAGCCATAAAACTTAACATCATTATCCAGGCCCATGTCAATGTTAAACATTACCGGTACCAAAGGAACTCTTGAAGGCGCGCGCGGGATGTTTAGTTTTTTGAGTAAATTACCGAAGGTATATTGCTGATGATCATAAGCATCCAATACCTCTGTTTTACGCTGATTTAAATAGGTTTTGAATGAAATGTCGCCTTTTGGGAAGCTTCTGAGCGCGAGTAAATTAACACAGTGACCAACCAGCCTGAAGTTTTCTGTAGCTGCCTGACCTGCCGCCGGTAAACCGAGGATAATTTCATCCTGTCCGGTTAATTGTTGTAAAAATACTTCAAAAGAAGCCAACAGCGTGGTTACAAAACCGGCGCCTGCTATTTTGCCGAGTTGTTTCACTGCGTTTGTCAGATCTCTATTCAACACTAAGTCTAACCGCTGACTTTTATAGCTTCGGATTCGTGGTCGCGGATAATCAACGGGCAGGTTCAATAAATAATCGCTCCCTTCAAAATGCTTCAGCCAATATTTTTCTGTATCCTGATATTCTTTGGCTTGCGTTAATCTAAGCTGTTCTTTTGCATAATTGCTAAACAACGGTGTTGTCAAAACGGGTAATGTTTTGTTTTGAGCATAGGCAGAATAAAGATTGCTCAAATCCTGCATAATAATGCCAATTGACCATCCATCGCAAATAATATGATGAGCAATAAGGGTTAAAAGGTGCTGATCATCAGCCAATTTGAATAAATACGCTTTAAAAAGAGGCCCTTTTATGAGGTTGAAAGGTGTAACAGCAAGTTGCTTGTTATAAACATTTATAAAATGCGTTTGTTCGCTATCGGTTTGGGTTGAAAGATCTTTATAATCAATATCAAGCAATATTTCCTTTAATACACAAATATTAAAACCATCGGCACTAAAAGTGGTTCGCAGTGCTTCGTGCAGCTGGACTACATCTAATAAAGCCTTAAGCATGGCATTGCTATCAAAATGGCCAGCAAGGGTTAAAGAAAAAGATTCATTATAAGCGCAATTTGCTTCATCGCCACCAATAAGGCACGAAGCCCATATTTCGGCCTGTGGCTCTGTAATTGGGGCGATGGCAATAATTTCGGGACCGGCAAAGGGATTAAACTCAACCGGAACGGCGGTATAGGTAACCGATTCTTCAACGTAGATTAAAGAATTAACCAATGCTGATTGAATTTGTTCCGGTTGTGCAAACGGATCAAATTCAACCGGGTTGATATCAACTATCGTATTATTATAAGCCAAATTAATTCCCTTTTATTTTAACCTGTAAATATTTGCCGGGGTTGTTTTGATCACTGATAAACCAACCGGGATTTCCGTCTTTATCGCGGCCAAGCCTGGCGCCGGGAACAGGGGATTCCGTAAATGAATTTAATTCTTCTTTTATAATATTCTTTTTGTTTTGATTTGATGGGAAAAATCCTGATTCAATTAACTCGGCAACACTTTCCCCAAATTTGGAGATTATTTTGTCAACATCTTCTTTGGCATGTGCTTCTGTTAAAAAACAAGGAAAAAGATCCCATATATGAATGCCCTTATCACGCATTAAAGTAAATAATAATTCGCCGTACGGTAGTTCTTCTTTAAATTTTATTTTCCATAGCGATCCAAATGACGGGACGAATAATGGTAATTCGAATTTATTGCAGATGATATTTAGTTCATTAGCAAGGTATTGTGTAAGTGAATTTAAGCTCTCCTGCAAACCCGGACCTTTTGATTTCATATATTCCAACGATGTCTTCGCGGCAGCCAAAGCAAGCGGATGCCGCACAAAAGTACCGGCAAAATAAGTTACACCTGCTTCGGGCTGCGAATCATCACCATATTGCCAAAAACCGCCATCAAGAGCATCCATGTATTGTTTGCTGCCCGCTATGGCGCCAATAGGCATTCCTCCGCCTATTACTTTGCCATAAGTGCCAATATCAGCCTTGACGCCAAACATAGCTTGCGCGCCACCCGGATGCATCCTGAAACCGGTTATTACTTCGTCAAAAATCAATACTGTTCCTGAATTCTCCGTGATTTGGCGTATCTTTTTCAGAAATTCAACCGGCTGAAATTCAGGGCGCCTGCTTTGAACCGGTTCAACTAATACTGCAGCTACTTCATGAGCACGTTCCCGGATGATTTGCAACGTTTCGTCGGTGCCGTAATCGAGGATCAACATATTTTGCACTACCTCTGGCATTATACCGGGAGCGGCAGGTATTGTTTTTAGTTTTTTAGTTCCGCGCACTAATACCTCATCATTAATGCCATGATATGATCCAGCAAAAGCAATTATTAAGGAGCGCCCTGTAACGGTACGGGCAATACGCATAGCACCTAATACTGCTTCTGAGCCGGTATTGCATAAGGCAGCACGGTCAAAACCGGTAAATTCGCAAATGAGTTCGCAAACATTTCCCGCTAATTCATGCTGGGGCCCAATTTCATAGCCATCCTCAACCTGTTTTAAAATGGCTTGTTTTAAAACATCAGGTTGGTAACCCAAAAAGTTTGAACCAAAGCCATTTAAGGCATCAATGTATTCGTTGCCATCAATATCCCAAACCCGGCTTCCTTTTGATTTGTTTACCACGATAGGATAAACAATTTCTTTAGTAAGGGGCCTGAAACCGCTTACCACACGCGGGTCGGCCATGTGAGATCGGTGCTTTTGCGTGTATTGCTTACTTTTTGCCGTTTTATTATTGTAACGGCTGATGAGTTGGGTTAAAAATAGCTGTTGTTTTTCGTTTAGGCCAAGTACTTGTTTTTCGATACGGGCAGTGGCGCCAAAAGGTTTTTTAACTTCAATTTGTTCTTCAGGTGTTAAATCATATTGCGCAGAAAATCTGTTAGTTGAATTAGCTTGAGTAATTGGTGCTTCAACCTGAGCCGGAACGTTATTTCCATTTTGCAATAGCGCCAATTGACCAGCCAGCAATTGTATTTGCCGCGCAATCAAATCAAGCGAAGGGTTCCTGTTAGCTTGAACTGGTGCCAGAGTTGATGGTGAATGATAGTTACGTTGCTGTGCAGGTAATTGTTGGTTAAATGACTCTGCCGGTAGGGTAGCATCTAAATAAGTTGCAAGGGAATAGATACTGTTATATTCTTCAAATAGTTTTCTGAAGGTGATTGGTACTTTAAATTCTTTTTTAAGATTGGTTGCTATTTGAGTAAGCAGTAAAGAGTCAAACCCCATTTCAATAAAGTTCACATTTACCGATGCATCATTAAATTCAATACCTGATGCATTTTCAAATAGTTCCCGTAACTTTTCGGTTAATATATCTCGTCTCATCAAGGCGTTGGCTAACGGTTGTTGGTTTATTTGTTCACTTATTTCAGGTGTTTCAATTGTTGCTGCTGCTTTATACCCTAGGGGTTTGGGCTCAAGCCAGTAACGTTTTTTATCAAATGCGTAGACTGGTAAGTTTATACGTATACGTTGCTGATTCTGGTAAAAAGTTGCCCAATCAGGCTCCACGCCGTTTAACCATAACTGGCCTAATGTTCTTAATACGGAATAATACTCAGTTTGAGTTTCATTTTTTTCGAACCCTGGAAGAATGACAGTTGATTTAACCTTCACTTGCTGGCGTGCGAGGGTTGCTAGTATAGCGCCCGGCCCAACTTCTATCAAAATGCCATCATCATGTTCTTGTAAGGTATTGATAGCATCTGCAAAGCGTACGGTACTGCGTAAGTGTTGTGCCCAGTAACGCGGGTTTGTAGCCTCAGCCTCACTTATCCATTTCCCGGTAACTGTGGATACTAATGGTTTAACGGGAGGATTTAATTTAACGGTTTTTACTATGGCTTCAAATGGTTCAACAATTTGATCCATCATAGCCGAGTGAAATGCATGGCTGGTTTGCAGCAGGCGGGCGGGGATGCTTTTTGCATCCAGTTGTGCCCAAAAATCGGCAACCGCGTCATCGGGCCCTGCTATTACACTAAGTTTATTGCTGTTAATGGCAGCCAGTGATATATTGCCAGGCATTATGGCTTCTAAGTCTTCGTTAGCCATTCTTACAGAGAGCATGCTGCCTTTTTCTACTTCGCTTACCATTTTGGCCCGGTTAGAGATTAAAAACAAGGCATCTTTAAGGCTGAATACCCCTGCGAAATGTGCGGCCACAAATTCACCAATGCTATGTCCGGTAAATATGGTTGGTTGTATACCCCAATGCATCCAAAGCTTTGCCATGGCGTACTCCATAATAAATATGGCTGGCTGTGCATAAAAGGTGTTCTTTATTTTTTCGGCTAATGTCTCATTCGTTACCGGAGGATAAATTACTTCTAAAATATGGGCGTGAGGTGTATCTTTTAAAAGCTCAACACACTCCTGAACAGCGGTTTTGAAAACGGGCTCATTATCATATAATTCCCTGCCCATGTTTACATATTGCGAGCCCTGACCGGGAAACATAAACACGATTTCGGATGCATTTACACTTAGCGTCTTTGTGGCGTTCGGCGCTGATGCAGTTTGTAATTTGGTAAGTAATTCTGCCCGGTTTGCTGCAATAAGAAACGTTCGTGAGCTAAAATTAGCCCGGGTATTTTGCAGGCTATAAGCAATATCAGCAATATTAACATCAGAATTGTTTTCAACAAACGCTGTCAGTTTTTTTGCATAGGCTGCAGCACTCGTTTCTATTTTTGCCGACCATGTGATTAAACAAAATGGCTTCGCAGCGCCTGATTGTGCGGGAGCCTTTTCAAATTCTTCGAGGACGATATGCACGTTTGTGCCGCCAACACCGAAAGAGCTAACGCCTGCGCGTCTTTTGCCATCGCATATCCAATTTCTCAATGCTGCATTTATATAAAACGGACTATTGGAAAGATCAATATTAGGATTAAGCTTATTGAAAAATAAAGATGCAGGTATCTGTCGATGACTAAGCGCCAAAACCGTTTTTATTAGCCCGGCTACACCGGAGGCCGCCGTTAAATGACCCAAATTGCTTTTTACTGATCCAATAGCACAATAATGTTTCTTTTCCTGTGCCCCGAAGGCCTGGTTTAATCCTTCAATTTCTATCGGGTCGCCCAAAGGAGTTGCTGTTCCGTGCGCTTCAATATAGCTGATGGTTGATGCGTCGATGTTGGCATCAGCCATAGCCATCGTAATTGCTCCAGCCTGTCCCTGTGCGCTGGGGCCGCCAAAACTGCTTTTATCAGCGCCATCGTTATTTATGCCAATTCCTTTTATTACAGCATAAATGGTGTCATTGTCGCGCTGGGCGTCTTCTAACGTTTTCAAAAGCACCACACCCGCACCGTCGCTAAATACCGTTCCGGTGGCATTGGCATCAAACGGCCGGCAATGACCGTCTTTACTCAAAATGGAGGCTTCTTCGTATAAATGCCCGCTTTTTAATGGCGAGGTAACAGCGGCTGCGCCAGCTAATGCAATGTCACACTGCCCGCTTCTTAAACTGGTTGCCGCCTGCGCTATAGCCAAAAGAGACGTAGAACATGCGGCGTAAACCGAAACAGCAGGGCCCTTTAAATTTAATTGGTAGGCTGTGCGGGTGGCTATATAATCCTTTTCATTTAGCGCCCGGGTGTTAAACTCGCCGTATTGTTCAACCAGTTGCGGATGCGCGAGCACATTATTGGTAAAGTAGGTATTATAGCCGCATCCGGCAAATACGCCGACTGAACCATTATACCTTTGCGGCAAATAGCCTGTATTTTCCAGTGTTTCCCATGCCAGTTCCAGGAAAATCCGTTGTTGCGGGTCCATTAATTCGGCAGAGCGCGGGTTGAAACCGAAAAATGCCGCGTCAAATTCGTCGGCACTATCAATAATGCCCCGGGCTTTTATATAGTTGGGACTATTTTTTACATCAGTTGTAATAGAAGCGTCTAATTCATCATCATTAAAAAAACTGATGGTTTCCCTGCCGCTTGATAGCAGGTCCCAATATTCTTCTAAAGTATTGGCGCCTGGAAAACGGCCGGCCATGCCAATAATGGCAATGTCTTTCTTCCAGGTATCAGCTTTGCTCTTTTGTGGCTGAGGACTGTAGGTGGTTTTATTTGTCCCTTGCAGATAATTTGCAATACCGTTTATGGTTGGATATTGATATAATTTAGTTACCGGAACAACAAGATTAAAATGTTGTTTTAATTCGGCGACGGATTTTAGCGCCAGCAGCGAGTTACCACCAAGATGGAAAAAGTTATCGTCAACACCAACTTTGTCCAACAAAAGTAATCCCCTCCAAACACCCGCTATATTTTTCTCTTGATTGGTGGATGGAGCTTTGTATAAAACATTCAACTCCGGTCTTTTCAGATCAGGCTTTGGTAAATTATTTCTGTCGATCTTACCGCTCGATGTTTTTGGTAGCTCATTGAGCCAAACATAAGCCGATGGCTGCATAAAATCGGGCAGTTTATCTTCGATGCATTTGCGTACATAATCGGTATCCGGCTGGTTTTCACCAGCCACCAGGTATGCCACTAAACGTTTTTGCCCGGTTGAATCTTCCTGCGCTACAACAATGGCTTGTTTAATATCATCTAACTGGTTTATCAGTACTTCAATTTCGCCCAATTCAACCCTGTTGCCGCGAATTTTGACCTGTGTATCACGGCGGCCAAGATATTCGATGTTGCCATTGGGTAGATATCTGGCCAAATCGCCGGTGCGGTAAATTCGTATTGTTTTGCCGGCGGGGTTTTGCCAGTTGATGAATTTTTCTGTAGTTAATTCCGGGCGGTTAAGATAACCATTGGCTAAACTCGAGCCACCTACACATAATTCGCCTGCTTCACCTTGTGAAAGCTCTTTAAGCCCTTCATCAAGGATTAGTATACCCGTATTATCAATAGGGATACCAATGGATGGTAATAAAGGCCATTGACCTGGATCGTCGTCCAATACCAATTGGGTAACTACGTGTGTTTCAGTGGGGCCATATTGATTAAATAACACACATCCCGGCAGGGACGAAAAGAAACTAACTATTTGAGGTGTGATTTTTAGTTGCTCGCCTGATGTTATCACTTCTTTTAAGCAAGCTGGGAAATATTTTTCAGTATGTGATGTCTCAGCCAAATATTGGAGTACAACAAATGGCAAAATGATGCGGTTTACCTGATGCAGATCAATATAACGCAGCAGTTGGTAAGGATCAATCCTTAAATTATCATCAACCAAAACTAAAGTACCACCAGAGGTGAGGGTAGCAAAGATCTCTTGAAAGGAAACATCGAATGTTAATGGTGCAAATTGCAGCGTATTGAAACCGGTTGTTGATGCGGAATGTTTTTGTTGCCATAACAGCAGATTGGCAAGCGCGGCATGTCCCATAGATACTCCTTTGGGTATTCCGGTTGAGCCCGAAGTGTAGAGCACGTAGCATCCTGATCTGTTGGTTAAAATGGGCGCTGTCGCAAGAGGATAATCAACATCATTTGCCAATGTTTTTATTGAAAATGAGTTAAATAATGTCTTTTGTTTACCAGGGACGAGGCATAAGTCAATACCTGAATCATCAATAACCTGTTGTAAACGGTTGGACGGATAATCGGGGTCGACCGGTAGGTAGGCTTTGCCTGCCTTTAAAATAGCGAGTACGCTAATAATGGTTTCTGTTGAACGATGTGTACTCACACCGATAATGTCAGCGTCCGGCGAAATACTTAATACCTGGTTTGATATATTATTGGCTTTTTGAGCTAATTGGCTGTAGGTTAATTGCGTGTTATTGAAAATGACGGCAATGGCATCGGGTGTTTTATCTTTTTGCTTTTCAAATAATTGATGAATGAGCAAATCGTTATCCGTAGTATCCTTATCCGTTTTATGGGGAATGCCTGCCATTAATATATTATGATTGGAAATTTTTACTAATAATTACGTAATTGCAGGGGTATTGATTTTAGAATGAATTATCAAATTGCCTTTTTATACGTTTAAGGCTGACGTTAAGTTATAATTAACGCCGATACAATTATAAAGCGCCATTTTAGTCATTTACCGCGATATTCCCAAAGAATATTATCAAAGAACATCTTGTTAGTTAATATCCGCCTATAAGAGAGTCTTTTATTTTTCTATGATGTTCGAACAAATTATTGTAAAGTTTTTTATAGCCACAAAACGTTTTTGCGGCTTAGTGCGTAATTGTTTATAACAAACAATATCTACATGAAATTTATCTTTTCGATTATCATTATGCTCACCAGCGTTATTACTTATAGTCAGCCCAAACAAATTGAAGAAAATATAATGGTCGACAGTATCAAACGGTCGTTCATTTCTTATATACCTTCTGTAACTGACAAAGACTATAAAATGCCTTTGATCATTTCGTTGCATGGCGGCTTTGCCAGCCCGAAAGGACAATTTCACCTGGCAGATTTCAGGCCCATTGCTGATAAAGATAAATTTATAGTGATATGCCCGGCATCAAAACATATATGGCATGATGGTAAAAACAATGGTGGCATTGATGATGTGAAGTTTATAGATAGATTAATTACCTATGCCATTGATACTTATCATGCAGACCCGCAAAGAGTTTATATTACAGGGATATCGAACGGCGGTTTTATGACTTCGCGTTTGGCCTGTCAATTATATAAAAGAATAGCGGCTATAGCGGTTGTAGCAGCATCGTTGGATGTAAACGAAGGTTATGACGTACAGAGCCCTATGCCGGTAATTTATATGCATGGTACAAAAGATAAAATTGTATCGTACAACGGAGGTAAGATGTTTGGCCGGCAAATTTACTCGCAGAAAGAGATATTGCAGAAGTGGGTTAAACTGGATGGTTGCAATCCGGAGCCGGTGATTACAAATATTCCGGATACGGCAAAAGATAGTACTAGTGTTATTAAAGAAGAGTACTTTAACCCGGCTAATGGGTTAAAAGTTGTTGGTTACACTATTAACAATGGCGGCCACACCTGGCCGGGCGGGTGGCAGTTTATGCCGGAATTTATTGTAGGCAAAACCACTAAAAATTTAAATGCCTGCCAGGTAATATGGGACTTTTTTAAGCAATATAAATTAAATGAATAAACCATTGCTTTTCTTTTCGCAGGAACGACGGGTTTTAAGCTTACCGCTATTATTTTAAATAATTTTGGTTTCTTTGTTTCAATAATATGAATTTACCCGCTACATCATCTTTTTCTATTGACAGGGCAACTCTTGTACAGGAGCAAAGGCTAAGAGAATTATTAACCTATTTACATGGACATTCGCCGTTTTATAAAGAGCTTTTTATAAAGCACGGGGTTGATATTTCCACAATAAAAACGCTTTCCGATCTTCCATCTCTGCCAACAACCAGCAAAGAAGACCTGCAACAAAGGAATAACGATTTTTTATGTGTTGATCCACAGCAGATTGTGGAATTTACTTCAACGTCGGGTACGTTGGGCAGCCCTGTTACCATTGCTTTAACGGAAAACGATCTTAACAGGCTGACAGACAACGAGTTTAATTCGTTTAGCTGTGCCGATGGTTCAGCATCAGATACCTACCAGTTGATGCTAACCCTGGACAGGCAGTTTATGGCTGGTATGGCTTATTATATGGGTTTAAGAAAGCTGGGAGCTGGTATTATTCGTTTGGGCCCCGGTGTACCTTCATTGCAATGGGAAACCATTCAGCGATTAAAACCAACGGCCATTGTTGCCGTTCCTTCTTTTATATTAAAGCTGATTAAATTCGCTAAGGAGAATAATATTGATTTGAATGCTTCGTCAGTAAAAAAAGCGGTTTGTATTGGTGAAAATATCCGCAATGTCGATTTTTCATATAATATCCTTGGGAAAAAGATAACTGAAGCCTGGGATATTCATTTGTATTCGACCTATGCTTCTACTGAAATGCAAACAGCATTTACAGAGTGCAGTGAAGGCCGCGGTGGTCACTTGCAGCCCGAGTTGGTTATAGTTGAATTACTTGACGAAAATAACGAGCATGTTGCTGTAAACACACCAGGCGAGGTAACTATTACTACGCTTGGTGTTGAAGGGATGCCATTGCTGCGTTATAAAACGGGGGATATTTGCGCCTACGATAACGAACCATGCGCCTGTGGTCGTACCAGTTTGCGCTTATCGCCGGTTATTGGCCGCAAAAAACAAATGATAAAATTTAAAGGCACTACTTTATACCCGCCAGCATTGTTTGATTTGCTGAATGAAATGGAAGAAGTGCTTGATTTTGTTGTAGATGTTTATTCTAATGAGATTGGTATGGATGAGGTATTGATTCACATTTTGCCATTAGATGACAGTAAAGCCTGCGACAACAGGATCAGGGCTTATCTGCAAGCCAGGCTGAGGGTTAGCCCTCATGTAAATTATGTAGGTGCAGAGGAAATACATAAAATGCAATTTAAGGAGGCCAGCCGCAAAGTTACTAAGTTTATTGACCGGAGGGTTTAATCAAAAGATTTGCATTGCTCAATATTCTCGCGCTAATCAACTAAAAAACTATATTTGCCATTCAAAATAAAAACAAATTCTGCTTATGGTACCCGTTGGACAAGACGTCCTCACGTTAGATAATTTCTCTGACATTATATTTAATAATAAGACAGTTACATTACCTTCATCAGCTTTAGAGAAGGTTAAAGTAAATTTTAAGTTTTTACAGCAATTTTCATCAAATAAATTAATTTACGGTATTAATACAGGTTTTGGGCCAATGGCTCAATACAAGGTAAGCGAAGAAAATCTGCTTCAACTACAATATAATCTTATCCGCAGTCATAGCTCTGGCAGTGGGTCTTTATTATCTCCTCTTTTGGTTAAAGCCCTGATGATTGCGCGATTAAACAGCCTGATGCAAGCTTATTCGGGTGTGCATACCGATGTAGTAGAACTGTTGCGTGAACTAATAAATAAAAATATAACCCCGTGTGTTTTTGAACACGGCGGCGTAGGGGCCAGTGGCGATTTGGTACAATTAGCTCATTTAGGCTTGGTGCTGATAGGAGAAGGAGAGGTTATTTATGAGGACAAGCTACGTTCAACAGCAGATGTATTTGAAGAATTAAATATAAAGCCGCTTTCTATCCATGTACGCGAAGGATTGGCCATTTTAAATGGTACATCAGCAATGACGGGAATTGGCATGGTGAATATCATCCAGGCGCAAAAGCTGTTAGGCTGGTCGGCAATGTTTTCGGCGATGACAAACGAGATAGTGGAGGCGTATGACGATCATTTTTCGCACGAATTAAATGTTGTAAAACACCATAAGGGACAGAACCGTATTGCTTCTACTATGCGCGATATTCTGAAAGGAAGTAAAATGATCAGGAAACGTTCCGATCATTTATACCATCCAGATAATATCGATATGGAGGTTTTTGAGGATAAGGTGCAGGAATATTATTCATTACGCTGTGTAACGCAGGTATTGGGACCCATTTATGATACCATAGCTCAAGCTGAGCATGTAATTACAAATGAGTTGAATTCAGTAAATGATAATCCGGTTATTGATCATGTGAATCATAATGTATTTCATGGCGGAAACTTCCATGGCGACTATGTGTCGCTGGAAATGGACAAGCTGAAAATAGCAATCACAAAGTTGTCCATGCTCTCTGAGCGCCAATTAAATTACCTGTTAAATAATAAGCTTAATCAAAAATTCCCACCATTTGTAAACCTGGGAGTATTGGGCCTGAATTTTGGTATGCAAGGTGTACAATTTACTGCGACTTCAACAGTTGCCGAAAATCAAACATTATCGTTCCCGATGTATGTGCATAGTATTCCTAATAATAATGACAATCAGGACATCGTGAGCATGGGCTGTAATGCAGCGTTGATAACCAAAAAAGTAATCGACAATGCTTTTGCTGTATTAGGTATACAGTTAATGACCATTGTACAGGCTATTGATTATTTAGAGTGCCAGGAACGATTATCGCCACAAACGTTGGCTTTATACAAAGAGATAAGGAAGATATTTCCGAAATTTATTGAAGATCAACCGCGGTACAAAGAAATGGAAAAGGTAAGAATCTTTCTTGAAAACGTCCACCCGGCAATTTCATTTAATGATTAAACTATGAAAACTCCTTTAGTTACAGGCGGTTCATGCAATGTGAGATGAAAATTTTTATCAGGGAATAGATGGCTGCTGTTTATGTTGTTTCTGATAATATCTTCTCGCCGCTCGGAAAAACAACGGTTGAAAATTTCAATCAATTAAAAGCAGGCATTTCATCGGTCAAGGAACAAATTGATCCCCAAATAGCTACGGGAAGCTTTTATGCTTCTTTATTTCCCAAAACAAGCTTTAGCGATAACGCTATACATACAAAATTTGAACAATTGCTGATTGCTTCAATTGAAGATGCTTTAAAAAATAGTGGTGTAGATCCCCGTGATAAAAAAACAATACTTGTTTTATCATCAACCAAGGGTAATATTGGCTTACTCGAGACAAATAATTATTCTGCTGATTTAAAAAAGCGAATCGCTTTAAATACATCTGCCAGATTAATAGCTGAATATTTCGGCTTTGCGAATTTGCCTGTCATAATTTCAAATGCCTGTATCTCTGGCATAATGGGGATCACAACAGGAATGAGATTGATTGAAGCCGGCAAATATGAAAATGCCGTTGTTGCCGGTGCAGATGTCATTACTAAATTTATTTTGTCTGGTTTTCAATCGTTTCAGGCTATTAGTTCAACACTTTGTAAACCATTTGACATTAACCGCGATGGAATTAACCTGGGCGAAGGTGCCGCGACAATGATATTATCAACCAAATTAAACAACAGCGTTAATATACAAGTGAAAGGAGGGGCGGTGAGCAATGACGCCAATCATATTTCAGCGCCGTCGCGCACCGGGGCAGAACTTGCCCAGGCAATTGAACTAACGCTCCGGCAAGCAAAGCTGTCAGTTACCGATATTGATTTTGTTTCGGCCCACGGAACAGCAACCATCTATAATGATGAGATGGAAGCTAAGGCTATTAATTTGTCGGGTCTTCAAAACGTACCTGTAAATAGCTTAAAAGGCTATTATGGGCACACTTTAGGTGCCGCCGGTTTGATAGAATCTATAATTTCTATTCAATCCCTAAAAGAAAATACTATAATCCCCACATTGGGTTTTAATGAGATAGGGGTGAGTGCACCCATAAATATTGCTACCGAATTACTATCTTCAAAAAAACTTAAAAATTGCCTTAAAACCGCTTCAGGCTTCGGCGGTTGCAATGCCTCCGTTGTATTCAGTAAAGATTAAGCATACCTGTACTAATTTATCAGGCAAACTGAATTGTTGTAAATAAATTACCCAATTCGCGCGCTAGACTGCTATAGAACCTATCTTAAACTCGCCTAAAAACACCTGTTTAGTTGCCAATTATTTGAAGTTTTCCTGCAAAAAATGCAAGATCGTCCGATCCAAAATATTGCCAAAAATCTCCCAATAGTATTTACTGTTGCAAAAATAAAATCTTCATTAGCGTAACAAAAATAATATAATTCCGTACCACATGGCATTCATATTAATTTATGATACTTTTTTAACTGGACTATTGATTTTATTAATTTTTAATGCAACGAGATGTACGATAGTAATTTATCGGAGTTCCGGATGATAATGTTTTAGCCATGCGGAACCGATTTTTAATATTTGTTGTTCTTTTTATCGTTCTTAGCCTGAATGGTTATGGCAAATCTGCTGCGTTAGCGGTAAAGATATCGTCATCGGCGGTATCCATTTGTTCAGGAAACGCGGTGATTTTAACCGCCAATGTATCGGGGGGTACAGCACCATATACTTATATCTGGAATACAGGAGACACTACATCGTCGATAAATGTAAATAAAGGTGGAGACTATGAAGTTATTGTAAGTGATGCCACCCCCGGAGGCGGGCAGGCAATTGATGATATCGTGATTAATGCTAATGCTATTCCCAATGCACCAACTGCTGCTAACGCTGTAGTTTGCATCAATAGTAGCACCACGCTTACCGCTACTGCACCCGGTGGCATGTATCAATGGTATGATGCTCCGGTTGGAGGTAATTTATTAGCAATAAGTGCTACTTATATAACCCCACCTATCGCAAGCGCTACCACTTATTATGTTGAAACAACTATTAATGGTTGTACCAGTCCCAGAACCCCGGTATCTATAAGTCTTTTTAGTAATCCTGTTATTTATAATGCATCAGTTTGCTATGGCACTTCCGCAGTTTTATCTGCGAGTGGTGCAGATACTTATAGCTGGTATGCCTCACCGTCAGGCGGCCAGGTTTTGGGTACATCAGCTAAATTTACAACCCCGGTATTGACCGTTACAACGGCTTACTATGTAGTTGCGACAACTAATGGATGCGTGAGCGCGCCCACCAAGGCTATCGCCTCAGTTGCAGCTCAACTTAGCCCTCCGGTTGTTTCTAACACCACCATTTGTTCAGGTGGAACGGTTAACCTTCACGCAACGGGAGCCGCCGGTGTATACGATTGGTTCACGGTTCCTGATGGCGGTACTTCCTTAATTTCGAGTACTGATTTTACCACCCCGCCGCTAACATCTACTACTACTTTTTATGTGCAAATTACTTCGACTTCAGGTTGTGTAAGCGCACGGACGCCAGTTACTGTGACTGTTGAATCAATACCTTTAGCACCAATTGTCCGGGATGCACAAACTTGTTCCGGAACTAGTGTAATACTTAATGCTTCGGGCGTTGGTGGTACTTTACAATGGTTTGATTCGCGGGAAAGTACAACCGCATTAGCGAGTGGTAACACATTTAATACACCTGTTCTTGAAAATTCTACAACTTATTATGTCGCAGTAACTAACGGACAATGTTCCAGTCCCCGGTCGGCGGTAAATGTTACCGTAAATAAAGCGCCTGGAGCTCCGGCGGCGGCAGGATTAATAACTTGCTCGGGCTCAGTTAATACTTTAACTGCTGCATCATTGGATAGCGGTGCATATGCCTGGTACGATGCACGGGAGGGGGGCAATTTGCTGGCATCCACCGAAACTTATGTAACTCCAATGGTTAATTCAACCACAACCTATTATGTGCAAATAACCACAAATGGCTGCACAAGCTCCAGAACGCCGGTTACAGTATCTATACTCCCAATTCCTGCAGCACCGGCTACTTTTGGAACGCAAGTTTGTTCTGATAATCAGGTTGTAACCTCGTCTTCGGTTTCGATTTGTTCGGGCAGTCAGGCTATGCTTTTTGCTTCCTTAAATTCAGGGAATGGAAGCGATAAATGGTATGATGCGCCAACAGGAGGTAACTTGTTGATAGCCAATCCGGAATATATTACTCCTATACTTACGTCCAGCAAGACCTATTATGTAGAGAATGATTTAAATGGCTGTAGCAGCCCGCGTACACCTATTACGGTTACCGTTCTCCCACCAGGCCAATGTCAGCCGGTACCAGCTACAGTTACAACGGCGGCTACTATAAAAGCACCAACAGCATCAAGTATGAGTATATGTTACGGAGGAGAAGCGATATTATCAGCAATAGCACCCGGCGGCTGTTATCAATGGTATGATGCAGCTGTAGGCGGCAATCTGCTGGAATCCGGTCCATTATACACTACGCCAACACTAACCGCAAACAAAACGTATTATGTGCAAACTACCATTGGCGGTATTACAAGTCAAAGAACTGCGGTAACAGTGGCGGTTATCTCAGCGCCTGTAAAGCCTTTAGCGCCTGATGTTACTACATGTATGGGTAATTCAGCAACGCTCACTGCAAGTGGTTCGCCGGGTACTTATGCCTGGTATGATGCCCCAACCGGCGGAAACCTTTTGTCGCAAAGCATCACATATCAAACTCCCTATGTTATAAAAGACACTGCCTACTATGTACAGTCGGTACTTTATTATTACCTCTGTGAAAGTAGCAGAACGAAGGTTAGCGTTATTGCGCATCCTGTGCCCTCAATAACAAGTGCTTCAACCTTAACTATTTGTAGCGGAAATAATTTGAATTACAGCATTAGCTCAAATGTAACCGGAACTAAGTTTTCGTGGAGCCGGGCCACAGTTGCAGGTATTAGTAATTCTGCGGTGGACAATCAAAGCTCGGATACAATAAACGAAACCTTAATAAATACAGGTAATGCTGTGGCAACTGTAACCTACTTAATTACTCCGGTTGCAAATGGTTGCACGGGCACGCCATTTAATCTGGTGGTGTCAGTTTATCCGATTCCGGTAGTTACAAGTGTTGATAATGTGACTATTTGTAATGGGACATCTGTTAACTACAAGCTTACTTTTAATACAACTGGTGTAAGCGTTAAGTGGAGCAGAGTTGCAGTAACAGGATTAAAAAATGCTGCAATAACAGGACAGTCAAGCAGTAGCATAAACGAAGTTCTGTATAATACAAGTAATTCACCTGTAAAAGTTATTTATGTTTTTAACTATCAAACAGGAACTTGCCAGGGAACAACATTCAGTTTGGTAGTTACAGTTAACCCACAGGCTACTATTACCAGCCCATCAACAAAGATTATTTGTAGCGGCTCGCCGTTAAACTATAAAATTACATCAAACGTATCTTCAACAACATTTAGCTGGTCTAGGGCCGCGGTTCCCGGAATAAGCAATGCGGCCGTAACCGGTATGACGATGGATACAATTAATGAAACTTTGGTTAATACCACCACCTATGCAATAAGAGTTCTTTATATTATTAGACCTGTAAGTTACAATTGCAACGGAACAGGTCTTTATCTGTATGTAACCATAAATCCTCAAACAGCAGTACCTCAAGCCAACAGCAACTCGCCTGTTTGTTTAGGCAGTTCTATATTGTTGAATACGCCGACAATCGCCAATGCATCTTATTTATGGACTGGACCTAATGGCTTTATTTCTACCAATCAAAACCCTGTTATTGATAATGTAACATTAACTAATACAGGTACTTATAATTTATATACCATTATAAACGGCTGTTCCAGTGACGCATTACCTGTTGCTGTTGTTGTTGATCCCCCTCCGTTAGCCAATGCCGGACCCGATCAGGTTGTTTGTCTCAACACATCTCTTATTAGCCTTAATGGTAGAGTATCGGGTGGTACAACCACGGGGATTTGGACAAGCAGTGGCTCGGGTACGTTCCTGCCGTCAAGTAATTCTTTAAATGCGCAATATTATCCATCTGCACAGGATATGGCTTCAGGACTTGTAAAACTCACGCTATCATCTACAAGTCCCGATAATTGTACAATTTCAACTTCAACTATGCAGGTGAAATTCCAATTGTCGACAGGGGTTAAAGCCGGAAGTGACCAAACAGTTTGCGAACAAACTGCAAGTATTCAATTGAATGGACAGGTATTTGCACCCGGTGGAGGCTTCTGGAGCACAACGGGAAACGGTACCTTTAGCCCCTCGGCCTCGCAACCAGATGCTGTTTATCTTCCTGGTAAAGTTGACATGGACAATGGAAAAGTAACCTTAACGCTTCATGCCAATAACCCTGGACAATGCTACACAGAAGCTGATTCATTGGTAATTAATTTTGCCCCATTGCCGATAGTTTACGCTGGTGGTACGAGGTATGTACTGAAAGATAATACAATTGTTTTACTACCGGTTGTGAATGATAAAAATGTTAAGTATCAATGGTCGCCTGATATTAATATCAGTAGTACAACAATAAAAAACCCAACAATAACAGGAGGCGATGCTAATATAACTTATACACTTATAGTTACTGATAGCCTTGGATGCTCGAGCGAAGATCAAACTACTGTAATTGTATCGCCCAAAATAACGGTTCCGAATGCGTTTACACCTAATAATGACGGCGTAAATGACTTATGGGATGTACGCGGCCTTGTGGCATACCAAAACGCGGTGATAGATGTATTTGACAGATACGGCGGAAAAGTATTTCATTCTATCGGTTATGGATCATCGTGGGACGGCACTTATAACGGTAAGGCAATCCCGCCAGGTACCTATTATTACGTCATCGATCTTAAAGTTAACGGGCAGGTGCTCTCCGGGCCATTAACTGTTATAAGGTAGGAATTCTTATTAATAAGAGAATAACGCTTTTAATCACAAAACTTATTGCGCAAACAAGCTATATTGTATATTTGCTGTAACTAAATACATAGTGAAAAGATAGCCTAATTGTAGATTTTGCTGCTTGCTGTTAATTTAAACGGGCACCGTTGTTTAGTTAAGAGGAGTGTATCTGAAAGTGGGACTTAATATGCCAAATGATCGATATTTCTCATCGTTAAATAGTTCAAAGTTTGCCAGATTTGATTTCAAAAAAATATATAACCTCAAGTTGCGTTATTAGCCACAATACTGTTTGCAAAAATGGTATACCTGTTTTTTTCGATAAAGCTTCCGGCATACCTCATTTCTTGAATTCCATTTACAAACATTTTGATATTAATTATTCAAGATTTTATAAAATGGATAATTTGAGCAAATTGGGATGGTTAGCTTCAGAAATTTTGTTGAAAGATAGCTTCGTAAAGGATAAATACAAGCCAGAAGATGTTGGGTTAATCCTTTCAAACGCTAACTCCAGTCTTGATACCGACCTTAAATATTTGGCGAGCGTTGAAGATATTCCTAGCCCGTCGTTATTTGTTTACACGCTGCCTAATATTGTAACCGGCGAAATATGTATCAGAAATAATTTTAAAGGTGAAGATGCTTTTTTTGTGTTTGAGCACTTTAACGCCGAATTTATAGAAGACTACGTCAATAATTTGCTTGATAACGACTTGTTACAAGTTTGTATCTGCGGATGGATTGAATTAACAGGCGAAGATTATAAAGCGGTGTTGTTTTTGATTGAAAAAGATAAGAATGATAAATCAGTCGCTTTTACAAAAGAGCAAATGGAGATGATATTTGATAGTAAAGAAGCTTTAGCTCACCGGCCCGATGTTTATATTACCGGGGTAGGAGTAATTTCGGCCATTGGAAATAATGCTGCTGAATGCATTGCTGCTTTTGAAAATGAAGAACACGGAATAGGTGATATTACACACACGCAAACCATTCATCGTGATAATCTGCCTGTTGCTGAAGTGAAGATTACCAACGATGAGCTCGCAAAAATGACGGGATTACCTGCTGATATTAGCCGCACAACGATGTTAGGTGTATTAGCTGCAAAAGAAGCCTTAAATGATGCTGCAATTCCTGATCTTGCATCTTTGCGTACCGGTTTTATATCAGCCAATACAGTAGGAGGTATGGATAAAAGTGAGGCGTTTTTTATTCCGTTCCTTGCAGACAATAAAAAGGGAAAATTAAGAAATGTATTTGACCACGAATGCGGGAGTGTAACAGAAGCTATTGCTGATCAACTAGGAATAAAAGACTATATAACCACCATCAACACGGCTTGTTCATCGTCAGCCAATTCAATATTTTACGGTGCAAGGTTAATAAAAAATGGCTTGCTTGACGTGGTGGTTGCTGGTGGCGTAGATGCTTTGACCAAGTTTACTTTAAATGGCTTTAATACACTGATGATTTTAGATAAAGGCTTTTGTAAGCCCTTTGATGAAGATCGTCTGGGGCTGAATTTGGGCGAAGGCGCGGGTTACTTAGTGCTCGTTTCTGAGAAAGTAGCACAAACACTCCATAAAGATCTTTATTGCAAAATAACGGGATACAATAATAGTAATGATGCTTATCATCAAACGGCCTCATCACCAGATGGAACAGGTTCATACCTGGCTATGAAAGGCGCGTTGGAAAAGGCAAACCTTCAATCATCTGATATTAGTTATATTAATTTGCACGGTACAGGCACGCCAAATAACGACAGTGCAGAAGGAATTGCGGTTAAACGTTTGTTTGACCCGCATTATCCTCCCTTAAGCTCAACAAAGTCTTTTACCGGCCACACGTTAGGAGCCAGCGGTGGAATTGAAGCGGTTTTTTCTGCCCTTGCCATTAAACATGGCTTAATCTATCCAAATTTGCGGTTTAAAACGCAGATGAAAGAAGTTCCGTTTAGCCCCGAAACTAAATTTCAAAAGGGTAAACAAATAGATCATGTGATGTCTAACTCTTTCGGGTTTGGAGGTAATTGTACATCGTTAATATTTTCGAAAATTTAAAATGAAGATATATATCCGTTCATCGGCATCTGTATCGCCGCAAAATACATTCGATAATATAGATTTTTTAACCGAGCCAGCTGAATATTACGGTACGCGTTTAGCGGCCATTGATCCCGACTATAGTAAATTCATTGATACAAAGGCTATCAGGCGGATGAGTCATGTAATTAAAATGGGGGTGGCTTCTGCAAAAGCCTGCTTAAACCAGGCAGAAGTTGAAATGCCCGGCGCAATTATAACCGGCACTGCATTTGGTTGTTTAGATGATACGGTGTCTTTCTTAACAAGGATGATTGAGATGAATGAAGAAATGCTGCCACCAACGTCTTTCATTCAATCTACCCACAATACGGTGGCAGCGCAAATAGCCCTATTGCTTAAATGTCATAATTATAATAGCAACTTTGTACATAAAGGCATATCATTTGAAAGTGCTTTGCTTGATGCTGTTATGCTCTTAAATGAAAATGAGGCCGACAACATATTAGTAGGCGGAACAGAAGAACTGACGGATACCAGCTTTACTATTTTAACCCGCTTAGGTTTATATAAAAGATGGCCAGTTAATAATTTGTCTATTTTTAATACTCAATCAAAAGGATCGATAGGTGGAGAAGGGGCTGTGTTTTTTTTATTAAGCGATAAGGAGAATGCAGACAATTTAGCCGTGTTTAAAGGTATACAAACCTTTTACAAGCCCGAAAACATTGAAGAAGTTGAAAGAAAAATAGTTTCATTTTTGAAACAATACAACTTAACTGTTGAAGATATAGATTTGATAATCACCGGGAAAAATGGCGATTTAAAAAATGATGCTGTTTACGATCAGTTAAATCAGTCGGTATTTAGTAATGTTTCATTGGCTAATTTTAAACATTTATGTGGCGAGTATCCAACGGCATCTTCCTTTGGATTGTGGCTAGCTGCCAATATCATTAAACGGGGAGAAGTACCCGCTGTTGTTATTGAGGATGAGGTAAATACCGATCCGCCCAAAAAAGTATTAATCTATAATCATTATTTCAATACCTACCATTCGTTAATGCTGCTAACCGCTTGTTAAATAATATACCGAAAGACAGGCTATTGATAATCTCCTGGAATTAGAATTGCCTTATAATCAAACAGGCGATAATCTTTTACGTGTTATCGCCTGTATAGTTTTTAATGATACCCTCAGCTTTAAATTTAAAGGCACCTTTATAGAATTACAAGAAGGATTATTTGGTTCTGTTTTGTTCGATGTAATCAACCATCGTATTTACATCAACCAGTACTTTACGGCCTTCTTTAGGATCCTGAATATTGATGCCATATTCTTTTTTTAACAGAACAATTAATTCAAGTGAATCAATTGAATCTAATCCTAATCCGTCACCAAATAAAGGTTCGTCGTCTTTAATCTCTTCAGCCGTTAAAGGAGTAAGGTTAAGGAACGATATGATCTGTGTTTTTAATTGTTTTTTTAGTGCTTCTTTTTCCACGCGCAATTATATTAAATTTTTTCGTTTCAATCCAAAGTAAGTTACTGCTTGTATAAGCACCGTAATAGCAAATAAAGCGGCCAAATTGTTTGTTATATCTTTTAATTTTCCGTTTTCAAGAAATAACGTATAATAAGCTTCGAGGCACCAATGCATGGGCGAAAGGTTTGCTGCCGATTTAAAAGTACCCTGCATAGCAAAACTTGGCACCATTAACCCACCCACAGCAGCCAAAATTACGATTGATACGGCACCAAAACCATTTGCCTGCTCCTGGGTATCTGCAAATACGCCAACACATATCGCATAGCTTACCGCGCACCAGCCGCAAATTAAAGTAGTAATAGCAAGCGCACCAATATCACCGGGAAGGTTTAATGCCGGAAGACTCATAAATGGAAATAACCATATCCCAATCGAAAATATGACTAATGCCTGCAGCATGGTAACCCCCATATAGGTTATTTGCTTAGAGAGCAAACCAACCCAATAATTAGTAGGCAATGTTTTTAGCCGGATAAAGCTGCCGCTTACCTTTTCCCTCACCACGCTGCCGCCTAATGACATGATGACAAAGAACATGGCAAATATTGTCCACGCCGGAACATTGTGTTGGGTTGCATTAGGTGTTCTGCGGGTGCCATCTTTTGAAACAGGAATTTCATTAACCGCTGTCTGGTTGTTCAGCATTTCATTTTCCAGCTTCTCAGGCAGTTGTTTCTCATTAATAGAGTAGTACAATGTTCTTAAAGTTTGGCGGCTTTCAACCATTTGCATAGCACTTTGCAAAGCACCTTTTACCGAGAGCCGTAAAGACTCCTGCAAAATGGGGTTATAATATATGGTTAGCGGATCAATATTGGCATCGGCATTCTTTGCAGTGTCGCCCTCCAGTCCAAAACTATTCATGGCCTTACCGGCAACATGTTTTGATTTGGCTGATACTTTGGCCGAGAAATCTTTAGAGATAACAATTCCCAACACCGCATCTTTATTATGCATAGCATCGGCAATTAACACTTCGGTTTTAGTATCTGGCGTTAATGATACTTTAAACATCCCAATTTTGCTCAAAGCCGATACAAGTTGTTTACTGGCATCGCCTGTATCCTGGTTACTGATCAATATGGAGAGTTTGTTTTTATTAACCAGTTGAAAAGTGCTGTTTTGAATACTGGTTACCACAATAACCAGTAAAATGGGCATAACAAACATCAATGCAATGCCTACTTTGTCGCGCAGCAGTATCCTGATATCTTTTTTTATGGTGATCCAAAGTTTAAACATCAGTCTCTGTATTCTTTACCTGTTAAATCAATAAACAATGCTTCAAGGGTTTTATGCTGATGTTCTTTCAGCAAGGAGTGGATATTTCCCTGGGTAATTATCTTTCTGTCATCCAATAAAGCAACCTGATCGCATAAACCCTCGGCTTCGCTCAATTGGTGTGATGTGTATACAAGCGTGGTGCCGTTATCGTTAAGTTTCTTTAAATAATTGATAATGGCATGCCGGGTTTGCACATCAACCCCAACTGTCGGTTCGTCCAAAAACAAAACCTGCGGGTTATGAATTACACCAATAGCCAGATTTACCCTTCTTTTCATGCCACCCGAAAACTTTTGAACCTGTTTATTCCTCACTTCATCTAAACCAAGAATATCCAATAGCTCATCGGTTCTCTGGCCAATTTGTTTTTTATTTAAACCAGACCAGGCGCCAAAAAACTCAAGATTTTCAACCGGCGATAACTCCTGATAAAAGGAAAAATCCTGGGGGACAAAGCCGAAAAGTTTGCTTACCGTATTGCTATGTTTATCTACATCATGCCCTAATAATGATATATGACCTTTATTTGCTTTAAGTAAACCAGTCATCAGGTTCATTAGCGTAGTTTTCCCGGCGCCATTAGGGCCAAATAAGCCAAAACGTTCGCCCTTGGCAATTTTTAAGTTCAGTTGGGTAAATGACACGTCCAGATTATCCGGATAACCGAACTCCATATCGCTGATGTTTATCGCATAAGTTTCTGCTAAGCCCATTTTATATTTTTCAATGCCGTAAAAGCCTTATACTCTATATCGGCAATTTCAATCAAATAGTTGCCCATGATATTAAAATCTTCCTGGCTGGTAATACGGCCTTTATAGATACCGGCGGCCTGAACAGCAGCTGTACGCCAAAGATCGCCTGATTCGGTAAACATTTTTGATATCTCTAATAGCTCATCAATAGGATGATAGGCGTAAGCCTCTTGCAAAAAAGCCGCATAAATATACCGAAATCCGCCGCCGCCGGTACCTATTTCCTCCTGCATACGTACCAATTGTGCCAAATATAAGCCAGCTTGCTTTACGCCAAGCTTGTTGCGCCATTGTTTTATTTTGTTACCGGTATATCTTATCCCTTTTACCCCAACAAAAGGAAACGGAATGTTTAGCATTTCGCGAACATTTTTTTTGATACCGCTTACTATCGCTTTTTTTATTTGATCTTCGGTAATATGTGCTCCTGCCTGTGGATAATAAATTTGCCCCCGTGGCGATAATGTTCCCCTGGCAAACCGAACCCGTTCTAACTCATAGCTATTTAAGCTGGTTACGGTTTCCATAACCGGATCGCTAATTAAATAATTATCATCCTCTTTACCATAAACAATAAGATTATGTGCATTAAAGTGAAAGCGGTATTCTTTAGGGAAATAAGTCAAATAATACACCCCAACCTGACACCCAACCGGATGGCCGTTATTTAGGCAATTATTTAAAAATGTTTCGGCCTTTTGTTTGGAGTTGAATTTTTGACGAACAACAGGTATGCCCAACGCTTTACAGGTTCTTTTAAAAATAAGACCGGGCATAGGGCGAAACGCAATCACCGGGCCGTTATTAATTTTCAAAAGAGGTATGTAAACATAAAACAAACCCGAACCTATGCCGAATGCCAGCGGTTCAGTTATTTGATTGATACCGATGTTTTTTAATAAGCTCCTTGTTACCCCGTTTTCGCAATGTGCAGACTGAAGATGTTCAAAATTAAGCTTCATGCACATTTATATTTTTAAGATCATCAATAGTCACGTTAAAAACCTCCGCGTAACGCTGAAGTTTTTTATTATTTAGTTTTTTAAATATTCCCGGCTTCAGGTGTCTTTTAACCTGCCACTTCCAGAAACCCGCATAACCGGCCAAAAGGACTGCGTCCATCAGGTTTTTCTCCATAAAAAACAGCAGGGGACTGGCTTCATGATTTAATACCTTCTGTTTCGCAATAGCTATTCTTTGTTCAATTTCTTCCCAATGCGTATCCAGTGCGGTTATTTTAACATCCCAGCCTTTACTTAGCTCTGTAACATATTTGCCAGATTTGTCCGTAGCATAGCAAACCTCCTTGGTTATTTTACCAAGCGAGCTTAAATCCTGCGGTACATCTTCTTTTTTCATGAAACCCCTTTTTAAACAACGGTTAGCATGGCATACATGTACGAAAATCTTGCGCTTTCAGGCACCAGTAATAATAACTTTTCGCCTTTTTTTAGCTTTCCACTATTAAATAATTCATTAATCATCAGGAAAATAGATGCAGCACCTACGTTGCCAACTGTATACAGGTTAATAAACCATTTTTCGTAAGGAATACCGCCTCCATAAATTTCCACCATGTCGTATATTTTTGGCCGGAAAAAATCGCTGGAAATATGCGGTAAAAAATAGTCAATGTCTGCAGCGGTAACACCACGGCGTTCCAATATCTCTTTAATTTTTTTGCCGCCTAATGGCACAATATTATCGCTTAATAAGGTGATATCTTGTTTTACACTGAATACAGATTTATTCATAATCTCTTCAGGCGTGTAATCCATAAAGCCTTTTAAACTGCCATCTTCCATTTTCTCGCCGCCCATATACATACAGGTTTGCATTTCATTGGCATAAGAAACACCTTCAATCCAATCTAATCTAAGGCTAATTCCGTTTTCATTGGGTTTATCTGACATCAGGAATGCTGAGGCTCCGTCAGACAGCATCCACCTCAAAAAGTCTTTTTGAAAAGCAATATATGGGTTGTCGCTAAGTTCTTTTAGTTTTTGCGCTTCTTCTTCAAATACATCCGATACCAGCAATCCTGAAAATCTTTCAGATCCTGTTGCTACCGCGAGTTTTACGTCGCCCGTACGGATAGCCATGTAGGCGTATTTGATGGCATGCATACCTGCGCAGCAAACACCAGATGGTGAAACAACTTCAATTGCTTCAGCTTCCGGTAACCAGCCGTGTGTCATTACACCATGGCTCGGCATTATCTGGTCGGGGCATGAAGTGCCACAGGAAAGTAAATCAAGTTCTTTTATCTTCTCAGGATTACTCTTAAATAATTCTTTAACCGCCAATGCTGTCATCTGTGCGTTGGTATGGGTTGATTTTCCACCTTTTGCTAGTGCGTAATAGCGGTTTTTTATACCATTGTTACGCAGTACAATTGGTTTTGATTTGGAAGGTTTGCCATTAATATAGCCAAGGTATAATTCCATATCCTCGTTAGGAACGGGATCGTTTGGAAAAAAAGCCGAAGTACTATTGATGTAAACTTCTGTAGTAGACATATAAGGTGTATTAGTTTAAATTTAAATAATATTGTTTTTTGGCTCTGATACGCCGTGGCGAAAATAGTTTAAAAAATATTGCATCAATAGTAAGAATTATTGGCGCCCCAACAAAAAAAGCAATAACCAGGTAGTACTTAAATAATTTTATCCAGGGCATTCTGTTTTTCTTTTTTACAATCATGTTGGCCCAAAATCTGAATATTTTGCCGGCAACAGATTCTATCACCATTAAATTGTAGTTCAATTTTACAGCACCATCGGCATCCAATTGTTGTTGTAAAGTATCCCAGTTGTTTTCATTTAAATGGTTTAAAACATGTTGTCCAAATACACGGGTATGTTCTATATCCGTTTGCTGAACACCCGGAGGAGGAAAAATGTTTAAGTACCTATCTTTTTTACCATGTAGCATCCAATGAAAAATAGTAACAAAGCTCACCGGGTTGGGATGGGTATCTACCAAAGCCACATTCCCAACAATTTTTGCTCCTGTTGCATGTATTAATTTTTTTACTCTTATAAAAGCATTTAGCCACATATTACGCGCTCCGGTAATGGTTATAACCGGAATGTTATTTAATATTCCGGTTAATTTAGGATCATGCATTAGTGAGTTAAACGGTATGCTGGGCGATAAAAACCAAGCCTGGTATCCTAAAATAACCAGATCGTATTTGCTTTCCTTCAATTCAAAAGGTGCCAGTTCAGCCGCTACATCCAGAACACAATCGGGCATTACACTAAAAAAGCCGTTTGCTGTCCATGGAAAGGGATAGTTATTTGCGAGATTAACCTTTACTTTTTCAACAGATATGCCCGCGACTGTAAGCGGAGCTATAAAATGATCAATAATTTCACCCAACTGACCGGATTGCGAAAAATAGATGGCCAATACTTTTTTGCTCATAGTTGTTATTGAAAATCGTTGGGGTGTATTATTTTAGAGTTTTTACTGTAATCAATAATAGCATATTGCACAGCGGGCGATAAGTTTTTATATGATTTTTTGACATATTCCTTATCTGCTTCAATATCAGCATTATATTTGACAATTTTAGGTGCGTGTTCTTGTATAATTAATCTTAAAAAGTGGTATTCACCATTGGCGTTATCATTCATTAAAGCTGTTTCCAGTAAAATGCGTCCTTTTTTAAAGGACTTTAACTTTTCACCGGGTATTGATAAAAGGCCACCTTTTCTCATTAGCAACGCACCTTGGTAACCATCTTTTTCAGCGACAGACGAAGAAGCCAACAATGATAATTCATTGTTGATATCATTAATTTTACCAGATTTTAAAATTGCATAAAAAGTCACCTTGTCAAAATTCTGTGCCTGATTTTCGCTCTTGACAATAGGAGTTGAAAAAATGCAAAGCAATATTAATATAATTTTTTTCTTCATAGGTTGATATTTGCGGGCTAAGCGGCAAATATAAAGAATAATGATAATGTTAATATTAAGTGGGTACTTACACTATATTTTTACTAGTTTTCACTTACTTTTGATGAAATTTAATTTTACTATATGGGATTAAACCTTTACTCTTTTAAAACTATAAACTTTTTTACAGCTTGTTTTGCCCATCAAATCCCTGTAAATGAATTTATTGCAAAAAACGTCTATACGGTATGGTTCAATATTAAGCCTCTCAAAATTTATATAAATCTTCGATAGCTAAAAGGTAAATTTCGTCTCAATTATTTACTTAAGTTCAGCAATTAAAAATATAATATAGTTAATCTTTTATAAGTGTATAAAAATAATAAGCAATTTTCAGGTTCGTGGGCCATAATATTAGGTGGGTCAAGTGGGTTTGGTATGGCGTCTGTTGAAAAACTGGCGATGCATGGCATGAACATTGCCGTTATATATAGAGAGACAGCGATTAGCGAAAGATTGTTAAAGGAGAAGTTCGCAGCAATTGCAGCCAAATGCGAAGTAGAAATTCTTCCTTTTAACGCGAACGCGCTTGATGTTGCTGGTCGTACTAAATTTATTGAGCAATTTTCTGCTGCTGTTAAAAGTAAATATTGTGTTAAACTATTGCTGCATTCGATAGCAAGGGGTAATTTAAAGCCGCTTATTTCGGAAGACAGCCAATCGGAAAAAGGCAAGCCCGAGCTTTCAATCGAGGATATACGATTCACTACTTATGCTATGGCAACCAGTATATTAGACTGGGCGAGGACTGTTTTGGATGCCGAGCTTTTTGAAGAGGATGCCAGAATTATTGGACTTACCAGTGAAGGTGCACACAAATATTGGGATGGATATGCCGCTGTTTCTATAGCAAAAGCATCGTTAGAGAGTTTAACAACCTATATGGCCGTTGAATTAAGTAAATTCGGTTTAAAAACAAACTTGATTCAGGCGGGGATTACCGAAACGCCATCACTTAAAATGATACCAGAGAGCGAACGATTGATTGAGATAGCTAAACAAAGAAATCCACTTGGCCGGATAACAAAGCCGGAGGATGTGGCAAACGTTATCTACCTTTTGTGCACTGCAGAAGCTTTCTGGATAAATGGCTCACTAATTCATGTTGATGGGGGTGAGCATTGTAAATGATTTTAATTGTAACCGTAATAAAACTATACCCGAACAGTGCATAATAAAATTTTAGACTTATTGCCTTATAAATCGTCGTTCCGTTTTGTGGATAATATCTTGTTTTTGGATGAAGACGGCGTTAAAGGGGAGTATACATTAAAGAAAGATGCATTTTTTTACGAAGACCACTTTGTGGGCAACCCGGTAACACCCGGCGTAATAATTACCGAAATTATGGCCCAGATAGGGTTGGTTGTATTAGGAATTCACTTGATTGTGAGCGGAAAAAATATTGAGGGAGTAGCCATGGACGAAGGCTCGTTTCCATTGCTTACGGCTACAGATGTTTCCTTTTTTAAAATGGTTTTACCCGGCGAAAAGGTCACTGTAACATCCAGAAAACAATATTTTCGGTTTGGTAAGCTAAAATGTTTGATTGAAATGCATAACGAAGCATCGGAATTAATAGCAAAAGGTATATTTTCGGGAATTATAAAAAACGCTATAAAAGCATAAGGTACTAAATGAGTAAACGTGTAGTTATAACCGGTTTAGGAGTGGTTTCACCAAATGGTATGAATGTACCAGATTTTCTGCATTCCATAAAAAACGGTATTTCGGGTATAAAATATGTCCCGTTGTTTGAAGAGCTCAAATTCAACTGTCAGGTATGCGGTATGCCCGAGTTTGAGTGGGAGCAATTACGAAACTACATTACCGAAACAAGTCTGTATGGTTTAAAAGGCAAAGGCATAGCTTTTGGTATAAAAGCTGCTCTTGATGCCTGGATGGATGCTGGCAATCCAATTGTAAGTGATGAAACACTATACGAAACCGGGTGTGTTTTCGGCAGCAGCGTTGCAGATACCGATGTTATAAAAAATGCAATAAATCGGGTTGACGCAAAAGAATCAAAAAAACTAGGGTCGCGTGTAGTCGAGCAGATTATGAATAGCGGTGTAACTGCTTATATTTCAGGTCGACTTGGGCTGGGCAATAAAATTATCAGCAATTCTTCGGCATGTGCAACCGGAACTCAGGCCATTTTGATGGGCTATGAGTATATCAAATATGGCATGGCAAAAAGAATGGTAGTAGGCAGCAGCGAATATGTTGATTCATATGTGTTTGGCGCCTTTGATTCTATGCGTGTTTTATCGCGTAAATTTAATGATGAGCCCGAAAAAGCATCGCGGCCCATGAGTATTTCGGCAGGCGGTTTTGTACCAGGTTCTGGTGCAGGTGCGCTTATTTTGGAAGATCTTGATTTGGCATTGGCCCGTGGTGCAAAAATTTATGCCGAGGTGCTTGGGGGTAGTAATAATTCGGGTGGGCAAAGGAGTGGGGGTACAATGACTGCGCCCGCTGCCGCCGGAGTGGTTAGATGTATAAGCGAGGCAATGACACAGGCAAATATCAAAGCAGAAGAAATTGATTTAATTAGCGGGCATTTAACAGCTACTATTGCCGATAAACAGGAAATTCAAAACTGGGCCGATGCATTGAACAGAAAAGGTGCAGATTTTCCGATGGTTAATTCGTTAAAATCAATGATTGGACACTGCCTGAGCGCAGCAGGCTCAATTGAAACTGTAGCGGCGGTTTTACAGATAGAACACCAGTTTGTACACCCTAATATCAACATTGAAGACCCCAACCCAGAAATAATAGATTTAATAACTGCAAACAATTTGCCCACAAATATGGTAAACAAGGAAATTAATGTTTTAGCAAAAGCTAATTTTGGCTTTGGCGATGTTAATACCTGTCTGATAATTTCAAAATATAAATAACAATGGATAGAAACGCTATTTTAAATGAACTAAAAAAAGTACTGGCACCCTACACAGAAAACAAAGAATTACTTAATGGAATTACTGAAGAAACTGATTTGATAAAAGATTTAAAAATCAATTCAGCCAATTTGGTTGATATAATTATTGATGCTGAGTCGGCCTATAATATTGAAATTGATTTCGACTCAGCCGAAAAAATGTACCTGGTGGGAAATTGCATTGATGTCATACTCGATAAAATGAACCAATCTGCATGATTAGCACAGGCAACGATATTGTAGCTTTAGGATCAATAAATAAACAAAGGACTTGTGAGCCGCGGTTTTATTCAAAGATCCTTTCTGTAGCCGAGCAACAGCTTTATCGTCAGCCTGAACTTGCAGCATTGCCCTTTGAAAATTATATATGGTTGCTATGGTCGGTTAAAGAATCGGCCTTTAAATATTTAAAGCGTAATAATCATCAACTTATATTTTCCCCTGTTACAATCAATGTCTTAACTGTTAATGCTCACCCGGATCAACATTATTCCGGGAGCTTGCAGTTTGGACTGGATAGTCTTTTCTTTCGTTCAATAATCACAAATGATTGGATTTCTACAGTGGTTAATGGAGAAGATAATTTTGAATATATCTTTAATGATGTACAGCTGATCGAGCGCGATGACTATCAATATCAGTCGGCCACTGTCCGGAAGTTTGCGTTGGACAAATTAAATGCCTTTTTTGACGGTGAGTTTGAGTTGGAAAAAAGTGAATTGAGTTATCCCGTTTTAGTTAAGAATGGCGAGCGGATTGATACCCCTGTTTCTCTTTCTCATGATGGATATTTTGTAGCCTGCTCTTTTAATTTTAATCCGACTGTTCAATAGACAAAACTGTATAATCAGCAATAACTACTTTATTTGCAGCTCCAGCTCGTTAGCTATATTATTAGATGTTTGGGTATTTTGTAACCGAAGTTCTTTAATTAATAACAATAATTGCTCATTGTCGGTTTCATCTTTAACCGATATTTCTGATGCTGTGTTAATGATATTCTTTAGCCAGCCATTAACTTTACAATCCACAACGAGATGAATGCGGTCGGTTGTTCCTTTGTTGCTAACATGATGGGTTAAATTGGCATTAATATACCAGCAATCGCCTTCGGTTAAAATGATGCGGTCATCTTCTATATAAAATTCAACTTCGGGGTTTGTTAAAATAGGGAAATGCAAACGGGCTTCACCCTTTTCAAATGCCAATTCATTGTCGCGATGTGGTTTAATTATTGCGCCTGCCTGGAGGTTCAAAAATCTGGCAGACATTTGTTCGCATTGCAGATTCGATAATATTTTTTTTACCGAAGGGAAGTTTTGTATATGGTCGGTATCCAGGTATTCACTATTTCCCATTAAATCGGGAGTAATATTTTTGTGATCCCCGTTTGGTGAGCGCAGGGGCAATACCGTCCACGAACCTTCGAAATGATACGTATTGAAATGCGATTGCCAGTTCTTGTTTACAGAAAGTAACTCCGCCTGTATGGCTTTGGCATCATAGGGCAATCGAAATTTTGCGTAACGAACCATAAGTGCTGTGTTAGTTTTCTCTAAGCCAATTAATCATATGCGGATAGGGTGGCTTACTGTATTCTTTTGCTCTTTGTTCATCATAAGCCATTCCTGCCCATTGCAGTAACGGCACGCCGATGTATCGTCCCTCCGAAAAATTTTCTATCAGGTTTTCGCTGCCGCCTTTATATCCGTCAGCATGAAAAACAATATGAGGATCAATATCAAGATATTTGGCTGCTGCGTATGACCATGCTAAAGCCATCATTTCACCACCTTGGTTTTCCTGTGTAGGCGGTAAATTATCATTCATTGTTTGCCTGACATCGGGAGGCATGGTAGCAAGGTGCCCTGCTTCGTGCAATATGTCGCCTGGATATAATAGTTTTTCAATGTCAACTACAAGTGCACCATCTTTCAACTGGAGACCGGGTAAAAAAGTATCATCTGTTATAGGCATTTTAAATACTTTTATACCCACAGACTCAACAAAATCAATGATGGTTTCGGTTAACAAAACAGGTATAAGGTTTATGATGCCATTAATTCTTTTTCTATTGAACGCAGCTCATAAAATGACGAAGTGTAAGTTTTGTCATATGGCTGACCTGGTATTAGATGCTTAGCTTTTAAATTAAACTTCTGTTTTTCGTTTTCAAAGCTAAAAACTGTTTTGCCCAGCATAAGGCCATCCCATGCAGCCTGGCTAACAATAACTTCCTCTTTATTTTTATTAGCTATAACGGCAGGTCCTTGCAACAACTTGTGGTTGTGCCCGCTTAAAATCACATCTATATGTTCAGATTGGCGAGCCAGTTTTTGATTATCCGGTTGATCTCCTTTTTGCGAATATCCTAAATGTGAAAGACAAACCACCAAGTCACAGTTTTTACTTTTCTTTAAAAAGGCAGCCATGTTATTTGCACTGCTTATAGCGTCATTGTATTTTACGCCTTCTATCTGGTGACCCACCCCGGTTATACCTACTTTAAATTTGCCCGAGTTGATGATAATATAAGGGGCAATTAGTTTATTTAAATTACTATTAAACTCGTAGTTGCAGTTTACCAGTTTGAATTTCATTAACGGAACCAACTCAGCTAAGTAATCCTGACCCTGTATTAATTCATGATTACCGATGGTCGCAACATTATAGCCCATCTTATTCATCAAATCAATTACCTGTTTGTGTTCGGCAAAGCTGCTGTTGCCATTCAAAAAGTCACCGGCATCCAGCAGCAAACCGCTGGTTTCCTGATTCTCTATAAGCGTTTTTAATTTATTAATGCCTCCCATATTGTTATAGGTGGCATTTAAATTTCCGTGCAGATCATTTGTATGATATAGGGTAACGGCATGACCTGAAGAATGAATAGTATTAATATGCTTGCTTATGGAAGCCACTGAGGTCATCGGTTTGCTTAAGGCTGCAACTCCGGCCATAAATGATATCTGGTTAAGAAATAATCTGCGCTGCTTATTCATAATATTGCTTTAAGTGCATAAATATATAAATATATTTTGCCTAAATAAAGCAACTTTAAATGCGACTGAGAATTTAAAATCTTACTGACTAATTTATGAGAGAAAATAGAGATAATTAATTAGTAATAGTTAATTGCTTTTTTAAAATAAGTGCTTTAAGGTATTGTTTGACAATGTTTTATGGTAAAAAAAAGCTTTCTTAAAATGTAGTTAAGATTTGAGTTTCAATATAATTAACTATTATCCATTTGTGAAATAATAATATCTATCTATTAATAAATATTAGTAAAATGATATTATATTAATCTATATTAAAATGTGGAAAAGAAAACACCTTACAACGTTCATTTTGTCAGAATATTGGGTGAGAAATAAAAAAAAACATTTAATATTGATGTAAATTTGAATCAACTCTGAATATTCACAATTAAATTTATTGATATATGGATCCTTTATTAGCGATGATCTTTGCGTTTGGTAGTAATTTTGCACCACAGGGGTATTTATTCTGTTCGGGGCAACTATTAGCTATTTCGAGCAATACTGCTGTTTTTTCTTTATTGGGAACTACTTATGGAGGTAACGGTACTAACAATTTTGCTTTACCCGATCTGCGTGGCAGGGCACCTATCGGACAGGGACAAGGGCCAGGCTTGAGTAACTATGTTTTAGGCCAGTCTTCGGGTGCCGAAACCGCATCAATATTAATAAATAATTTGCCACAACATACACATTCATTTAATGTGAATAATGCTGCCGGTACCACCGGTGTTCCAGGCACTACAACTTACCTTTCAAAAGGACCGTCAACGGGTTCAGGTCCAAATGCAACGGTTGAGAATATTTATACAACAACTGCTCCTAATACAACTTTAGCTCCTACTGCAGTTGGTTTAACAGGTAGCAATATTCCATTGCAAATTCTTTCGCCATATCTTGCTATATCTTATATAATTGCTATGAACGGTATTTTCCCTACAAGGAATTAACAACCAAAATCAATCAATTGTGATAACAGGGCCAATTAAAATAGGTTTTTTAACTCCTTATTCAGGTGTATACCCATTTTATGGTAATCATTTAATGGCCGGTATCCTATTAGGTTTATATCCTGACGGCTTGCCGCACAATGAGTTTCAGTTTATTCCGGTTTATACCAAGCAAGGTGACCCCAAAAGTGTGCTGGAAGCTGTTAATCAACTGGTTTTTTTTGAAAGAGTTGATATTGTTTCAGGGCTTATAAGTTATAAATCAATCCCTGATATTGTACCCACAATAGAAAGGCATAATATATTGGCTTTCTTTTTTGATATGGGCGAATGCGTTCCATATTTCGAGCATTTTAGTCCGCGGATATTTTATTCTTCACAGCAAATTGTTCAGTCGCAATATGCCCTTGGTCATTGGGCTCATAAGGAATACGGCGATGCAGGCATGATGGTGATGCCGGTATACGAGGCCGGATATCATTTAAATACCGCCTTTTATAAAGGAGCCTGTACAGCAGGATCTGAAGCGATGGGTTTACATGTTTTACCCCGCGACCCGTCAAATATTAATAATTTTAATCTCAGTGCTTTCTTTTCAGAGATTGAAAAAAATCCGCCTGCTTACATACATGCCATTTTCGCCGGTGACATGGGCAATAACTTTCTCAAGTTATGGCGGCAATCTTCTTTTTATAAGCATATTCCGTTACTGGTTGTTGAAAATATGGCTTATGATGATGTATTGGAAGATATAGCAGACTTAGATATTGAAATATTTTCGGCTACAACCTGGAGCCGCAACTCCGAAAGTATGCGTAATAAGGAGTTTGTAAGCAAGTTTGAAAATACCGGCGGCCAAATGGCAAATATTTATGGGCTATTGGGCTATGAAGCAGGAATGGCTTTAAAAGAAGTTAAGCATCTGATTATTAAACGCGACCTTGATGGTGCGGCTAAATTATTACAAAAGGAGTCAGTAGCAGGGCCAAGAGGCGAACGCAATTTTTACCCTCTATCAGGCTTCTCATTACCACTAATAGATATTTTAAAGATCAGTACATCACACAATAAAATATACAAAACCGTACTTAGTCAGGGCAAGGGGGTAAAATTCGATTCACCGGATTTTAAAGAAATTCATGAGGAAAGTGTGAGCGGCTGGCAAAACCCGTACATGTGTATTTAAAATTCAATTTTATGAAGAAATTTTTTACAAAAGGTTTTTATGTTATTGCCACTATTATTCTCTTTATAGGGGCGGCTTTGCCTGTTAAGGCTCAGCTTACAGGCACAGACCTCGAAACCGGTGGTTTGTATACCGCGTTAGCAAAAGACGCGAGTAATAACATATATGTAACACGCGTTCAGCCGGGTACGTCAGGCGCAAATTATGAAGTTGAAAAATACACCAATGGTACAGGATCGCCAACGGTTATTTATACCGGCCTTACGCATGAAATAGGTGATTACCCCTGGGGACTTGTTGTAACAAGTACGGGAGATGTATACCTATCGACTGATTTTACCTCTAATGCCGGTTCCGTTATTAAACTTGCCTTTAACGGAAGTACTTACACGCCATCTACATTTATGTCGGGAAATTATTATTCGGCTTTAGCAATTGATGCCAGTAATAATTTATACACAGCTGAATATGATTCTGGAAACGGAACTTATGCCGTAGTTAAGTATCCCGCCGGTAGCACTACCGGTACCAAACTATATGATAACCTTAAATCTGCTGCTGGCTATACCTATCCAACCGGTTTAACAGTTGCTTCCAACGGCGACGTTTATGTAGCAGATGCTTTTAGTAACGTCTCTACCATAACAGATGGGGGACATGTTTACAAATTAACAGCAGCATCTTCTTATGCAGTTTCAACTGTTTCTACCGGGCTTTACGCTACTGCTTTAGGCGTGGACAATGCAGGTAATCTTTATAGTTCCGAAAACCCCGGATCTGGTTATGTTCTTGACGAATATACTGGTGGAACAGGAACCGGTACAGCAGTATATAGTCCTTTACATACTAATGGTACTTTTTACCCATGGGGCATGGCCGTGATTAACGGCAATAATATTTTTATTAATGATGCCGATGATGGCTCAGATGCTGGTGCCTTGATACACCTGGTACCGGTTGGACCTGCCATTACTACTGCCGGAACTTTATCGGCATTAAGTACCACCGCTGGTACAGCTTCAAGTTCCGAAAATTTTAACGTATCTGGTACCAATATGACAGCCGGTATTTTGGTTGCCCCTCCAACGGGTTTTGAAGTAAGTACGGATAATGTTAGTTTTACCAGTACGGTTACTGTTGGCGCTGCGGGTAACATAGCTGCCACCACCATTTATGTTCGGCTGGCGGCTGCCGATGCGGTGAATACTTATTCGGGCAATATCGTATTGAGCAGTTCGGGCGCCACAAGTGTAAATTTAGCCATACCAACAAGCACGGTTTCAGCCCCTGCACCAACCACGATCAGTTCCATTACCGATGTATCATCGGGCACTACCAATGCTGCAACGGTACAATATACAGCAACCTTTGGAGCCTCAATAACAGGATTAAGCACCAGCAATTTTTCCCTAACAACCACTGGCGGTGTAAGCGGAGCGAGTATTGCTTCTATTTCGGGATCAGGTACTACCTATACCATTACGGTAAACACCGGAACGGGAGATGGTACCATCGGGCTGAACCTGGCCAATGCAACAGGGATAGCTCCGGGTATCACTACTTCGTTACCATTTACG